>Ga0153916_10000013_pt1 | contig 123000 bp, 65 predicted proteins | sample Opewatmetagenome_FD_109642 | JGI IMG/M metagenome (GOLD analysis project Ga0153916, IMG submission 109642) | Freshwater wetland microbial communities from Ohio, USA - Open water 3 Core 3 Depth 4 metaG | ecosystem: Environmental > Aquatic > Freshwater > Wetlands | place: USA: Ohio, Lake Erie...
CGGAGCGATGGGCGTGGTCTCAGGTGCGGCCGAGCCACGCCCTTGCAGGGCGTGCCACCCGCCGGCATGGCACCGTTCAACGCACGCGTGTCGGGGGCGCCGCTGCGGTTGCACCGCCAGGGCAGCCGCCGATCGAGCCCCTATGAGTATCCGGGGCCCGGCAGCCGCCGTCAACCACGCAAGGCAGGGGGCGCTTGACATAAGGGCTGCTTATGATAAGATGCAGTCATGAACATCGAGACGATTCGTATCTTCTGCGATGTCGTCCAGCACCAGAGCTTCTCCCGCGGCGCGGCGGCCAACGACGTGAGCCAGTCGGCGGCCACGCAGTCGGTCCATCGCGTGGAGCGGCATTTCGGGGTCCAACTGGTGGACCGCAACAAGCGTCCCTTCGTCTTGACGCCCGAGGGCCAGGCCTGCTACGAAGGCTTCCGCGAGGTGCTCGAGCTGTACGACGCGGCGGAGACGCGGGTCCGGTCGTTGCGGAAGGAGATCGCGGGGCTGGTTCGGGTGGCGTCGATCTACTCGGTCGGCCTGCACGACATGAGCCGCTGCATGCAGGACTTCATGCGCCGCTATCCCAAGGCCAAGGTGCGGCTGGAGTATCTCCGGCCGAACAAGGTGTACGAGGCGGTGGCCAATTCCGAGGTCGACCTGGGGCTCATCTCCTACCCCCTCCCCTCGTCCGACCTCAGCATTATTCCCCTCCGCTCGGAGCGGATGGTCCTGGTGTGCCATCCCAAGCACCCCCTGGCCGGCCGCGGCGCGGTCACCGCGGAGCATCTGGCGGACGAGGACTTTGTGGCCTTCGACCGCGATCTGATGATCCGCAAGGAGATCGACCGCTACCTGCGGCAGCGCTCGGTCTCGATCCGCGTGGTGATGGAGTTCGACAACATCGAGACGATCAAGCAGGCCGTGGAGATCGGCGCGGGGATCAGCATCCTGCCGGAGCCGACGGTCGCGCGGGAGAGCGAGGCCGGGCGGCTGGCGGCGGTCCGCCTGATCGCCCCCCAGTTGCAGCGCCCGATCGCCATCATCCACCGGCAGCGCAAGGTCTTTACCCCCGCCGCGACCAAGTTCGTCGAGCTGCTCCGCGAGGTCCAGGAAAACCACCACGAGGGCACGGATGGGTAAGCGGGAAGCGGCCGTCACGTTCCAGCCGGCGGGGAGGACCGTGCGCGCGGGCGAGGCGGCGCGGATCGTCGAGGCGGCGGCGTTGGCCGGCCTGGCGCTGGACATGCCGTGCGGGGGCGAGGGGACGTGCGGCAAGTGCCGGGTGATCGTGCGGGAAGGGGCGGGCGAGCCCGGCCCGGTCGAACGCCGCACCTTCACTCCCGAAGAGCTCCAGCAGGGGTTCCGCCTGGCGTGCCAGAGTCTCGTCGCCGGCCCGATGGTCGTGGAAATCCCTCCCGGCTCGCTGCTGGTCTCGGGCTTGAAGATCCTCACGCGGACGCAGGGCCCCGCGGCATTTGCCCCCGATCCGGCGGTCTGGAAACGCTACGTCGAGCTTCCGCGGCCGGACCGCACGAGCGACGCCGCCGATCTGGCCCGGCTCCAGCACGCCCTGGGGCCGTTGGAGGCGGACCTCGACGTGCTCCGCGAGCTGCCCCGGCTCGTGCGCGAGGCCGACTTCCGCGGCACCGCCGTCGTGGCCGATGGGGCGCTGGTGGATTTCGAGCCGGGCGACACGCAATCGGCCGGCTACGCCGTGGCCGTCGACGTCGGCACGACGACCCTGGTGGCGATGCTGGTGGACCTGGGCACGGGGGAAGAGGCGGCGATCACCTCGCGGCTCAATCCCCAGACTGCTTTCGGCGAAGACGTGCTCTCGCGGATCCTCTACACGCAGCAAAACCCGCAAGGGCTGGGCGAGCTTCACGGCGCGGTCAGCGGGGCGATCGACGAGATGATCGGCCTGGTGGCGGAGCAGGCGGGGATCGACCGCCGGCAGATCTACGAGGTGACCTGCTCCGGCAACACCACGATGCAGCAGTTGCTCTGCCGGATCGATCCGCGGCACCTGGGCGAGGTGCCGTTTGTGCCGGCCACGTCGGGCCGGGTCCTCGTGCCCGCCGCCCGGCTCGGCCTGGGCATCCATCCCCGCGGCCGCGCCTACGTGATGCCGTCGATCGGCGGGTTTGTGGGCGGGGACACGGTCTCGGGGATCCTCGCCACGGGGCTGGCCGACGCCTCCGGCCCGACGCTGCTGGTCGACATCGGCACCAACGGCGAGATCGTGCTGGCGGCCGGCGGCAAGCTCTCGGCCGCCTCCACGGCCGCGGGCCCGGCCTTTGAAGGGGCGCGGATCATGCACGGGATGCGGGCCAGCGTGGGGGCCATCGAGAAGGTGGCGGTCGACGGCCGGCTTCGGATCCACGTGATCGGCGGGGCCCCGCCCGTCGGGCTCTGCGGCTCGGCCCTGATCGACGCCGCCGCCGAGATGCTGCGCCACGGGCTGCTCACCCCCGACGGCCGCCTCCGCCCGCCCGACGACCTGCCGCAAGACTGCCTTGCCGACCTCCGCAGCCGGGTCGTCCTCTACAAGGACAGGTCGGCTTTCGTGCTCGTCCCGGAAGGCGAGTCGGGGACGGGCAAGCCGGTGCTCCTGACCCAGCAGGACTTCCGCGAGCTGCAGCTCGCCTCGGGGGCGATCCGCGCCGGGATCGTGATCCTGCTCGGCCGGGCGGGGCTGTCGCCGGACGACCTGGAGGCCGTGCTCGTGGCCGGAGGGTTCGGCAACTTCATCCGCCGCGGCAACGCCCAGCGGATCGGACTCCTGCCCGGCCGCATCCCCCGCGATCGCATCCGCTACCAGGGCAATACGTCGCTGGCCGGGGCCCGGCTGGTGGCGGTCTCCCGGCTCGCAAGGCGGATGGCCGAGGAACTTGCCACCCGGACCGAGCACGTCGACCTGTCGCGCGATCCCGACTTCCGCTGGGCCTTCGCCGAGGCGATGCTCTTCCCTTCGGAAGACCCCTGAAAAAAGGGTGTGGTCCTGCAGACCCAGACTCAGTAGGACAGGCGTCCCGCCTGTCCGGTGCCTGGGGCCGGACTTGCCAGACCGGCGAGACGCCGGTCCTACTGAACTGGCGGGCCTGAATGCAACAACTTCCCCCATCCGGATTCAACGACCGCCGGCCGGTGGATCGAACGGGTCGGCGGTGCCGGCCTGAAGGAAGCGGGCCAGGCCCCAGGCGGCGTGGTCGCAGGCGTAGCCGTCGCCGCCGTTGAGCACGCGGAGCGTGACCTCCTTGGCCCCGCTCACCTCGACGCGGAACCGGTGGACGGTCCGCGGCCGGAGCACCGGGCTTTGGGCCTTGAGCTTCCCGTCCACGAGCACCTGGAACTGGACGCTCCCGCCGCCGCTGGCGTCGTCCAGGCCCACCTCCGCCGCCAACGCGGCGAACCCCTTGCCGGCGACCTCAAACACCGCGTCGGCCGGCGTCGCATCCGGGAAGGAGTGGGTCCAGAGCCCTTTGGGATACGTCTTGCCGGCGATCGAGATCGTTTTGCCGTGGTAGTTCACGTCGCGGCGGACCGGGTTGTCGGCCCCGGCGGTGGCCTTGATCCAGGGCATGTCCGAGAGAAACACGATCCCCTCAGGCCGATCGAGCCGCGGCGTGACAAAGGTGCCCGGCGGGCCTTCGCCGGTCCGCTTTCCACCCCAGCCGATGGCCACGACGCTCCAGCCAAGCTCCCGCTGCGGCGGCAAACGGTCGATCGTGGCTGACTGGCCCGCGGTGGTCGCCACGGCCACCGGCTTGCCGGGGACGGCGGGATCGGATACCGTCAGCCGGTAGCTCCGGGCGTGCTCGGCCGGCTCCCAGGTGAACGTTGCAGCGGCGGAGAACATCCCGCCCCGGACCGTGGCTGCCTTCAGCCGGAACCGCCCGGGCGGTTCGAGCCCTGCGGGTTTCCCCAGGGACTCGTCCTGGAAAAAAACCAGGTCGCTGGTGTACTGGGCGGGCAGGCGGATCGCCAGCCCCAGACGCATCAGCTCGGCACCGCTCCGCAACCCGGGGTTGATCGAGCCGTCCTCGCACCAGAGCCAGTAGCGCTTGGCCGGATTGAGCCCTTTGAGCTTCACGGTGTACTCCGCTTCCGGGGAGCCGGGGCGGAAGACGTAGAGGGTTCCCTTGCGGCGGCTGGGGCTCCAGAGGAACATCCCGTCCCAGCGGACGCCGTCCGGACGCGGCAAAACGTGGTGAACCTTCACGTCGGCCAACAGCGGCCGGACCCACTCCTTGTAGATTTCCGCCGATTGCCGTGCCGACTGCCGCTCTTCGTCAGTCCACTTGGGCGTGTCCGTGGGGTCGATCTGCCAGGCCCCCATCATCGCGCTCCGCCAGAGGAACGTGCCGGGGTTGTCCCCGGGAACGGGGTAGTAGTTGTCGTAGGTGTAGGCCTGGAGCACCAGCGGGGGCAGGGCGTAGCTGGAGTCGTAAATGCTCTGCCGGTTGGGGAGATTCGACAGGGTGTCGGTCGTGACCGTGTAATGGGTGCGGCGGACGACGCCGAAGTCCTTGATGTGGCCGCCGCCCGAGCAGTTCTCCAGGATCAGGCGGGGATAGGCGGCCAGCAGCTTCTCCTGGACGTCGTAGTAGCCCATCGCCGCCCAGTAGCCGGCGTCGACCCCGTAGCGGTGCCGGTGGGCAGTCTTGTTGCAGGAGGTGACGATCGGGCCGATGTCGTGCTTCAGGTAGTCGAGCTTGTGGTGCCCCACCAGCCATTGGGTCTTCTCGATCGCCCAGCGCTTGGCCTCGGGCGAGCCGAGGCAGAGCTGGGCGCCGTAGAACGGGCCGGGTTTCCAATCGGGGGCGTAGTCGGCGTTGAACCAGTCGGGCCGGGCCTGCGGTCCGCGGACGCTCAGGGCCCCGGACGCCGCCGAGATCCCGCCGTTGGTCCAGGCGCACCACAGGGCCATCTTCATCCCCGCGGCGTGGACGAAGGACTCGATCGGGCCCACGCCCCGCGGGAAGCGCCGCGGGTCCCAGCGCCAGTCGCCGGTCTCGGGGAACCACATCGCGTCCGGCATGAAGGCCTCGAAGCCCAGCTCGCGGCAGGTTCGGGCGCTGCGGAGCGCGTCGGCCTCGGTGGCCCGGTTGCCGCCCACGTCGAGGTAGAGATTGTAGACCAGGATCGGGTCGGGGACGCCGGCGGGAAGCGGCGGCCGGAGCTTCTCCAAAACGAAGCGGTGCAGGCTGTAGCTGCCTTCGTCCAGGTCTCCGGTGTAGCAGCCGACCATGGCCGGCGGCACCAGGAAGGTCTCGCCCGGCCCAACGTCGGTCTTGAACTCGGGATGGTTGCCGACCTCCAGATCGACCAGACCGGGCCGCGCTGCGGCCTGGGCGCGGATCCGGCCCGGCCCGGAGAACTGCCAGCCCGCGTACAGCCCGCGATCGCTGGCCGCTTGCACCGCCAGCCAGGGGACGGGGCTCGCGCCGTCCTCGCAGTTGCTGGCCAGGCGGAGATCGAGCCGGCCGTCGACCGGCTCGTGGAAGGTCCCGCCCTGGGCGCTGGCGTTGCCGCCGCCGCGTCGGATCCACCAGACTTCGGCGGGCACTCCGGCACTCAGCCCGCGGAGCGTGAGGCTGTCCTGGTGGGAGACGGTCACGGGGACGCCGGCTTGATTGTCGATCTCTAGCCAGTGCTCGGCGGGGCCGCGGCCGGGCCGTGCCCGCCAGATCGATCGCAACACGAGCTTCGGCTCGTCGCTGGCGAACGCCAGGATGAGCTTCCCCGCGCCTCGGTCCATCGTGCTTTGCCGGAACGACCAGGCGACCGGCACTTCCTTGGGCCCAATCCATGCCCGACTCATCAAGGGGACGATCGCCGGTTGCTGGAGCCAGTTGTGCTTCTCCCCGACGGCCGCCAGGCGGAGGATCGCCGGCTGGTGGCCCTCGATGCCGAGGTGGATCTCGGTGTCTGCGGTGGCGAGCGTCCAGGTGGAGTCCGCGGCCCCGGCGCGGTTCGAGCCGATCAGCACGCCGGCGACCGCAAGCCAAACTGCCCAGACGTGACTGCCGGGGGCCGAAGTCTTCATGGCACTGGCTCCTGACTCCTGGGGCCATCGTCACGGCTCGTAGAGCCGGTGGACGAAAATCGGGTCCTCCTGGAGCGCCGGGTTGATCAGGACCTGCGGCTCGGACAGCAGCGTCTCGGCAAGCGCTGGGGCGTCGGCCGCCTGTAGCTTATCTCGCCAGCACAGATCGAACTGGAACTCCATCACCCCGTGGCTGTCGCCCACGAAGTTCGTGTACCAGAAATTGTTGAAGACCATCGCCAGCACGCGGTGAACGTCCCGGGGGGGATCGCGGCGCCGGGCAAGGACCTGCGACCCGCCGAAAGTCACCAGCGGAGCATCCCGGCTGACCCAAAGCCAGCTCCCCTGCGGCGTTCGGTAATGCACCCATCCGTCAATCGCAAAGTAGTCCCGGCACGTGCCTGGAAGCTGGTCCTGGAAGGGCACAAACGGCTCTCCGCCGCAACTGGTCTGGGGCATGGTCCCTTGGCACGGCAGACCAAACGCGACGTAGAAGACTTCCGGGGCCTCGGAGCTGGTGCGGTTCAGGCGGAGCGTGAGCCTCGCCCGCGGCTCCCGCTTCCAGACTTCGAGTTGCCGGCTTGCCCAGGCCAGGCGGGGGTGGCGGATCGCCTGGACGTAGACGAGCGTGTGTGGATTGTCGTCCACCGCAGCTTTCGCTTCGGCCGTTGCGGCAATCTCTTCCAACTTCTCCTTCCGCAGCCCCTCCCGGCGGTCGTCCGGTGTCGTCCAGATCTCCCGCGCCACCCATCGCGGAGCGAATCCCTTGACCGTCACGGACGAGAAATCGCCCAGCCCGGCCAGGAACAGCGGCTTGGGCATGCCCGGCCAGGTGATCGCGGTGGGCCAGCCCGCCGCGTCGGCCTGGATCGCCGGGCCGGACTCGGCAGGGCCGCGCGGCGGCTCGCTGCCCGGGTCTTGGGTGCTCAGCCGCAGGCGGCGAATCGCGCGGCCGTCGAGCTTCTCCATCCAGAACTTCGCCACCTGCCGCACAGCGCGATCGGGGAACGTCGCCGCCGTGTTCTCCGGGCTCAATTCCCCGGGATTCCGCGGAGGGGAGAAGGGCCGCAGCCCGGGCTCGAAGTAGATCCTCGACGCCCCGGGCGACCGCGGATCCTCGACCCGACGATAGTCTTCCCGCAGCGCGGTCACCGGCATGCGAATCCAGCCGCTCCACGCCACGGGGGAGCTGTTGGCCACGTAGAGACCTTCCGCTTCGCGTGCCAGCCGCGTGCGGACGCGCTGGGCCAGGAGCCACTCGGCCCGGGCCATCGGCCGGTAGGCGAAGGCCGCCTTCTCGCTGAACTGGCCCTGCGCGTCCAGGCTGTACGGCAGGGCAACGCTGTTGCTGGAGCCCCAGGTGTGCTCGTCGAACAGGCAGAGATCCTTGAGCATCTCGTCGATCGCGCGGCGGCCGTTGGGCCCCAGCTCGCCCCAGAGGGGTGATTGGGCCGCGGCGATCCAGCGTTTCGCGGCCCGGCTGGCGGCGACTTCCCGCGGCGCCGAGCCGGTCCCATTGGCCCACCAGTCGGTCCATTCACCCTCGTAGAGCGGAATCCGAGGGCCGATCTCTTCCTCCAGGCGCTTCATGGCCGCCGAGGCGGTCGTCAGCCGCAGGGAGGGTTGCAGGCCGAGGCGGCTCCACGCCGCGACGAAATCGGCCAGGAACAACAGCGGCGGGTCGTTGTCGATCCGCCACTGGTTGGTGATCGACAAGGTGAGCGTCGGATAGGAGAATCCCCCGGCCTCCAGTCCGCGGACCCGCTCCAGCAAATGCCGGTGTGCCTTCCGCACGGAGGCTTCGTCGGCGGCGAGGAAATCGCCGGGGCGCGGGGGCCGGTAGCGGGTGTCGCCCGCCCGGGGCACCGGCCCGCGACGCCATTCCGCCGTCTCAAAGAACCAGTACCCCGCCGGATAGGAGTAGTTCAGATAGACCAGCAGGCGGCGTCCGTCGGGCATCTTCCACCAGAAGGCCGAGGGACGCGGAAACGGCGGCCCGCCGCTGTCGTCGTTGATGCCCGTCAGCAGGTAGCGGACGCCGCGGTCGAGCAGCGCGATCGCCCCCGCCCGGGGGAAACCGTTCACGTCGTTCTGGATCGCCACCTGCGGCCGGACCTTTTGCCACAGGTCCTCGGGAAGCCAGTGGAGCATCGTCTGCCACTGCTGGCGGTCGAGGAAGGGGGTGTTGTTGAGCGGCAAGGCGGAGACCTCCAACTGGCCGCTCGCCAGCGCCGCCAGGAAATCGCTCCGCCGACCGGCATCGGCCGACTGCCACCAGTCGCCCACCGCCACGGTCGTCTCCGCGGTCCAGCAGAATCGGGCGGAGGGGGGCCGATCGCGGGTGGCCAGGACCCCGTCCACGGCAACGTCCAGGAACCGCTTCTGCAGCTCGCGGCAGACCGCCGGATGATCGGTAAAGCCGTAGTCGGTGTGGGAGAAATGGACCAGGTCGATCTGCTTGACGTGCCTGAGGCCCGGCTTCGCCCCGGCGGCACGATCCCCGCCTTTCTCTGCCGGCGACTTCGCAGAGGTTCTCTCCGCCTGGTCCGCAAGGGCGCCGGCGGACATCGGCGCCAGCAGGCCGAAGCCGCAGGCTACCGCCAGACAGAAGGCAGAATCACGTCGTCTGGCTGCGCGTCGTTTCACCAGAGAGCCCTCCCTTTTTCCAGGCCGGTTATTCCGAAACCTTGGGGTTCGCTCACACTCCCTTGGGCACGGCCCAGTGCCCTTCGCGGTACTTGCGGCGGACCATCGCCGCCGCTTCGTCGTCTTTCAGGATCCGCTCGGTGGCGGGGTCGAACTGGAGCGCGCGGCGGACCCGGGCGGAAATGTTCGCCAGGTGCACGAGCGTGGCCGCCAGGTGGCCCGCCGTGCAGTCGGCGTTGAGCTGTTTCTCCCGCCCGCGGATGCAGTCGAGGAAATTCTGATGATGGGCGACCAGATCGGCGGACCCGGTTTGCTCGGCGATCAGCTTGTTCCGCGGGCCGTAGAGCTTCCAGCCCACCGAGTGGCCCATGATCAGCATCCCGTCGGTGCCGTAGAAGGCAGCCCCGTTCTCGTAGCCTTCCTGGACGTAGGGCGACCAATCCCGCTGCTCGAAGATCAGTTGCCGCTTCCGGCCGGTCTTTCCCTCGGCCGGATACTCGAAGACCGCGTACTGGGTGTCGGGGAACTGCTGGTCGTCGTCGAAGAAGTACTTTCCGCCGATGCAAGCGGCGGTCGCCGGATGCGAGCTGACGCCCAGGCCCCAGCAGGCGACGTCGATGTCGTGGACCCCGTCGTTGCCGATGTCGCCGCAGCCGAAGTCGTACCACCAGCGCCAGATGCCGGGGAGCATGTTCGCGCGATAGGGGACCATCGGGGCCGGCCCGATCCACGCGTCGTAGTCGAGGTGCGCGGGCGGCTGGCTGGGCTGGGTCTTGCCGATCGACCCGCGGCGCTGGCTGTTCCAGGCCTTGGCCACCAGGACTTCGCCGATCTCGCCTCCGCGGACGCGGCGGATTGCCTCGCGGACGCAGGCGGTGCTGCGGCTCTGCGTGCCGACCTGGAGCAGTCGGCCGCTCCGCCGCACGGCGTCGACCATCAGCCGGCCCTCGCGGATGTTGTGGCAGCAGGGCTTCTCCACGTAGACGTGTTTCCCCGCGTCCAGGGCGAGGATGGCGGCCGGGGCGTGCCAGTGGTCCGGAGTGGCGATGAAGACCGCTTCCACGGCGCGGTCCTCGAGGACCCGGCGGAGGTCCACGACGGCCTTGGGGGCCTTGCCGGAAGCCTTCTCGACCGATCTGGCCGCCGCCTGGAGCCGGTTCCGGTCGGCGTCGCAGACGTAGGCCACGTGGACGTCTTTGCGGGCCGCCAGTTGGCCGACGTGGCTGCTTCCCATGCCGCCCGTGCCGATGACGGCGACGACGATGCGGGGGTTGTCCGCGGCCGGGGCCTGCCCGGCCGTCGCCGCCCACGCGGCCGCTCCTAAACCAGCCGTTTTGAGAAACGCCCTCCGCCCGGTGCTGTTCATAATCTCGCTCCTCTGCGAACAAGAACCGTACGCGACCGGCGGGCACGAGCCTGCCCGCACACCTTGCACGGAACTCGATTGTAGCCGGGCCTGCGGGGCGCGGCCAGACTGGCGGACGGAGGCGGGAATCGACCGGGCCGCGCCGGAACTGCAATCACGGCAACGGGTTGCGGCCTCGTGTAGCCGCGGCACTCGTGCCGCGTGACGACTCCCCGGTCGCGAGCGACCGGGCTAAACGGCCAGAACTCCACAATCCGTCACTTCGCCCCCATCACCGGCGAGGTTGCAGGCCCGCGGCTCCAGTGGTACATTGAAGGTGGCAGAAGGCGGTACTCCTCACGACCACGGCGAGCCATGCCGGCCGCACGTCGCGCCGGCTGCCGATCTCGTCTCTCGCCGGGTCAGCTTCTCACGAAGGGAATTCCATGCCGCAGGCGATCGTTGATCCCGAGGAACTGAGGCGGTTCGCTGCCGGCCTGAAGAAATTCAACACCGACGTCCGCGACCGCATGACCGCCCTGAACGGACAGTTGGTTGCCCTGGGGAAGACCTGGCGCGATCAGGAGAACAAGAAGTTCGTCGAGGAGTTCGAGCAGCACATGCGGGCCATCGCCCACTTCATCGAGGTCTGCGAGCAGCACATCCCCTTCTTGATCCGCAAGGCGGAGATGATCGAGCAGTACTTGCAGCAGAGATAGGATGCCCGCGATGAGCCGCTCCGCCCGGGTCCGATCGATCGATGCCTTGCAGGTCTTCGGGGCCGCGCTGCGGTCCTTCGGGGAGGAGGCCTCGACGGCCCTGGCCGACCTGGAAATGGAGGTCTACCGGGCGGTCCAGTGGATCCGCCACGACCAGAAGGAATACTGGACCCAGCAGATCCGCCGTGCCCAGGAGGAGGTGGCGGAGGCGCGGATCAACTTGGAGCGCCGGCGGATGTTTCAGGTCGGCGACCGCCGGCCTTCCTGCCAGGAGGAGAAGGCGGCCCTGGAAGCGGCGAAGCGGAGGTTGCGGATCGCCCAGCAGAAGCGGGAGGCGGTCCGCCGCTGGGCGCAACTCCTGGAGCGGGAGTGGATGGACTACCGGGGGAGCGTTGCCCCCCTGGCCGCCTGGCTCGAGACCGATCTTCCCAAGGGGCTTGCCCTGCTCAAGCGGCTGAGCCACGCGCTGGACGCCTACGTGCAGTCGGAGTCGACCGCCGGGGTCGGATTGTCCCCGGGCAGCGACGCGGCCGCCGAAGGGGACGGGGCAAACGCGCCCGGGAAGACGGCGCCGTCCTCACCATCCCGGGAGCTGCCGCCCGATCACTCCCCGCGGCCGACGACCCGGGAGGAGGACGCCGGCGTCTCCCAGGAGCCTTGACGATGCGCGATTGGGACCTGAACACGGGCTCTGCGCGGCTGTCGCTTGCCTTGGAGATGCTCCAGAAGGCCAACGCGGCGGCCGCGGACCAATGGAACGACCTGACGAACCAGCAGTTTCAGGACAAGTACTACCGGCCCTTGGAGCCAAAGGCCCGGCGGGCCCTCGACGCGATCCGCCGCATGGGCGAGCTCCTTCGCAAGGCCGAACGGGAGTGCGGACCCGAATCCTGATTCCGCGCCGCAGAGAGGAGGCGAAAGCGTGACCACGGAACCACGGGGGACGGACCAGGCGCGGCGGCTTCTTCTCGATCTCGGCCGGCTCGTGGCCGATCGGAGCGAGGCCGAGGTGGAGCTCGTGGCGAGCTTCCGCGCGCAGACCGAGGCGGCCGAGAAACAGTACCAGGAAGCCCGGGAGCAGACGGTCGCACGCCATGAGAAGGAGAAGGCGGACTTGGAGGCGGAATACGCCGCGCTGCGAAGCGCGATCGTCACGCGGTTTCAAAGGGAGCACAGCGACTCCGAAGAAGAGCACGACCGGGTCCGCAGCGAGATTGTCCTGCGGTTCGGGGACGCCGAGATCGCCGAGAGAAAGCGATTGCAGGATGCCCGCTGGCAGGCCACGGCGGTGTTCGAGGCCGCCAAGCACGGGCTGGAGCGGAGTCTCAAGGAGGCCGCTGCGCAACTGGAGGTTCAGAACCAGGCGCTGCTGGCGGCCCGCCAGGAGGCGGTGCAGCTCTTGCAGCGGCGGAGACAAAAGTGCGACGGCGGCGGGCCACAGGTGGCGGGGACACCGCCCCAAGGCGATCCGACCGAGCGCCGTATCGAGCTGGTCGGGGCAGCCAGGGCCCAGTTGCGCGCCTTGTACGCGCAGGCGATCCCGCGGCTGTTCGAGGGAGGCACGCCGCTGGGGATCGTGATGGCGGCCTGCGTGGTGGCGGTTGTGCCCGCGCTGCTCATCGCGGGGTGGGCCGGCTGGTATGGGATCCTGGCGAGCGAAGTGGCGGCGATCCTTCTGGCCCTGGGCTTGCTCCGCTGGCTGTGGCGCGTGGCCGGGCGGCAATCGGCCGAGGGGTACGGGGCGCTTCTCGAGACGCTTGCCGACGCCGACCTCGCCCGCCGCGCCGCGATGCAAGCGGCGGAGGCCCGCGGGGAACAGCAATCGGCCGCGATCCACGCGCAGCTCGACGCCGAGTTGGAGAAGGCCGCGGAGGCCTACTCCCGCGCTTCCGCCGGCCTGGCGGCTCGGCGGCAGGAGGCGCTCGAGCAGGCGGGCGAGGAATTCTCGGCATTCCGCCGAGCGGCGATCGCGCGCCACAACGGCGAGCTCGGCGAGCTGGAGGAAAGGTACTCCCGGCGGATCGAGGAGGCGGGAGCCCGCGCCCAGAGCGAATCGAGCGGACTGACCCAAGGGTATTCCAGCGCCATGGCCGCGCGCAAGGCGCGGTTCCAGCACGACTGGGACGTGATGGCGGCCCGCTGGCTGAGCGGAACGCAGCGCGTCCAGGCCGCGGTGGACGAGATGAACCGGGCCTGCGACCGCCTCTTTCCCGATTGGGGAGCCGCCGCGTGGGGCCGCTGGACCCCGGCCGCCGCCATTCCGCCGGCGATCCCCTTCGGGCGACTGGAGCTCAAGCTGAGCGACCTGGAAGGGGGCGTTCCGGACGACCGCCGCCTCATGCCCCCGCGGACCGAATTCTCGATCCCGGTGCTGTTTCCCTTTCGGGACCACTCGCTGCTGCTGCTCAAGGCCGGCGGCGAAGGCCGCCCGTCGGCCGTCGCCGCCCTCCAAGCCGTGATGCTCCGCATGCTGACGGCGATTCCCCCGGCCAAGGTCCGCTTCCTGATCGTCGATCCGATCGGCCTGGGCGAGAACTTCTCCGCCTTCATGCACCTGGCCGACTACAGCGAGCAGCTCGTTTCCAACCGGATCTGGACGGACGGCGGGCACATCGAGCGCCGCCTGGCCGAGCTGACCGAGCACATGGAGAACGTGATCCAGGTGTACCTCCGCAACGAGTTCCCGTCGATCCACGAGTACAACGAGTCGGCCGGGGAGCTGGCCGAGCCGTATCGGATCCTCGTGGTGGCGGATTTTCCGGCCGGGTTCTCGGAGATTGCCGCGCGGCGGCTGTTGAGCGTGGTGGCCAGCGGGGCCCGCTGCGGCGTCTACACGCTGGTGAGCCTGGATACGCGGCTCCCCGTGCCGCGCGGTTTTCACCTGGCCGACCTGGAGCGGCACGCCGTCACGCTGTCGTGGAGCGGGGAACGGTTCGTTTGGGAGGATTCCGACCTGGGCCGGCTTCCGCTGCTGCTGGCCGGGCCACCGGACGCCGGGCGGTTCACCGAGATCGTTCGCCGCGTGGGCCGCGAGGCGAAGGACGCCGACCGCCTCGAGCTGCCCTTCGAGTGGGTCGTTCCCGAGCGGCGCCAGTGGTGGACCGCGGAAAGCCGCTTTGGCGTGGACGTGCCGCTGGGCCGCGCCGGAGTGAGCAAGCTCCAGCATCTGCAATTGGGCCGGGGAACCTCCCAGCACGTGCTGATCTCCGGGAAGACCGGCTCCGGCAAGTCCACCCTGCTCCACGTGCTGATCGTCAACCTCGCGCTGCGCTACAGCCCGGACGAGGTCGAATTGTACCTCGTCGATTTCAAGAAAGGGGTCGAGTTCAAGGCGTACGCCGAGGCCGGGCTTCCTCATGCCCGGGTGATCGCCATCGAGAGTGAGCGGGAATTCGGCTTAAGCGTCCTGGAGCGCCTCGATCTGGAGCTCAAAAGCCGCGGCGACCTGTTCCGCGAGCGAGGCGTGCAGGACCTCGCGGCCTTCCGTGCCGCCCAGCCGGACGCGAGACTGCCGCGGGTGCTGCTCATCGTCGACGAGTTCCAGGAGCTGTTCGTCGAGGACGACCGCATCGCCCAGAACGCCACGCTCCTTTTGGATCGGCTCGTGCGGCAGGGGCGGGCCTTCGGGATCCACGTGCTGTTGGGCTCGCAGACCCTGGCCGGGGCCTATTCCATTCCCCGCAGCACGATCGGGCAAATGGCGGTGCGGATCGCGCTCCAGTGCAGCGAGGCCGACGCCCACCTGATCCTCAGCGAAGAAAACACGGCCGCGCGGCTCTTGGCCCGCCCCGGCGAGGCAATCTACAACGACGCCAACGGGCTGTACGAAGGGAATCATCCGTTCCAGGTGGTGTGGCTTCCCGACGAGGAGCGGGAGCGGTATCTCCACCAGCTCAACCAATGGGCCCAAGCGCGGAGCGATCGCCGCCCGCCGGCGATCGTCTTCGAGGGGAACCTCCCCGCCGACCCGAGCAACAATCCGCTGCTCGTCCGACTCCTCGCGGAGCCCTCGTGGCCGGCCGGCGCTCCGGTCGCCAGGGTCTGGCTCGGCGCGCCGGTTTCCATCAAGGACCCGACGGTCGCCGTGCTCGCCCGGCAGGGCGGGGCCAATCTGCTCCTGGTCGGGCACCAGGAGGAGGAGGCGCTGGGGATCCTGGCAACGGGAGTGATCGGCCTGGCGGCGCAGCATCCTCCCGGCGCCGCTGGAAGCGAGGCCCCGGGGGCCCGGTTCTACGTCCTCGACGGCACGCGGCCCGACGTGCCCCGGGCCGGCTATTGGAGCGGCCTGAAGTCGATCGTGCCGCACGCCATGAGGGTTGCGCCGCCCCGCGAGGCTTCCAGGGTGATTGCGGAGATTGCCGAGGAGCTGAGCCGCCGCGAGCAACGGGGTCGGGAGGACGAGCCGCCGGTCTACCTCATCGTCCACGATCTCGCCCGGTTCCGCGACCTGCGCAAAGCGGAGGACGATTTCGGCTTCTCGCGCCTCGACGAGGGAAAGCCGGCCAACCCGGCGCAGCAATTCCGCACGATCCTCCGCGACGGGCCCGCCCTAGGCATCCATACCCTGATTTGGGCCGACAGTTACAGCACCGTCGGCCGGACGCTCGATCGGCAGGCGCTGGAAGACCTCCAGATGCGAGTGGCGTTTCGGATGAATGCCGCGGATTCCAGCAGCTTCATCGATTCGCCGACGGCCGCCCAGCTCGGCATCCACCGGGCGATCTTCGACGACGAGGGGGAAGGCCGCCTGGAAAAATTCCGCCCCTACGCGCCTCCCGCCGGGGATTGGCTCGATTGGGTCAGGAACCGGCTCCACGGCCGCCGCGATCCAAGCCAAGCCGAGGGGTAAGGACACGCCCCGGGATCGCAGCACCCAGACTAAACGAACGTGCACGATTCCAGGAGACCGAAGGGGTCGGGAGTCTTTTTCCGCTAAGGCTTGTTGATGGTGGAGAAACGGTTGGCGGAAAAAGACTCCCGACCCCCTGGCGTTGCACGACAACACGCCCACGACAAGCGTGGGCGTGGCACCCAGCGATGGGCATGGCACCCAAGCTACGGTCCGTCGAACGCGCGGGGGACGGGCGGGAGTCCGTTGGTCAGCGTCGGCGGCGTGGCTCGCCCGGCCCGGGTGTAGTCCAGCGGCTTGAAGCCCAGCCTGACGATTGCCGGCGAGTCGGGCTTGAGGCGGAAGTCCCCCTGGCGCGGGTCGACGAACCTCGGGTCGGCGACGATGCTGCCCTTGTCCTGCCCGTACTTCGCCTGCCACGCCTTGAAATCCATGTCCTTGGCGAACATCACCGGCTTGCCGTCGGCGTGCCAATAGAGGTTGTGGTCGAGCGTGTAGTAGCTTTCCTTGGAGGTGCCCCAGCCGCCGCCGAGAATGTATCCCCGGTCGGCCAACACGATGTTCCGCTGGAAGGTGAACGAGGTGTGGCGGTCGCGGCGGTCGTTGCGGCGGATCATGCACTCCTGGCCGAAGGCGAAGATGTTGTTAACGACCAGGTTGTTCCTGCCGTAGTGCTGGTCGAAGCCGCCGTCCTTGGTGTGGTGGACGAGGTTGTCGTGGAGCACGATGTCGGTCGAGCCCTCATCGGTGTAAAGCCCCCACCCTCCATAGCTGAAGGAATGGACGTGGTGGATGTGGTTGTGGTGGACGGTGGTGCCGGGCTGGATGCCCAGGGTGTAAACCCCACCCATGTCCGAGAGCACGCCCTGGCCGATCGTGTGCATGTGGTTGTAGGCGATCTCGTTGTGGTGGGCGGGGGAGGGGGCGTATCCCCACACCCAGCCCGCCGACACCGCCGTGTAGTACAGGTCGTAGATCTCGTTGTGCAGGACCTTGTTGTAAGGGCTCTTGCCGATCCAGACGCCGACGGCCGGCGGATGGATCCGGCCGGCGTGGGCGATGGTGCAGTTCTCGATCACGTGGTGGGAAGGAAGCGCCTCGGGATCGGCGGAGACCTTGTGCGACGATTGCCACTGGCCCCTGCCGGCAAACCCCACTTTCACCCCCCCCGCCCCCAGATCCCATAGCTCGCAGCCGCGGACCGTGTTCTGCTTGCACCCCGCGCCGAAACCGACGGCGTACCCACCGGTGTGACGCACGCAGCACGTGTCAAGGAGGATGTTCCGGGCCGCAAAGGCGGTGATCGCCTCCGGCACGCCGATCGCGGCCTGCGGCATGCTCATCCCCTCCGGGCCGAGGACCCAATTGGAGTGCGCCAACGTGAGGCCCTTCAGGTGGACGTGCTCGACCCAGCGGTGCTTCTCGGGATCACCCCGAAAGAGCACGAGCTGCTCGATCCGCGGGGCGACGACCACGGCTTCCCCGGGCTTCTCGCCGGGTCTCGGGAGGTAGGTCAATCGGCCGGTGGGGCGGTCCAGATACCACTCGCCCGGCTCGCCGAGGGCCTCTTTCACGTTCAACACCAGGTAGCGGTTCCCTTTGGCGTAGGACGTGTAATAGCGGGTGCCCCGGGTCGGGCCGGTGAACGTGACGATTCGCTTCGCCGCGTCGATCGACGCGATCCGCATCTGCGAATCGCACCAGATGTGGAAGCAGTCGACGGTAATGTCGTCGCGATTGGCCCAGTCGGGGTTAAGGTCGCCCTCGCGGTACACAAACTGCGTGTAGCCCGTCGCGCCCTCGGGCGGTTTGATCTCCCCGGCCACGGTGAAGTAGCCCTTCTTGGGAAGCCGCGGGGGAAACCGCCGCTGGTCGTTGACGAACAGTTGGCCGAAGTTCCACTTGCCGGCCTTGACGTCCTCCAGTTGGACCTGCCATCGTCCGTCCGGGGCGACTTGCCATCCGGCGATCCGCCGGCCGCCGCTGAGGACCGGCTGCTCGCCCGGCGCCGCCTCGTAAACGATCGGGGCCTGGGCGGTGCCCGAATCCTGGGGCTCGAAGACGATGGTTCCCGCCAACTCGTAGAACCCGCCCCGGATCGACACCACGATCGGCTCCTTCCGCTGGGGTCCACGGGCTTTGAGCTCGCGGACCGCCCGCTGGGCCCGGGCGACGGTCGCAAAGGGCTTGTTCTGGGTGCCGGGGTCCGCGTCGCTGCCGGCGGGAGCCACGTAGAAGTCGGCCCCCGCCGCGGAGCCGGCGGCGAGGAAGGCTGCAACCAAAGCGATCCCGAGGTGACGAAGAGTGCCGGTTTTCATCGGTCGTTTCCTTTCCTTCACGAGATTGCCGCGATACTGGGCGGGCCTTGTGCCTCCCGGCCGCCAACGGCACAGAACATCACCACCGAGATCACGACGATGCCGATCGCGCTCATGGCTCACCTGAACGGACTGTCGTTTTCGATCACCACCGCCAAAGACCAACCCGCGGAACGAACCGGGGCAAACAGGAAGGCAGAGGGCCGGCCGGTCCACGGGTCCACCGCCGTCACCCGCCCCTCGTCCCGGCCGAGCATCTGTTGGGTCAGCGTCTTCAGGTCCTCATCGGCCTGGAACTCCCTCACTTCCGTGATCTTGGCAGGCAGGCGATAGGCAGGGTTGGGGTGGCTGATGAACGTCCCCGTAGGGCTGACCACAAACGCATACCCTTCCCGCCCAACGCGCAACTCGTCCAGCCAGGCCCGCAGCACCTGGAAGTAGTCCAACGAAAGGTCGGCCGTCACCACGCCCACCAGCCGCCCCTGCCGCTCCAAGGGAACGGAGTAGGTGAGCATCGGCACGTCGCCGCCCCCCTCGTCGATGAACGGCTCGCTCCACAGGGCCCGCCGCTCGTGCTTGGGACGGCTGTACCAGGGCCACTGGCGGTAAAGGGGGCTATAGGCAGGGACCGTCAGCCGCTTGGCCGTCAATCCCCCCGGCCCGCGGCAGACGTACAGCGCGTAGTCCTCCCGGCTGCGGTCGAACTGGTACGGCTCGAAGGCCGCGCAAATGCCGAACACCCGCGGATCCTTCCCGAGGGCCTCCCGCATCCATGCCTCCAGTTGTCCCTCGGTCCAGTCGGCTCGCTGGGCCAGCGTAGCCGCCATCAATTGAGGGATCGTCGCCAACTGTCTCAGGTCGCTGTCCAGCCGCTCGGCGGCCTGGCGGGTCAGGGAGATCTGGAGTTGCCGCTCCGCCGCCTCGGTCTGTCGGAGCTGCCCTTCCAGACGCCGATGGAACCAGACCCCTCCGGCCAGAACGACCACCAGCGCGAGCAGCGCCACGCCCGCCGCCACCGCGCGTGCCGGGTTCCGGCGGCACCACCGCCACGCCCGTTCGGCCCCGCTCAACGGCCGGGCTTGGATCGGCTCGCCCGCCAGGTAACGCCCCAGCTCTTGGGCAAGCTCTTGAGCCGTGGTATAACGCCGCTGCGGGCTCTTCTCGAGGCACTTCAGCACGATCGTTTCCAGGTCCCGCGGCACGTCCGGGTTGAGCTGCCGGGGCGAGACCGCCTCCTGCCCGAGAACCTGGAGAAGCGTGTCGAGCGGGTTGGCGGCGTAGAACGGCGGACGCCCGGTGAGTAGAACGTAAAGCACCGCCCCCAGAGCGTACACGTCTGAGGCGGGGACGATCTGGCTCACCTTCCCGGCAGCCTGTTCGGGCGGCATGTAGCTGGGCGTACCGAGAACCTGGCCGGTGGTTGTCACGTGGCTGCCGGCCGCCACTTGCTTCGCCAGGCCGAAGTCGGTCACCCGCGGACGCCCGGCGGAATCCAAAAGGATGTTGGCCGGCTTGAGATCGCGGTGGATGACGCCGCGCTGGTGGGCATAATGGACGGCGTCGGCCACGGCCTTGACGAGGTCGGCCGCGTGGCGCGGCGGCAGCGGCCCCCCGCTGATCCGGGCAGCCACGCTCTCCCCTTCCACGTAGCCCATCGAGAAGTAGTGCTGCCCCTCGAACGCCCCGACCTCGTAGATCGGAACGATCCCCGGATGATCGAGATTCGCCGCCGCTTCCGCCTCGGTATGGAATCGACGGACCTCGTCCGGCGAGGCCAGTTGTCCGGCGAGGATCATCTTCAACGCGACGATCCGATTGAGGCTCTTTTGCCGGGCCTTGTAGACCACACCCATCCCGCCGCGGGCGATCTCCTCCAGAAGCTCGTAATCGCCGAAGTAACGGACGGTGGTGCCCGGGGCTGGTCCCGTAGGCATCGGACCGTCCGTCACAGTCAACCCTTCCCTGCTGCCAGGATGAGTCTGCTCCAAACCGTCGTCGGGCATCGGCACGCTCCCCCCCGCGTTGCTCTCGACCACGGTCGGAGTATACCCCGGGGGCCGTCAGGCGCCCAGCGTCGCCTGCCAATCTCCGGCGCCCTTCTCCCAGCACGTTGATCATGAGGAGGAGTGCTTAGGCATCGTTCGGAGATAACTTGACGCCAGGCGGTTCTGCCACTCGCTCAGGTACATCTTCTTATTCGGGCTGGGCTTTTCCCCGGCGGGAGGAGGACCGTTGTACTTCGGCCTCGGCTCGCCGTCAATCGGCAAGATCAAGCGATCGCAGGCCGTGTGCAAGAAATCCTTGACCATCCTCATCTGCCAGTCTTCCAGATAGAGCACCAGTTGATTTCTATCCTCGAACCACATAACACACGCTCCTCGGCTAACAGCCTGTCCAACCACATCACCACGAATGCCGACTCTACTCGGCCCCCCAATCGCCGGCGGCTCCGACCGCCACGACTTTTCACACGCTCAGCACGGCCTGACTTCCTATGCTCACCGCAACGGTCGCATCTGACGGGTAGTGCTTGCGCAGCGACCGCCGATTCTACCGCCGCATCAAAGCGATTCAAGTCGGCTGCGAAGCGGACGGCCTGTCGGGGGAGGCGACTCGACGCGCGACGCAAGGTAGGCGGGGAAGACCTATGTGGTCAACAGGAGGCGGCAGTGTCCGTGGAGCTTATCGTGCCAGGCGTTCCCCGTCGGCGTGGACAGTGCCCCATGACAGGCGGAGTGTCTGCGCGATCTCCCCGTCGCTTTGGTCGGCCAAGCCGTGGCGGGCAAGCTCGGTTTGGCGCGGCGAGGGTTCGAGCTTGTCGGCAACGCCCGCCCGCGCTTGCTCACAAGGGAGGCCATCTCCGTTAGAACACAAGGACACGCGGGGAACCCGTCTTTCGGGGCACGTTCGCGCGCCCTCCACTCGTTGAAGAATGTCCCGGACTTCCCGCTGCCGATGACGTGGTGTACCTGCCCCCTGACAGCACGTATTTGCACCCCAGCTCCCGACCTTCTCCGGCTGCGGCCGCCGATTCGGTGAGCAGGACGGCACCGTCGCACCTGAGAAAGACGCCTTGGTTCAGGCCCGGAATTCTGTCGGACCGAAGTCGGGGGGAGGCGAGAAAGCGACCGCTTGCACCCAGTCGCGAACTCCCCGGGGCAGCTTCTGGCCGGAGATCTCCTTCGCCAAGACCTTCTCTTCGACGAGGAAGTCGATCGCCGTATGCTTTGCGGAGAGAAGGGGAAAGCCGAAGAAGTCCTCGAAAACCCTTACCGGGGCCGTGATGGAAAAGCTTACCCCCACGACCGGCCCGACCTCAAAACCCCGGGCACGGAACGTCTCCGCCGCCGCATCGGCCGCGGCCTGTTCGGGGCTGAATTCAGCCACGTTCTCCGCCGTGATTATGGCGCGGCCATGGATTGGCTTCCCGCTGGCCGGGCGCAGGATCACCAGGGCAGAAACAATGTCATTCTTTTTCAGCGTCATGATTTGTCCTCAATCGATTCTACCCGAATCGCGAGGCTCAGGAAACGGGCGCCGTCGGTGATCATGTATCCGTGGGCGACCAGGGCGGCGAGAAACGCACCCACCTGGGATTCGCTGAGTTTTGCGTGGGGAAATGTGCGGCGGATGTGGCCCCGGATCGCCGCGAGCGAGCGGGCCCGGTCGCAATAGTCGTAGACCTGCTTGTCGATCCCCCTGAGAGTAGCACTGGTGCGGATCGCGCTGGAACGGGTGTCAAGGATCGCGAGGGTGCCGTCAGGTCGCTCGAACGCTTGGAGGCTGCCGGGCTCGGGGTTGGCCTTCCAGTCGCTCACATACTGAATGAGGGCGGCCGAACGGCCCGTGGCAGGTACGTGAGGGGCGGCATAGTCGTAGTCGAAGTAGTAGGCGATCTTGCGGAGGCATTCCTCGCCGAAAGGGTAAAGGTACTTATAGGGGGGCATGGGGCGCACGTTGACCAGCCCGTACGTCGCGGCTTCGTTGAAGTAGGGGCTGAACCGGTCGAGGCGAATCGGACCGCAGGCCGTCGGGGCGTTGAGAAATCGGATCTGGCGGAGAAGGCAAAGGAGTTGGTCGTAGTCCTCAGCCGTCTCGCCGGGGAAACCGTAGAGGAGGTTCCAATCGGCTTGAACGCCGTACTCGCTGCACCAGCGGAGGAGCTGGACGTTTTGGAGGGCGGTGGTGCCCTTCCGCATGAGTTGGAGCACGTGATCGTTCAGACTCTCGATGCCAGGCTGGACGTTGAGTACGCCCGCATCGCGGAGCATCTTCACCTGCTCGTGGCTGAGATTGGCGCGTATCTCATAGAAGAAGCGGAGTGAGCGTTTGGCGCGGGCGAGGGCCGGGAAGAAGTCGCGGAAGTAGCTCATATTCACCACGTTGTCCACGGCCTGGAGCATGTCGATTCGCCAGCGGCCGGCAAGATGTTCCACCTCCCTCAAGGCGCGCTCTGCGCTCTTGGCGCGGTATGCGAGCGTGCGGCCGTTGAGGCCGCAGAACGTGCAGTGGCGCTTGGCCCCCCACCAGCAGCCCCGCGCGCCCTCAAAAAGCAGCGTCGGAACGACGCACGAACCGGCGGACGAGAGGTCGAAGTCGCGAAAGTAATCGCTGTAATCCGGGATGGGGAGGCTGTCCAAGTCCTCGACTGGTCGGGCTGGTTCCGTGGGGACGGATCGCCCGTTGGCGCGGTAGATGAGCCCCGGGATGGCATCGCGCCGTTTACCCTTCAGGTGGCCGGCAAGGAGCAGCCGCACGAGAGTCGGGAAGCTTTCGTCGGCCTCGCCGCGGCAGGCGAAGTCCACGAATGGGAAACGGCGATGGAGTTCGAGCCCCATCTCGTCCTCCCAGTTGGCACCCCCGAAGACGACGTGCACCTGGGGGTACGCCTCTTTGACGCGCTTGGCGAGCGCCAACGAGGCAAGATTCTGCTCAAACGTCGAAGTGAAGCCCAGAAGGGCGTACTCGCCCCAGGGCACCGTATCCAGGCAGTAGTCGAGAAAATGTTCAGCCATGGTTTGGGCCCGAAGGATGCGCGCGATGCAGCGATCATCCAGCCGCCAGATGCCCTGGAGAATGTCGCGGACGTAGGTGGCATGAGCGCACGCATTTGGCCCGTAGAGGGCGGGCGTGAAGACCCACTCCCCAGCGAACGCCGTATGGGGTAGGTCCGTAGAGATCCACCGATAATCTTCGACGCCGATGAGATGGGCGAAGATGAAGGTCAGGTAGCGAACCTCGCAGGGGATGCCCTCGTCGGCCAGGCGGGCTTTGAAGAGACTCAGGCCGAGGGCAGGACGCTCCAAGGCACCGAAGGGCATGCTCAGCAGAAGGATCTTCTTTTTGGCCGTCATCTCCTTCGCGCCGGGGCCGGCTCCGGGCAAGGTCCGCGCGCTACCGCCCGACCGATCCCGAGCGGCAGCGCAGTGTTGGGAAATATGCTATTGCAGACCGAACTGCGACCGGATAACCATTTCCTCTAGCGCCTGAGCATCCTCGGGCGAAAGCCCCCCGGCCTCGCGCGGCACGGCGGCTTGCGCTTCGAGCGACACGGCCTCCAAGGAAGGAACCGCGCCGGGAGCCGGCTGCGTGGGCTGGACCGGTGCCGGTTCTGGGTGCGGCTGCGGAGGCATGGGGCGCGGCAAGATGGGACCAGGCTCCCGAGGCTCGATGGTGCGGATCGGGCCGCGGACCGGGCCGCGCACGGGCAGACACCGCACCTTGGCCAGCAGCACCGCCTTCTGGGCATCGACTAGGCCGTCGCCCGTAGCAGTGTCCGGGCCGGAGGTGGCAGGGTGGGCGCCCGTGTTAGAGTTGCATTTGCCTTGCGTTACATCGCGAGCCGTCTTCCTCATGATGTCACGAACGTCCGCGGGGGCGAGCCGCGAGCAAGCGTCCTTGATGAGGGCGGCCAGCCCGGCGAGCTGCGGTGCCGCGGCGGACGTGCCGCTGAAAGCCGCCCAGCCGTCGTTGTTTGCCGTCTCGTCGCCGTTGGGGTGAGTGCCCCCGCTGTTGCCTTGATCAATCTGGTCGCCCGGCTCCAGCGGCAGCATGATGTACATCGCTCCAGGCCACATGCCGACGAGGCCGCAAACGTCGGGTACGCGGCGTCCCGCGTAAATGTTACTCATGAAGCCGCTCGCATAGTCCGATGCACGGAGTGACTCGTCCGCCGCCATGAATACGCCGCCGGCCGCAATACAGTCGGGATGCTGCGCGGGGAAGCCCCAATGACCGTTGCCGGCCGAAAAGACGACGACAATCCCGGCTGCCCACGCGGCGGCCACAGCGGCGGCGAGAGCCTGGTCGGCCGCGCTCAAAGGACCGTTCATTTTGCTGCTTCCCCACGAGCAAGTGATGATGTCTGGGCGCAGGGCCACCGCTGCGTTGAAGGCACCCACGGTGTTCGCAAAGCTCATTTTCACGGGCAACAGTTCCACGTCGGGGGCGACCGCGAAGATGTTGGCCGACTCCCCGGTTCCGTGGCCCACTTGGTCCTTTTGCGGATTGGCCGCCCCAGGTCCCAAGACTACCGGTGCTACCCGGTAGCCGCGGGCCGCAAAGAAGGGATGCGCGTAGTGGCCGCTGTCCACCATCGCGACCCGAATGCCACGGCCTGTGGTCCCCCCGCGGTGCGCCCTGTCGGCATTGAGCGCCAACGATACTCCGGCGGGCACGTCGAGGTGCCAATACGCCTTCAGGGGGGGGAACATCGAGGGAGCCATGAAGTATCGCGGCTCTTCGATCGCCACGCCCTCCAACACGTCCTCGAATGGTGTGCCCTTCGTCGAGATCAAGCCGGGCAGCGGCGTCTCCGGACACTCGATGAACTCGGCAACATCCTGGATAGCTCCCGGCTTGATCACGGGACGCTGCTCGATGACCAACTTCGTTCTGAACGCCTTCTCGTAAGTGTCCTGGGCGCCGGCAATGTTCACAGTGAACGAGGTGGTTTGGAGAATCTCGAAGCCCGCCCCGTGGAGGCGGTTGGCCGCCTCATCAATCACCCGCCGATCGGATTGGAAACTGGCCACCGTAGCTGCGGAGATGCTCGTCATTGCCTCGAACAGCGACACTCCGCCGATCGACCTGGGAGATGCCTGCGCGAAGATCCGCTTGGGCATGACGGGGGCCGCCGTCTTGACCGCTTTTCTTCTCGCCTTTGCCATGGGAAACGCTCCTTTGCACTGACAAGAGCCGCTGACAACACAGACGCACTGGAATCAGCCTCCACCGATATCAAGAAGACCTCGGCCATTCCGTGGTAGAAGGCCGTTAGCCTGACTTAGCCGCCGTGCCACTTGGCCGGAATCAGTACGTTGGTCCCCCGTGTCGCTTGCGGCACGCCCCTCCATGCTATCGCTGCGTCAAAGCGATTCAAGTCGGCTGCGCAGCGGACAGCCTGTCGGGGAAGGCGACTCGATGCGCCAGGCAAGGTAGACGGCGAAGACTTGTGTCGCCAGTTGTACGCGGCTGTGTACGTGGAGCTTCTCGTGCAGGCGTTCCACGTGTGTATGGACGGTGCCCCGCGACAGGCCAAGTGCCTGGGCGACCTCCCCGTCGCCTTGGTCGGTCAAGACGCAGCGGGCGACCTCCATTTGGCGCGGCGAGAGTTCGAGCTTGTTGGCAATGGCCGCCCATGCCTCTTCACAGAGAAGGCCACGTCCCTTACAGCACGGGGCTTCCTGAAAAACCCATGTTCCAGGAGATTCACGGTGCCCCCGCAACTCACAAAACTGCTCGCCTGGCGTTGGCATCCGGACTCTCCTGGATGGGACAACGCGAGAAGAATCGCATTCGCCTCCCACTATGTGAATTGCGATTTCGGCCGAAAACCGCGCACCAGGACGCTACAAAGGGGGGCAAATCGCAAGATGAGGCACAAGGAGGTCGGCGAGCCCGACTACACAGAGCGAACGGGGACATCAGGGCCAGAAGCTTGCTCTCTCGCCGACCGAGGTCGGTGGGCACAGATATGAATCAGCTTGGCGGCCCCCACGAGTTGGGGCCGGGCAAGACGGTTTTTTGCTTCCCCCAGAGTAGCCCAGGCGCAGAGAACGCCTGCCCCCAAGCGGCCGATGTCCTCGATCGGCTCAGTGGTGAATCTTGGCGTACTTGCCCCCAGCGAGAAAAGCCTACGGAGCGCCCAATCACCATCCCCTGGGCGCGGCCGCACAACGCCTTCGGGCTTCTGCGGCCGGTGGACTACTACCGGGGAAAGGCTGAGGCAATATACGAGGAGCGTCGGAAGAGACAACAGCCAGCAACGTGAGACGGCCTGATTCCCGCTTGAAAGCCTCCTCCGTAAGGCCGATTAGCTTTGCTCTCTCTATGGCAGATTCGCAATGCCCAGTTCATACTACAGCGCCCCGTCGCCTGAATTGCCGGGGGTATTTACATGCTCCGCGCCGAGCCAGTAGGCCAAAACAGCCCAGTTCTCCAGGTCTTTACACCCAAACGGGCGCCGTAGTCCTAGCGGGGGTCAATCGGGTGGTGCGGTTCCGCAATGAGAAGGAGCTAGGCAGCTTTGACAAGGGAGATCAACGCGGCCACCAGCCGTTCGGTCTCTTCCTCTGGAGAAAACTGCGCATAGCGTGCGGCGAAGCCCCGTGCTGCCTCTTCGTACCTTGTGGAGTGAAGAAGCATACCCAGTGCCTCCTGAATCTGCCGCGGCTTGTTGATGTTGGCGGACGCTGCCGCGCCGAGGTTACACGCCCTGAGACTGTTGTGCGCCTGTTCCAGAAAGATGGGCAACTGCAGAATCGCCTTGCCGGCCAGCAGCATCGACGCCGTTGTTGCGTGAGTGCCGTTCAGGATAGCCAGATCACACTGTGCACCGACTTCTGCCAGGTTTAGCCGCTCCTCCACGAACTGAAGTGTTGCGGACTGGAAGCGAGTCCGAAGCCGGAGGTCAAGTTCGTTGCCGTACACGAGGGTCGGGCATTGCAGTGTGTTGAGTTCAGACAGGAGGCGCGGCAGGGCGGGAAACAGTTTCAGGTAGGCAAAGACTCTCTTGCCCTGACCGCGTGGCCAAGTGGGCTTTTCTCCGCCGAGGCTGGGCCAGGTACCCCAATAGTGTGCCACATGACGGTGCCCGTAGTACGTGTCCAGTTCCTTGAAGGTCGTCAGGAGGTTTTCATCGACCTCGCGGTAGAGCTGGGAAAGGTGCCCCAGGGGCGCTTGGCCTCGCGAAGCCAGGACCCGATTGGCGTTGTGCAGGACTCGGTCCTCGTCTTGTTGTAACCGGGGAGAGTCCTCGGAGAGCCAGGGACGAAGATCGGGCATTGGGCGAACGTCCGGGGGATTGCAGAACCCGGTACCGATGAGAGCTTTTCTCGCCGCGAAGCCCCTGGCCGCCAGCAGCGCCGTCGGACTGTGGTCGAAGACGATCAACTCGGGACGGACGTATCCGTAGAGAGTCCTCCAGGCACCCGTCATTGCGAGGAGTTCATCGAAGTCACCAAACCCGCTGTTCCAGAGGATGTGCGCGAATGTGCGAGGCGGATCGAACCGGGGACCGACCACCCGCGTCTTGATAGGGGCCTGGAGGCATACGACGTTCACGCCACGAAACACCTTGTTGGCGCACGACAGGTCACACAGAGCGGCCACCACGTGGTGGCCTCGTTCGCGCAGCCCGCGGGCCACGGGAAGGAGCTTCATCAAATGGCCCAAGCCGCCGCCCAGTTCCCAAGTCAACAAGACTGTCGCCATAGTCGCACCTACATCTGCGGGACGAGTTGAGACTCATCCGACCTGGGGTGAAACTGGTCCTGCGCTGTCCCTCAAACCGTGATTTCGTAGCAGGTTTCATCGGAGTAGAGCCCGTGAGGGTCCTGGGTTTGCGCCGTGGCCGTGCCGCTCTGCAGCCCCAAGAACTCCCCGGTGAGCGAGAAGGTGCCGTCGGCCTGCACCGTAGCCGTGACGCCGAAGTTCGCGAAGACGCCCCCGAAACTTACCACCATACCCGCCACTGGGTCGTCCACGTCGGTGACCGTGCCCGTTAAGGTCCAAAGGTTCCCGTACTGTCGCACTACCTGGAAGCCGGTGATGCCGGGAGCGTCGTTCACTGCGTTGACGTGGACCGTGAAGCTGGTTTCCACGGACTGGTTCGCGGTGTCGGTGGCGCGGATCGTCAGCGTCGCCTCCCCGAAGGCATCGGGCGCGAAGTCCAAGACCAGCCCGCCGTAGCCTTCGATACCGACAGAATCGAGCAAGGAGGAGTTGGTGTTGCCGGTTACGCTGTAGGCAAGGCCGTCGGAGCCGTCCTCCGGATCGTCGAACGCATCATAGAGCTGGATGACCATGTCGGCGGCATCTTCATCGACGTACACGTCCGGAATGCCGGACGTCGTGGGCGGGACGTCTCCGCCACCACCATACCCGTCCATTGCGATGAGATTCGATCGCAGGATACTGGGCGAACGCTCGCCGGCGGGGTTCATCATGGCCTTGTCGCCCGTCTGGCTGCCCACAATCCGGGCATTGCTGCCGTCCGCCGGGTTTTCCGGGAGCGGATGTGTCGCCCGGTTTTCGTGAGCATCCCCTCGGCTGGCCTGAGGCTGAGAGATTACCTCCGATACGTTTTCCAAGACCGGCGCGGGAGTTGCGGCGCCGACTCCGGAGTCGATGATGGGCGGTTGCACTCGGGCCGACAAGCCCGTCGCATCCGGGGTCGCTGCAGGGTCCGAGGCCGCCACGCAGACTGTGGCAGACACAATTAACTCTGCCCCCGCCGCCGCGAAATCGGCAGCGCCCGGCATTCCGGACGGCACCATTCGGCTCTCCAAGAGCTCGACCTCCAAGGCCCGTGACGATCGGCGGCCTCGGCCGCAGGCATGCGCTGACTTCCAAAACATGGTAATACCTCACTGACTTCGTACCGGCACAACGGAGCCTCTGCAAAGAAAACGGCGAGCGGGTGAGCCGTTTGACACGGTCAAGAGTGAAGGCGGCCGCTGGATGGGTTAATTGAGATCCGCGGGCAAAAGCGCGCATACTTCCGCAAGAAAAGCTTTGGATAGGCGGCAACCGCGGCACGCCGGGAGCAGTTTCCCAATGAAGGTGCCCGCCCGCCGCCAACCCGAATGCAATCCTCACCGGCCCAAACCCCGCTGCTTGCGGCCATCGAGGATGAGGTGGAAGAGGAGAGAACGCCGGAATCGAGGTCGCCACGTGTGGCAGGACGAGGTTCACAAAGCCCCTACGAACAAAGCCCATGCTGGGTCTTTCACGCAGGCGCTCGGGCACGAGACGAACTCTGCCTAGAGTGGATCGACCAGGTAATCCGGCGGGCCGGATGGCTCGCGGCCGGGCAACCTCGTCAGCAGGACCTGGAAAGCCCGGTCCTCCCGCAGTATTGAGAAACGCGGGTCCGTCCGAAGTGAAGCCGGGTCAAGACCGTGGGCGACGGCCTTCTCCAGGTATTCGATGGCACCCTGGATCAGCTCCGGCCGCAGTCCAGCCGCAGACGCGAACAGGGCGGCGATGTGGACGTAGAGTTCTACCGAGGGCGGCGCGAGTTCCGCGACTCTCTTGGCGTGGGCTAGAGCAGACTCGGGGACGCGATGGCCGCCAAGCCCGCGGTTTAGATCCACGATCACCAGATTGTGATGGGCGGCCCAAAGATGCTCATCCGCGGCGATCGCCCGATCCAGGTACTCCTCGGCACGGTCCAGGCGGCCCAACCTCCGGTAGCTGAATCCGATGTTGTTGAGTACGCCAGCGGACTGCATTCCCTTTTGGATCGCCTGCTCATAGTAATAGATCGCAGCCTTATCCTGATTCGATCTGCCCAGACAATACGCGAGGGCGGCGTCGATCTTCGCGTCCGCCGTGAGAAGGCTCGCGGCGCGGAAATCCACGAGCGCCGTGCGGAAGTCTCCCTGCCGCAAGAGGGCCCGGCCACGTGCAAACAGGGCGTCACTCTGGTTTGGGTCCCATCGCAGCGCCTCGTTGAAGTACTCGATCGCTGCGGCGTACTCCCCTCGGCCGTAATACCGCATTCCACTCTGGAACTGGCGGACGGGATAGGGTGGACGGAGCACGAGGTAACTGATCCAAGCAACGAGCAACACCAAAGCCAACGATGCGGCAACTAACACCCGACGCCGATGATCGCGCACCCACCGGCGCACGCGCCGACGGGGCACCAACTCTCTCCACAGACTGTCGGCCAACTCGCCTGCGCTCTTGGGGCGGTGATCGGGGTCGAATGCCAAGCAGCGTTCGATCAACCTTGCCAGCCGATCATCCACGTGAGGGTTCTCGCTTTGGATCGGCTTCGGTCCCGACATCTGCTGCTGTCGCAATCGCCGGGCTGACTCGTCGAGGGAATCGCCTTGCGAGATGGTTCGGAAGGGCAGGACCCCCGTCAGCGTTTCATACAGAATCACCCCCAGCGAGAACAGGTCTGATCGGGGGTCGTAGTGTCGCATCTCGGCATCAGTACCCTCGCCAGCCACACCGGCCAGCACCTCCGGGGCCATATAAGGCAGAGTGCCGCCGATCTGGCACGTCGGGAGCCCGTCGCCCACGGAAAGGTTGAAGTCCAACAAGAGCGGCTGCCCGTCCAAGGACAGCAACACGTTGGATGGCTTCAGGTCGCGGTGGCATATGCCGCACCGATGTGAGTGTGCCAAGGCATCCGCAAGCTGTGCGGCCAGGTAGATCACGCCGTCCACATAGGATCCCGAGCGAAGGACGCGTTCGGGCCGGCGCAATTCGGAAAGCTCTGAACCTTGATTGGCAGATCGGATGGCGCCGAGGATCACGTCGGCGCGCGTGGGGCGGCTACCCCTCAAGAACACACGCTCAAGCACGTCGCATAGAGTCGCACACCCGAGATAGGGCATACAGAATGCCGCCAAACCGGTTGACTCATCCCAGTGGACTGAGTACACCGGCACGATGTTTCGGTGGCGCAGCTTGCCCAACACGTCGGCTTCGTCGGCACCCTGGAGTGCCACCTTCAGTGCCACTTGCCGGTTGCCTATCGCCAGTTCGTGCGCCAAGAAGACCCGGCCAAACGTCCCCCGTCCCAACTCTGAGACCAGTCGGTAGCCAAGAAAGTCCTGTCCCGGCGCCGGCCAGGGAACCATTTCCTGGAGGCCGCGCAAGTCAGGATCCTGCCCGAGCAGACTGTGCATTTGGATCAGCAGGTATAGCGACTGCTCCAGCGAGGGGAACCGGCGGCAAAACTCGTCCGCTTCGAGGTTCTCGCCAGCGTTGCGACGCAGGCGATACTCGCAGTGGGCCAAGTGGATCGCCAGGGTCCGGTAGCGACGAAGTTCTGGATGGTCTTGGAGAGCGGCCGCAGCATCAGCGTCTGCGCCGCGCTGCCAACCTCGCTTGATGTCAGCGACCGTCAAATGGGCTCGGTGCAACCCACCGTCATCGCGAACAGACGATGCCGTGCTCAGCGAGGGTGTGAAGTCTTGTTCGGTCATACGGCTGCCTTTTCCAGTAGCCTGTTGAGGAAACGACGCACCGTACACTCGGCAAGATGGAGAGAACGGGCAATATCCCGACACGTATGCCCCTGCAGCTTCAACTCTATGATCTGGCGGTAGTGGGCCGGCTGGCTCCGCAATAGCCCGTCCCATCGCTCGTGGGCAATCGCGACCTCAAGCGGCGCAGGCCCGGGATCGCGTATCTCGCAAGTTCTTGGGGCCCTCTCGGCATCCAGCGACCGCTCCCGATTGACGTTGTACTTCTCTGTCAGTAGCCGTCGCCGAAACTCCATCCCGACCTTGTTACGAGCGATCGTCACCAAATAGGCCCCCAGTTCCCCAGGGCTGTTGAATCGAACAGTCAGGTTGCGCACCCGGAAGAAGGACTTCCACACCATCTGAACAAAGTCCAACGAGTCGAACTGGGGTCGCAGTCTCTCGTCCAGCGCCCGCCGAACCGCTCGATGGATTGCATCGGCGTACCGGTCGATCAATTCCCAGGCCGCGTTTTCGGAGCCCTCGCGCACGCGACGCAAGAGGTTCCGAAAGTTCTCATCAGGATGCGCCATTTCGAGGAGGTCCGACAACTGGGCGGGGCGGCGCAAAAACAGCCAGCGGATTTCGTGCGCGCTTTCGCCACCGAATCGCAATTATAGCAGTGCCAGAGACACACGTGGCATCGCCCGCCACCCGATGGAGAGGGGGCGGCGCCCATTAGACCTGCCGGCCCCTAAACATGACCCCCCACAAGGGGTGACGGAAGGAGTTTTCCCGGGACTCGCTCAGCAATGTGTCGGCAGCGGCCCCCCCCGAAAAAATTGGCAACCTGCCCTCTCGGCCCGGGCCAGACAAGGACCTGGAACCTCAAGATCGCGATTCGAGCCCCGTCAACGTCTGGTTCCACACTCAACGTGGCTGACAGATGACGAGGTGCGCGGATGGTTTGCCACGCAGCAGCCAGTCGGACGCGGCAACCCTTCCTAACGCAATGGAGGTAGGAACCATGCGAAGTAAGAAAGCAGTCCTTATCGCGCTCGTTTGCGCGGCAGTCATTGTCGTGGCGGGAAGAGCGCTCGCCGGAGACGGCGAGTCGGTCTCAGCCGATCTGGAGTCTTCACGCTTAAGGATCCTGGAGCCCGTGGGGATCTTCGGGTCGAAGCCACCCCGCGTGCAGGAAGCAGAGGTGGGAGACCTTGTTCAACTTCAGCTCTCGTATCCTATAAGTCCACCATTTCCAAGGCACGTCGATGCCAAGGTTACGAATCGGGCCCTTACAGCACTTTGGATCGCTGGTACCGACGGCAAAGTCGTTGCCTTGACACCCGGAAAGCCGCAACAGGGGCTGGTCGGCGTCGGACATTTCACCGTTTTCCTACGGGCGAACACCCCCGGCCGGACGTCGGCCGAAGTCACAGTGACGCTGACAGATGACACCGTGCGAAAGATCCCCATCAAGTTCCTCATTCACGAGCGAAAGAAGCCGGACCGTGCCCAGCGAGTCAAGAAGATCCTGAATGTCGAGTATGCAATCGAGAAACGACTCCCACCGAACCTGCTCGTCAGTGCGACCGGCGAAGTCCCGACCTTGGGCTGGACACAACCGATTCTTGTACGGCGGACCTACGTACAGCCGCCCCCAGATGGAATCTGGGAATACGATCTCTACGCTGTGCCGCCCTCCGGCCCTGCCGCGCAAGTCATTTCCCAAGTGAAAGCGACCGATCGCTGGAACGACTACGATGAGTCGTCAGTAAAGGGAGTTCGAGTCTATGGAGAAGACAATGGAGTAATGGAGAAGCGATTCGGCAAGGACCCGTCGATCAGCGAAAGGACGAAGGGGACTCCTGAAGTCCCGCGAGCCTTTGCGCGACTCTATGTATACCGAATTCCGCTCAAGGCGACGGACAAGCTTATCGATGGCCCGGGCGGGAAAGCCATCGCGCCGGAAGAGAATGCCATTCTCGTGTGGGCGGACCTAATGCCCTCGGCGAGGTTCGCCCATCCAACACAGTATGCTCTTATTGCGGGCAGGAAAGCGAAGGTCACGCCAGGTCAATGGTGGCCGATCCTTAATGGAAAGAAGATCCTTTACGGCACAGACGCCGACTACACCGTTCATCTGCCGTTTCCTTTGCCGATCAGCCAACCTACCGCGACGGCTCAGATCATGGCGTATCCTTTGGCTCTTGGCAAAAATGACAAGCTGACCGACGGGGTAGAAGGTAAGCCAATCAAGATCGGCGAGCCAATGGCGTTTCTTTGGGTGGACCTTAAGCCAGGAGCCAAGTTTGTGCATCCGACACTCTACGTGCTCGTTTCGCGCGACCAGGCACGAGTAGTCGAAGGAGAATGGTTCCCGGTGCTCAATGGATCGCGGATTCTGTACGGGCAGCAGTAAGGTCTGAGGCGCCCTACGCCTGGCGGACAGGCGAAAACTGGAACAACGCTGCGACTACGGGAAATGAGGTGGATGACATGGTTTCCGCCACCATCGCATATGCGGATGTTCTAACGAAGCAAATGATCGAGACCTGGGGAGATAAGAAGGGATTCAATGCGGCAGAGCAGATCAAGTTACACATGGAGGATCGTTTTTCGGTCAGCCGGGTCCACATCGTCGAAGCGAGGGATGAAGGCGCGTTTCTCGCGCTGTGCGTGACGACAGATCGTTGGAGCGAACCCCGGGAGTATGCGCTGCTGGACAATGGTTCGCTCGCCTGGTAGGCTAGCGGCCTGCGCCGCCAAGGCAACCGGCGGATTCGGTCGCCCGTTCATGTCAAGGGGATCTCTTGATCGCGTGGAACTACCCTGCGTCAAGCTTACTTTGTTGTTGGGGTTCTGCCGGGGCGGTAGACTGATGGAATGAGGCGATCTCCTGCCGTCCATACCGTCGCGCCAGTGCTGCTCGCAGCACGTTTATACGTCCTTCATAAACGGGAACAGGCCCCGGGCCTCCTGTTGACAATGACTCGGCGGTTTCCTTAATTCGGGTAGTTACGTTGATTACCTTCGCGCTGACCTCATGCCCACCAGCACAGGCCAACAGCGCGCCGTTTGGCGAAAAGGCGATCGCGTCCACGCCACTTTGACCAAAACACGAAAGCCTACGGGCGGCCTCCTCCTCGCCGATCTCGATTTGTTCAATCGTGCCGATATCGGAGCCGTAGGCCAAGAATCGCCCGTCTGGCGAAAAATCCATGCAGGAAACCTTGTCAGTGGTCTGGATTTGTTGCGCCAGTCGGGCACTGGCAATGTCCCATATCTCCAACTCTTTCTCGTATGTGGCGCAGGCCAGTCGGTCTCGCGCCGGAGAGACGGCCACGCAACGAACGCTGCTGTTCTTCTCACGTTTCAGATCAACGACTACTCGTTCGGACTCCAAATCGAACGCCCGCAGATGCCCGGTGGAGGAATAGACAAACCATCGGCCGTCGCGCGAGAACACGGAGTTACGGAGTTCAAGACTATCGTCCCACTGTAACCGCTGCTTGGACTTCTGAGTCGCCAAATCCCAGGTTTGGACTACGATCCTGTTGTCCGAACGAGGAAAGGCGGACAGATAAGACGAGGCAGCCACCACCGACGGATTTCCATAACATTGCACCGCAGCCTTTTCCATTCCGTTGTTGGCCCGCTCCTTTTCGCACTCGCCCAGAACACGGCCAGTGGCGGCGTCCCATAATCGCACGTTTTTGTCCCATCCGCTGATGCCGCCCACGGTGGCAACGGTCTTCCCGTCGGGCGAAAACGCGATCCCTTGCAGGAAGAATGGCACGGCACGAAACGTGACAACTGGTTGTTCTCCGCAGAAGCGAAGTTGGGCGAAGCCACAGGCTACGAGCCCGGCAGCCGCAAGCAAGACGCCCACGGCGACACGTGTCGTGCGACGGCTCGGAGAATCTGTCTTCCGGGAAGAAACCACAGCTACGATCCCGCCGACCACCGCGAAAAATGCCCAGGGCCACAAGAATCCGATACAGAACCATTCGATGTCGCAACCGCCTCCGAGCGCCATGGTTCCATTCAGGTGGCCGAACCAAATGGCCAGCAGGCACATTTCATAGTTGACCCCCGCGATTCCTTTAGAACAGCTACGAAACAAGCACGGGATACCGACGGAGGCTGCAGCCAACACGACGAGCGTCCAGAGACCGAGCCATCCCGAGGCCACGCCATAATACCCGTAAAAGAAGGCGACGATTCCGATTGCCGCAGCCCAAAACAATCCCCTTCCGAATGCTGCGAGAGAACTCATGGTTGGCCATCCTCCCACACCATCATCACTCTGTTGCCCTCCTGGATGTGGACAAAGGGCAAATCGCCCAGGGGGGCGGCATGAACGGCATGGACGAATTTCATCCTAGCCGTCAGGAAGGCGGATAGACGTTGTTTCAGGGCGGGGTGGTCCGGTAGCATCGGCAACAGGGCTTCCAAGGGTTGGAACACGAGGAACCCACGGAGCACCAGCTCAAGGAGCCGGGGCAGAAACGGAATCCCGAGAAGTTTCAGCCCATCATCCACTCAACGAAAGAGTCTTAGCCGCCGTTTTTACGTGTCGTTTTGCCTGGCGCTACCTCTTCCCTTTTCGTTGGCGCTGTCTCCTCGTTTTTCTTCGGCGCTACCTCGTTCTTCGGCGGCTCCCAATTGCGAATTCGCACGTTGCTCACACGCACTGGCATGGAAGGATAGAGGTAGCTGTGGCACCCGAGATCGAAAGCAGCCTGGGGATGGAAGTCCTTTTCGCTCCGGTCGAGGCAGAACTGGCCGTTGACGTACAGGACAGCCTGGCCGTCGGCGAGCTGCACACGGATGCGGTTGACCGGCTTCAGTGGGCAGGGAACGGTCTTGGACTGTCCGGCAATCTCGATGCCAGCCAGGTTATCGCGCGTGCGCACAAAGAACTGATGATAGGTCGTTTCGCCAACGCCCGTCTGGCCGCCTTCCGGAATGAACAACCCCAGGGTCAAGGCCAATCCGAGGGGCTTGGGCGCCTCCACGTCGAACTCGATTTCCAGCGGAAAGAGCGGGACCAAGAAGGGGCGCAGGTAGACGCGACCAGATGTACCTCGGACGTGGCCGACGGCCGAATCCTCGTTCTCCTGCGACCAAGTTCCCCTGGTCATCCGCCAGCAGAGCAAAGTCGGATCGAATTTCTTCTCGAACCACTTGCCCGCGCTGAAGGCCAGCCGACCGTCGATGTCGGCCAGCCGCGCTCGACAGTACGCCTTCGACCGCTCGTTGTCGTCGGCTGCGAGGGCCTTCTGGAAGAGGCTCCTTGCCTTTTCGAGCACCTGATCTGGGCACGGCCTGGGCGCCTCGTTCAACGTCTGCCATGCTTTCGTGATGTCCGCCGCGCCCTTTCCCGTAAAGGCATAGATGCTCGCCAGCACGGCCTCAGGGTGCGCGCACCAACTGTCAAACGTTCTTCGGTCGAAGCGAGCGCCCAGTGCGTCGGCCAGCCGCCGGGCCTCCTCGTATCCCCCGGCGCGTTCCGCCATCGCCACCTGAATGCTCGTCACGCTAGACCGCCAGGGATAGCCGCCGGAGCCGTCGGCGCGGGAGGGATCGTTGGCCATCCCTTCCAGCACCTGTTTCGCCCGCGCGTAGACGCCTTCCCGGCGCCAGACCTCGCAGTTGTAGCCGAGTTCCTCATCGATGTTGTCCAACACCTGCACCAAGACAAAGGGCACCATCGTGTCGTAACGCCGGGTGTCCGCGCAGCGGCAACCCAACTGGTACATCGCCCCATGGCTGCCGCCCCAACGCGGGCGGAGCGCCCATCGAAGGTCATCGTAGGCCGGCATGTAGTCGAGTTCGGCGGCCACGGCCTTGTCAAACCACGCTTGGGGCGTGTGTTCGCTTTCGTCTGCCATCGCGACCGGGATCATGAAGGCGGCTGCCTCGGGCCACTCGGGGTGCAGCTTCAATGCTTCGCCGAATTCCTGGGCGGCCTTCTCCAGGTATTCGCCGAAGAGCTTCCAGCCCTCGGGCGTCACCTTGTAGGCCCATCCGCCGCCGCGATGATGCCAAGCCCGCGACACGTAAGCTCGGCCCGCCAGCACGTGGACAATCCAGGGGTCGGCCTTCGGCTGATTGCTGCAAGCCTCGTGGATCGCGGCAGCGTCCTCCCAATCCTGAGTGCACGTGCCGCCCAACAGCGGCCTCAATTCATAAAAGACCGCTCGCTGCATTTCGGGACCGATCGTCCCGTCGCCGACACGTTCCGCGGCCAGCCCGGCCGCCACCTTGCGAAGCCGCAGCCAATCCAGGTTCTTCGCGTAGGGCTTCGCCTCCGAAAACAGGGTGAACACCGCCATTCTTTGGGCTTCGCCTGGATACCCGGATTGCGGCCAGGCATTGAGACTTTCGACGAGCACGGGCATGGCCTCGAAGCAGCCCCGGTCGCTGCAAACGGCCCGCCCATAGTACGCCTTCAGTAAGGGGTCCTTGCAGCCTTGCTCGAACAGCCTCTTGCCCATCTGGGCCGTCTCGGCGAGCCCCGGTCCGCGCGGGCGCGGCAACATGCCGAGCTGGACGGTCCGCATGAACTCTTCCGCCTGCGGACGAAGCGCTTGCGCGTCGTTCGTGTGACGCCGATACTGGTCGATGTCTCGTTGCCAGAGGCTTAGCGCCTGCTCGGGCAACGTCCGCAATTGGGGGGCGCCGCTTTGTTTCGCAGCCGGCTCACGATTCTGTTCAGCAACGAGGTCCTGGTCTTGTTCGGCGAGGGGCTCCTGATCCGTTGAGCACCCGGCATTTCCCAACAGCCAGACGCAAGCCACCAGCCGCAAACCCATCGCAAGATGTCGCCCCATGACAACACCTTTTGGTGGATGGATGAGGGCAAGGAAAAAGCGGGACGCCGCGGGCCCCACTACCGGACGGCTCTGTTACCGCCGTTCAGCGTCCCCACCCTCACACCGCGCATTCTAGCCCTCCTCTGAGGTGGGCACGAGGCACCCGCCTCTTCGTAGTAGCACAGTCTGTCCGAGAATTCTTTGGAGTGGAAGAGCGCCCCCATGTTCTCGTCCCTCCTGGTGGCTTATTACGGCCAGCGGGCCACCCCCAATTCAACGGGGTCACTGAAGTCGTCGAGTCTGCGGAGACGGAGGCGCGGTTCGGCCTCTCTATTGCCGATAGACGCTGGTCCCCGGCAGAGAGTTCCTCACGCGGACAGCCTGGGGGCGAACCCTTGAAGGTCGCGCTTCGGAAGCCGACCCAGAGGACTTGTCAACGTGAGACGCTCGGGAGTTCCTGGAATCCGGCTGGCGGTGCTTTTCCGGTCGATTGACTCGACGACTCTGGACGGCATCCGGACTGCGCCGTCATCCACTCCATGATGTCCCCGAGCACCACTTCCGACTGCGAGAACAGCAGGTAGTGGTCCTCTTCGTCGTACACCTTCAGCCGCACGTCGAAGCCCAGACGTTTCAGGAGTCCAGCCGTTCCTTCCACGAAGCTCCGTGGAATCCGCTGGTCACGACCACCATGCAGAAAAAGGATCCTCCGGTCTTGGCTTCGTGTCGAGAACTCCTTCGTCGAGAACAACTCATCCTCGGTAATCGGGGAGAGGTAGATGAGCCCCTTGAAGAGCCCTGGTGCCTTGATCGCTGCCCGGGTAACGCCCATCGCTCCGTTGGAGTATCCCATGAGAAAGACCCTTTCGGGGTCTATCGGAAGCGTTGCCGGTACCTCCCGAGCGACCTCGACGATGAACTCCGCGCCTTCCGGGCGGTCCCAGTTGCCCATCCCGAAGGTCGGGGCGATCACGGCGCATTTCGTCTGCTGTGACAGCACCCAAAGACAGGATTTCGTGTTTCCTCCCATCCCGTGCAGAAAAATCAGGCAAGGAAGTTTCTCGCCGCTGGTTGTCTCCGGCAGGAAGAGGTAGTAGTGACCCGTGCGGAACTCCATGCGGACCAGCTCGCGGTAGCCCATGCCGATTACCGAACCGAGGGCGTGAAAGTCAGCGTCCTTGTCCATCGCCTCGTAGATCGGCAGCACGAGTGACCGCAATCTCGTGGCTTCGGCAGCGTTCACCTGCCGTAAACGAAGCAGGTTGATGCCGACCGCGATCTGGTCGATTTCCGGGATGACGTTCCAAGGCGAATACCTGGGGAATGCCCCTTCCCCGTGCAGAAAGCAGTTCCGCACCCGTCCGTCGCCTGTTCCGCCGTTTGGGGCAACCAGCATGGGAACGAGGTACAGCAGCAGGCTGATCGGGAGCAACACCCCATAGAAGCGTCGGCGTACTTGCTTGAACCAGGTTCGGTTCCAGTAGCCGACCGAGCAGAACAGAACGCCGCCGAGAATTACAGCACTCAGCCCGACGCTCCTTCCCCTTAGCGTCGTGCCGAGGACGAGAAAAAGCAGTCCACCCAGAATCAGGCTGACGATCGGCACGCCCGCCAGGATTCGCAGCAAACCCACGAGGATCTTCTTCAAGAGCGACATTGGGATTGATGGCATTGGAACCGGCGGCGTTTGGGGACGGGCGATGCCGTTCATGCGGGCAGTATAGGCCGATCGGTGGAAGGGTTCCAGGTGGGCATTCACCGTCGGACTCTTCGGCGGACGGAGGACGGCCTTTATGCCCTCGGTCTTCAGGATCCTCCGGAACGCCGGGCAAAACTTGGGCTTATCGCGGACATCCGCAGAGCCGAGATCGCACGGCAGCAACTAGAGTTCCCAAGCGCTCATCGGGTAGGAAGAAGCTGCGCCACTCAGCCGGCCCGGATGGGGAAGCAAGAGCCATCTTGGCGAAACCCTGCGTCCTCTGGACCGCGTTTTCGCGGGGGGGGCGGCGATCGCGCAATCTGGCTATCGCAGAGGGCCTGCGGGCGTCGCCTGCCAGCACCAGAGGAATTCAATGGGTGTTCCGGCGGCCGCCCATTGGGGGACAGTGGGCTCCGTGGCCTCGCCCGACTGCCTGTTGCCGTAGCGGGCCTTGTGCTCTAAACTGGTAAACGTCACGTGCGGGCTAGCAAATGGCCTGCGAAGATCGGTATCGGGTATCAAACGGAGGTGTGGTGCGCTATGCCTGGAACGCGATCATCGAATACACTGCTCAGAACTGGCAGTCTGCTGATCTACGTAGGTCTGGCTCTCACGGTGCTCCAGTGGTCTCTCGTCATGTATGTCTTGCTGACAGGTCGGGTCAGCGAGCGCGAGGCAACATCTGCCTTCCCCTCCCGCTCGATTGATGTGCGAGCACCAGCCGGTGGCGGGATAGGTTTGACAACGACTTACCCGGGTCTAGTACTTGCGGCTCTCGGAACCCTTCTGCATGTTGCGGGCTACCTGGGTTCACGTTTCCTCAAGCAGGACACGACCGAGGTCGAGCACGACGATGTGCCGAAAGCCGGCGAATAGCGGACCGTCAAAATCGTTGGATCCCGGCCGAATCTACCTCTTTCTTCCCGCGTTCCTCTTCCAGGCGTCAAGCCGGCTCTGTTATGAAGGACTGGCTAGGGCAGTAGACTGCCGGAATGAGGCGATTTCCTCCGCTCCATGCCACCCATTGATGTCAAAGCAGGTGCGCCGGCCCACTAGTGCGGGCCGATGCTCGCGTGCTTGCGCCCTGGGCCCGGCCTGGCCCACCCTTTCTTCCCATCGCCATCGGTCCTCGTGGTGATTGTCGGCCGTTTTCCACGAACGGAATCGAGGAACCAAGCCAGCAGGTGGCTTCCAGGGTCACGTCATCGATAGGGCGTCGGTCTGCACGGTTGTCGCGTTCTTGTCCGACCGCAGGCCGCTTTCGTTTACGGGTCTCCCAGCGCGTCTCGGTCGGTGCCGTAACTCGCTGGCATCCGTTCGCGCTCCTTCTCGTGCCGGCATACGAGCGCATCGACTTCGACCTGGCGGCCGAAATCACCTCGCGGTCTGTTTGCGCAGCGGCCTAGTGCGCGGCCGCCCCCGACCCGTGATTCATCGGGTCCGGATGAGGTTTCGGGGGTCTTCTTGCGGGTCCCCGCCCCCCGGCGGTAGACTGCCCAAATGGTCGCAATTCGTCGGCAGAGTACCGCCTTGTCAGCGCGTTTTGTAGGACGTTTATACGCTCTTTGCCGTTGTGATAAACGGGAACAGGTCCCGGCATGTTCCCGTGCATGAAGCAGCCGATTCCCCGGAAATCGACACGATTGGGACCGAATCCCGAAGAGTCCTCTTCCGCACGGGGCGGCCCTCTTTGTCGGTGTAGCAGAACTCGGGGTGTCGGGAACGGCTAGCCTTGGGGAACGCTGGGCGGCGGTCATGCTTCATCCATGACCTATACTTGAGACATGAAGCACGACTGCGAGACAATCCGCGATTTCCGCCGGTGGCTGGAAGAGGCGTTTGACTTCCTGGATAAGGTCGCCAAGTATGGGCCTCCGCATGAGCACCCGTATGGTGAGGAAGTCTTGCCGGCCGATGGTCTGCCGGTCTGCCAAGACCCGGACGCAATGTACGTCGAAATCCAGGCAGCCGAAATCGCCGAAGAGGCCCGACGGCTGGCCTGCACGTTTGGTGGCGGCCACTTGGTTGGCGACGAGGTGACCACGGCGACGCCCCGTGAGGCCCTGGCAATCGTTGGCCGACTGCTGAACTGGGCGCGGGAGAGCGTCCCCGAAGCGGCGACGTTGACCGTGACCGAGACCGCGAAACTCTTGCGAGTGAAGCGTGACAAGGTATTGGGGTGGATCAACTCCGGCCGGCTACGGGCGACGAACATCGCAGCGAAACAGGGCGGCCGACCGCGATACCGAATCGCGCGCGCGGACCTGGATGCTTTCACGAATCGACGGACCCTGCAACCCCGGCCGAAGCCGAAGCGCGCGAAGAAGCCTTCTTGGACCGGGAAGACTTACTATGGAACAGCCACCCGCGAACATGCTTGACCACTCGGGACAACCGACGTGGGGTCATGCGCTCCCGGTAGACTGCGGACATGTCGTTTGCTGCGGGAACGTGGCCCATGATGTAGTTGACTGCCGCCTGGTCCCCGGCTTCTCCGGCAATCGTCTCGAAGGTGTGGCGAAGAGCGTAGAATCCCAACCCGGGCCGATGGGTTTTCAGGCGACTGAGTACCTTGACGGTCTCCTTGGATATGGGGTTGTCTCGCTGGTGTTCGCCTTTGGGTGTCCAAGGTGTTCGGTACTTGGTGATGAACACCTTGTCGGCGTGTGCCTTGTCGTGCGGCTCCTTCCAATGCTGGATAACCTTCCGCAGGGCTTTGACAGTCTCCGGCCAAAGACGACACCTTCTTTCGACGCCGGTCTTGGGGCGGGGATAGTCCAGCCACCCGCGTTTCAGGTCAAGGGCCGACAACGGCAGCAAGACGCAATCGTTGTTACCAAGGCCGCAATTGATTCCGAGAAGGATCATCGCTCTGAGTTGCGGGGACGCGATCTTGAGCAAGGCGCGGATTTCGCGCGCCTTGAACATCTTGGGGCCTTTCTTCTGACGTTCCCGGCGCAAGACGGCCTTGCTAGGCTTCTGGAAGCTGCCGAAACGCATGGGGTGCTCAAGCAGACCTTCCTTGTAGGCGAAGTTGAACAAAACGCGGACCCGGCCGATGTCGTTTGACAGGGCTGTCGGCCCGTGCGTCTTGGCGAACTCCCCCCGCAACCGCTCGAAGTCGGCCGGGCGCAGGTCAGTGACAAGACGGCTGCGGCCGAACACCTCGACTACCCGGCCGCACGTGGCGTCGTAATCCTCAAACGACCGTCGCTTAAGCTCCCCAGTCTCGACCCGGGCTTCCTTGCTTGCGAGGAAACGATTGACCAGTTCCCGGACTGTCAGTCCCTCTTTTCGCTGGGGTTCCCGGCCGGCAAGCAAGTCGTCTTTCTGGTCAATGTAGAGGTTCAAGGCCGCTTCGGGATCGTCCCACGGCCCGAAGTAGTGGAGCCGGCCCCGAATCTTCTTAGCCCACCTTCCCGAGCGATGGGCGTAGAGCGGGAAGTCCGCGTGGGGCTTGGCGGGTTTCGGATTCGCCGGTAGAATAGGGGTTTCCGACACCTGACGCCCGTTTGACGCCCGGGTGTCGTGTTCGAGGAAGCGCTCCAATGCTCCCTGGGGATCACCCCAGGGGCCGAAGTAGTGAAGCCGGCCCTTGATTTTCTTTGCCCATTGGCCGTTGTGGTGGGCGAAGAGTGGGAAATCGGAGGTCGGTTTCTCTGGCTTCTGCACGGCGAGCTATCCTTGTACGGGAGTCCGCGCGGGTGTCGTACCGGGTGTCGGGCGTCAGAACGGGCGTCAGATGACGACACCACACTTGTGGACTATATGAAGAGTAGCATACAACTACTGAGCAGTCAAGCAGTTGTGGCTACGGCGGCGTAGCTCAGTTGGTTAGAGCAGCGGAATCATAATGGAAATGGGGAAAGCTAGATAAAATGGCTGGATTATCGGAAAACCCTTGTTATTTCGTCACTTAACGCCGTATCACCCGTCGTCGGAAGGGCGCTAGAATGACCCAAACTACACCATTTGCAGGCGTAGCTACGCCTGGTGTAGCCGCGCCCAGAAGAGCATCAGACAGACCCCCACAAATCGGGCGGCGCCAAGCTTCCGGACGGACTTGCAGGCGTAGTTCTACGGCTGGTGTGGTCAGGCTTCGGGGAAGTAACGGGTAGCGCCGCCGGACACCGGCCGTCGGCGCTTGGCCGGCTTGGCGTCGCGCTGCCGCGTTCGCCCGTCAAGGAAGCCCTCCAGGTCCGCCCTTGTGATCCGGTAGCGAGGTCGCCCCTGCCCCATGGCTGTGTTGACTGCCCGCAACCGGCCGGAATTGACCCACCCCAGCACCTTGTTGCGGCTGACCCGCAGCAGCTTGGCGGCCTCGGTTACGGTGAGTGTTGCCGCGTCGGGCACGGTCTCCCGCGCCCAGTTCAGCAGTCGCCCAACGATTGCCAGTGCCTCGCGGGGCGTCACGGCGGCCACCTCGTCACCAACCAGGTGGCCGCCGCCAAATACGCAGGCCAGCCGCCGGGCCTCTTCAGCTATTTCGGCCGCCTGAATTTCGACGTACAGCGCGTTGGCATCTCGGCACACCGGCCAGCCATCGGCCGGCAAGGCTTCGTCAGCCACTGGGTGCTCATGAGGCGGCCCATACTTAGCGACCTTATCCAGGAAATCAAACGCCTCTTCCAACCACCGACGGAAATCGCGGATCGTTTGGCACTCGTCCTTCATGCCTCAAGTGTACGTCACGAATAGAGTACGATGCCCCCCAAATGGGGCAAAGACCCCTCAGGATTCAGTCCGAATCGCACCGATTTCGGGCAATCCGCTGGTTCATACACGGGAACATGCCGGGGCCTGTTCCCGTTTATCACAACGGGAAACTGCGTATGAACGTCCTACAAAACGCGCTGGCAAGGCGGTATTCTGCCGACGAATTGCGACCATTCCGGCAGTCTACCGCCGGGGACGGGGACCGGCAAGAAGACGGCTGAAGCCCTACGCGGACCGGCAGATTCACGGGTCCGGGGTGGCCCGGACTAGGCCGCTACGGAGGCAGACCGCCACGTGATTTCGAGCGCTAGGTCGAAGTCGATACGCTCGTATGCCGGCGCGAGAAGGGGGCCCTTGGAACGGCTGATCTGCCAACGCGGCGTTACTCGTCCTGTATTACTATCTGGCACCGGTTGCCCCTTCTGACGATCTGGCGGCACGCTGGACGCCCCGCCGTTCAACCTATCACCCTCTGGCCTTAACGGCGCATCCCCCCTGTTAGAGGCAATGTGGCGTCCTGGGCATGGCTGTTCGCGAAGCCACCATCGCGAAGGACCGAGTGCCATGCCCAATTCCGAACGAGACCGGCACCTTTTAGAGAGACTGTCGCAACTCGCTGCCGCCCATGCTGCTGCGGCGGCCCTGGTGCAAGAAATCCTTGTCACCGTGGGCCAGCCGGATACTGGACGACCACCCCGAAATCCTCAAGCTGGCGCATGAGGACCTGAAGCGGCTCTCCTCGGGCGGCCGCCAAGGGCGGGAGGCGGATTTCACCTCGGAAACGATTCTGCGGGCGTTGACAATCTCCACTCCAGGATGCGCCTTCAGCCAACTCTCCAAGCTCTGGGGCAGAGCAGTCAGGAAACAAGTCAATCCGGCGATGTCGTTCCGGGTCGCAAAGGATTGTCCCGTAGCGTTGGCCACGGCGGAAGGCCCAATCATCTACCCCAAGCACACGGGGAGTTGTGTACTCGCGCTGACGGCTGAAAGCACTGCGGACACCGACCTTCGGGTAGCATGCTGGCGACCAGCACCGTAATCCCGTCGGCCGTGAGTCAAACCTCATCGAGGACCAGAGAGCGGTGATTCGGCAGGAGGGAACGAAGCAACATGGCAGCCTCGGTGCCCAACGCGGGCTCGGCCACAATCTATCAGTCCGTCCGTCTCCCCATTTTACCGCCCCGGTCGAGGGAGATTCCTGGCCATCACCAAGAGTGCGGGAGAACCGGTTTTCAGCGCCCGCTGACAGCCTGCATAGCTTGCGACTCGTAGGATTGTCGTTCGCCGTCGCTTGGGGCGATTGATGCGAGGCGGCGGCATATCTCGGCTACGTCGGGCCAGTGTGGGCCGCGGCGGTATATCTGGAGAGCGTTGAGGTAATGCTGCCAGGCCAGTAGGTGACTTGAACGACCTCTTCCCACATCGCCCAGTCCGCGCAGACAGCCGCCGATGCCGAAGGTGTCATCCACCCGCTGGAAGAAGGGAAGAGCCTCTTGAAAACACGCCTCCGCACCGTCGAGTTCGGAGCATGCCAGCTCGGCTTCTCCAAGCCCTTGCAGCGCGCTTGCCTTAATGAGTAGGTCGTACGCCTTCGAAGCCAAAGGCATGGCATCCTTGAAGTAGCTTCGGGCTTCAGTGAAGTCCTTTTGGTCCAAGGCAACGTATCCCATACGCATCTTGCAGTAGGCCATGCCCGCGTGGTTCTCAGCTTGCTGGTACAAGCGGAATGCCTCCACGAATTGGTCACGCGCTCCGAAATAGTCTTTCCGAACCATAGCGATGTCGGCCAAGCCCGCGAGACAACCTGCCTGGCCAACGAGGTTTCCGTGCTCCTCTTGCACTTCGAGGGCCCATTGATAGCCCTTGGCGGCCTCCTGGAGCTGTCCCGCGTGGCGCTGCAAATCGGCCATCTTCTTGACGCAGTCTGCCGCTCCATCCACGTCGCCGACGCTCTCAAAGAGGTCGCAAGCGGCCGCATACAGATCGTGCGCCCATTGGCGGCTCCCGTAGCGCGTCTCCAGATCGGCGTGGTTACAGACCAGGCGGGCACGGGAAGCTGGACTCATGGAACCTTGGAGGGGTTCCGCCATCGTCACACACTCACGCGATCCGGAACCCGTCAGGCAAATGAAAGCCGCCAGCGCTGCGGCAGCATCCAAAGCCTTGGCCGGCTGAGCGCTGTTAAGCCCCGCATGGATGATCGCTTCGATGTTGCCCAGATTGGCACCGAACCGCGAGACCGCTTCCTGGCTGTCTTTCGTGCCGAATTGGCTTGCTTCGCGACCGGCTAGGTCGGCGTAGTAATCGATGGCGCGTTGCAGATCGCGGTCCTGCGGAGGGTAGTGCTCGCGGACGTACTCCCGCAGTAGCCCGTGAAGCCGCAGGCGTGGTTCTCGGGGGAAAACTAAAGCCGCCCTCCGCAGCGTGAAGCAAGCTTCCTCGCCGAGGTCGGGAAACGCTTGATCAACGTCTCCTGGCGACATGCCTTCCGGCAGCATCGCCAGAACCGACAGTAAACGGCGGGCGGCCTCATCCACCTCGCCCGCCGAGAGCGAGACCTCGAAGGACGCCTCCAAGTTGTAGTCTCCGCACGTCGAGCGGCCTCGAAGAAGCCTCATTCGCTGCCGTTGCCAGCCATTCCAGAGTCCGTGCAGATTGGTCGGCTCGGTTTGTGCTATGTGGCCCAACAGCATCACAGCATAGGGCACGCAGCCGACGGCATCCAAGAGCTGATCGAGCAGCGGGTCGCTTGCGAAGTCCGTGCCGGCAACACGCAGGAAGACCTCACGGGCGTCGCACGCCTCCAACGGCGCAACTTGAACCGGTTGCTGCCAGTCCACGAGCAGCGGCATCTGTGCGCCGCGAAAGACCGCGAGCAAAGCCAGGCTGCGCACGGAAGCCAACGTAGCGAGTAGGTCCTGTAGGCCCTGGAACTCGGCCGGACCAGCTTGCCAAAGCGTCTCCGTATCGTCTAGAGCCAGAATTGCAGGCTCACTGCCCAACGCGCTTAGGACTGCGTCCTCAAGATAGGGCGAGTGTGCAATCCCCACCGCCTGGGCGATCTTCGCTACCACATCCGCGCGGCTCCTCGCTCCGCCGCACGTGACAAAGTAGCGACGAGCGCCATACCTCGCTGCCACGCGCGGATCATGCAGCACCGCGATCACGACGGTGGTCTTCCCCAGGGCAGGTCCTCCCAAGATCGGAATCGGCCGCGCCCCATCGTTCAATACTGCATCCACCAACTGATCGATCAATTTCACGCGACCGCAACAGGGATGCTGCGGGGGAATACGAGGCCTGCCAATAAGCCGACCGGCTGCGGTCGCCACCGAAACGGAACCGAGCCCTCCCAAAAACTCTTCCAGGTCCCCATACTGCTTACCAAACGCAACGACCTTGATCCGTTCCTCCGGGGCGTGTTCCTTCTGGACTTTCTTCCGCTCCTTTTCCAGCGCAAGTCGGTAATGACACGTGCCTGCGCCCGCGAAGATTTGCGTCATCCATTTGCGCAACTGCACAAAACTCGGGTCTTCCAGTCCCGTCCCGAAACCCACAAACAGAAAGACCTTCGTAGCTAGCAGCGCGCGAATCGACTCCTGAGCGACGTGATCGCCGATGACTTCTTGGTAGGAGCGAATGCTGAGAACCACGGTCTCCGGCGCGAGCCAAAAGCCGTGGAAATGGAAGATGCCGGGTACCTTCCCATGCAACCAGTCGATCACCAACGGTCCATCGCGCCAAGTTATCGGCAGAAGACCCGTCACCTCTTCCAGCAGACCATCGTAGTTAGTCGTGGCCAACGGGATACCGAGATCGCGCAGGGCGTTGAGAACGCGACGGTCGGTGGCGTGCAACTGACCGATGGTCTCCCTTAACCACTGCCGATACTCGCCGCCGCAGGGACCATGCAGTTGCCTCGCGATCTTCTCTGCGGCCGAAAGCAGATCCTCCACGTGGCCGGAACGGATTTCGCGCCGCACTCTCTTTGCCCACGCGCCATCCAATTCGGGATCGTAGTGGCAGCACTGGGTGACACCGCTTTCCAGCAGGCCCCGCCAAGAGGCAACTGAGCTGTTCCCCGTCGCTGCACGCGAAACGCCCGTGCCAACCATCGCGACAGCCCTGCCGCTCACAACGTCGTGCCTAAGATCCTCCGTCGCGGATGACATAGGCTCCTCCTCCGTCAGAAAGCCTAAACACCGCATGGATGACAGGTCGCCGCTCGTTCCGCCACACAACGATGTAGGTCGCGGATGCCATGGACGGGGGGGTAAGCCGACCGCAATCCACAATGGATGACCGATAAGCCACAAGTGTATTCCGTGCCGTCTAGTGTTGTCAATGTACTTCTCCGAACTCCGAACGAGTCGGTCTCGGGCAATGGTAGGAAGAAGTCCCCTAGCAGTGGCCCGGAACTTGCGCGCGATCGTGAGAAAGTCCGTGGTCCGGCCTCAGCCTGTACCGTGGGATGGGCCGGTCCCGCCAAGTATCCTGTCCTTCCTCCGCACCAACTCCGCTTCGTTTGTCAAACAGGGATGCGCGGTGAAGATAGGCAATGCGAGGCGAGAGCATCGGGCGCGAACCACCCACTCGTCAAGCCGCTGGCCGCCGCTTACACTGCTGGCCCAGGTCCAGGAACGCCCTTGCGATCCTGCCGGCGGTGATGCCGATGTTCTACAGCGGACGATCAGTGAAGAACACGAAGAGTGATTCGGCAGGGGCGATTCTCAAGGATGCCCAGTCGCTAGCCCAGACCATTGGCTTCGAGTTGCTGGAGGATGAGCTGGCACGGGACGTTCAGGCGGCGCTGCGAAAAGCGCTGAAGGAAGGCGTGGTGTTCTGCGAGGGTTCCACGCCCCTGGCAATCTTCCGCCATGCGATCGCAGCGGCCATCGGCAGAGTCCATGAAGACCGCCGCGCCCCGCTCTTCCTGCGATTCCTGAAGGACGGGCCTTACGAAGACGCCGGTGACATCCCGGCCGCTCTGCAAGGCAAACGGTTGACGGACGACGAAACCGCCTCGGCGATTGCCTTCATCTACAGCCACATGGTGAACTGCTTCAAAGGCGCGCTCACGGAAATGCTGGCCGTGGCACCGTGTCTGCGCGTCCTTCGGGAACTTCAGAAAGAGAAACGCCTGCCGGGCAAGGCCCGGCTCTATGTGGGCGATTCGGTGTGGGCGGTGTCGCGCAGGGGTAAGGGGTTCGCCAAGGCCGCCGATCTTCACATCCTGGTACAGCGGCGCTCGCCAACGATACCTCCGTCAGTGGCAATCGGGGGCGTTGCCGAGGTGAAGTCCTATTTCCAGCCACCGGAACGGCTGCGCCGGCAGTTGGACCAACACCTCGCCCGCGCCCGGCGCGGTCTGCGGGTGGGTAAGGTCGTTTATCGTCCCGACCAAATCACGGTAGGCTGCGAGGACGGTGCGCGGGCGGTGCGGATCACGGTGTTGCCGGCGCACTGGACCTTGCCGCGAACGTTCCACATTGACCAGAAGGACGGCAGAAAGTTCCTTCACGTGGACCCCGGCGTGCCGCCAAGTGTGGCGGAATCAGTGAAGCGCGTTGGCCCGCTGAAACGGCGGGCCACGTTACGCTGGTCCAAGGAGGCACTGGACGCTGCCGCCTACGGGATGACGTTCTGGTTCATGGAGAAGGTGGGCGAGGTCCTTTACTCCGACGGCGTGCCAAAGGAGTGGGAGGGGATGACTGCCGCCGAAGCTGGCCAGAACGCCGCCAAGATGATGTTGTATTACGCGATCCTGCGCTGTCGCACCGTCCGGGAAAACCAGCGTGCCATCGCCCTCTACAACAGCTACAGCTTCGGCTTCGCGCTGGGCATGAACTTCCGCAACCCCAAAGGCCAACGCGAGATGCTCTGGCCCCAAGACCTGGACGAGATTCTCGCCATTGGGCAGAACAAGGACGGCTGCAAGATCGTCTAGGGCGAAGCCATGCAAGGAGCCGCACGCCAGTCCGAAGCCTCTTGTTGACGTGCTACCGGGAAGCCTGCCGAGCCAGCTCTTCTATGCCCCGACTTAGAGTTCTCTATGAGCGGGCATGGCTGGATTCCAGGTTTGCCGCGGCATGGGGAAGAAGCGATCCGGGGCCTGTTCCGTGCCGATGGCTGCCGGTGCTCTGGTGACTCAGAACCGCCTCACCCGCCCTAAGATCGACCGCGAGGCCACCGAGCGCAACGTTCTTTGGCTCCGCGACTGGGCTGTTGATCTCTGCCGCCGAACATCCATTCCACCCGGATTAAGGGGAATGCCGCGTCATTGTCGGCAGGAGGTCCGGGGCCTGTTCCCGTTTATCACAACGGGAAACAGCGTATAAACGTCCTACAAAACGCGCTGGCAAGGCGGTATTCTGCCGACGAATTGCGACCATTCGGGCAGTCTACCGCCGGGGCCGGCGACCCGCAAGAAGACTGCTGAAGCCCTACCCGGACCGGCAGAATCACGGGTCTGGGGCGGGGTCTAGAGGCACGGCTACGCTACGTCGGCCGTCTGGTTCGGACGGCCAACTCTCGAAAGACGTGGGGAGTAGTTGGCCGCCCTCCCGGTCGTTGTGCAGCATCGGTTCAAGCGGCCACGGCAAAAACCGAAGTTGGAGCGGTTCCTGCCGATCCCCCATGAAATCCTGAGACAGGACTAGAGTGGCCCCCCTAGAAGAAGCGGCACACGACCCAGCGGATCTTGCAGCGGTCACGGGATGAGCACCACTACGACGGCGGTTTGACGACCGTCAAGGACGCCGTGCAGGCCGGGGAACAACGGCAGGCCGAGGTCTTCGTGCGCTTGGGCCATCGGTCGAGGGATGCCCAGGCCGACTTCGGAGAGCCGCTGGACGATCGAACAGGACTTCCAAGCGGCCAAGGGCGAGTGCGGGCTGGACGAATACGAGACCCGCGGCTGGACCGGCTGGCATCATCATACGGCGCTGCCGCCCTCATTCTTCGCGGGAATGCGACGCGGCGACGACCACACAATGCGGGAAAGTAGCCGCCGAACGTCCTCCGCCGCCTTAGCGCTGGCGCAGAATATGGCCTCGCACGGCGCCCAGCAGCTCCGGTTTTCACAACCGATCAGCCGACCCGAATTCACCGCCTCCTCAACGAACTCATCGGGCTCGACTTCTCCGTGAATCCCATAGACAGAAGCCTTGGCGACGTCGGCAACACCCATCTCCATTCCGCACCACGGACATTCGACTCTTGCTGGCTGCATTGGTCGCTCAACCCTCTAAAGCCGCTAACCTGATGCGCCTAAGTACGTCCGCACCTTTGCGCCGGCATCCGCAATGCCAGGTTTCCAGCAAATCGAGCAAACTGGCGGTCGAGTGACAGGAGACACAATCCTCATGCTGTTCACTCGCTATCCTAAGCGCTCACACCGGTTGTGTCGACCATTCGGGATAGGAGGAATTCCTAGCAGGAATAGTCTATGGCCTCACCAGAACCTGCCCAAAATCCACACCCCGGTTCTACCGTTCAACTGGCTGAAATCGATAGCGGCTTGAGCGCGTCGGTCATATCGATACGCTGGCTCGCGTGGACGCCCAGCGCGGATGAGGCGGCCCATGGTGGCGCCCGCAATGGAGCTCAGAGCTAAATGTCATCACGCCGGACGCCTTTTCTTTGCTCGCCTCGCTGGAGGGCGCGGGCGCTGAGCGGCGCGTGTCGCCCTTGTTGGCTGATTATTTGGTTGCCGATCCAAGGATACGTCCTCGACGTTCTCGACTAGGCGGCTGGCTTCACGGCCATTGCTGGACCTGAAGGTGTCGGCGGCTGTCACGTCTCGACCGAAATCGAGGCCGGTGCGGCGCTTCAGCTCGGCGACGCTAACGTGGTACTTCGTGACCTTGTTGAACGATATCCGGCGAGCCTCTTCCTCGGTCACATCAAGGAATTCAGGCACGAATTCGATGAGCGACGACTGGTCTGCGATGAGTGCGGTGGCGTGCAGTAGGCCGTCGTCCACGCGAAGGACGAGTTTCCAGTATTCGCGCGGTGCCTTGAAGCCCTTCATGTCGTCACGCCCGCGCGACCAAGCGAAGTCTTTCGCGTCGTCGAAGATCGGCCCGGTGAAGACGGTCACTCGCTTGCGATCGGCACGCGCATTCTGAAGTACGTATTCCTCAAGCGCTCGCCAGTGGAGGGTTCCGCCGAAATGCTTTTTGGCCTCCTCATCGCTCTTCCGGATGCCCATGTTGAAGTAGCCGACCTGCGGCGACCGGTTGGTGACGTGGAAGGTGTCGGCGTTGGCGCGGATCACGACTTCGTCCAGGCCCCACAAGGGGTCCTGACGGCGCGTCAGGTGCCCCTGCTGGAACATCCGATTGCGGTGGTCGCTCGTCCGCCGGTTGACGATTCCTCTGCCGGCGGAATCGAACGTGGTTTGGCCCAGATAGAAGTCCGGCGGGGTCTGCTCGTGATCCTCGATGCGGCGGTCCGAGAACCACAGTTCGGCGGCCTCGGCCGCCTCGTCTTCGTCGTCGGCTGACCCCGATGCATCGGTGATCTTGCCGCTTTCACGGTCGACATCCTTCGACCTGCTGCCGTCGATATTGACGGCGCTGTAGAAAGCGAGGCGGCGCTTGGCATTCATCACCACGGTGAAATGCTCGTATCTGAGCCAAGCGGGGTGGTCGCCATCGCGCGGCTCCTTGTTCTCCGCCGCGACCTCCTCTTGAGCGGGAGAGAGCTTGGGCAACGGGATCGTTACCGCCTGGAGGAAGGTGGGATCGTAACCGCTGCGGTTGCTGTAGTCCTCGTCCAGCTCGAGCTTCGCTTCACCGCCCGGTGGGGGTTCCTCGGCGGGTGGCGCGGGAGCAGGGGCCACAGGGGGCTCGACGCGAGCCGCCGCCGGCCCCCTGCCGAGGCGCAGGGAAACCGCAAGCGGAATGTGCCAGGTTGCCGTTCCGTCAGGGGCCACCGTGAGCGCCGCACCGTGCTGCTCGTCGTCGTATCGCTTCGTGCCATCGGTGGCTTCGTCTTGCGCAGGCGCTTCGCTGGTGCCTAGTTTGATCGCCTGATCGACCAGTTCGCGCGTCGTCGCGTCGAGGGCGGCCCTGCGGGTCTCCAGGTCCAGAACAATCGCACTGATGCGTATGCCCTCGTTTACTGTTCGGGGCACCCGCACGCCCTTCTCGTCCACCAACCCTTTATGGGGACCTCCCCAGTGGTGCAGGGCGACGACCTGCCACATGACGTTGAATACGGGAGAGCCCGACGACCCGGGCTCGCTGTCGGCCACATAGTGGAGCACCGTGCCGGTGCGGCTGACGAGCTGGTTCTCGCGGACGACCGCTTCCTTCAACCGGCCGTCGGGATGCTGGATGACGTTGACAAAGTCGCCCAAGGCGTGCTTGTTCCGCGCCCCGCTGAGCGGCAGGAAGCCAAATGCCGCCATCTCTTTCGGTCCCGTAATTCGTTGCCCAATTGCGACGACGGTGAAATCGAGATCGTCCCGGTCGTCTGTGAGAAAGATCTGCCTGGGGTCGAACGCGAATCGCGTGGCCTCGCGTGGCACTCCGTGGATGTCGAGCTCGTAATCGAATTCCGCCACCATGCCCAGTGCGCTGGCTTTGGAGCCGATCACGTGGTTGTTGGTCATGAGGAGGCGCGGCGAAATGAGGAAACCGGTGCCGACAGCCTGGCCGGCGCGCGTTATGATTCGGCAAACGGACCGTGCAGCCCGCTGTCCACGTTCGAGGAAGGCAACATCCACAAAATCAATGGACTTGCCCCACACCGCCTCGGGGCCGGCGGCGCGCGCGATCTGGCGAGCCTCCTCGAACGAAACCCCTTTTCGGACCTGCACCACGGCGCTGCGGCGAGCCTCATCCTGCTCCGCGTCGCCGGGTCGCCCGTCCTCGATGGCTTGAAGCGAACGCCTGATCTCGTCAGCGCACTTGCGGACGCGGATCCGCGCCGCGTTAGAAATCGTTCCCGGCGCATTCATTGGACGGCTCCGTAGAATGAGGTTACATTTCAAAGGGCGTAGCCCGGAGGCACGCCCAGCGGCAAGTGACAAAGCGGGATCTGGTTTCCATCGAAGTAGCCCGGAATCAGGTCGCCGACGTCCCCGTTGGGGAGCGCCTCCGATCTGCTCGCCTCGAGCCGGCGCTGGTTCAAGAGCCGCCAAATGTTCCATTCGTCGTGGCTGCCGAGGCTGAAGTTCACGCTGGCCTTGGTAGCGTAGAACTGGAAGAACGTGTGCCGCAACTGTTCCCAGTCGTGTCGTGCCTGCGAGTCGTCAGCCTCGTGGCCGGCGGCGCCCCAGCGGATACCTTCCTTTGAGTACGCTTCGCAGAAGTCGGGGTCCGTGGCAACCTTGCGGGCAAAATACTGCTCCACGCCCGCCGTGACCGTCAGCCGGCCTTCGTGGGAGAAGAAGTCGAGGACGTCGGAAGGGCCCAGGAAGTAGAACATGTCGGTGTATCGTCCCATGTTCGTCCCCCCGTGCTCGTTGTCCTCGCAAAGGATCTGCGTCCACATGCGCATGTAGTCTCCGCCGCCGGGCGGGTGCTCGGCGCGGAGCTCTTTGAGGCGCGCCGGAGGAATGTTGAGCTCCTCGGCATGCCGCGCGATCAATCCCGTGCCCTCCTTCGATTCGAGCTGATACTGGCAGGGGTTGAGGATCCAAAACCGCTCGCCCCACCGCTCCATGAGCGTCCGCTCCGTATGCTGAGCGATGTCGATGTTGGTGCCCGAGGAGCCGCCACCCCGCGCGCTGATCGGGCAGCTCAAGTAGACCACCAGCTTGCCGCCGACGCGCGCCCTGCGCACATCAGACTTGATCAACTTGATCTGTTCGTTGAAGATCTCCCTCCACTCGTTGGTTTGCCACTGGAACTCGATGTCGATCTCCTCGACCGGACGGCCACGCTCAATACCGTGCCGGCTCCCCGCCGCACTGGCCCCGGAGCGGGAGGATTGCGAACGCTTCTTCTTCGCCATGGTGACGCCCTTTCGTCTTGAGTTGTCGTCCGCCGTCGTTAGAACTCCGCCGTCGCCAGCGCGTCCTCGGCCGATACGCTAATGGGCTTGCTGAGTCGCCCTCTCGCCAGTTGGCGGCAGACCTTGGCATTCAGCTCCGGGTTCAGCAGGAGCTCGTTGTGCGTCAGCACTCGATCGCTCACGCCGACGAAACGCAGAACGCTTTCCAGTGACGGGCGGTTATTGAAGGCGCCGGTCGGTCGAACGCAGTGATCGGCGTCCAGCTCCGGCCGGATCCGCCCGTCGGGGAGCTGCTCCCCGGCGACGATCTGGGCCCCGTCCTCCGTCTCCAACTGGAGCATGGTCAACAGGCGTCCGAGGCCATCCATGTGGCCGATGACCATTGCCTGCTCGGCCACCTGGTGATCCAGGAGTCGGCCGAGCGCCGCCTCGTGGCCGACCTCCGGCGACGTGTCCAGTCGCCGCAATCCCGCCTCGATCTCCCAGCGGTTCTGTGCGTCTCGCGCTGCGCGGTAAGCGGTCTCGGCATCCCGGGCCGAATGCGGCCGATGCAGGATGGCTTCGGTCCAGTCCAAGAGCGCCGTCTCCAGAGGCGTAAAGACGCCCTCGGGGGCGGAGCGGTGATCCAACACGTGCATCACGGCCGCTTCGGCCTTGTCCAGGGCCTGCTGCCGGGCCGCCGCCCGGTCTTGGCCGCTGAAATCCACCGCGGGATAACGCCCGACGCCGTACTCGTCGAGGTACGTGTTGTAGAAGTACATTGTGTGATGCTCCAGCCCGTACCGCGAGCGGAGCGTCTGATAGATCTTCTGAATCGCAAGCTCCTTCTCCAGGCGGCTGACATAGCCGCCCGTCTGAACGCCGTTGCGCCACTCGTCCTCGTTAAAGAGCAGCGGGAGTGAGTAGTTCGACTCGTAGCGAGCCATCTCCGGATGGTGCATGAGGCAGTAGACCAGCCCGCCCGGGAAATGGAGCCCGAACGACCAGCCGAAGATCGCCACCTGGGCGCCGCCAATGGTGATGCCTTTGTCGAGCTGCACTTCGGCCGCGCGTTGCTCGTACGAGTCCTGCGGAATCCGCTTATGCTCCTTTTTCAGGGCAGCGCGGCCGACGGTCACCTTGCCCGCGATCACGTCCGCCAAGGGGACCTTGGGGACTAGCGGCGGCAGGAGCCCCGAGCCGTCGCTCAGTTCGGGAGGGAGCTCCTCCTCGATCAGGTCGGCCAGGCGATCTTGCATAACGGGTGGCAGCAGGCCCTCCAGGAACGCCCCTGTGCCGGGCTCGTCGGGGATTTGCAGAGCCGTAAACATGTCGCCCAAGGCCACGAATTGGAGGCAGAGGAATCCGAGCTCCACGACCTGGGCGTTGAGCATCCGCTCCATCGCGCCCTGCGGCATCTTGTCGGAAACCCCGTCGGCTGCCTCACATGCGGCCTGTTTCACCTGCTCCGGAGAGGACCCTGCCGTAAGGCGGCGGGCGAGCGCGGTCCGGGCGGCCGTCAACTGGTCCATGAACCGGCCCTCGCCGCGGTAGCGGTTCTCGTTCCGCTCCCTGAGGGCTTCCTTCAACTCCTGGAACTGCTCCTCGGTGTACGCCTTCGGATTGGTCGCGAAGGCCTCGGCGAAATCAAGCATCGCCCGCTCCACCCGTGTATAGATCCCGGGCCGGCTGCGATCCAACAGCGCGCAGTACTTGGCCGCAAACGCCTCGTCCGACAACCCGTGCTTGCGCGCGGTCAGCAGGCCGAGCGTGGCGTGGTGGGTCATCGTGTACGGCACCCGCCGCCGCTGGGCGATGAGGTTGATCACGAGCTCCTTGGCGACCCGGTCGAGGAATCCCGAGACCTGGACCCCGTTCCGGTACGAAGGCTCGTCGAAGATCAGGGTCGTCGAGTAGTTGAGCTGCTGCTCGAAGATTCCGGGCACCTGGAGGAAGTAACGCGCCAGGTTGTTGGGAAACGGACTGGGGATCATGTTCCCGGCCCAGATCCAGTCGGCCATCGACTGCAAGCCCTTCGTCCAGTTGCAGTTGTCCAGGCCCAGATCGGCGTCGGGCAAGGGAATCGAGCACACCAACGGATGCGCGCGGAGCGCTTCGGCGAGTCTGGCCATCGTCGTGTCCTCCCATGCTCGCGAGTTTACTGCGTGATCGGCTCGGCGTTTCCCTCGGGATCGATCCAATAGCTCTCCAGTTCCGGCAGCTCCAGCTCCTTGCGCCGGCCGGAAATCATCTCCATCAAAGCGCGCACGATCGCCTGGGCCTCGCGGTTCTGCTGGAGCGCTCGCGGCACATTGAGCACGCCCCCGTGCTCGGGTGGTGCCAGCCCGCGGACCAGTTGCCGTTTGATGACCCTTCGCTGTCGCGTGTTCTCCGAGGCCACATCCGGGTTCGATGGATCACGGACAACGGCGGATGCCGCGCCGCGCGTCGACATCTGGTCAAGCTCCGGCAGCAGGACCCACAACTGCTGCGCCTGGTAGCTGGTGATCGAGCCCGCCAGGTTCGCAGCGATCCCCTTGTAGTGGCAGTACTCGGCGAAGAAACGAATGTCCTCTAGCGACAAGATGCCCTGGTTTGCCAGCCCCGCCTGCACGTCCAGACGATTCACGTCGACCACCCCATTGCTCGCGGTGTCCACGCAGCAGATGCACGAAGTCTTGCTCAGGATCGAGGTGTCGATCATGATCGCGTCAGCGCCCGCGTCCGCGGTGGCGTCGACCATTGCTTTGATGACCTCGCGGGTGGTCCGGCGGATGCCCGCCGGGACTACGCCCCGGAAGTAACGGGAATGGGGAAACAGCTCGGTCGTCCGCACGTGGGTCGACTCAGATCCTTCGGGGAGGACGCCGCGCCGGATCAATGTCCCCAGCGAGACCTGCGAGGCATCGCTGAACAGCGCTTCGCCATCGCGGTCGCGGAGGGTCCCCACCGTGTATTGTGTAAGGTCGAACGCCCCCTCGTCCTCCGGGCGGCAGGGGCTGAACTCGCGCAGTCCCACGAGTACCCGCCGCACCCCGTCGTCATGTTTGCGGGAATCCCAATAGTCCAGATTCTGCGCGAACAGGACGGACATCACTTGGGTATGACAGAACTGCTCCGTCCGATGCAATGTCTCAACCACTTCCCGAAGCACCTCGGTCAGCAAGCGGACCTCCATGCCATCGACCCCGACCTTCACTAGGTTCACAGGGTGAACTCTCGTTCCCATCGAGCACGCTACCCCGATGGCTGCTTGGGCCGCCTTGCCGGCGATCTCGTAAGGCGACTTCTCGATCGCTTGGCCTGTTTCCGACCGCCGGAACAGTAACTGGTCTTCGCCGATGTTGGTGGAGAGTTGTACGTCCAGGTCTCGGCGGAAGTCGAGCACCGCATCGCTGATCGCCATGATCTGCCGGGGCTTGATATTCCCCAGAGCGCTTTTTGGGTCTTCGCTGTCGACAATTCGCGCGCCGCCTAATACTGCTTCGCGCGCTTCTTGGGCGTTGAACACGCTCACCAGGAGCTTTCGATTCAGATGCACCATCTTCCTTCTCCTCACTCTGGCGACACTAGGTGGCGACGCACAAACGGGAACGAACGCACGAAGTCGACCATCCGACCGTTGAAGAACGGAGCATCCTGGTTCCCTTCCTTTCCCTGAAATGCCGTGAGCCCCGTGCCCATCACTCTGGTGGATATACCCAAAGTAGCAACGACCAACATCGCCGCACGTCAAAAAGTCATCGTTCCCCGCAGTCAGGCGGCTTTCCCCTGCCTATCAGATGCCTTGATAGTAGGTCAGCGAGTTCAACGCCCCTTTCAGGCGCTGCGGCCCTGCGCGACGTTGGCCGCATGGAAGCACCCTAGAGTTCGTTCGCGAACGCCTGCAACTCCTTCAGCACGCGTGTCGCCGTCGAGGGCTCGTCCTCAGGAATGATAGTGAATTTGTGCCTCTCTTTCTTCACCGGATCCTCGATCCAGATGACGACGGTCGCGCCCGCGTGGTCCTTTGGCTGAGGGGCTTGAAGGTACTGCTCGAGGCGCTCCAGCGCAACCTTGAGAAACCGCTTCACCGCAGCGACAGCAATCATGGTCAATACGACCGTTCCGAGGCCGAGCGGCGCGAGGGGTTCGGTGTCCCTGGCCTGGGGTTCGCCGATGGTCAACCCCGGCACCTCGCCGAGCGCCTTATGGATGGCGACGGCGTCAGATTCAGTGTCGCCGGTGTAGCGGATGGAGATGTCCGTAGTCATTAGGCTGATCCTCAAGCGGCAAGCTGTATGGACCTGCGCCGCCCGCGATCGGTAAGTTGCCGGAAGCGGAAATCGGCGTTCTTTTCATCCTGTTTCTTGGGCTCGATCATTTCTAGCATTGGTCCCGCCTTTGCCTCCTCGAAGAAGTAGACCCGTTTGGTATCGCGGTCGACGACGGTGAAAAACCATCGACCCGCGAACGAGTAACGCTGACCGGTCCGACGTGCCTCAAACGCCGGCGTCGCCATCAGGGCGGTGGCAATCACCTGGAACCTCGCCTCGGGGTCTTTCCAGCCCTCGCCCTGGGGGTTGTACAGGTGGAGCGACCCTGCGCTACCCCCATCGCCCGGCAGGAAAGAGGCGAAAGCCTTCCGGAACGGGGGCTCGGGCGGCTCCCCACCGCCGAAGTCAATGGCCGCTTCTTGGAGCACCGGCGAGCGAAGCAGCCGTCTGGCCAACGTCCGCGTCGTGGGCTCGCCAAACGGGCTGGAGGCTTGGATGCTCTCGACCGCCCTCGCAAGGCGATCGTTCCGTATGTCGCGAAGCGATTCGATCTGCGGTTGGTCCTCTAGCTGAGGGGATACGCGCAGCTTGCGCCCCGACAGACTCCGCAAGTGCTTCCCTGGATCGTGGATCGAGTCCTGGAACTGCTCCATGTCGCCGTGCTCTTCGAAGGTACCACGGACGTCAAGCACCAGGATGGCCGTGTGCATGTCTCTTCCATGGGCGGCCAGACCGCGTAGCACACGGTCGGTATGGTAATTGCCGATGAAGACTACCGGGATTGCTTCAGCGAACTCGCCCATTCTGCGTGCGATTTCCCGCACCATGCTTCCATTCCGTTTGTTCGCGAACTCGAAGACCGCGACATGGTCGCGAATACCCATAACGACTTCTCGGTGTTGCGGGAGCTTCGAACTGAGTTCCTCAATCGCCTGGCGAAGGTCCCCCAGCTTGTCGGACAACGATTGTGCTTGCGCCAGAAGCAACACCCCTTTGAGTTGATCCTTCGCCTCCTTGTCGACTGGCAAACCGTCGATTTTCTTGAGAAGCTCTTGCACGTCGGGCTGTCGCGGCGTCTTCTTAAGAAGATCCAAGTCATCGATCGCGAAGGACGGGACGTCACCGGACTGGCGCAGCAGCCTGAAGGCAAGTGCCCCATCAACGACGTAATGATGTACCATCCAGGCGACGAATGCCGGGGGGTCTGACGACTTCGCGGCTATACCCTTCCAGGGCTCGAGGGGGATGGCCCGGTCGGTCTGCTCATAATCGCCCTCCACAAGGAAAATGAACCGCTGTTGGGGGTTGGCCGCGAATAATTCCCACAGCCCTGAGATCATCGCGAATTGGCCGCGGCGGGATGAGTGTGGCTCGTGTATGACGATCGCCACTCGATCGGCCTTCGGGTCGTCCAGATGGCCCTTATCGTTCAGGCTGAAGAACCTGAAGGCCCTCGGAGCCAGCGTCAGTTGCCTTTTGCCCGTAGTGACCATCAACGGGTCGCTACGGAGAAAGCCCACGTCGTAGAAGTTGTACGGCCGACCAGATGCCTCCTGATCATAAACGGCGCAGTAGACTGGGTCTCGCGTGGCAGCCGCATCCCAAATGGCTTGCACCGTGACGTCGGTGACGGGCGTGCCAAGCGGACGCAAAGGACGCTTCAACCGTTCGGCCCTCGGCCTTTGCGGCATAGGCGTAAGCTCCCATCGCGGAAGGTCCAACGGATCTCCTTCGATCCGCTGCACACTCTCGAAGAGCGCCAGTTGCCCATCCCTAAGTTCGCCCTCCACGCTACGGCTCTTCGATCCGTCAATCGCCTTGAACACCGAGTCTGGGAAGCCCGGCGGCTGCCCCTGTGCTCCGCCCTGAATGCCGATCAGGGCCAGGATCCCCGCCAAGGTCCATGCGATAGTCGCGCGCATTGTTCCTTTCCTTCACTCGATAGTGGTGTTGGGGTCCGCCTCCGGGAACGACATCTCTCGAAGAAACCGATTCACCCGGCCCAGGAGCCCCTCGAAGTCCGTCCCGGAAAGCAGACAACACCGGAACAGCTCGAGTCCCAGTGCCCGGGCATCGCAGAACAAGAAAAGCAGCCGGGCGAAATAGTCCAGTGCGTCCTCTTGCACAATGCTCCCCGACGTGCGTCGCACCCCGGCTGCCAAGAGCTTCTCGCAAATCGATCGCGCGGTCCCGGCCTCACTGGGATCAGCCACGGAGTGGCAGTGAGCGGCCGACAATAGCGCGATGTGTCGCAGTGACTGGTCCGGCGCGTAATTCTCAAGGCGAATCGGCTCAAGACGGCCCTCTTGAGGGCAGGCCTGCCAGCAACCCCCGTCATTGTGGAAATTGGCAAAAACCAGCCGGTGTTTGGCATCGCGCAGAATAGTGTCCACTTGGACGGCCGATGGGTTGAAGAAGATCTTCGGCCTTCCCTCCCTCCCGCCGCCAATTCCCAAGGCGTGCGCCACCTCGCGAATCAGACCCACGGCCACCTCCACCGTTGGCCGCGTGCTTTCCTTCCACGGGGGGTAGTAATTGTGGTTAACCACAAAGACGCTGTCCAGCAAGAATCCGCGACGGTCTTCGAGGCGCCGATCCAACTCCTGGCGGTCCCGGGCGGTCCGTGTGAAACTGCGGCCTGACAGGATCCAGTCGAGCGACTTGTACCTGCCAAACCCACCGCAACTCGATCCGCGGTAGGACACCCAATGATCCACGGGTAACGCCAATGGCCAACTGACTCCCTCACCCAAGCGGATTACAAGGTGTTTGACAGCGCTACTCTCGCGTCCATGCTCCCTCAAAACCGGAAAGCTCGGTGGCAGGCCGACGTAGTCAGGACTGGTCAAAAACCCCAGAGCGGCCCTGCAAGTCAGGGTGCCTTTGTCGTCACGTTGCCAGGAAGGCCATGCGGCCTTCCCCGGTGGCAGGTCGCAAGAGACCACTTCAGCCTGCCGCCCTGCTCGCTCGTCGCCATCAAGAGCGAAGATCCAGTAGCGGTCGTCTTCTGCTCGTTCGATCCAAAGGACATCGTACGCAGGCGCATACACGATCTCCCCTGCGAGCAGGTCACCCACCGTCCGCAGATGCGTCTGCCACAGCGCTGCCCAGGCCCCTCTCTCCAAGTGACGAATCCCGCAACTCCAATCTTTCCAGGCAAGGCAAGTACAGCCTGGTGTTGCGTCGCGCACCCAAAACTCAGAGAACACGTCAGCGGGACGACGGAGCCCCGCGGCCAATACCTTCTGGCATCCAAATCCGAGTGCCCCGGCGATTATGCCCCGCAGCTCGCGCATAAGAGAATCGCGGTCCAAGATCGAGACGTCACGCATGAAACCGAGACCTGTGCAATAGTGTTGCCCATAGGAACAGCTACTGCCGGATCAGCAACGGCGCCGCGGCCCCCAGGAGAATCCTCTTTCCATTGAGTTCTGGCCACCACTGCCCCCTGACGGTTTTCGCTTCCAGCCCGTCCACGAGCACGTACAACGTCGGATGCGCAAACCTGGCCGTCGGCATCAAGTCGACCCATATCAGTCGCGTTCCCTCCGCAATTGGCATCGGCTCGCCTTGTGGGCCGTCGCAGAGTTTGTCGGTGGCCTTCAGCGGGACGGGGTAAGCATACACGTGCTCGTCTTGAAGGGCCCGAGCGGGCGTCGACTCCGCCTCCGACTTGCCCTCCCGTCGGCGAATCGCGAAAACGAACGGAACTACCTTCTTCGAGCCATCGGCGAGTGTGACGGTGACCTCAACGGTGCTCTCGCCCGGGCTATTCGCCTTCAAGTACACGCTAATGAACCCCACTCCGATCTTTCCAGCCTGCGGCTTGGGGGTGAGGGCTACGACCTGGCCGTCCGTACTTGCGATCCATAGCGCGGTCAGCGCTCGGTTGCCAACCTTGGCCTCGATGCCCTTCGGAAAAGGAGGGGAGATGGGATACGAGACCTGTAATTCGACCAAGTCCATCACATTCACCTCGCGCACCAACGTGGGGAACGGCCCGTAGATGCTGACAGGCTCCTGGATTCGCAGATGCGAGGAGCCCAACTCGGCCGAGACGCTTTGCCCGTCGCTTGCGAGAGCCGCCGATGGGCCGCCCAGCGCACGGGTCAACGTCAACAACGCAACTACCAGTAATGATACAGTCTTGACGAGCATGGCTTCTGTCTCCCTAAACTCAATGGTTCCCAAGGTTTTCGAAGTCGCGCAGCAACACTTACTGGGTAGCCCGCGCCGCGCTCCAGGGTTCGGAAGTTGTTTTCCCGCCGTTGACATCGCGAGCCTTCCGGATGGGATGAAGGAAGAACGAGCGCGTTCGTCTTCCACTATCCAAATTGCGATTTCGCCCGAAAAGCGCGCACCGCACGGCCGGAAGCGGGAATCCCAAAAGAAAGGAGGTTCAAGTAGGCCAGCGAACCCGAACACGCCGCCTCGAACAAGAACGCCCTGCGTATGTCAGCCCGGCGGTTATACATGAGCGAAGGTACGCGGCCAAGGAAAGAGGGGCCATGCAGCCCTGATCGACCTGGGTCCTCCGGCTAGCTGCCCTTCCCCCTTGCGAACGAAGGAGGATATGGTCGAAAATATTCGAGGTGTCGCCTTTTGAGCGGAAATCCTTGGGGATCCCCCATGAGAGGGTACTGCGACCGCTACGCACCAGCCACCAGAAAAGGCAAGCTCTGTGGAGCGGGTGGTGCCATCTTGGAGGATGGCGCTCAGAGCCAATTGCCTGAAAGACACCCGAGCGTCCCTCCGCCGTCACAAGCCGAGCGCAAACGACGGCGGACCCCCGGCGAATCAGGCCGCGGAGCGTTTACCTTGGTGGAATTGCTGGTGGTCATCGCGATCATTGGCGTGTTGATCGCCTTGCTGCTTCCTGCCGTTCAGGCGGCTCGCGAGGCTGCGCATCGGGCTCAGTGTGGCAACCATCTCAAGCAGTTGACGCTCGCCCTCCACAACCACCACGACCTCCGCAAGACGTTCCCGTCGGGCGGCGAGTCGGCGGGAAATCACATCAGTTTCCGCAACAAGAGTCCGGAAGTGGGGGCACAACAAATGATTGGCTGGGGCTACCAGGTCCTGCCCTACATTGAACAAACGAACGTCTGGCTAGGCACGGGGGCCGAGCCACAGGCTGACCCGATTCAACAGCTTGTCGCTCGGTCGGTGGCGGCGATCCGAACGCCCGTCCCCGTTTTCTTCTGCCCTTCGCGGCGGTCGCCGGACGTTCACCCGCCAATTGCCGATTGGTACGCTTGGATCGTGGTGGACGGGAAGCGACTGCCGGGAAAACACCAGGCGCCGTATTGTCACGCACCGAGTGATTACGGAGCCTCCAGCCTGAGCGTCAACTACCTGTTGCCCAATGGCGATCCGGGCCCCGGTTGCGGCGGGCCGTGCGGGTGGGTCCGCCGGACAGTGTGGAACGCCCCGCAGCAACCTCTGGACTTCTCCGCGATCAACGACGGGACATCCAACACCTTCGCGCTCGGTGACAAGAGGCTGAACAGGAACCTTCTGGGTGGCTACCAAAACGACGACAGATCGGGATACACGGCAGGCTGGGACCAGGATACGATCCGCCGTACCGACAGAGCACCCCTGCCCGATCCACCAAGCGGCGACGGCAATATGCGGTTCGGATCGTCCCACCCTGGCGGAGTCAACATGTCGATGCTGGATGGGGCCGTCCGGTTTGTCTCCTACAGCGTGGACCTATGGGCGTTCAGTAGCCTCGGCGCTCGAAACGACTCCCGGGCCGTTCAGGTGCCGTAACAACCCAAACGACATGCCCGGCCGAGCTGGTGCGGCATGCGCGGCCAACGGCAACAGCGAACGCTGGTCTTCGCTCAGGCCTGGGAAACGCGTCCTGGCTCCTGGTACCACACTTGCCGGGTGCCGCATGGCTCGGCAATGCACTCTCGGGCGCCGGCGTTACGCCCGGAACCCAGAGAACAGACGCCGTATTCCCTATCCTGGGGGTATGGCCCTCGTCCATCCCCGGCCACACAAATATCCAGGCTCCCCCGGGTGCAATCGAGCTGGCAACTCGCTAGAGTGGTCATTGAGATTCCGTGCCGGAAGCGGGCACGGAATCCGAGCAAAAACCTCGCGACCTCCAGGAATGGACGCCCTTGCCCCTCCGTGGGGAGGTAAATGGTGATGAGATGTCCGCTGACCTGGACGAGTTCCGGATTCTTCTTCAGGGCGTATGCGAAGGATCAGAGGACGCCGCCTGGCAACTGGTCGAACGGTACGGCGAAGAGATCCGACGCGCCGTGCGACGCGCCCTCGATCGAAGGTTGCGATCCAAATTCGATTCGCTCGATTTCGTGCAGCTCGTCTGGTCGTCATTCTTCCGAGTCCGTGACCGCGCGCAAAGGTTCAACCGCCCGGAGGAGTTGGTCGCGTTCCTGCTCAAGATGGCCCGCAACAAGGTCGGCATGGAGACCCGGCGTCGCCTCAAGACGGAGAAGTTCGATGTTAAGCGGGAACGTTCCCTGGAGCAGGTCCCCGATTCGGATCATTGGAAGACGGCGGGCAGCCAAGACACGCCGATCGCGGTGGCCATCGCGCGCGAGCAATGGAATCGCATGATCCAAGGCAGGCCCGCGCACTATCGGGAGATCGTTCGCATGAAGCTGCAAGGGCATACTTGCCGCAGCATTGCAGATTCACTGAATCTGGCGGAGTGTACGGTACGCCGCTTCTTGGAGAGACTGTGCAGGGAAACGCTAAAATAGCGGGTAGATTGGGTTCTCCTGCCGATGAACGAAGCGCCCAACGACGGTAGGGAAGCGCAGTCCGCCAGCTCCTTTGCCTCGGAGGTGAAGAGGCGGTGGCGTAACGGCCAGCGCGCCGATGTCGCCTTGCTACTCAACGAATACCCGCAGTTGAAACAGCAAAAGTCGGTCGTCCTCGATCTGGCCTACCACGAGTTTCGCCAGCGGCTGGACAACGGCGAGCCCCTCGACGCCGAAGAGTTCTCGCGGCGTTTCCCCACGCTCCAGCGATCGTTGTACCTGCTCATCACCGTCCAGCAGTTGCTGGATCAAAACGACGTGCTGGACGACCTCCAAGAGACCGTTCCCTGGCCGAATCTCGGGGAGGACTTCCTCGGCTTTTCATTGCTCGCCGAACTCGGCCGCGGCACGTTTGGGCGGGTGTTTCTGGCATCCGAGCCGGCCTTGGGGAACCGGCTGGTGGCGCTGAAGGTGGCCCTGCGGGGCGACGAGGAGGCGGAGATGCTGGGACGCCTTCGCCATCCAAATATCGTGCCGGTTTACTCGGTCCGAAAGGACGCGGAAACGGGCCTCACCGCGGTCTGCATGCCGTACTTGGGAAAGACCACGCTGTGCGACGTTCTCGATTTGGCGTTCGTGAATTCTCGGCCGCCGAAACTTGCTCGGGTGGTCCTGGATGCGGTTGCGAGTCTCCATGACAAGTCGGAACTCCCCGAAGATGACACTTTCGACCGTATTCTCAGGAGAGGATCGTACGTCGATGGGGTCGTTTATTTGGCGCTCCAGCTTTGCGATGCGCTCGCGTATACGCATGCACGCGGCATCTGTCATCGTGATCTGAAGCCGTCCAACGTTCTCATTTCCACCGATTGCCGCCCCTTGCTTCTGGATTTCAATCTCTCCTTCGACGAGCGGAGGGACGCGAGCCGATTCGGAGGGACCATCCCTTATATGGCCCCGGAACAACTTCGGCTGATAGCGGCCGCCGTGCCCGATCTTACGAGACATGCCGATCCCCGATCTGACTTGTTCTCCCTAGGCGTGATTGTCTACGAACTTTTGTCGGGGAGTCTACCGTTCGGACCGCTCCCCTGCGGCCAGCCTCTTGAGGAGACCGCCCGGTGCCTGCTCGATGAGCAAGCCAAAGGTCCGCAGCCGTTGCCGAAGAAGAATGACCGCATCGACGGAAGCCTCGCGCAAAGCATCGAGAAATGCCTGGCCTTCGATCCGGACTGCCGGCCGGAATCGGCGGCTTCTCTGAGCGCCATCCTCCGGAGAGAACTCGGTCCGGTTCGCCGTGCAAGACGATGGGTCCGCGACCGGCGCAAACCTGTGGCGGCAGTCATCCTGGCACTCCTGGCGATAGCTTTGTACTGGGGCGTCTTTCTGGCACTTCGTGACCCGTACCACGTTCGCCAGTTGCATCGCGGCCTTGAATACTCTGAACAAGGAGAGTACGAGCTTGCCGTCGAATGCTTCGGCAACGCGATCCGAGCCGCCCCCGACCCGTCCGAGGCTTTGTTCGCGAGGGGCCGAGCGTACCTGAAATCAGATAACCCTCGCATGGCCGCTGAGGATTTTTGGGCCGTCTTTGAAGGAAATCCGAACCCAGAAACGGCCAACGGCATTGGATATTCTCTGAATAAGCTCAAATACCATCGAGAGGCAATGGACTACTATCGCAGGGCAGCAAACATGGGGTACGTGTCTCCTGCCCTACTAAACAACATGGGATACACGTCCCTTCAGCTCGCCCGCCTTGACGATGCCGAAAAGTCCCTGAAGGAAGCCGTCCAGCTTGACCCGGACCTACAGGCGCCACACTACAATCTCGCGTCGCTCTACTTGCGGCGCGCCCTGGCTGGGCAGTCTCTCCCCGCGGACGCCGAGTTTCATATCTCCAGGGCCATAGAAATCGGGCCACCCACCGCCGACTTATACCGGAGCGCAGCGGCTCTTTGCATGGCGCGCGCGAAGCAAGACTCTCAGGCCATCCATCGTGCGCTGGGCTACCTTGAGAAGGGCGGTTCGTTTGGCCTTGACGCGGCAACGGTGAAATCAGATCCGCTCTTTCGGCCGCTCCAACACACGGCAGAGTTCAAAAGGCTTCTCTCCGAGCCGCCCAGCGTGAAGCCTGTCGCGGCAGATCCGCTGGTCGATCCGCTGTAGACAGCCTCAGTTTTCTTTCGCACACTTCTGCCCGCTCCGCCGCCAGACCGGCTCTGAAGAGAGCCCTCCCAGTCTGGTTCCATCGCCTCCCCAGGCGCGACTTTGCGGCCCTGGCGCGAGTCTTTTTCCCAAGAGCCACGCCCCTTTTTTCCGCCGGAATGCAATTAGGCTACCGAGGGCTGGCCCTGGCGTGAAGATCGCCAGGAGCGTTTTTCAGCCCTTCGGGAATCGCATTGTGCGCTTCCCGTTTCCAACCCACAAGAAGGGAGGAGTAGCCATGTTGCACCTGCCGAATGACTCAAGAGGTCATCGTCGAGGATTTGTCGCAGTGAAGCCGGTGTTCGCGCTGTGCGTAGCGGTGATTGCCCTCTCTGCGGCCTTCGCCGTCACGCACGCTGCGGACCCGCCACCAAACAGCCCCCCTGTGATCGAGTGGTTCATGATATCCGAGGGACCGGTCCACACATACGAATTCTTCGGGTACGTTTCCGACCCAGATAGTTCGACCGAGGGATACGTTGTTCAGTTCGGCGGAGTCGTCGACAGCTACGGCATCAGTGCCGCAGTCGGCGCAGACGGTTCCTTCGACGAAGCGTTCGTTCTCCCTGGGGTCGAAACCGGCACTGTGACCGCGGATACCACAGACTCGCAAGGCGCACCCGCCGAGACCGCAATGTACTGGCTTCAGGTGACCCCGCCGTAGAATCGGCGTTAGTTCGTATTCAAGGGAAGCCCCGGACCGGCGGATGCGGACAAAGATAACGGCGACGCGTCCTGGGATGGCGCGGTACCGAATTGCCGGTGCGGGACGTCAGCGGCGTGTCGCGCCGGCCCGACGAAGACCGGCTGCGCTTCCGGTGGAACACGACCGTCGGTTGCTGGTTCATGCTCGGTTGGTCACGGACGGTTCGTGAGAACCAGGACTTCCGAAGGGCCGACGTCTCGGATTTCGACGTACGCGGCGCCGTCGTCACGACGGAGGACCTCAAGCTCCGAGCCGCTCGGGTGGCTACCCTGATAGCCGCTGCCTTGCGCCACCTGAGCCGTGTTGACCAACACCCGGAGGTGCGCCTTTGGGGGATTCAGATCCGCGTCCACCAGCACGTCGCCGCCGCGCCGCTCGCTGCCGTGGCCGTTGATCACGCAGAGCATTTCCCGCCGATCGAGCAGACGTGACCAGGCGACCAGTTCGCCCGGCCCAGGCAGTGCGAAGGGGCCCTGGAAGTTCGAGATCGGCCGCTGGTACTGCCGGCCGACGCAAATCGCCGGGTAGCGCTTTCGCAGTGCCGTCAGGGCTGCGATGCGGACGAAGGCGGGGCTGTTCGCATCGAAGCAATGCCGGCCCGCCGTGCCGAACGGGCCGAAACCGGGCAAGCTTTCGTCGCGCTGGTTCAACTGTGCGGTGAGTCCCTGGTCGGGTTTTTGCCGCGGGTGGAGCGGGCCGAACATCGTCTCCCGCAGGTACCGGTCTGCCCAGTCGGTCCAACCCTTCCATGCGGGCAGGTACTTGCGCTCCGAGTCCTCCGGGCCACCCAGGGCCTGCTCGGTGCCGTAGTAGACGCACGGGATACCGAGCGTGAAGAGCTGGAGCGCCACGCCGGCCGCGACCTGGTGGTCGGAGGCAGCCTCGCTGGAAAAGCGGATCTTCGTGCCGGTCACATGATCGTGATCATCAAGAATGGAGACGTGGTGCAGGCCCAAGTTCCGGTGGGAACCCATCACGGCGTTCCCCGGGTCGAAGCCGGCGAAGTAATCCTGCGCCGGGAGGAGTCCCTTGGCCACGTTTCCGAGGATCACGCGCATGTCGCCGATGTCCAGGGCAGCGTTCAGGTTCCTATCGAGTACGTCGAGATAGCGGTCCTCGTTGTAATCGCCGCCTGCGACCTCGCCGACCAGGAAAAAGTCCTGCTTGCCGAGCGTGGCGGCAAACTCCTTGATCGCCCCGCAGAAGTTGCGGGCGTTCTCGTAGTCGACGTGCTTGAGCGTGTCGATGCGGAAGCCGTCGCAATCGGTCAGGGCGATCCAGTACTTGTAGCAGTCGGCCAGGAAGTCCAGGGTCTGCGGGTTGGGGGCGCCCGGGCCGGGCGGGTCGAAGTTGAAGTCGCGGAGGTTCTCGAAATCCGATCGCTTGTGCTCCGCGTGGGCGTCGCCGAGGTCACCGGCCCCGAGGTTCCCTCGACCGGCGCGGGTGTAGCATTCCGATCGCTGGAACTCCGTCGGCCAGATGCCGTCCTCCGCCCCCTGGGGCGCTCCCCCCAGCGGCTTTTCGTTTGGGCCAAGCCAGGAAATGTCGGAGTAATGGCCGGGCCAGTTGAGGTATACCGGCCGTTCCTCCGTCTTTCCGCTGAGACTGTAGTCCCAGTTGCGACCGGAGTGGTTGAAGATGATGTCAAGGATGATCCGCATGCCTTTCTTGTGGGCTGCGGCGACAAGCTCGGTGAGATCGCGACGCGTGCCGAGGCGTGGGTCCAGGTCCAGGAAATCCTGGATGCCGTAGCCGTGGTAGGTGTCCAGCGTGCCGCGCTGCTTGAACATCGGCCCGATCCAGAGCGCCGTGACGCCCAGACGCTCCAGGTAGTCGAGCTTGCTGCGGATGCCCGCGATTGTGCCGCCTTGCCAGCGGAAGGCGCCAGAGGCAGCCCAGTTGTCCCAGCGCCAGGGAGTGCCGTCGGGCAGCGCCGGGCGGGCCGCCCAAAGGTCCGCGCGGTTCAGCAGTGGCCGCGTGTTCTCCTGGCCGTCGCTGAAGCGATCCGGTAGGAGGAAGTACAGGATTTCGCTCCGCCAGTCACCCGGCGAAGGGTAGTATCCGGTCGGCTGGTCGGGCAACGGGACGCCGCGAATGGACGCCGGGCGCCCCTGGCTCAGCATCGCTTGCGAGAAAGCCATGAGAAACCTCCTTCGGCGGCGATGCCTGTTCCTACTTGACGTCCTCGGGCCGGAACGTGAGCGGCTTCTTGGTCCGTGTTGACGACTCGCGGCCCACCCAATAGACCTCCACGCGGTTGCGGTCCTTGAGCATCGCACGGTTGGGCACTACCGCGACCAACTTGGTGGGGTCGTTGCGGGCGAACTGCGAGCTTCTGAGCACTTCTCCGTTAAGCACGATGACCGGCCAACTGGTCTGCGGGCGGAGATCGAAGGGCATGGCCGCGCGGACCTCGATCACCAGCGGCTCCTTGGCCTCGGCCAGCATCTTGGTATTCACCCGCATGGTCTTCAAGTCCTTGTCGCGGTCGAGCTTGCGGATCGCTACGGACTTCAACTCAACGGGCACGTGCCGCCCGAGAACGTCCACCCGTGGCGGCTGCCCCTCGACGGCCGGCGTCTTCTCAGCCGGGAGCGGCGCGTCGGGCGGCACCGGTTTCTCCGCGGGGGGCTGCTCTTTGGGAGCCGGGTCATCCGCCCGCCCTATCGTCACCGGGCCCAGGGTTACGAGAGCGGCCAGAATGAACGCCAAACGGAACGCATTACCGCGAGAATTCGACGTCGTCGACATAAATCTCTCCTTGGGTAGGGGACGTGAATCGGAGCCGGAGCGTGTCGATGTGGTCCAACGGGACCCCCGACTTGTTCATTATGAACGACTGCAGCGGGATTCGCACGGTGGTCATCACGTTGCGCGGACTCCCGTAGGGATGGCGGTACGGCTTGGGGATTTGGTCGAAACGGGTCGCGTAAACGGCCTTGGTCTTCCCATTTCCCACCAGCTCGATCTGGAAATCCTGGCTGCCGCTGGCCGGATTTGAGGCCGAATTGGTCTGCGCGGCGCGGAGCGAAAAGACTTCGAAGGCCGAGACATTTTGCTGCGCGGCCGGCACCGCGTAGGTCAGTGTGCCGCCGGATCCGGACCACCCAAGCCGGATCGCCTGGGTGCGGTGGACCGAAGGGTTTGTGACCGACGTTTTGGTCATGCCGGCGGCCACGCCCCCGACGCCGGCACCAGTCTCCAGCGCGGCGTGGCTCTTTTCGTGGCGGAAATGGTGAATCTTGAAGCCGGCCGTGGAGGGGAAGGTGAGTCGGCCACGGAGCATGTCCTCATAGACCGTCTCGTTGTTGAGGTGAATCCGGGTGAAAGCAGCCAGGTAGGCCTCGCCCAGCCGCTGCTGATCGGCCTTGGCAATAAAGTCGTCTCGGGTCGCGGAGGAATCGTCCCAGTCGTCGGCCCAGACCGTGTTGAAGAAATTGTGGTTGGCCCCATACACGTGAATGCCGCTCTTGATCGTGGCGTTGGGTGGCGCGGTGCCGTTCCCCGCACGGTCGTATATGTGCGCCCCGGACAGGTCGGACACGTCCCCATCCGCCGCCGGAAGGATCACAAAGTAGGGAACGTCGGGCAGGATGTACGCCTCGAAATCGACAGGGGCGATCGAGGAAACCGCCTTGATGTTGAAGCTCGTGTTGCGCATGAAGGCCGCGACCGAGGCCTCCCCGCCGCGGGAGTGGCCGCTCACCGCGATCTTCGTCATGTCCACGTGGCTTTTGAACCGGCCCCCAAAGAAGTCGGGGTACGCGGAAAACGTGGCCGGATCGTTCAGATGCGACCAGAGTTCGAGGTGCTTAAGGATCAGGTCGCCGCGCTCCTCGATCCACCCCGGCACCGACCCGGTGAGGTCGTAGGCGTCAATCGAGACCGCGATGATCCCGTGGCTCGCGAGGATCTCCAAGAGCCGCATGTAACCCTTATGGTTGGGCGTGCGGTTCGGGCAAGAGGCGTGCGTCTGCGTCGCATTGACCTCGCAGAACTGATGGTTGCCGTGTTCGATGACGAACAAGGGATGGGCGCCCGCGGCCACCGGCATGTTGTCGCCGGGTGCGGTGGCTGGATAGCGGACCACGGCCCGCAAGTCAACGTCGGTCGCTCCGCCGAGGGTCGGGAAGAAGTCGTCCTGGCTGTACTCGGCGCGGCCTATCGGCATCGGTCCCAGTTCGTAAGGGTCTTTGACCACGGTGAACCCCACCTGGTCGGCCCCGTCAAGGAAATCGACCGCTTCGTTGTACTGGCCGTCGCTGGAATACGCGGGGGCGGTCTCGGCCGGTGAAAGACCGAAGTCGACCACCACATCATACTCGCCCAGGGGCAGCGGTCCGTGCCAGATGATCACGTCGGTCCCGTTGACGCAACCGGCCTTGACCGGCATGATCTCGATCCCGCCGGAAACGTCGATGAGGTCGATCGAGCCACCGGCCGAGGGGTCCCAGCCGCTCACGCCCCGGTGCGGGACCACGTAGTACGCGGCGTACCGCCCGCCGGGGTGCGTGGCCGGGACGTAAGTCGGATCGACCGCACCCCAGACATCCTCATTCTGGGCGAATGAGTCGGCAAACTGGAAGTAGGGGGAACCGGTCAGCGGCCGGCCGGCAATGTCCATTGTGGGTCCACCCACCGGGTAACGCAGATAAAGCACATACCCGGTTTCGCTGAGGTAGGAGATGATGTCGTTGCGGCCCACCCGGCGGACGCCGCCCGGCTGCGCGTCGGCCACATGGGCGACAATGTCGTATGTCCCGCGCTGCTGGATCTTCGCATCCCAAACCTTGACGCGGAACCGGCCGCTGCGGTCGGCCTCGACCAGTTCGGCAGCATCGGCCCCGTTCACGCCCGTCACGTCGTTAATCGGGTTCCCAACGCGCCACGTCCGCTGATTGGGCACCACGCAGATCTCGAGTCTTTGACCGGGCGGAAAACTGCGCCCGCTGACATACGTGTCGGCCTTGCCTACCATCCGGCTGTTCACAAGACAGCCTTCCGCATCCGAGGGGTAGACCATCGGGCTTTGACGGCGAGCCACCTGCAACCGCCCCGTGGCCGCCGATTTCTCCACGCTGAGCTTCATCGGCGGCGTTTTGCCGGTCGGGTCCTTCTGGACGGGATGAACCGACACCGTAACCGTCTTGTCCGCAAGCATCTTCTCCCCTTCCTCGAATGTTCGGAAACAGAAGGGAGGCAGCTTGGTCCCCGACTTGACTCGTTCGGAGCAACCAACCACGCCCGACTCGTACCACAGGACGAACGGCCGGATGTTCCCTTTCGCATCCGAGCCGCCGCGGGCGAACGTCACGGCCTTCTCTCGCGAGGGCGCTTCTTCGCGGCCGACGGCAAGCCGGAACTCGTAGGTCGTGTTCGGCATCAGCCCCTGGGCACCGACGAACAACGAAGACCCGGCCTCCAACTGCTTCACCGGGCGGCCGCCATTGTCGGCAAACACGACGGCTGTCCGGACCGGCTCGTCCGCCGTAAGGTGGTGCGTGAACACCGCCGCGCCCGCTAGCGCGAGAAGCAGTAATCCGCCCAATATGTTTGCGCGCGCCATAGCCACACCTCCTAGAACCAACATGAATAACACGGCACAGGGTTTCGCTCCTGCCCCGCCACGTGGGCACGGGAACCACACCCTTAAGCACCAATCCAAGACGCCAACGAATCAGGACCCGTAGTACACGACATCGCACTACGTGTTCGAGGCTATCTGTACCCCTTGGGGAAAGTCGAAGGCACGTACACTTTTTTCGGGACCGCCTTCTCCCAACCTGGAGGCGCCTTCTCTGGAGGAGGAGCTGCGGCGGTTGTTGCCGTCAACCGCATTTCCGGGTCGCCGAAAAGGTTAAAGAGTTGAATTGTAGTGTCGGCCGTGTCATCGGAGTAGCTTGAAAGCAGATGCTCTTTTGCGAAGTTGAATACCGGTCCCAGGCGTTTCCCCTCCGGCACTTCCGGTAGTTGGAAATCGAACTCGAAGTCCGCCCAAATGCCCTTGATCAGCCCCTCTGTAAGCCGGTCGTTGTACTTGCTGTAGCTCACACGGGACGCCGCGATGACCGCCGAGGCACCGTTCGGATTGCGCATCAGGTTAAGCGCAAAGGACGTCTGGCTGGGGTGGTCGAACCAGCCCGTCTCGCAATTGACGCTGAACACAACCGGCGGCAAACTCGGCGCGCTCAAGGTGTCGATCTCGTTCACATTGAAGGGAGGCGAAGCCCAGCCCATTCGCTCCCCGTGGTCCCGGTGCAAGACCAACCGCGTGTTGTCGCCCCAATGCCCCTTGATCGATTGGATCGCGGCCGGATCGAGCAAGAAGCACACGTATAGGTCCTGGGGAATCTCGGTGCCGTCACGGTTGAACCAAGGCTTCGGAAGGTCGGGATCGAAGGCCACGTAGAACTGGTCGACCCCCGCGAACGACTTCGACCTGCCTGCCAAGTACTGGCCAACGTTGTAGGCCGTCTGATGGAACCAGCGGTCGGTGGTCGTCTTCTTCACGCCACCCATCGACTCGAGATAGTTTTCGTAAGCCGCGCTAACGATCGCTCGTCCCCACTTCTTCCCTGCGTTTTCTCCGACGGCTTTGTCGTAAGCCAGGGCCTTCTCGACCATAGCCTTCAGCTCCCCCGCGTTGCGCGCGGGAAGTCGGCCGATCGCCAGCGATGCCCGCTGGTCTGAGCCGTCCAGCGTGCCGTAAAAGAGGTCCGTGGCGATCCATTGGTTCGCGTAATAGGGATGTCTCTTCTTCAAGTAGGGCGGTATCGCCGTCGTGTCGCCTACCAGCAGCAGGTACGTCGGACGTGGCGTCAACTGGTACTCCGCCTCGATGCGGCTACGGATCTTGGTTCGCCGGGCCTCAGGGCTGTCGTTCGGAGTAATCTGCAACTCCGACAACTTCACCACTTTCACGGAAAGCGGCCGCGCCCTCTTCTGGTCGACGAGCGGGGTCAACGCCTGCTCCAGGCCGTCGGCGACGATCGCCAGGTAGTCGCAGCCTGCCACTCGTTCCGCCGCGTCGCGCGGCCGGAGAGGCGGCGCACGAAAGTCCTCGATCCTCCAGTACGATGGAGCCAGCGCGCTGGAAAACCCGGCCGCCTTCTGACGGCTGCCCTCAGTCCACGCTCCGGCGAGGGCCTCGCCTGACGATCGAACATCCAGCGTCCCCTCGATCTTACAGATCTGCACGCGCTCCAACACTGGGTTGTATCGAACGGGGTAGAACCGGATCGTTTGTGTTGTGGTACCGCGGAAAACGTTCCGCGGACCGAGTTCAACGCTCCGATTGGCCGGAAAATAGCGGTTCTGCCCGTACACCGCCGGGTTTGGCGCAAGCGGGGGCCGCTCCGCTCTCGGAATCTCCGGCCACGGCGCGCGGGCCGGCGCGACATGAATTCCTTCCCACCGTTGCATCTCGGTGACCTGGTTTTCGATCACCGAAACGCCCGCCCCTGGTGGAGTCTCGACTTGGACGTCGACGATCGGCAACTCGGGATCGCCTGTCTGCGAGAGGGCGCCGGCCTTGAGAATCCTCGGAAACTCCGTGTAGACAATTCGATCCGTGCTTCCAGGAGCGCGATTGAGACGGTCGCGAGACAGGTTTTGGAGTTCCACCGAAATGCGGCATTCCGTCTTACCAGGATTCCACTTCGTGACGACCTTTGCTCCGACATGCTCCTTCGGATAATCCTGTGCGGCCACGTGAGCCGGCAGACAACTTATCCCGACGGCGGCCACCCCGAGCACCAACCACACCATCGCTCTGCGCATGACAACTCCTTTTCTTCCACGAAAAGTCCCACGGTTGACTCGAGAATAGCAAAACCAGGATGCGGCAAGCACTCTCAGGCATGAGTACAGATGCCGCCACCTCTGACGAGAGCTTCTGCTCGGCGCAGCAACAAAGTAGATCATGGCGTCTGCCACGCGCTGGTTGCCTCACGCCGCCATGTGTACCTGGGCTTCCGGATCCTGTCAAGTACCCCCGTAGCGCCCGCGTCGATCACGCCGATTTCGCCAACCGCGGCGTGCAATTGCTTGTCGGAGAATAACCTTTGGATACGGGACTGCTTACGGGCCTTTCAACTGCCGACCGTTTGGCGAGAGCGGCTTAGCTGCCGGAACCAGGCGAAGAGACTGCGCGGACACCAAACTCGCACGAGGCAAGCTTGATCTGCGCGACATGCGCGCTAGTTTTCTGCCTTCATAGAGCCGACCCGCATGGTCGTCGCCGATCAGCCCGAGTAGGTGCGAATGCCGGGCTTGCGGCGAGAGACTCTTGCAGAGGAGCCATGTGTGGTACGGCGGCGGCGCAGCGGGCCGGAAACCCGTGGGAATCAGACTCCGTGATGGCGTCTGATCGGAGCAGACGCATGTGAAGCTCTTCTCGTAACGGACGGATCGGAAACCGATGGATTAAACTTCCACGATGGGAGCTTGATCTTTGGGATATTCGTGGTAATCTTGCCTCGACGGAGTGGTGTGCGGGCAACCGTGTCGCGCGTCGGCCTAAGGTGGCGTGGCTACCGAGGCCGTCGCGACAGACTTTTGCAGGCGAACTGTGGGGGGGCACGGCGTCGATTTGGCAAGCCAGTTCGCTTGTCGTCGAGCCCCAACGATCTCATTCGGAATCAAGCGGCCGTGATGGGAGTTTGGTCGTGGTAGACGCGTTCGTAGCTTGTGTTGCGTTCCAGACGGATCGGACACTGGGAAATCAAGCTCCCCCGATGGTAGCTTGATCGGCGAGATTCTCTCGCGAGGTTTTTGGGGAACGCGTCTGAACCAGCATGCCGTCTTTCCGGGGGGCGGGCTAAGCTAATTCCTTGACATTGCCCGCCCGCTTTCCGACCTGGATCGCAATTGAATACACGGGGGAGGTATTGCAGGGCGTGGGGCTGTGCGCCTGTCGTTCTCGCTCGATGGGGATTCGATGGCGACCTCGACTGAGTCCCGGGAATTGTGTGCTTTGGACCAAGTGCGCCGCATGCTGGCGGAGGCGGGCAGCTTCGACCAGATCAAGGCGATCCGGGACAAAGCGGAGGCAGTGCGGCAGTACGCCAAGTCAGCAACCCTGGGCTTGGAACTGCAGAATCAAGCGGCCCAAGTGAAGCTCCTCGCTGAACGCGAGGCAGGGGGGTTGCTCAAGAGCATGAGGCTCCACGGCGGGGACCGGAAATCGGCAACTCACGCCGAGGGAATGACGCTCAAGGGTCTGGGACTGTCCCAGAATCAGTCGGCTCGCTGGCAACTGGAGGCCTCAGTTCCGGAGGAACTCTTCGAGCAGTACGTCCGCGGGGCAACCGCGCAGGGAAAAGAGCTTACCTCGGCGGGACTGGTGCGCATGGCCCGGAGTTGTCGAAGTTCGCAAGCGCGCGATCCAGGTGGCGAAGGGCGTTTTGAGCACGTCTCTCGGGCCCTCCGGTCGATGGCGAATCAAGGAAAGAGGTTTACCTGCATCTATGCAGTGCCTCCCTGGAGTGGGGAGGATCCGGGGGCGAGAACGCCGTATCGCGAGATCGCTGCCAGCCTCGCGAAGCTACCGGTGGCGAGTGTGGTGCAAGAAAGCGCGCATGCTCACCTCTGGGTGATTCCGGAGGCGTTTTTGGACGGGGCGAGGATCCTCAATGCGTGGGGATTCCGCTACGAGACGTTCCTGGTCTGGGCGAAGCGACCTCTGGGATTTGGGCGCTACTGGAGGCCGGCCCATGAAGTGTTGCTTTTGGGCGTACGCGGCGATCTAGCGTTTCGTGATAGCAGCTTCCCCAGTTGGATTGACGGTCAGCAGGGGCCGCCTGCGGACCGGCGGCGCTTGGTGCGGCAGATGATCGAGCGGGTGAGTGCAGCACCGTACCTCGACCTTTTCGGATGCAGGGCGGAGGCGGGCTGGACAGTGGCTTGCCAGGAGGTTAAAGCGGTGTGAGATCGCGCGGGCAATGCGCCGTGTTGCGGTCGGCAATCCTATGCTGGAGGTTCCACTGCGGCGCGGCAATCAACGATAATCGTGGCGGAGCGGATGCTGGCGCGTCTGAGCGGCGGAAATCGAACGACGGGCCGGATGTACTCGCGATCATCACCGGAAGCAGTAGGCGGTTCCTCGACAGAAGAGGGATCTTCCGATCTTCTGAGCATGTTCACGAGCCGCCATGCCCACCCCTGTCCAGTTGTAGTCATCGCCGATGATAACCGTGGAAGGCCAGTATTGGGAACAGAACGCCAATTCCGGACTCACGCGGTCGTACGTGTGTTCGGTGTCCAGGTGAATCAGGTCGGGGACCAGTTGCTCGCGAAAGACTTCTGCCAAGGCATAAAGACTGTCCGCGCGGATAGGGATGACCCGTTCACGCCAGGGCCACAAGTCTTCCTTAAGAAGGTTTCGTAGAGCGCCGGCAGTCGCCGCACGCAGTCAAAGTTGAGTTGATGCTCGGGAGATCCCTTCCAGTGATCACAACAGACGAGAACCGCGTTGGGAGCGCCCAAGAGGATCGCCCGCGCGCTCAGGCCGAGCCAGCTTCCACACTCTACCACGAGTCGGGTGCTGCCGGAGAGGTTCCAATAAGGCAGACTCAACGTGTCGTTCGAGAGCCAACCGTGCCAATCCTCGGGAACACGCGGCTGCCGGTCGGGCCATGGGTGCCGTTTCTTGAGTTCGTCCACTCGCAGATCCATGGCATTTCCCTGAAGCAAAGGGATCGGCTGCAATATTGCGAACACTCCGGTCTGACCATCGACTAATGGGCACAAGATCGAATAACCGTGGGAATTGCGGGGACCAGCAACTGAAGGGCACGGCCCCGCGCCGGGCATGTCCCCGCCCAGCGAGTTCGGTGTGCGCTCTCACCGCAGGACATGGGGCCTTCACTTCCACGCCCGTGGCCCAGCGCCACAATGCCATTAGGCGTGGCGCGAAGGCACGTGACCATTATATGGACCGCCGCTGGTTCTTGGCAATTGCGTGGCTTGCTCGGGGCTCCGCGGAATCCAGGTTTCTTTCCGAAGGGGGTAGCTGCACCGGGATCAGACTTGTGATACGCAATCGGCAAGCCAAGGAGGAATCTGGTAGGTCGGCGGCTTGGTCTGGCGTCCGACCGCGGGCCTGGACGGTTCGGGATGTGGACGGACGGGCCTGGAGTCAAAGCCTCCTCGCACCACGTCTCGGCCGCTTCTGGGCCCAAGCGAGGGCAGTGTTGTCCTCTGTTCGGGCGGTCTTTCCACGCTCCGTGCGCGCCGCTTTAAGTGTGCGCGGGGACGGCTAGCCTCCAGGACGGGTTGCCAAAGCTCCTTCGACGAACGCAAGACGGAAGTCTTCTACACAGTTCGGGGGGTGCTAGGGCGGTATTGGCGGAAGCGCAACGGCCGAAGGACTGAAAGAGGGCTGCTCTGGGATCTGGCCGCCCTGCCGGTCTTCGGGCGGGAGCCCTGGGCATATTGCCGAGAATGGGTTTGCTTCGATGTTGTCCATCGACGAGGCATTCCGCATCGCGTTGCAGTACCATCAAGCGGGGGATCCCCAACGCGCGGCCGGCATATACGAGAGTATTCTGCGGCAAGAGCCCAGTCATGCCGGCGCCTGGCATTTGCTGGGGGTCGTCTGCCAACAGCGAGGTGAGTTGGAGCAGGCAGCGCAGTTCATCAGCCGGGCGATTGCGCTCGATAGCAGCAAGGCAGTGTATCACAACAACTTCGGGGTCGTGCTTCGTGCCCAGGGAAAGCTTGCCGAGGCGGAGAAGGAGTACCGCCGTGCCTTGGCGATCAGAGCCGAGTACGCGGACGCGATATCGAACTTGGCCCTCGTACTCCAGGAACGGGAGCAGTACGACGAGGCCCTTTTGCTGTTTCAACAGGCGCTTCGGCTGCAGCCGGATCACGTGGACGCGCTTTACAATCTCGGGAACCTCTATCGGGACTTGGCGCGGACAAGCGAGGCAATCGCAGCCTACCGAAGGGCGATTGCCGCTCAACCGAACAGGGCCTCCGCTTACAACAACCTCGGCATTGCCCTCTTGTCGGAGCGGCGTGCCGACGAGGCCGTAGCGAGCTTCCAGAAGGCCCTGGCCATAGATCCCTCTTCCGCGGAATTCCACTTGAATTTGGGTGCCGCCTACGCCGAACAGGATAGGAACGAGGAGGCGGCACGATGTTACGAGGAAGCCAGTCGGCTGCGTCCCGAGAAAGTAGTCTGGAGGATGCGAGCCTGCAGCCTGTGCCCGGTGATCTTCCAGGATGTCGAGGAACTGGATCGTTATCGAAGGGACCTGGAGGCACGGCTGGAGATGTGCCGCCGGACGCCGTTGGAGTTGGACTGGCAGGACGTCACCGTGGACGGCTTCATTCCCTCGTTCCACCTGGCGCATCACGGCCGCTGCAATCGGGAGTTGAAGGAGGAATTCGCCGCGATCTTCGATCGGCACTTCCCGAAACAGAGGCCGCGGTTGGGGGGCGGAAAGGCGCGAGTCGGGTTTTTGGTGACGCGCCAGCGTGAAGGCGGCTTCCTGCGGGGCACCGCAGGGATCGTTGAGCACCTGGACACGGAGCGGTTTGAGGCGGTAGTGCTTTGTTCGCAGGGCGTCCTAGGGACCTGCCGCCGTGCGATCCGGCGGCGGGACGTGACGTGGGTGGTATTTCCCGATCGGTTCTCCGAGGCGGTGGACCGGATCAAGGCAGCCCGGTGTGACGTCGTCTATCATTGGCAGATCGGGACGGATGCCTTGAATTACTTCCTGCCGTTCGCCCGGTTGGCCCCGGTCCAGTGTACAGGTTTTGGGACCCATGGAACGACCGGCATCGCGGCGGTGGACTACTTCGTGTCGAGCCGGCTGATCGAGCCCGAGGACGCCGAGCGCCACTATACCGAACGCCTTTACCAGTTTGGGACAATTCCGACTTTTCAGAATCGGGTGCCGGCTCCGCCGCCAGCGAGCCGCGATTCCTTCGGCCTCCCGGAGGAAGGACACCTGTACTTCTGCCCCCAGCGACTGTCGAAATTCCACCCCGAGTTCGATGCGCTCATTCGCGGGATCCTCGATCGGGATGCAGCAGGTTTCTTTGTCCTCCTCGACAGCCGGCAAGAGCACGTAGTCGTGCAGCTTCGCAGGAGATTCTCTCGGACGCTCGGCCAGGCGGTGGACCGCGTCATCTTCCTGCCGTCGCAAGTGCCGTCGGATTACTACCGGCTGCTGTCGCTGGCCGATGTGTTGCTCGATCCGCCGCACTACAGTTCGTCGCTGACCGGCTACGACGCGTTTGCGCTGGGCTTGCCGCTGGTCACCCTTCCGGGGCGGTTGATGGTGGAGCGCTATGCTTTGGGACTTTACCGGAAGATGGGAATCGAAGAGTTGGTGGCGGGCTCGCCCGAACAGTACGTGGCGCTGGCGGTCCGCGCGGCAGCGGATCGTGACTACCGAGAAGCGACGCGATCGCGGATTGCGGAGCGGAGTGAGGTTCTTTTCGAAGACATGGGAGTAGTCCGGGAACACGAGGACTTCTTTGAGTACGCATTGCACCGCGCGAGGGAGGCGGAAGGCTGAGCGAGAAGACCTCGAAGACCGGTAGCAAGCGGGAGGTCTGAGTCAATTGGAAGGCAACGGGGGGGGTGGGCAAGGCTGAGAGGTTTGGTCCACAAGCGGTTTCGGAGGATCGGCTCGCAGCCAGAGCGCCGGCATCTTCCGAGACCGACGGAGTTGAACGGATGGGAGTTTCCGCCCGGCGACCTGTGGGTGTCGAGCTGCATCCGGAGGGGGATCGCCAGCCGATCGGCGACGATCCGCAGGTGCATTTGGCGATGCGGGACCCGGCACCAGGTTTGAACAACGGCTTCTCAATGTCGCAAGAGGCGTGGAGAGGCGTCGCGTGCGCGCTCGGCTTGGCACGGCGCGAGGTCGAAGTCTTGGAGTGTGTCGTCGCTGATCAGCACGAAAAGGACATCGCCACCACGCTGGGGGTCTCGCGCCACACCGTGCGAACTTACCTGAAGCGGCTTCGTGCGAAGGCCGGTGCAAGCAGCCGAGTCCAGTTGGTCAAGCGGGTCTTCGCTGAGTACTCGGCCTGGGTCGCCAGGTCGACCCCCTCTTGAAGCGTCGCCCAAATGGGCGACTTGCAGTTCTCCCGGCAAGCACTGTTATACTGCCGGCGCACGGCCGCGATTGCGCACAGCGTCGGCCTTGGATCGTCAAGGACACGGAAGAGACGATCATCGGGCCGCGAATTTCCGAGCGCGCGAGTGTCGTGGCAATGCGGGTTCGGTTAACCTGGGCCGGGGCTTCATTCAAAGTGACGAGCGGGTCCGGGCGGGCCGTTTCTTGGCTTGGGGTATTCGGGGAGCAACCAGACCCAAGGGAGTGACGTTATGGCTACGGCAGAGGCAAGCTGGTCGAAAAAACTTCGAAGGCGCTGGGCCAAAGCACGTCGAAAATCATCATCGCGGCGTCTGCTGCGCTCACGTGCACAAAGGTTGGAGGAGTTGGAGTTCCGGCTGGCGGTAGGGTCCATGCTGCCTGTGGGCCCATTGAGCCTTGCGGGCCTTCCCGACCGACTGGATGATTATGAGAGTCACTTGCTGCCAAGCTTGACTCCCGGGGACGGCGCGCCCATTGATTCCTACGAGTTGCCTCATTTGAGCATTCTCGGCTTCCCGGAAGGCATCCCAGCCCTTTCCGACGCTCCTCGTGCCGAGCCGGAACAGTCCCCTGTGCCCGTCGGGACGGCGCAAGCAGAAGCGGATTGGCCGATTCAGAGCGTGGAAACCGTGTTCCCATCTGTGATGGGGGAACAAGGCACCGACTCATCGCTCTCGGCCTTGTTGGCACTGTCTGCTGCGAGTCTCTTTGCGGCAATGGGGGGCGATTTCTCGCCCAGCAGCACCAGTTCGGCCGCAGATCAGTCTGAGGCCGGCGGTGGTGCCGCCGCCAGCGGAGGAATGGAGTCTTCTGTTGACGGCGGAGGTTCGTCTCGAACCGTCAGCGAATCGCCGGTGTCCGACAGCACACCTGCGCTTTCGACACCTGTGCCTTCTGGCCCGTCCGGTGGAGCGAGCCAGGCAACGTCTGCCGAAGACACCAGCACGGCGACGTTGCCAAGTGCCGCCGAACAACCGAAGTCCCCGGACGCGACCTCGTCGACAGCCGGAGACGACGTTGCTTCCGCGCCCAAGGGCGGACCGCATGCACCGGTGTTGGACATGGTGCTCCAGGTTAGTGATCGCGGGGAGGGGCAGATTTACGTTCAAGGCAGACTTGACCTCGATATTCCCGAAGGCGTCGGGGCGAAGATCGAGTTCTACTCTTTGAGCGGCAAGAGTGCAACGTTGATCGGGACCGCGCCCGTCAGCAAAGCCGCGGGGGGCGGCGCTGCGTTCACCGCCATTCTCGAAGGCAAGCTGATGCCCGGCGACCAGGTCGTCGCCAGGGCGGTTGGGGATTTCAAGGGCGCGGGGGCCGTGTCCTTGCCCTACCAGGTGAAGGCAGGTCACGATCGCGACTCGGATGGCGTTGACGGCGAGATCGAGGACTTGGCACGGGGTGGCGACGGCAACCGGGACGGGATTCCCGACAGTCTCCAAGCCGACGTAGCCAGTCTGCTCTCCCAAGCCAAGGGGGAATTCGTGACTCTGGACGGGAGGGGACGCCGGTTGACCGGGGTTCAGGTCTCGCCGCTGGGGGATCGATGGGCTGGCCTGCAGAAGAAGCTGCCTTATGGACAGTTCGAGTTCGTGGTGGCAGACGTCCCGGTTGGCGGCGTGTCGCGAGTCGACGTCATTCTTCCGGAGGGCGAGGTCGCGGCCGGGTACTACAAGCTGGATCCGGGAACGGAGAGGCTGTTGCCGTTCGTGTTCGATGGGGACACGGGTGCGGTGGTCAGCGGCAACGTGGTCTCACTGTTCTTGCGTGACGGAGGTCGGGGCGACGCGGACGGTGTGACCAACGGCGTCATTGTCGATCCCGGTTTCCCCCATGGTGGTGAAGTGCGGCTGCTGTGCACCGGCGAGACCGGACTGGACGGCTGGAACATCCAGGAGTTCGGCGGCAGCGAAAACGGCCGGGGGAGCGTCGCCTTCGAGAACAGCGACCTGGTGATGCGCGAAGGGGATTCGTTCCTGGTGACGCTGGAAACGGACTTCGAGATCCCCGCGAACGCGACGGAGCTGACGTTCAAGTTCTCGGAGAACCTCGATAGAACGGACGTCGGTTTCATCAAGGACGCCTTCGAGGTGGCCTTGCTGGACGCCCAAGGGTGTCCGCTGGTGACTCCCTTCAAGGACGGGCGGGACGCCTATTTCAACATGACCGAAGGCGAGGGGCCCCAGTACCAGGAACCCGCGGTAGGGTACTCCGGGCAGACGTTGACCGCCGACCTCTCCGAACTCGAGCCCGGCAGCACGGTGCACCTCGTGATGCGCCTGATCAACGAGGACGGCGACACCGGCTCGGAGGTCACGATCGACTGCCATTGCGCCCCGATTGCGCTAGACGACGAGTATGAGGTTAAGAAAAACGTTGCGCTCGTCGTCCCTGTCGAGAAGGGAGTTTTGGCGAACGACTGGGACCCCGATGCTGGGAGTATGCTGGCCGCGCTGGTGGTTGACGAGCCGGACCACGGGGTCTTGGAGCCCAATAGCGACGGCAGCTTCACCTACACCCCCGCCCTAGACTACGTGGGGGAGGACACGTTCACCTACAAGGCCAACGACCAATGGCTCGACTCCGAGATAGCGACTGTTTCCTTGACCATCACTTCGACGAACAACCCGCCGGTTCTTGCATTTATCGGCAACCGGCACACGGACGAGGAGGCGACGCTGGAGTTCACGGTCACGGCCAGCGACCTGGACCTGCCGAATGATACGCTGACGATCACGGCGTCGGGTCTTCCCTCGGGCGCCAGTTTCGAGCAGACGACGGGCACCAGCGGGGTGTTCAGTTGGACGCCCACCGAGGCGCAGGGGCCGCACGTCTATAAAGAAGATGAAGGAGTCACCTTCACGGTAACCGACAACGGTCAACCCCAACTTAGCGACTCGGAGACGATCAAGATCCAGGTGTATGAAGTCAACGAGGCACCCGAGCTGGGCCTGATCGGGAACCAGGAGATCGACGAGGGAAGCGAATTGGAGTTCACGCTCACGGCCACCGATCCGGACCTGCCGGCCAATACGCTCACCTTCAGCGCGGTCGGCCTGCCCGACGGCGCGACCCTCGACGCGACAACCGGCGACTTCTCCTGGACGCCCACCGAGGCGCAGGGACCGGGCACCTACCTGGTCACGTTCACCGTGACGGACGACGGCGACCCCGTCCTCAACGACTATGAGGAGATCACCATCACGGTAAGCGAAGCGCCGGGTCCCCCGAGGGCGAACGACGATTCCTACACGATTAGCGAAGACAGCTCGTCGGTCCTCTTCGACGTGCTGAGCAACGATACCGCCTTGCCGGATACCGGCGAAACGCTGACCATTATCGACCATGGCTCGGGCTCGGCGGGCGGGACGATCGACATCGAGAACAACTCCATCCGCTACACCCCGCCGTCGAACTTCTGCGGCAAGGAAACGTTCACCTACACCATCAACGACGGCACGGAGGGCAGCAACGACACGGCCACGGTGACCGTCACGGTGGAACCGGTCAACGATGCGCCCGCGGGGACGAACAACACGGTGACGACGCTGGAGGACACGGCCTACACGTTTGCGTCCGGGGATTTCGGGTTTACCGACCCGCTGGACGACCCGCCGCACCAGCTCAACCGGGTGAAGATCTCCTCGCTTCCGGTGCCAGGGACTCTGAAGCGCGACGGGGACGAGGTCGACGAGGGCGATTTCGTGACCGTGGCGGAGATCAACGCGGGCGATCTCACGTTCCATCCGGCAGCGAATGGCAACGGCGCGGGGTACGCCAGCTTCACGTTCCAGGTGGAGGACAACGGCGGGGTGGCCAACGGCGGGGTGAACCTGGACCAAAGCGCCAACACGATGACGGTCAACGTGACGCCGGTCAACGACGCGCCGGCGGGGACGGACAACGCGGTGACGACGCTGGAGGACACGGCCTACACGTTTGCGGCCGGGGACTTCGGGTTTACCGACCCGCTGGACAACCCGGCGGACGAGTTCAGCCAGGTGGAGATCACCAGAGTTTGGGGGGGAGTGACCCTGAAGCTTGACGGTGTGCCGGTGAGCGAGGGTGATTTCGTGGCCGTGGCGGACGTCACTGCACACAAGCTCACCCTCCATCCGGCACAAAACGGCAGCGGCACGGGATACGCCAGCTTCACGTTCCAGGTGAAGGACGACGGCGGGGTGGCCAACGGCGGGGTGAACCTGGACCAAAGCCCCAACACCATGACCGTCAACGTGACGCCGGTCAACGACGCGCCGGCGGGGACGGACAACGCGGTGATTACGCTGGAGGACACGCCGTACGTTTTTGTGGTCGAGGATTTTGGGTTTGCCGACCCGCTGGATAACCCACCCAACCAGTTCAACCGGGTGAAGATATCCTCGCTTCCGGAGGATGGGACTTTAAAGCTCGACGGGGAGGATGTCGACGAGGACGATTTCGTGACCGTGGCGGAGATCAACGCGGGCGATCTCGCGTTCTATCCGGAGGCCAATGAGTTCGGCAGCCCCTATACGACGTTCACGTTCCGGGTGGAGGACGATGGCGGGGTGGCCAACGGCGGGGTGAACCTGGACCAAAGCCCGAACACGATGACGGTCAACGTGACGGCGGTCAATAGCCCGCCGGCGGGGACGGACAAGACGGTGACGACGCTGGAGGACATGGCGTACACGTTTGCGGTCGGGGATTTCGGGTTTACCGACCCGCTGGACGACCCGCCGCACCAGTTCAACCGGGTGAAGATCTCTTCGCTTCCGGCGTCAGGGACAGGGACTCTGAAGCTCGACGGGGAGGATGTCGACGAGGACGATTTCGTGACCGTGGCGGAGATCAACGCGGGCGATCTCACGTTCCATCCGCCCGCGAATGCCAACGGGACGGGGTACGCCAGCTTCACGTTCCAGGTGGAGGACGACGGCGGGACGGCCGACGGCGGGGTGAATCTGGACCAGAGCGCCAACACGATGACGGTCAACGTGACGCCGGTCAACGACGCGCCGGCGGGGACGAACAACACGGTGACGACGCTGGAGGACACGGCCTACACGTTTGCGGCCGCGGACTTCGGGTTCACCGACCCGCTGGACAGCCCGGCGAACCAGTTCAGCCGGGTGACGATCTCCTCGCTTCCGGCGCCAGGGACAGGGACTCTGAAGCTCAACGACCAGACGCTGGCCGAGGGCGCTTCTGTGGCCGTGGCGGATATCAGCGCGGGCAAGCTCAAGTTCCATCCGGCGGCAAACGCCAACGGCACGGGATACGCCAGCTTCACGTTCCAGGTGAGGGACGACGGCGGGGTGGCCAACGGCGGGGTGAACCTGGACCAAAGCCCCAACACCATGACCGTCAACGTGACGCCGGTCAACGACGCGCCGGCGGGGACGAACAACACGGTGACGACGCTGGAGGACACGGCCTACGTGTTTGCGGCCGCGGACTTCGGGTTTACCGACCCGCTGGACAACCCACCCGACGACTTCAACCGGGTGAAGATCTCCTCGGTTCCGGAGTCAGGGACAGGGACTCTGAAGCTCGACGGGGAGGATGTCGAAGACGGCGATTTCGTGACCGTGGCGGAGATCAACGCGGGCGACCTCGCGTTCTATCCGGAGGCCAATGAGGTCGGCAGCCCCTACACGACGTTCACCTTCCAGGTGGAGGACGACGGCGGGGTGGCCAACGGCGGGGTGAACCTGGACCCGAGCGCCAACACGATGACGGTCAACGTGACGCCGGTCAACAGCCCGCCGGCGGGGACGGACAAGACGGTGACGACGCTGGAGGACACGGCGTACACGTTTGCGGTCGGGGATTTCGGGTTTACCGACCCGCTGGACGACCCGCCGCACCAGTTCAACCGGGCGAAGATCACGACGGTTCCGGCGGGAGAGACCCTGAAGCTGGACGGCGTGGCGGTCGGCGCGGATGATTTCGTGACCGTGGCGAACGTCACGGCGGGCAAGCTCAAGTTCCATCCGCCCGCGAATGCCAACGGCACGGGGTACGCCAGCTTCACGTTCCAGGTGGAAGACGACGGCGGGGTAGCCAACGGCGGGGTGAACCTGGACCAGAGCGCCAACACGATGACGGTCAACGTGACGCCGGTCAACGACCCCCCCGCGGGGACGAACAACACGGTGACCACGGCGGAGGACACGGCGTACGTGTTTGCGGCCGGGGATTTCGGGTTCACCGACCCCCTGGACAGCCCGGCGAATCAGCTCAGCGGGGTGAAGATCGCCACGCTTCCGGCGCCAGGGACAGGGACTCTGAAGCTCGACGGCGTGCTGCTGGTCGCGGGCGTTACGGTGACCGCGGCGGAGATCAGCGCAAGCAAGCTCACGTTCCATCCGGCGGCCGACGCGTACGGCAGTCCTTATACGACGTTCACGTTCCAGGTGGAGGACAACGGCGGGGTGGCTAACGGCGGGGTGAACCTGGACCAAAGCCCGAACACGATGACGGTCAACGTGACGGCGGTCCCCGACCCCGTCCTGAATCCGATCGGCGACCGCTCAATCGACGAGGAGGAGGAGTTGGTCTTCACGGTGACGGCTACGGATCCGGATCTTCCGGGGGAGGTGCTTACCTTCACGGCACCTGAACGTCCCACCGGCGCCAACTTCCAGCAGACCGGTGCGACGAGCGGCGAGTTCAGTTGGACGCCCAGCGAGGCCCAGGGCCCGGGGGTTTACTACGTCACCTTCACCGTGACCGACGACGACTCGCTGAGCGATTCCGAGACGATCGCGATCACCGTCTACGAAGTGAACAAGCCCCCGGAGCTGGCCACGGTGGGGAACAAGACCGTGGGACGTTTGAGCGAGCTGACGTTTACGCTTGTAGCCACCGATCCGGACGTGCCGGCGAATTCGCTGGCCTTCAGCTCGCCGAACCTTCCCGCGGGCGCGACGCTGGATCCGCAAACAGGGGTGTTCGGCTGGACGCCTTCACTCCAACAGGGACCGGGGACCTACTCGGTGACGTTCGTCGTGACCGACAACGGAGTGCCCGTGATGAGCGACTCCGAAACGATCACGATTACCGTCACGGCCGCCGCCGCATCGAAGTTCTTCGTGGTCGATCATCCCGCGCAGTCCACGTTCTTCTACGGGCGCACGGGCGAGTACGTCCAGGACACGGGCCTGAGCTTCTATAATTCGAATCCGCGCGGGATCGCCAGCAACGCGGCGGGTGACCGGATCTGGGTGATCGACGGCGGCAACGCCAACAACAAGGGCAGCAAGCAGGGCAAGTCGGTGTTCGTGTACGACGGGCAGGGGCATGCGCTGTACCAGTGGCAGGCCCTCGGCCTCAACCAGCCGGAAGGGATCACCACCGACGGAACGAATCTCTGGATCGTCGACAACGCCCAGGACAAGGTCTTTTACTACGCCAACGCCGCCAGTCGGACGGGCGGCAGTCAAGAGCCGACCTCCAGCTTCTTGCTCCACCAGGAGAACCAGAACGCCTATGATCTCGTCACCGACGGCACCAAGCTATGGGTCATCGACGACTACAACAACAGCGACTCCGTCTTCGTGTACACGGTCGGCGGCACGTCGCTGGGGCACTGGTGGCTGGGACCGGAATCCAAGTCGCCAAGCGGGATCACGCTCAATCCCTCCGGCGGCAGCGACCTGTGGACCGTGGACCATCATAACGACCGTGTCTACTACTACCCCGGCGGCAGGGATTGGGTCACCGGCACGCATGCGGCCCCCACCAGTTTCCCCCTTGACCCGGACAACAAGCTGCCCCAGGGCATCGCCGACCCTCTGCCTGTCGTGAAGGTCGACTCGGTGCAAAACGCCGAGGAGGGCGTCAGTACGGGCTACGTCCGGCTGTGGCGGGACTCCACCTCCGGATCGCTCGCCGTGAACTACAGCATCGGCAGCAGTACGTATCCGGCCACCAACGGCACCGACTTCGCCTACCTGAACGGCCAGATCACGTTCCCCTCCGGCCAGGCCACCGTCGACATCACGGTCGACCCGACGGGCCAGTACGACGACTCGAGCGTGGAGCAGGACGAGACGGTGCGGATCGATCTGCAAAGCAGCGGTTGCTGCTGCTGTGGCGGCGGGGGGTACACGCTGGGTTCTCCCTCGACGGGAACGCTGACGATTGTCGATGACGATGAGTACCCCGTCGTCTCCGTGCAATCGGTGTTGGATGCCGAGGAGGGCGTCAGCGAGGGCTACGTCCGGCTGTCGCGGGACATCACCGCCGGATCGCTGACCGTGAACTTCTGCATCGACACCAGTTCGAATCCGGCCACCAACGGCACCGACTTCGAATACCTGGACGGCCAGGTCACGTTCCCCTCCGGCCAGGCCACCGTCGACATCCCGGTCGATCCGACGGGCACCTACGACGATCTCGTCGTGGAGGGGGACGAGACGGTGAAAATCGTGCTGCAAAGCGGCTGCTGCTGTGGCGGGGGGACGTACACGTTGGGCAGTCCCTCGACGGGAACGCTGACGATTGTCGATAACGATGAGTACCCCGTCGTCTCCGTGCAATCGGTGTTGGATGCCGAGGAGGGTGTCAGCGAAGGCTACGTCCGGCTGTTGCGGGACGTCACCACCGGATCGCTGACCGTGTACTTCTACATCGACACCAGTACGAATCCGGCCACCAACGGCACCGACTTCGAATACCTCAACGGCCAGGTCACGTTCTCCTCCGGACAGAGCACCGTGGACATCTCGGTCGATCCGACGGGCACCTACGACGATCTCGTCGTGGAGGGGGACGAGACGGTAAGAATCGTGCTGCAAAGCGGCTGCTGCTGTGGCGGGGGGACGTACACGCTGGGCACTCCCTCGTCGGCAACCTTGACGATCGCCGAGAACGACGTCCCGTCCAAGGTCTGGATGGATTCCGTGCTCGACGCCAAGGAGGGCGTCAGCGAAGGCTACATCCGCTTGCGCCGCGACATCACCGTCGCGCCGGTGACGGTGCAGTATTCCATCGAGACCGTGGAGTTTTCGGCCACCAACGGTATTGACTTCGCCTACCTGAACGGCCAGGTCGCGTTCTCCACCGGCCAGGCCACCGCCGACATCTCGGTCGATCCGACGGGCCCCTACGACGATCTGATCGTGGAAGGGAACGAATTGGTGCGGGTCGAGCTGCAAACCGGCTGCGGCGGCTGCGGCGGCGGGTCGTACGTGCTGGGCGCTCCCTCGTCGGCAACCTTGACCATTGTCGACGACGAGCCCACCGTCTGGATCGACGAGGTCCAGAACACCCAGGAGGGCGCCAATCCTGGGTACTTCCTCCTGCGGCGGAACCAGACCGCCGGCTCGCTCACGGTCCGCTTCGCCATCGACACGGACATCTCCACGGCGGACAACGGCGTCGACTTCGCCTCCCTGCCAAACACGAGTCCCTCCGATCACCACGGCGAGGTAACGTTCCCCGACGGCGAGGACTCGATCGACATCTCCGTCAACGCGGCCGGCGGCTACGACGACGCGATCTATGAAGGCGACGAGACGGTCTCGATCTTCCTCGAGGAGTCGTCCGGCTGCGGGTGTTGCGGAAGCAAGACTTACGCCATCGGATCTCCCAACCGGGCCACGCTGACCATCGCCGACAACGAGCCGATCGTGTGGATCGACCAGGTCCAGGACGCCCGCGAGGACGTGATCGCCGGCTACTTCCGCCTGCGGCGCGACCAGACCGCCGGAGCACTGGCGGTCAACTTCACTGTCGACGCGGATGGGTCGCCCGAGCCCGAGGCCACGGCGGGCTTCGACTTCGACTACCTGCCCGAGACCGGCTACGGGGACAACGTCGGCCTGGTGACGTTCCAGGACGGGCAGGAGTCGATCGACATCTTCGTCGATCCCACCGGCGCGTACGACGACGACGACGTGGAACCCGATGAAACAGTGGGGATCCAGTTCAACCAGCTCGAGGGCGGCAGTTACGGCGTCGGCTTGCCCGCCGCGGCGACCTTGAAGATCCTCGAAGACGACGTGCCGGTCCACACGTGGGTCGAGGGAATCCAGCACGCCCAGGAGGGCGTGAGCGCCGGCTACGTGCGCCTGCGGCGCGACGTGGCCACCGAGGAGTTTACGGTCCACTACTACGTCGACCCGGTCCGCTCCACGGCCATCAACGGCACCGACTTCGGCTTCCTGCCCGGCACGGACCAGTACGACCGGTACGGCCAGGTGACCTTTGCCGCCAGCGAGGAGACGGTCGACATTTGGATTGACCCGACCGGCACCTACGACGACGCCGTCTTCGAGGGCGACGAGACGGTCCGGCTGATGCTGATGGTCACCTCGCCGGCGAGCGTGTCGGTGAAGATCGCCGACGACGAGATCAGGCCGGTCGGGCCGGTCGACGCCAGCCACCTGGTCGACGTGACGCCCAGCATCGAGACGGTCTACCACGTCACCTCGTTCAACGACGGCACGGAGATGCTCTATGCCCAGCTCACCTTGACGCACGTGGGCAGCTACTCGATCAGGGGGCCGGTGCTGGTGGGCGTCAAGAACCTGTCCACGCCGCTGGTCCAGGTGGAGGGCATCGACGGCGTCACGCCCGATGGAATCCCCTACTACAACATCTCCTCGAGGCTGTTCCAGGGAACCGACCGCAGTTTCGACCCCGGCGAGTCGCTCAGCGACTTCTACCTGGAGTTCTTCAATCCCGAGAAGATCCGCTTCACGTACGAGCTGGTTATCTTCGGCTACGTCAACCAGGGCCCCGAGTTTACGACGAGTCCCGTGCTCGAGGTGGCGGCCGGCGGCACGTATCGGTACGACGCCGATGCCAGCGATCCGGAGGACGATGAGTTGGAGTATAGGATGCTCATAGGTCCGGAGACGATGGACGTGGACCTGGACACGGGGGAGATCGTCTGGGAAACGACGACCGAGGATGCGGGGCTGCACTCGGTCCTGCTGCGGGTGAGCGACCCCGAGGGGCTGTACGACGAGCAGTCGTTCGACGTTTTCGTGACCGAAGAAGTGCCGAACCGGCCGCCGTGGTTCACGTCGACGCCGGTCGTGGACGCCTACGTGAACGTCGACTACGCCTACCTGGCCACCGCGCAGGACCCGGACGGGGACCAGCCCCTGGTGTTTTCGCTGGTGGCGGCGGTGCGGGTTTCCGACGAGACGCCGCTGGTGCAGCTCAACCCCCTGTGGCAGCCGGACGTGGACTATCGCGGTCTGGTCACCTGGGATCCGCCGGTCGAGCTGGTCGGCCAGACGATTTCCATGATCCTCAAGGTCGACGACGGGCACGGCGGCACCGCCGAGCAGCCGTACCGGATCTACGTCCATCCCGAGCCGGGCAACCAGCCCCCGTGGTTCGTCAGCAAGCCGACACTGACGCACGTCGTTCCGGGATTCGCCTCGCCGGCCTCCGGCAAGGTCACCCCGCAGGCGATCGACCTGGAGCTGGAGCCCGGCGAGACGTACCCGGTGGACGACCCAGAGACCGAGGAACCGGAGACAACGGCCGTGACGTTGGAGGTGGGGATCACCGGCGGCGGATTCGAGGTGCCGACCGGCCCTGAGAACCAACTGACCGTGTTCAACGACACCGACAAGAACCATCTCTCGCAGATGCTCCTGCTGGGCGGGAGTAGCGGTCTGGTGGTCAGGGGTCTCAACCTGGACGAGCAGCACGTGTATTCGACGGCCTCCACGGGTTACTACGTCAACAACAACGAGACGTACGGCATGAGCCAGTACGGGATCGTGCTCTCCAGCGGAAACGCCGCCGACTACCACTCGGGGAACAACACGTCGGGCCGGCACTGGTACGCCTACAACACGATGGCCAGCCCGGTCCAGGAGGTGCTTCTCGACTCGATCACCGGGGGCTGGTACACCCATTTCGACGTCACCCAGTTCGACATCGAATTCGACCTCTTGCCCGGCTACGACACGCTCACCTTCAACCTGGTGTTCGGCTCCGAGGAGTATCCGGAGTGGGTAGGCACGGAGTTCGTGGACGGCTTCGGGCTGTTTGTCGACGGCGAGAACATCGCCTTCGTGGACGGTGCGCCGGTAAACATCGACCACCCCTACATGGAGGCCGAGACGGGAACCGAGCTGGACGGAGTGCTGGTCGCGGACGGCAGCCCCGTGCTGACGTTCACCAAGACGCTCACGGCGGGCTCGACGGGCCACAAGCTCACCTTCATCGTGTGCGATACGAGCGACGCGTACTGGGACACGACCGTCTTCATCTCGAACCTGGGCGCGACGACGACGCAGCCGATCGACGTGGGCCTGGTGCCTTCGGAGGAGGTGGACTCGTTCACCAACGAGACGGGCGTGGTGGAGGACCTGCTGCCGGGCGACCTGGCCACGTTCCAGGTGTACTTCACCGGCGGCACAACGGCCGAAGCCTACGAGCTGGAGTTTCACGACATCACGACCACCGGGTCGCCCCTGCTGGGCTGGATTCCCGTCTCGATCAACAATGACTACTTCTATCCCAGCCTGGCGGTCGATCCGGACAAGGACGTGCTGACCTACAGCCTGGCGGTGGCGCCGCTGGGGGCGACAATCGATTCCGAGTCGGGACTGATCCGGTGGGACCCGCCGGCGGCGGACGATTACCCGTTCGTGGTCCGTGCCGACGACGGCCACGGAGGAGTAGCCCAGCAGCCGTTCATTCTCCAGGTCATCGACAGCGAGTCGGGCAACGATCCCCCGACGATTGCCGCGATCCCGGACCTCACCGCGCAGGTCGCACGGCCGCTGATGTATGCAGTCGACGCGGACGATCCCGACGGCGACGCGCTGAAGTACTACCTGGCCGAGTACCCCGACGGCATGTCGATCAACTCGGACACGGGCGTGATCACCTGGCTGCCCGTGCCCGGGCAGGACGACGAGCAGTACCAGCCGTACACGGTGTCCCTGCTGGTGAGCGACCGCCACGGCGGCGAAGATCCCGAGACGTTCGAGGTCACGGTGCTCCCGCAGGAGATCGTGGTGAACGAGCAGCCGGAAATCACCTCGACGGAGGTGACCTCCGCCGTGGCGCGGCAGGTGTATCTGTACCCGGTGACGGCGGAGGACGCCGATGCCGACAAGCTGACCTTTGCGCTGGCCGTGGCGCCGGAAGGTGCGGGGATCGATCCGGATACGGGCCACATCGTCTGGTTCCCCGGCGATGAGGACGTGGGCTGGCATCCCTTTGGGGTGACCGTCGAGGACGGGCGCGGCGGCGCGGACTCGCAGTTCTACTGGGTCGAAGTGACGACGGAAAACGAGCCGCCGGCGATTACCTCCCAGCCGGTCGGTCCGGCCGCCCTGGACGAGCTCTGGACGTACCAGGTCGTGGCCAGCGACCCCAACGGCGACGCGCTGACGCACCATCTCGACCAGGCGTCGCTCGACCGCGACATGAGCATCAGCACCGGCGGACTGGTGAGCTGGACGCCCGAGGAGGTGGGCGCGTATCGCGTGGAGATCCTCGTGTCCGACGGCCGCGGCGGGGTGGCCTTGCAGAGCTTCACCCTCGACGTCGATAACAACGGGCCCCCGCAGTTCACCTCCGTGCCCACCGGTCCGGCCTGGGTCGGTGAGGATGATCCGTGGACCTACGCTATCACCGTCCCCGATCCGAACCCGCAGGACACGGTCGAGGTCACGCTCGACCAGGCCTCCATCGATCGAGACATGGAGCTGCTTCACGTGGACGGCCAGCACGTCCTCAGTTGGACTCCGCTGCTGATCGGCGACTTCGAGGTGACGCTCACGGCCACGGACGGGCAAGGGGGTTACGCCATGCAGTGGTTTACGCTGCCGGCACGGGCGCCGAGGGTGGTTAGCCTGCCGCCGGAGATCACCTCCACGCCCACCGGCCCGGCCTACGTCGGTCAGGATCCGCCCTGGTCCTATACGATAGCCGCGACGGACCCGGACGACGACGATGGCGCGCTCGCCTACACGCTGCAGCAACCGAGCGGAGCCCAGGGCGTGACGTTCAACCAAGGGACGCACGTGCTCACCTGGACGCCGAGTGCCACGGGGAGTCTCTCGTTCACGCTCCGCGTCACCGACCCGCACGGTTCGTACACCGAGCAGACCTTCACCGTCCCCGCCGAGGAGGACGAGCCGACGCTGCAGGCGCCGGAGATCACGTCGGTCCCGACCGGCCCGGCCGTGGTCGGGGAGACCTACCAATACCAGGTCGTGGCCTACGATCCCAACGGCGACGAGCTGACCTATTCGGTCACCTGCATGCCGCCGGTCACGGGCCTGTCGATCGGAGAGCACACGGGTTTGCTCGTTTGGGATTCCCCGGAGGAAGGGGACGACTTCGAGATTGAGATCACGGTGAGCGACGGCACGCTCATCGCCGAGCAGGAGTTCAACCTGGACGTGGTCGCCCCCAACAGCGCGCCGCGGATTACGTCCGTGCCGACCGGACCGGCCTACGCCGAGGAGCCCTGGTCCTATACGATAACCGCGACGGACGCGGAGGACGAGGAGGAGACCCTGGTGTACACGCTTGAAGACCCGGCGGAGCCGTTGCCTTCGGGCGTGGAGTACGACTCCGACACGCATACCGTGACCTGGACGGCCAGTGCGGCGGGCAACAGGACGTTTACGGTTCGCGTGGAAGATTCGCAGGGGGCATACGCGGAACTGACGTTCACCGTGACGGCGTACGAGGATCCACCGGCGGGGCAGGCGCCGGTGATCACCTCGGAGCCGACGGGTCCGGCGCTGGTCGGGGAGATGTACCGGTACCAGGTCGTGGCCGACGACCCCAACGACGACGAGTTGACCTATTCGGTCACCTCCACGCCGTCGGTCACGGGCCTGTCGATCGGCGAGGACACGGGACTGCTCGTCTGGGACTTTCCGCAGGAGATCGGCGAATACCTGATCGAGATCACGGTGAGCGACGGCACGTACGACGTCCTACAGACCTTCACTCTGCCGGCGGTCGAGCCCAACATCGGCCCGCGGATCACCTCCGTGCCCGAAGCGCCGGCGTACGTCGGCCAGACCTGGTCGTATACGGTCGGCGCCACGGACGCGGACGACGACGAGGACGATCTTGTTTACACGCTGGAGCAACCGACCGGGGCCCAGGGCGTGACGTTCAACCAACAGACGCAGGTGCTCACGTGGTTGCCGACGCAGTCCGGCCAGATGACTTTCACGCTGCGCGTTACGGACCCGCACGAGGCCTACATGGACCAGACCTTCACGCTGCCCGCCGTGGCCGCGCCGCAGAACCTGCCGCCGGTGATCCGCTCCCTGCCGCCCAATCCGATGCGGCTGGGATCAATCTACTCCTACGCCGTCGACGCCTACGACCCCAACGGTGACAGCCTGTCCTACGATCTAGATGCCGCCTCGCTAGGCCGCGGCATGCGAATCGACGTCGCAGGGCTCTTGACTTGGCGGCCGGACGTGATCGGCGACTACCCGGTGACGATCGTGGTCGACGACGGGACCGCACCGGCCACGGAGCAGGAGTTCACGCTCAACGTGCTTCCGCCGGTGGGCTTGAACGACCCGCCCGAGATCACCTCGCACCCGACCGGCCCGGCCATCCGCAACTGCCCCTGGCTCTACCAGGCCACGGCCACCGATCCCAATGGCGACACGATCACGTGGTCTCTGGACACGTCGAAGGTCCCGGTAGACGCCCTGGGCGACCTGGCGATCTCGTCAACCACGGGCCTGGTCACCTGGACTCCGCTCGTGCAGGGCGACTTCACGATCAGCGTGATCGCCAGCGACGAGGATTTCGACGTTCCCCAGACTTTCACGCTGCCGGTGCTCAAGAACGCCCCGCCGGAGATCACCTCGGATGCGGTCGAGCAGGGCAAGGTCAACGTGGCCTACAGTTACCCGGTGGAGGCCGTCGATCCGAACCCCGGCGACACGCTGACCTACAGCTTGGCCAGCTATCCCTCCGACATGACCATCAACCAGACAACCGGCCTGATTTCCTGGCCCCCTTCGGTGGCCGGCAGCTACTCGGTTGCCGTCGTCGTCGCCGACCAGGACGGGGCCACAGACAGCCAGTCGTACACGCTCACCATCGGCAACGCCGTGAACAAGGCGCCGGAGATCTGGTCGGATCCGCGGAGCGAGATCCAGCTCGGGCAGCGATTCCTGCATCAGGTCGACGCCACGGACGACGACGGCGACGACCTCACCTACGAGTTGGCCAGCGGTCCGGCGGGCATGACCATGGACACGGGCGGACTGATCGACTGGACGCCCACGTCCGATGACGTTGCCACCTCTCCGCACAATTACACGATCCAGGTAAGCGACGGCGTGAACTCGCCGGTGCAGAAACCGCTTCAGATCAGCGTGGTCCACGAGTTCGTGAACCACGCGCCGGAGTTCACCAGCACGCCGCGGACCAACCTGGTGGCCGGCGAGCGCTATCTCTACGACGCCAACGCCACCGACCCCGACCGCGACTCGCTCACTTACGGCCTCGGCGCTTCGCCGCAGGGAATGACGATCGACTCCCGAACGGGCTTGGTCGAGTGGCGCCCCACAATGGCCGACCTCGGCGAGCACCCGCTGGAGGTCCGGGTGGTCGACGCCCTGGGGGCACCAGGCAGACGGTGACCCTCACCGTGCGGCCCACCAACCGGCCCCCGGAGCTGACGTCGGTGCCGGTCGTGCAGGCCGTGTGCAACGAGCCGTACACCTACGACGTGGACGCGATCGACCCCGATGGCCACAAGCTCCGCTACGAGCGGGGCTCGGCCACGAACGTGCCCGGCACGCTCACGGTCAATCCCGACACGGGCCTGGTCTCGTGGACGCCCACGAGCCTCGGCCTCTACACGATCCAGGTCAACATCTACGACGAGCTGGGTCTGGGTATCGCACACAGCTACTACGTGGATGTGACGGCCACCGCGCCCAACCATCCGCCGAAGATCGAGAGCAACCCGCCGCTGGTGGCGGAGGTGGGCCAGGTGTGGAGCTATGCGATCGTGGCGACCGATCCGGACGCCGGCCAGACGCCCACCGTGACGCTTCACGTGCCCGAACAGCTTCTGGCGAACATGACCTTTGCCGACGAGGTGATCACCTGGACTCCCGCCGCCGCATTGGAGAACACGCTGGTGGCCTTCGAGGTCTGGGCCAGCGACGGCGCGTACACCTCGAAGCAGTGGTTCAAGGTGGCGGTCCAGCCGGCCAACTCCGCGCCGGTGATCACGCCGATCCCCGACGAGACGGTCACGGCCGGCGCCGCGTTCCGCCTCGACGTGGTGGCCACCGACCTCAACAGCGATTCCCTCAGCTACGATCTCGACGCGGCCTCCAAAGCCCTGGGGCTTTCCATCGACGAGAACGGGCGAATCACATGGCAGCCGGACGAGGACGACATTGAGGACTCACCCTACACCGTGACGGTCTCCGTGACCGACGGCCGCGCCGATCCGGTCACCGACCAGTTCCTGCTCACCGTCGCGGAGGACACCGAGGTCCCGCAGGTGACGATCCAGATCGAGCTGGAAGGAGGCCGGACCGATGCGGACCTCGGGCAGGAGGTCAAGATCCTGGTCCACGCGAAGGACAACGTGGGCGTCAAGAGCCGCACGCTCACGCTCTACAGCGTGACCTTGGGCGGGAACACAACGGTGCTCAACCGCGAGTTGGCCCTGGACGGCTCGGGCCGCGCGCGGCTCACCTTGACCTCAGAGCTCCTGGGGACCTTGGAGTTCCACGCCACGGCGAAGGACGTGACAGGTCTTCCGAAGGCCGCCGAGCCGGAGACGCTGGAAGTGCTTGACCCCACGGACCTGAGTGCGCCCACGGTTTCGCTCTTCTCGCCGGTGGCCCGTCAGAAGATCAGCCAGCCGGTGGACGTGCTGGGTTCGGTGTATGACGGCGAGGCGGACGTGCATTGGACCCTGGAGGCCGTGCCTCTGGACGGCAACGGGTCCGTGCCGGTGGCCTCCGGGTACGGGAACATGGACCACGCGCTTTTGGGCCGCTTCGACCCCACGAACGTCCGCAATGGCTCCTATGACCTGGTGTTGACCGCCACCGACCTCGGCGGCCACAGCGCGGCCGCGCGCGTGACGGTGGAGGTGGAAGGCTTGCTCAAGCTGGGCAACTTCACCCTTTCGTTCATCGACCTGCAATTGCCGCTGGTCGGGCTGCCGATCACGATCACCCGCACCTACGACACGCTCGATGCCACGGTCCAGGGCGATTTCGGCTACGGCTGGAGCCTGGACCTGAGCAACACCAAGGTGGCGATCGACCACGGCGACGGGCAGACGAGCAGTCCCTATCAGCCGTTCCAGGAAGGCAGCCGCGTGCTGGTCACGCTCCCCGACGGCACGAAGGAGGGCTTCCGGTTCTATCCCACGCCGGTGTGGCAGGACATTCTGGTCAGCGAGTATTTGTACCCGAAATTCGTGGCCGAGTTGGGCGTCAAGAGCGAGTTGCTGGTGGCCAATGCCCCGCTGCTGTTCAAGACCACGACCAACACCTACCAGGACATGACCACGGGCTATCTTTACACTCCAGCCGACGCCTTGAATTTCGTGCTCCGGCTCCGCAACGGCAACGAGCTGGCGATCGACGCGGAGACCGGTGATCTGGTGTCGATCACCGACCTCAGCGGCAACACGCTGATCTTCAGCGACATGGGCATCGAGCACAGCTCCGGCCGGGGCGTCCAGTTCGAGCGCGAAAACGGGCGGATCACCGCCGTGATCGACCCGGCCGGGAGGCGGATCACCTACGACTACGACTCCGCCGGCAACCTGATCGCGGTGACCGACCGCGCCGACGCCACCACCACCTTCACCTACCTTACCGACCCGGCCCACTATCTCGACAAAGTCCTCGACCCCTACGGGCGCGAGGCGGCGCGCACGGAGTTCGACGCCGACGGGCGGATCAAGCGCGTGGTGGATGCCGACGGCAAGGTGATCGAGTACTCCTTCGACCCCGAGGGCAAGGTCCAGCGGATCACTAACCAACTCGGCCACACCACGGTCCTGGTGACCGATGCCCGCGGCAACGTGGTGCGCGAGGAAGACCCGGAAGGCGGCATCAAGCTCCGCAGCTACGACGCGGAGGACCACCTCCTCTCGGAGACGATCGTCGTCGGCCAGATCGACTCGCCCGAAAACGGCGAGAACGACGACCTCACGACCACAAGCACCTACGATGACGCGGGCAACCTCATGACCCAAACCGACCCCCGCGGCAACGTCACCCGCTACAGCTACAACGACTACGGCCAAGTGACCTCCGTCGCCGGCCCCGGGGTTTCCACCTCCAACACCTACGACGAGTACGGCCTGCTGCGTCACACGTACGACACCACGGGCCAGTCGACGCGTTTCGACTATGACGGCCGGGGGAACCTCACGACGGTCAAGAACGGCGACGGCGTCCTCCTCTTCTCCCGCACCTACAACCGGTACGGCGAGGTCCTCACGAGCACGCCCGCCGCGGGCCATACGACTTCGTTCGACTACGACCAGAACGGCAACCAGGCCGCCCAGTGGTACTTCGACGGCGAGGGGGCAAGCCGCGTCCAGGTTCTCGACGTCACCCACTACGACGACGCCGGCCGGGTCGAAGATACCGCGCGAGTCGTGTTGCCTGACGGCCACTTCGTCACCCAGAATCTCGCCACGGCCACCTTCGATCCCCAGTACGTCCGCTACTCGACCTCGACCACCTACGATTTCAACGGCCAGGTCCTCTCGCAGACCGACCAGTCCGGCCGCGTCACGCAGTACACCTACGACGCCCGCGGCCAGCAGGTCCAGACCCGCAGCCAGTCGAGCGACGAGACCGGCGCCCCGGTGTGGCTCATCACCCGCTCGGTCTACGACGCCGCAGGCCGGGCCGTCGTGGCCACCGACCAGTACGTCGAAGGCATGAGCGAGCCGATCGCTGGCACCCGCACCACCTACGACAAGGCGGGCCGCGTGGTGCGGACCGAAAGGCTCCGCGGGCTGGACGTGGGGCTCTACAACAACGAGACCTTCGTCCGCACGATCGGCACGATCGTCTCCACGACCACGACCACCTACGACAACGCGGGGCGCGTCACCCTGGCAACCGACCAGCTCGGCGCCGAGACCGAGACCCTCTACAACGCCTTTGGCGAGACGGTCCAGACCCGCACCGAGTCGCTCGACGCCGCCGGCCAGCCGGTGTGGCTGGTCAGCCGCATGGTGTACGACCCCGAGGGCCGGGTCGAGCTTTCGACCGACCAATACGTCGGGGCCACCAGCGACTACGCCACCCGCACCCTCTACGATGGCAAGGGGCGAGTCATGGCCACCCTGGGGCTAGAGGGGGCCGACGTCGACGTGGTCAACGGCAACACGGTCGTCACCGACTACGGCACGGAGCTGTGGCGCACGGAGACCGTCTACGACGCCAAGGGCCGCACCCAGCGGACCATCGGCCGCTACGACGCGGGCGATCCGGATGCCGCCCGCCCGGCCACCGACCACGAATACGACGCCTTGGGGCGCCAGGCGGCGATGATCGGCCCGGCGGTGACCGACGAGGTCACCGACGATCTTGTCCGCCACCGCAGCGAGACCAAGTACGATGCCCAGGGCCGCGTCCAGGAGACCCGGGACAACATCCGCGTGGTCGTGGATGCAAACGGCAGCGTGCTCGGCACCAGCTACGCCAACAAGCACGTCACGGCCTTCGAGTACGACCAGCTCGGGCGCAAGACCAAGACGATCTACGGCGTGGGCACGGCCATCGAGAGCTACGTGGCCCAGGGCTACGACGACTTGGGCCGCGTGATCTGGGAGACCGAGCAGGCCCTCACAACCAACCAGAATCCCCTGCGCAAAGACTACGGGTACGACGCGGCCGGGCGGCTAGTGGCCGTGGTCCTGCCGGAAGTGGCGCACCCGACGCTGCTGGACGGCTCGGACCCGCTGATGGTCCGCCCGCGCTACGAGTACACCTACGACGCCCAGGGGAATCAGGTCACGATCCGCGACAACGTCTACCAGATCGGCAGCGACCCGGCCACGGCAGAGGTCTTCTACGATCACGGCGGGACGGCGGGCGACTTCACGGAGGACTACGACACGCGGGTGACCGAGTTTGCCTACGACGCCCAGGGGCGGCAGGTCTCCCGCACGCTGCCGATCGGCACGAGCACGCCGGGCGATCCCGACGATTTCACCGAGCGGAAGTCCTACAGCGACCGCTCGCTGGGAGAGGCGGAGGCGGCCGGCGAAGACCTGGGGGCGAGCGCGGCCCTGGGGCAGCTTGCCTACGAGGTGTCGTTCGAGGGGGTGGTGACCGCCTGCCGCTACGACAACTCGGTGGGCGGCGGGGGGCGCTTGGCGGCCAAATACTACTACGGCGGCGCGACGGCCGTGGCGGACTATCTGGCCGACGCTGCCGACGGGACCCTGACCCAGGCCGACGACGCGACTACCTATACTTACGACGCCCAGGGACGCACGGTCCAGGTCGTGCAAGACACCGACCAAAGGGTCGTCACCAATGGCTTTGATGCCTACGGGCGCCCCACCTCCGTCGCGATGCCCGAGGGGACGATCCACTACGAGTACGACCCGGTGACCGGCGAGCGGGTCCGCACCTGGACCGGGACGAACTCCGCCGACCCGGACACCGACACCCGCTACGACTACGACCCCCTCGGCCGACTGGACGCCGTCCGCGCCGTGGCCCGCAATGGCGAGGCTATTGCTCCCGAGGTGACGGACTATGTTTACGACCTCCTGGGCAACCTAGACCAGGTGTGGCTCGCCAACGGGGTGGTAAGCGACTATGATTACGATAGTCTCAATCGCCTGGAACTCTTGCGGCAGTTCCGCGACGATGGGGACCACGTTTACGAGGCGAGCGTGGACACAGTCCTGGCGGAATTCGATTACGACCTGCTGGCCGACGGTCGCCGGTCCGGCGTCACGGAGAGGGACGACCAGGGCCGGAGCACCCGCATCGACTGGCTCTACGACAACGCCGGCCGCCTGACGGCCGAGGTCTACGACAGCGACAACGATGATCTGGACTTCATCACGCGTTATAAGTTCGACCTGGTCGGGAACCGCCTGGAGAAGGCGAGCGACACGGATCCCGCGTCCGGCGACTTCGCCGCGTTTTTGAGCGATGGCACGCTTACGCCCGACGAGACCGTCACCTACACCTATGATGCCAATGATCGTCTGCTGACCGAGGCAAAGGACGTCGCTGGCGGGACCGCAAATGACCGCCTTACCGAGTACAAGTACGGCGACTCAAACGAGAAGACGCAGCAGACGAAGAAGACCGTCAAGCTCTACACGGACGGTTCGGGCGGCACGCTGGAAGAGACGGCCTACGCCTACAACCTGCAAGGGCGGATGAGCCAGGCGCTCGTCGACGAAGATGGGGACAGCGTCGACGAGAAGAAGGTCGAGTACGAGTATGGCGACGATGGGATCCGGGCCAGCCAGACGGTGACGGAGGACACAAACCACAACGGGAGCTTCGCCGACGAGACGCCCGTCGAGACGAAGTACCTCAACGACAAGCAGAACCCCACGGGCTACTCGCAGGTGCTCGAGGAGCTCAGCGGGGCGGCAGTCTTGCTGAAGTCGTACACGCTGGGCCTGGACGTCATCTCCCAGCCGACCTCGGCCAGCGCCGTCCACTTCCTGCTCTACGACGGCCACGGCTCAACGCGGGCCTTGGTGGACGCGTCGGGGGACATCATCACCTCGCCGACGCGTCAAGTCTTCGCCTACGACGCCTACGGCAACGCCATCGGCTTCAACCTGGCCAACGCCCTGACGACCCTCCTTTACAGCGGCGAGTGGCTCGACAAACTCACCAACCTCCAATACCTCCGGGCGCGTTACTACAACCCGTTGACCGCGAGCTTTACCACGCTGGATTCCTTCGCCGGGAATCCCTCCGATCCACAATCGCTCCACAAGTACGTCTACTGCCACGCCGATCCGGTCAATCATGTTGATCCGACGGGGCAGTTCTTCAGTCTTCTCGTCACCAGTTTTTTCAGTTTTCACATCCGGGGTCTGTCGACCGGCGTTTCGCTTGGCATTCTTGGCGCTTTTACCGCCGGAGTAGGTTTTGCATGGTGGTCGCGATCCACGAATTATGGCGACTGGTTTGCTGGCCGGTGGACATCGCCTAACAATAGCGCGTTCTGGGTGGATGCGTTTAGTCGAGGCCCAAAAGCAATAGCCGACTACAAGGCTAATCATCTGAACATGATTCAGAGTGCGTACCCGAACGCAGGCCTCAGTAGTGTACTTGACACGTACTCAACGATTTACTCTAAGGTCGTTTCAAGAAGATGCGATATTGCCTTGGAATACCTCGTGGCTGAATGGAAGCAAGCCATCTCGGACGATCAAGGCATCTCCAATGGCATTACGTTCATCCCTGCCGCATTGGAGCAACCACCTGGACAAGAAGGAGACAACATCCTTATCCTCGTGCCAAAAAGCCTGACGTGGCATCATGGTGACTTTGCAAACCCGGCATGGTACATGACAGGTGACACTAACACGAAACAGAAGATCATATTCTTCTATGTTGGAAGTGACCCACTGGTTCCAATAGGCAACCTGTATGAGGCAGTCTCAAACAAAGATGGTAGCCCCTGGGGACAAGAGGTTCGCGGCTTGTCTATGGAAGAAGGGTTCTGATCGTGCTGAGAAATCGGGCGCTTAGGGACATGCTGCAATGAGATCATCCTTAAGAAAACTCTGTACCGTTGCTGGTTGGGCTGTGGAGTTGGGGATTCTCATTGGGCTATTTTGGAAATACTTGGACGTAGGGCACAATGTCTTTTTTTATGGAGGAAATGCGGCGATTTATCCCGGTTGTCTTATATTTGGTTGTGGCGTGGTCATGAATTGGCTGCTTGTAGCAGACAGAACGCAGTTCAGACTTTGGTTGCTTACTGGACCATGCGTCGTGATGGCAGGTTTCCTTCTTGTGATGCTAAGTTGGCAATCGGGGGCTTTCGTGTCGAAGGACATCAGTACAGCAGCCTGGGAAAAGCAGGTGCCTAAGGTCTTTTATGACCAATGGTTGAAGGATCATTTTGACAGGGTGGAATCAGAGAGACTGACCTGTGCCATTATTGTCGCAAGCACATGCCTTCTCTACGCAAGCCGGTTCTCGACTGTACGTCGCCAGTCGATACAGCAGCCGCTTATGCCAGGCATTGCGGAACAAGGGAAAGGAATGTCCTCGCCTATCGAGGAAAGATAAGTTATGAGGAATGGAGAGGAGATCCGGTGAGGCGCGCCTAGTCCGTGGAAGGAGGCCGGTGTCACCGCCTGTCGGTCGCCACTTTCATTGGTCAAGTGCCCATCGTGCGGCGCGAGGGAGAAAGAACGGGGAAAGGGAACAGGCGCGCTTATTGACGCAGGGGAATGGGAATTCCGGGACCCGAAAACGGGACGGGTCCGATATTGGAAAAATGGGCAATGAGTGAACCGTCGCAGAAGAAAACGAAGGGGACGAAGAAAACGGGACAGGTCCGATATTGACAAGATGGGGGGTTTATGATAATCTCTCGCCATGCCTCGTACTGCAAGAGTAGCGCCGGGCGGAATGGTCTTTCACGTGCTGAATTGCGGCGTCGCGCGGATGCAGGTGTTCGAGAAGGCGGGAGATTATCAGGCGTTTGAGCGGGTGTTGAAAGAGACGCTCGAAGAAGCACCGATGCGGATATGCGCGTATTGCCTGATGCCCACCCATTGGCATTTGCTGCTCTGGCCCGAACACGACGGGGACCTGGCCACGTTCATGCAGCGTTTGACGATTACGCACGTTCGGCGCTGGCAGGAAAACCGGCACTGCGTCGGGCTGGGGCATGTCTACCAAGGGCGTTACAAGTCGTTTCCGGTGGAGGAAGACGAGCATTTTCTGGCCGCGGCCCGGTATGTGGAGCGCAATGCGCTGCGCGCCAACTTGGTGTTGCGCGCGGAGGAATGGCGTTGGTCGAGTCTTTGGAGCCGTTGTTGTGGCGGTGTGGGGGAAAAGCCGGTTTTGGCTGGGTGGCCGCTGGACTTGCCGAAGGATTGGGTGGAGCGAGTCAACCGCGCCGATAACGAGAAGGAGTTGGAGGCGTTGCGTCGCAGCGTCCAGCGTGGGCGGCCCTACGGGGCGTCGGAGTGGCAGAGGCGGATTGCCAAGCGTCTTGGCCTGGAATCCGCGTATCGTTCGGCCGGTCGGCCAAGGATCGCGCGAAGCGGCAACCCAGTCACCGACTCATAATGACCGATGCATGTTACCCTATCTTGCCAATATCGGACCTGTCCCGTTTTCTTCGCCATTTTGCTGTGCAGCTTGGTTGTACCGATTGCTTTTTCTGGCTGCGCAGGGAAGCTGCCGAAGCAGCCGCAATCGGAAGGGGAAATCGCTGCGGTGATCGAGGCAAGTGGGGGATGGGTGAATGTTGACCAAGCAGCCCCTGACAAGCCCGTGGTTACTGTCTGCCTGACAGTGTTGACGACGGACCCCGCCGCTGTCTTGCCGCTGCTCGCGCGGCTGCGCAAACTGGAGTCGCTCTCCCTTCGCGGGGCCCCAGTGACGGATGCCCAGTTGGAATACGTGCGATCATTGACAAAACTTAAGAATCTGGAGCTTAGCCGGACCAAGGTTACGGGTCCGGGACTGGCATCTCTAAGGGGACTGACAAACCTGGAGTATCTAGGGCTTAGCCAGACCGAGATTACAGGCGCGGGATTTGAGAATCTTGAGGGGCTGACGCACGTCAAGCTACTACGACTTCAGAGCACGAGGGTTACGGACGCCGCACTGGCACACCTCAAAGGGCTGACGAATCTGACCGTTCTGGAACTTGGCGATAGCAAGGTTACGGACGCCGGTCTGGAGCATCTGAAAGGCCTCAGGCAGCTCGAATCCCTTGATCTGTGGATTCAGAAGAAGGTTACGGATGCGGGATTGGAGCACGTCAAGAACTTGACCCAACTGACATACCTTGGTCTCGCAGGTACGAATGTCACGGATGCCGGTCTGGACCACCTTAAGAGCTTGACGCAACTCAAGTATCTTGACCTTCGGGGTACGAACGTCACAGATCGCGGCGTCAGAGACCTCCAGAAGGCACTACCGAATTGCAGAGTCACTTGGTAGTGTCTCCGCGCGGGTGCCACTGCTGGCTGGTCCAGCAGTGCTGTTCGGCAATCCGCTCAAAGTGACTGAGCTGGTCCAGGGACTCTTAAGTGAACGTTTGTCAGCCGCCTTTCGGCAGATCGGACGGAGAAAGGCGCCCGTCAGCCGTTCAAGGGAGGGAGCGAACGCACTACTTTTCGACAATCGAGCCGCGCCAATCAGCTTGGGGCCATGCTGGGCGCGGACCATGACGATGGCGGTGCAAGAGGCGGGTCCCTACGCCGCCCGCTTCAGGCGGACGATAGGCAGGTGCTGGTGCGCGGCATAGAAGTGAACCTCCAGTTCCAGCCGCACGCCGGGCTCGCCCTTGACCAAGACCCACGGTCCGGCGCAGGGAGAACCGCGAGGCCAGCGCGATCGAGGTTCGAAGGGCGGCTTCCGCTTGGCCGAGACGGATCAACTCGGAAACACCAAGCAGTACGAGTACGACGACGAGGGCCGGCTGAGCGCGGTGGTCCTGCCTGCGGTGCCCGATCCGCAAAACGGCGGGCAACTCACGCAGCCCCGCTACGTGTACGGCTACGACGGCCAAGGGTGGCCGTTCACGGTTTCCTGTAAAACTGCTGTTGGGCGATCGGGATGAATCGGTTATCACGTAGGAATGTCACGAACGTTCACGGAGGACGAGGTACGAGAGTTGATTGAGGCCGCGGTCGCGCCGCTCCGCGCGAGGGTCGCGGAGTTGGAGGCTGAGGTTGCGCGGCTGAAGAAGGATTCTTCGACGTCTTCCAAGCCACCCTCCAGCGACATCGTGAAGCCGCCCCGGCCTCCGGCAACCGCGGGAAGGCGCGGCAAGCGGCGTCGCGGCGGGCAGCCCGGGCACCGCCAGCACCTGCGGCCTTCGTTCCCGCCGGAGCAAGTCGACCATTTTCCCCCGATCTTCGCGTGGAGCGGTGAGCCCTTGGGGCCGGAATGGGTCGCCACCGACGAGTTCCGCACGATCCAGCAGGTCGAGTTGGCAGAGAAACTGGTGGAGGTGACCGAGTATCGGGCGCGGTTGTACCGCTGCCGGGCGACCGGCGAAGTGATCGCCGCGCCCTTCCCGGAGGAAGTGGTGCGTGCGGGCCTGATCGGCCCGCGGCTTTCGGCCCTGATCGCCTACCAGAAGGGCGCTTGCCACATGTCGTACACGTCGATCGAGAAGTTCTTCGATGACGTGCTGCACCTGGACGTCAGCCGGGGTCAATTGGCAAAGGTGGTCCAGAAGGGCAGCGCGGCCTTGGGGCCGTGTTACGCGGAACTGCAAGCGGCGCTGCCCGAGCAGCGGGCGCTGAACGTGGACGAGACGGGCCATCCCGAGTGCGGCAAGAAGTTGTGGACGTGGGGTTTCCACGCACCGGGCACGGAGGGGTTTACCTGGTTCCACATCGACCCCTCGCGGAGTTCCGAGGTGCTCAAGGAGTTCCTTGGGGAGACCTTCCGCGGCGTGCTGGGGTGCGACTATTTCAGCGCCTATCGCAAGTTCCTCGACGAGACGGACGCGGTGATGCAGTTCTGCTGGGCCCACCTGGTCCGGGACGTGAAGTTCCTCACGACTCTCTTGGATCCGGTGACGTGCCGCTTCGGTGTGAAGCTGCTGGCGGCGATCAAGGTCCTCTTCCGGGTCTGGCACCGCCGCGACGCGGAGCCCCGCGAGCGATGGAAACGCGACGCCGAGCGGGCCAAGAAGGAGGTTCTCAAGGTGGTGCGGCGGGCACCGTCGCGGAGCGAGGCCCAGAACATTGCCGAACGCTTCCGCGAGTACGGGGAGTACTACTTCACGTTTCTGAAGGTGCCGGGCGTGGAGCCCACCAACAACGCGATGGAGCGCGGGTTCCGGCACTTGGTGATCGACCGGAAGGTGACGCAGGGAACGCGCGGCGAGCCCGGCCGCCGCTGGTGCGAGCGGATCTGGACGGTGCTGGCCACTTGCGCGCAGCAAGGCCGCTCCGCCTTCCAGTTCATCTATCAATCGATTGGCCGACGGTCGCCGCTCGGGCGTCATCGAAAAGGACGACCAGGGCCGCAGCACCCGCATCTGGCCTCTCGAAGCCGGCGGACGGCCGAACGGTGAGCGGGCAAGCGATCACACACCAACAGCAGCGGACGACGCAGGCGAGCGTGGGTCTCTCGCAGGAGCCGGACCACATCGCCGGTGCGTGCATTATGACGCAGCAGGTGGTAGTACAAGCCAAAGCGTTCGGCCCACGGAGCCCGAGACAGCGCCGCCACGGCCGTGATGCGGTCGTGGCGATCCCAGGCGTACTGGACCGGCGTTTGCCCGCGCGGAGCCCAAACCCGGCGTCGCAAGGGCTGCAAGAGGAAGCCACTTTCGTCGAGAAAAACGATGCTAGCTTGCCGCTGCGTGCTCTTTTTTTAGCCGCGGCCACTCGACGCGGCGTCATCGGGCGATTGCCCGTTCGTTGCGTTCGCGGGCCCGGTGCTCCGGCTTCTGCGGACTCCAGCCGAGTCGGTGCAAGAGTGTCCCCATGTAGTTGGCGTGGTACTCTACGCCAAACAGACGCCGGATCAAGTCCCGCACCAGCGGACCGGTCCAGCCCGCAAGCGCATAGTCCCACTGGCGCGTGCCCTGTTTCAAAGCGGCCAAGAGTTGGCGGCGCTGTTGGGGTTTCAGTTTCGGGCTGGGACCAGGATGCCGCTTGGGACGCAGCGCCTTGGCACCGCCGTGCTTCCAGGCCTCCTTCCAGCGGCTGGCAGACGACTTGCTCGAACCCACTGCCGCAGCCACTTCCGTCACCGATTTCCCCTGCGCAAGAAGCCGGGCTGCGATCTTTCGACGAGCTTCCAGCGCTTCAAGAGTTCCTGAAGGTCTCATGCATCATTTTATACTCCCAGACCCATCCGATCCATTATCCACCCGGGATTCGATAGGTGGCCTTGTAGCAGGGGTGCCGTCAGGCTGCATAGAATCGTGGAGGGTCCGGCGGGAGAAACACGCGGTGGGAAGGTCTTACTACAGTTACTGGGGCAAAGCCGGCAAGCAAGGGGCCGGCGTGCACCTTCTGCCGTACCACGGGCTGGACGTGGCGGCGGTCGGCGAAGTCCTGCTGCGTCGGGACAACTGCCTGTTGCGGCGAATGGCGGAGACTGCGGGCCTGCGAAAAAACGTATTCCTGGGATTGGTGCAGTTCTTTCTGGCAGCGCACGACCTCGGCAAGTTCTCTGCCAGGTTCCAGGGCAAGAAACCGGAAGTGATGCAACTGCTCGGCCATGACCCCCGGGGTTTGGTTGGACCCTCGGAGCGCCACGATCGACTTGGCTGGCGACTCTGGGAGGAGTTGGTGCGTTCGCTCGTGGGCGACGGTCAATTGGGACCGGGACGTGGTCGCACGTGGCTGCGGTTTTGGCGAGGCTGGGGGCGAGCTTTCCTCGGGCATCACGGCACACCACCGGACGCTGCGGTGAGTATCGCGGAACGGCCCATCGCAGAGGATTTCCAGGCCGCGGATGTGGAGGCAGCGGAAGCGTATGTCGCGGAGATCGCTGGCCTGTTCGAGCTTTCGAGGCTTCTGGCGGGGTCCGAACTGTTGAAATCGGAGACAGAGGGCCAAGGTCGGTTGGAGCGGTGCTCGTGGTTCCTGGCCGGATTGGCAATCCTCTGCGATTGGCTAGGGTCCTGGGCGGCACATTTCCCACCGGAAGTCGCTGTGATGCCACTGGCGGCCTACTGGCAGGACCGGGCATTGCCATTTGCGGAGCGGGCGCTCGTGACGAGCGGAGTTTTGCCACAGCCGGTTCGCGCCGTCGGGGAACCAGAGTATTTGCTCCCCCATCTGGCAGATCGGACACTCAGTCCGCTCCAGCGGGCGGCTTGGCAGGCCGGCCGGGCTTCAGGTGGGCCACGACTGCTGGTTTTCGAGGACCTGACGGGCAGCGGGAAGACCGAGGCGGCGATCCTCGCCGCCTTTGGGCTCATGCAGCAAGGGCTGGCGGAAGGGGTTTTCTTCGCTCTCCCGACCCAGGCGACCTCCAATGCCATATACGCCCGGATCGCCGCCGTCTACCCTAGTTTGTTCGAGCCGGGGAGCCGGCCGTCGCTCGTGCTTGCCCACGGCAGCCGGGAGTTCTCCGAGGCATTCCTGGGCTCGATCGGCACAAGCGAGGAAGATGCCTACGATGCCGCGGAGGACGGCCGGGCTTGGTGTACGGCGTGGCTGGCAGATCATCGAAAACGAGCCTTGCTGGCTGCGGTGGGCGTGGGAACGCTCGATCAGGCATTGCTCGGCGTGCTGCCGTCGCGGCACCAGGCGCTCCGGCTCCTGGGTACGGGACGGAACGTGCTGGTGGTCGATGAAGTTCACGCATACGACGAGTACGTGACTGGCCTGCTCGCGACACTCCTTCGGTTTCAGGCGGCCCAGGGCGGAAGCGCCATATTACTGTCGGCAACGCTGCCCAGGGGACTGCGGCAAAGGCTCGCGGAGGCTTACGCCGATGGCCTGGGGCGGGTAGCGCCAGAGTCAATTGCTTGTCAAAGCGGCGCGTTCCCGCTGGCGACGTGTCTCAATCGCGATGGGCTGAACGAGTGCTCGCTACCAGCCCGAAAGGGAACGCCGCGTCGGACCAAGGTCGTGTTCGTCTCATCCGGGGCGGAGGTTGTGGAGAGGATCGAGGCGACCGTAGCGGCCGGCGGATGCGCCCTGTGGGTGCGAAACACGGTGGCCGATGCCATGGCAGCCTACGACCAACTCGCGGACCGGTACGGCGAAGACCGGGTGACGCTCTTCCACGCCCGGTTCGCCCTGTGCGATCGGGCCGAGCGGGAGGCGGAACTGCTGCAACGGTTCGGGCCCGGAAGTTCTGCCGCCGCACGACAAGGGCGGATTGTGGTCGCCACGCAGGTGGCGGAGCAATCGCTCGACGTGGATTTCGACTTCGTCGTCAGCGATTTGGCCCCGATCGAGAGCTTGATCCAGCGAGCAGGGCGGTGTATGCGGCACGAGCGGTCGGATCGGCCGAAGGGCTTCGCCTCGCCGACGTTCGTGATCTTCGCCCCGGCGCGGGATGTCCCCGTGACGGCGGACTGGTACGCGGCCGTCTCGCGGGCGGCAGCATGGGTCTATCCGTTCCACGGACGCCTCTGGCTCGGGGCCGAGTGGCTGCGGCAGCACGGACAGTTCCGGCTGCCTGAGGACGCCCGGGCAATGCTCGAATTCGTGTACGGCGAAGGGGCGGAGGCGCGCGTGCCGCCGCCGCTACGGGCCCATGACGAAAAGGCCCGGGCGGAGGCCGAGTTGGCGGCGAGCTGGGCCAGCTACAATGCCCTGGACCTTGAGGTCGGATACACGGCGGATGGAAATCGTTGGCAGGATGAGGAGGACGCACCGACACGGCTGGGCGAGCCAACGGTGACGCTCCGTCTCTGCCGCATCCAGGCAGAGCAGCTTGTGCCTTGGGACGAGTCGGGGCCGGGGCAATTGCGCTGGCCGCGCAGTGATGTCTCGGTGCGGCGGGCCCAGTGTGCGGAAGTCCAAGCGAAAGGGGTGCCGGAATCGTGGATTGCCCCGGCGCGGGACCAGATGCCGGACGGCGGGAGGTGGTGCGTCATCCTACCGCTGCGGCTCAAGGGGGGAAATTGCTGGGAAGGTGAGGGGCGGACAGGTTCCGGTGCGCCCGTCCGGGTCCACTGCTCTCGTAAGCGAGGCGTATGGTTCGACAAACCGTGACGAACCGGTTGCCACCCTACAGGTGGGGGCAGTAGACTGTCTTCGGAGAGAGTTCCCCGCGTGCGCGGGGATGAACCGGCATCGTAGAGTGTTCGGGCTGGCTCACTGTGGAGTTCCCCGCGTGCGCGGGGATGAACCGTACACGCCGTCGCCGATGTTCAGGTAACCCTTGCGAGTTCCCCGCGTGCGCGGGGATGAACCGGTCTGTTCGCCGTTCAGGTTTCCGCCGAACGTCGAGTTCCCCGCGTGCGCGGGGATGAACCGCCGGAGGGCTGGACGATCCGCGAGATGCAGGAAGAGTTCCACGCGTGCGCGGGGATGAACCGGACGGGACAACCGGCCCGATCTTCGCCATCGGCGAGTTCCCCGCGTGCCCGGGGATGAACCGTACCGAAGGTTCTGGCCAAACTCTTGCTGCTGGAGTTCCCCGCGTGCGCGGGGATGAACAGTACCGTTCGTCGATCGTGAAGGTCCCGGAGGCGAGTTCCCCGTGTACGCGGGGATGAACCGCCGGAGGGCTGGACGATCCGCGAGATGCAGGAAGAGTTCCCCGCGTGCGCGGGGATGAACCGTAGGCGACCTGATTGAGGCGGAGTTCGTCACAGAGTTCCCCGTGTGCGCGGGGATGAACCGTCCCACAGGCCCTTCATGGTTCGGTATGCAGAGGAGTTCCCCGTGCGCGCGGGGATGAACCGGTGATGTACGACTACGCCCCGATACGTGGGGGGAGTTCCCTGTGTACGCGGGGATGAACCGGTGATGTACGACTACGCCCCGATACGTGGGGGGAGTTCCCTGTGTACGCGGGGATGGACCGTCCACCAGGGCCTTGTTGCGGACAAAGGCCTTGAGTTCCCCGTGTGCGCGGGGATGAGCCGTGGTGCCAGCAGGTGCCGAACAGCCCGGCGTCGAGTTCCCCGTGCATGCGGGGATGAACCGCACGATGCGAATGACAATATCCGGCCGGTGAAGCGAGTTCCCCGTGCATGCGGGGATGAACCGATCGAGGGCACGGGCGCCGGGATGTACGAGGGGAGTTCCCCGCGTGCGCGGGGATGAACCGTTGTATTGGCAGAAGTCCCCTTCGCGCTCTTCGAGTTCCCCGTGTGCGCGGGGATGAACCGTCGATTGCGAAGTCGTCCACCTGCAAGGTGAAGAGTTCCCCGTGTGCGCGGGGATGAACCGTTGTTCAGGGCGACCTGGAAGCGGTGGGCGAGGAGTTCCCCGTGCATGCGGGGATGAACCGACGCAGAAGCTCCGGCGAACCCACGCGACCTGGGAGTTCCCCGCGTGTGCGGGGATGAACCGAACTCAGGCTTGATCGTGCGTATCCGTGCCACGAGTTCCCCGCGCATGCGGGGATGAGGCGATTGTGTTTGAGAATGACCGCGACACGGAACCTGTCGGCTGGCAGGGACGCCGCATAAAACGCGTAGGGGGGGTAGTTGCCCTCGGTCCCACGGTCTGTTAGCTTAGACGCGCGGGGCAGATAGGTCCGGGAGGGCCTGATGGCTTGTCATCTCCTCGATGAGCCGTGGATCCCCGTCCGCATCGCCGACGGAGTGGTAGAGCGGATTGCCCCATGGCGAATCACAGAGCGGGGGCGCCGTGGGCATTTTCTTGACGTGGTGTCGGTCCGGCCCGACTTCGACGGGGCCCTCCTGTAGTTCCTCATTGGCCTTGTCCAAACGGCCCTCACGCCGGCCAACGAAGACGGGTGGTTCGACCGGTGGGAGACGCCTCCGGGTCCGGACCAGCTTCGAGAGGCCCTGGAGCCCTTCCGCGATGCGTTCGTCCTCGACGGAGACGGCCCCCGCTTCATGCAGGACCGCACGGCGTTGGGGCAGGGGGACGACCTCAAGCCCATCGCCTGGCTCTTCATGGACGCCCCAACCGAAAACACGGAAAAGGAGAACCGCGACTTGTTCATCAAGCGCCGCGGTTTCCAGCGGCTCTGTCCAGGGTGTGCCGCCACGGCCCTCTTCACGCTCCAGACGTGTGCCTCCAGCGGCGGCCGCGGGCACTATTCGTCCTTGCGCGGCAAGGGGCCGCTCTCCACGCTCGTGCTCGGCCCCGACCTCTGGCACACCGTGTGGGCCAACGTGCTGAGCCGCAACCACCTCAACGCCCACGGCACGCATTCCTCTGTCCTCCGGTTCCCTTGGATGCCGTCGAAGGGCCGGCACGCCTCGAAGCGGCAAGTCCTTCCGAACATGGTCCACCCCGTCTACCGGTACTGGGGAATGCCTCGCCGGATTTGGCTGGTCTTCCAGGAATCGGCGTTTCCGTGCGACCTGTGCGGGCTGGAGGCAGGGCCTACCGTGGCAGAGTACGCAGCGGCGCCGCACGGGAACGACTACCAGGGCCCGTGGCGGCACCCGCTGACACCGTACCGCATTCTGCCTGACGGCAAACCACTGCCGATCGAAAGCGCGGTGGACGGGGCCCGCTATCGCCACTGGCTGGGATTGACGCTTGGTGGGAAATCCGGCAAGCTGACCACTGAACCGGCCCAGGTCGTCAGAGTCTTTGCTTCCCGGCGCAAAGACCTCGACGGCGGCCGGCCAGAATTCCGCATTCGGGCTTACGGCTACGAGATGGATAAGACGAAGCCGATGAAGGCGCGGGGCTTCTGTTTCGGCGAGATGCCGGCATGGAGCTTCGCGGACTCGAAGCTCCGGGACGCGTTTGCATTCGAGGTCCAGAGGTTGGTCTCCGCGGCCGACTACGTGGCCGGAAAGTTGAAGAAGGCCATCTTTGAGGCGATCGTCCATAGGCATCAAGGCGGGCGGCAACGAGGAATGCTGGCCGGGCGGACCCTGTTTGCATCCTTTGTCGCGCGGTTCTGGTCCGATACGGAATCAGCCTTCTTCGCCCAACTCCCAGAGGTTCATCAGGCGGTGCGAAAGAGATCGGAGACCTTGCCGCTCCGGGAGGCGTGGAGAAGTCGCCTCGTCGCAGCGGCCATGCACTTGTTCGAGGAGGCGACCGGTGCCGTCGGGGCGGGTGGTGGAGACCCCAAGCGGGTCGCCAAGGCTCAGCGAGCCCTGCTGTTCGCCGTGGAACCCTGGTCGAAGACAATGCAGAAACTGCTCGACTTGCCACCGCCGGCACAGTCCCCTGGAAAAGTCAAGGCAGGAGCCCTCGCATGACCGTGCCCCGATCCGACTTCCGAAAAGCCGTCGCCCGAATCGTGGGGCGTTGGTGGCAAGGTCTCGAAAACGACCGCGGCGCCCGGGCGAATCTCCGCCGGGCGGGATGCATAGCCGATGTTTTCGCCATTCCCGGTTTTCACTACGACTTGCTGCGCCCCATCGAGGAGGTCCTTGGGCGAGCCGTGAGCGATTTCGAGGCGGAGCGGCTCGCGGTCGTCGCCGCGGTGCTGGCCCATGTCACGAAGGACACCATAGGAAGCCGCCCGGCCGCGTTCGGTCGCTACCTCGGAAGCTCCGTGAGAGGGAATCAGCCCCGGATCGGCGGGCTACGTTTTCGGCGACTCCTGGCCATTCGAGACCCGGAAACCCTGCTGCGCACCATGATCCGCGTTGTTCGTTTGCTGGAGAAAGCTTGCCCGGTCGTGGCTCTTGCCGCGGTCCTGGCGGGCTGGGAGTCTGACGTGACCCGCCGTGCACTTGCTATGGAATACTACGCTGCCGCCCCGAAGGCGGCCTGAACTGTTGGAGATCACGATGAGCGATTTTCTGCAACTTCACCTGCTCACCAGCTACCCGCCGGCAAACCTGAACCGGGACGATCTCGGCCGCCCGAAGACGTGCACCGTCGGCGGCGTCGAGCGACTCCGTATCTCCTCGCAGAGCCTCAAGCGAGCCTGGCGGACCAGCCGGCTTTTTCAGGAAACGGTGGAAGACCCGCTTGGCATCCGGACGAAGCGGATCGGTGTGCTCGTATTCAGGGCACTTACGCAAGGCCGGAGCCTCGAAGACCAGGTCCGCATCGAGGAGATGAGTAAGGAGGACGTTCCTGAGGGCAAGCTGAAGAAACTGAAGCCGCAGGATGCCGCCGAGGTCACCAGGGCTGTCGCAAGCGTGTTCGGCAAACTCGTGGAACAGGCAGAGGAACCCCAGGGCGTGGCGAGCGACACAGCGGCAGCCAAGCCGCAGGGGAGAACGGCGAAGAAGGCAGCCAAGAAGAGTGGACCCGACGAGGTCGCGATTTCGGAAACCGATTTCGAGCTTAAGCAACTCGCCCACTTGAGCCGCGAAGAAATCCGGGGCGTGTCGAAACTGCTCGAAAAGGCGCGAAAAGGTGAGGGGTGGGGGGAAGACGATCTCAAACCGACGCTCCTGTCGCGGGAGAGTTCGGCAGCCGACATCGCCATGTTCGGGCGGTTCTTCGCCGACGCGAAGGATTACAGCGTCGAGGCGGCCGTCCAAGTGGCCCATGCCTTCGGCGTCCAACGGGCGACGATCACCGACGACTACTTCACCGCCGTGGATGACCTTAGCCGTCGCGACGTATCGGGGGCGAGTCACGTGGACGTGGGCGAATTCGACTCGGGGCTGTTCTACCTTTTCGTGTGCATCAATCGTGACCTGCTTGTGCAGAACCTGAGGGGTAAGAACAATCTCGCCGACCGGGCGTTGCGGGCTTTGATCGCGTGTGCAGCCCAGGTCGCGCCCGTCGGCAAACAGGCCAGTTTCGCTTCCCGAGCGTACGCGTCGTACATCCTGGCTGAAAAAGGAGTGTTCCAGCCGCGGTCCCTGGCGGTGGCCTATCTCGACCCGATCTCGGGACCCGGTGTTCTCAAAAGCGCTGTAGAGCTGCTGCGAAACGCCCGAAAGCGAATGGACAACGCATATAAGCAGAAGTGGGATGCGAAAGAGTTGGATACCGTCGATGCCCCCGGCACCGGCACTCTAGCGGAACTTCAAGAGTTTCTGGCGAAGTAAGACCCGCCGATGTCCAAGTTCCTTGTGTTCCAGGTCCACGGCCCGATGCAGGCGTGGGGCGACATCGCCGTAGGCGAGATTCGTCCCGTCGCCGATCACCCAGGCCGCTCTGGGGTCGCCGGGCTTCTGGCCGCTGCCCTGGGCTTAACACGCGATGGCTCGGACGCCGAGGGCTACCTTCGCCTCGCCGGCGCCCTTCGCATCGCCGTCCGGGCGGATGCCCCGGGCACGCCGCTGCATGACTACCACACGACTCAGACCCCAGGGAAAACAACGAGAACCTGCTTTGGGACCCGTCGTGATGAGCTGGCTCACGAGCATCAGAACCTGATTGAGACGTTTCGACACTACGTGCAGGACGCGGCATTCACCATTTGCGCAACATTCGCGGAACGGCTCAAGTGGTCGTTGGATCAGTTGGCAGAAGCGATTCGCCGGCCCCGCTTCGCCCTCTATCTCGGCCGAAAGGCGTGCCCACCGTCGCTGCCTTTGGCCCCGAGAACGGGAGACTTCAAGACAATCGAGCAGGCCCTTGCCGAGTATCCCGCTTTCGACGGGATTCGGCAGCGGCTGGCAAGGAGAAACCGCGATACGCCGACCGTGTGGTGGGACGTTGGCCTGCCAACCCGCATCAAAGCGCTCGGCGAATTGACCCGCCGCGATGTCCCTGAGAGCCGGGCCGGTCAGTTCCGTTTCCGTCGCCGCATCGAGCGCTATGGCAAGATGCCCGGACGGTCGGAGGTGAACGATGTTCCTTAGCCGGGCGACCGTTTGCGATCGAAACCTCCTCCGCCGATTAGCCGCTGGGCCGTATGCAGTTCACCAACTCGTGTGGTCCCTGTTCGCCGACAGTTCGGATCGTCGGCGCGATTTCCTCTTTCGCGAAATGGAACTGCCGGGACTGCCAAGTTTTCTCATTCTGTCCGTCCGGATGCCCGAGCAACAGCGGGGCTGGTACGTCGAGACGAAAGAGTTTGCGCCACAACTGGAACCTGGCGACCTCCTCAGTTTTTCGTTGCGCGCGAACCCTGTGATCCGCCGGCACGATGGTTCTGGAAAGGTCGTTCGCCACGACGTTGTCATGGACGAAAGGCTTCGTTGCCGTCAAGCTGGGAATATCCCGCCGCGCCAACTACTCGCTCATGAGGCGGGCGGAAACTGGCTCCTAAGTCGGCAGGATGCGCTCGGTGTGCGTTTCGATGAGGCAGCACTCCGAGTCGATGGGTATCAGGTTCGACGGTTTGGAAAGGATGCCGGCAGCGGCCTGATCCACGTTGCCACTCTGGACTTCGTAGGAGCAATCACGGTCGTTGAGCCGAACGTGCTACTAGCCAATGTCTACCGGGGCATCGGGCCTGGGAAATCCTTTGGCTGCGGTCTCATGCTCCTGCGGCGCAGATAGAAGCGTCGCTTTGTCGGTCGCGGCTTAACTGGGGGCCAGTGGGACAGCGACGGTAGGAACGAGTGGAGGGGCAGAGTCGGGGTGATTATGCTGGACGGAGGGAAGCCCACGGGAGGTGGAGAACAAGAAGCGTCCCGGAGCGGAGAGGAAGCTCCGCTGCCGGGACTTGACCTTCGGGAGTTGGCGCTCCCTTGGTCCATATCGAGCATGAATGCTCTGGGCCGCAGCGGCAAGTTCGTGCCCGTTGTCGTGCGCGGATCTGTCTGTTGAAGGCGTGCCAGCAGTGGTTCTGCCCCCTTCGTGGTTCTGCGCGTTACGGTAGCGAAGCCTGCCGGGCTGCGGCGAGGCGTTGGTCCCGGTGGCGGGCGGCACGGCGGTATCGTGCCAGCGAACAGGGCAAGGAGTCCTACGGATAGAACCACTACTCGGTCCCCTGGCACTACATCGGACAGGTGCTCACGTTGCAGATCACCGAGGAGGAGTTGATCGTCCACGGCCCGCGACTGGAGGTCCTGCCCGGCACGCGAAGCTGGCGCCTACCGAACGACACCGCCATCTCTTGCACGCACTCTCGCGGCGTTATTGTGAGCAGGGCTACCGCGTGCGGTCCACCACCAGCGCCGACTTGCTGGAGGACCTGCGGGCATCGCTGGCCGACCAGACCTTGCCGCGCTGCGTCCGTTACTGGTCCCGCTTCGACCTGGTGGTCATCGACGAATTCGGCTTCGACCGCATCGAACGCAGCGAGTGCCCCCAGGCGGTCAGCCTCTTCTACAAGGTCATCGACGCCCGCAGCGGCAGACGCTCCACGGCCCTGGCCACCAACATCGACATCGATGCCTGGAGCGAGTACGTCGCCGAGCGGTGGCGGACCACGAGGACACAGACAACCACAATGCTGGAGCCGAGCATCGGCAGCGTCGATGCCCGTCAATGCCACACTGACGCGGCCAACCCCCCAAGAATTCCTGTATCAGAATTCTGCCAGGTCCATCGCGCGAACCAGGGCATTCGGCAGACGCGACATCTGACCGCCGCTATCCCTGGACAGTGGACCGTTACTCCGCCGCCCGCCGGCCCAGCCGATGGCGCTCGACGCCTGGCAGCCATTCAGCAGATATCCTCTCCTGCTTCTTCTTCCCCGTCCTTCCTTTCCTCTGGTATGTTCCTTTCTGTATCAAGAATACAAGAAAGCACTACCCATGGACTACCTTGTGGGGAGTTGGCCTTTCCCAACCCCTTTCATGGAGGTGGTCCGTCATGTCTCCTACCGCACCCC
>Ga0153916_10000014_pt1 | contig 119306 bp, 101 predicted proteins | sample Opewatmetagenome_FD_109642 | JGI IMG/M metagenome (GOLD analysis project Ga0153916, IMG submission 109642) | Freshwater wetland microbial communities from Ohio, USA - Open water 3 Core 3 Depth 4 metaG | ecosystem: Environmental > Aquatic > Freshwater > Wetlands | place: USA: Ohio, Lake Erie...
CCAAGTCCGCAAAGCCCAAAACCTGCTTCACATGTTCGTAGAACGCTCGCCAGGCACCGCCCGGTCCTCTTTCTTCTTTGTATTTCTTGACCGGGATCAACACCGCATTTCGCCCTTTGCCGATGACGATGACCCACCGGATGTACCCCCGATGCTGGCAAACGCCGATATCTTCCGTTCAACATTGTCGCTCCCGCACCCTGAGCACTTTAATGGATCATCCCTGTCCGAAGTGGATCTGAATTCCAAAAGCACTTCGCCGCAATCGGAACAAACGTATTCAAACAATGGCATAATGCGCAACCTCTATAGTGTGGTTCTTCCCTCGATCGGAATGGCGAGGATGTGCGACCTTGCGCACCGTTGCTGTTCTAACCTCATTTCTTGCGCAAAGTTCCCATCGCCGCGGATTCTGCCCGCCAAATTTCTCTTGCAATTACGTGTGCCGTTATGTGTCCTCACGTGACGGCTTCCTCAATTTCTGTGCCGCCATGCGAGACTAAGTCGCTCTCTCCGTCCGCACCTGACGGCATGCGCACGGTCTGCATCTCCCCCGCCAAATTTCTCTTGCAATTGATTTCGATATTGCATATCTTAATTGACCGATACCGCCGACTTGACTCAGAAATCATGACGAACGCCCATGAAGAACATTTTCACAGCTGTTGACGTTTTCGAAATCGCTGAAAAGATTGAGATCAACGGAATGGCTTTCTATCAGGCAACCGCTGAGCGATTCACGAATCCGCAGGCGAAGCATCTCCTTCTGGACCTGGCTGAGAAAGAGAAAGACCATCGAAGGCGGTTCGCGATCCTCAAAGATCGTTATATCCATGAACCCGGGGAAGCACCGGCGCCTGTCGCAGATGCAGAGTCCCTTGAGAACCTGCGGACTCTCGCCGAGACGCACGTGTTTCTCGCTCAGAAAGACTCCGGCGTTCTGAAAGGCTCTGAATCTACGGAAGAAATCATATTTGCCGCCTTAAACTTCGAAAAGGACAGCATCGTCTATTTTCTGGGAGTCAAGGATTTCGTCGATGACGAGAATGACAAGCGGCAGGTGGACAAGATCATCTACGAGGAAGTCGAGCATATCGGCGACCTGTCACGAATGCTTCGAGAATTGATCTAAGCCAATGTAATAAGAGAGAAGCGTCGGAGTCTGTCGATGCTCTATGTGTGCAACATCTGTGGCTACATCTATGATTCAGCCCTGGGGGATCCGGACAATGGCATTTCGCCGGACACTGCTTTCGCCGATCTGCCTGACGACTGGCTCTGCCCTGTCTGTGGTGTGGGCAAGGACGAGTTTTCGCCTGTGGATTCAATATGATTGCTAATCACTTGCCGTGACAAAACACTCTGGTGGTGCCAAACGAAACGTTTGGCATCCTCTAGTTTGCCTGACATGCAGACGGCTATTCATGACACCTCAGTTAATGCCTGACTCAGATCAGCAGGCTCCTGTGCTTCTTCTTCCGCAGAATCGTGGATTTTTCCGTGTCACAGTCCCCCCTATCGGCGATCGGAAACCGATGAGGTCAATCAGGCGTATCAATATCATCCGAAACAAGCGAGTTTGGCACAGAATCTTGTGAGTCGAGTCATCATGAATACTTCAAAGAAAGATCAAGCCTTCCGAATCGAGAAGGACACGCTGGGAGAAGTCAGGGTCCCGAAAGACGCTTATTACGGCGCCCAGACCCAGCGGGCGGTCGAAAACTTCCCAATCAGCGGGTTGCGCCTGCAGCCGGCATTCATCCGCGCTCAGGCAATTATCAAACGGGCGGCTGCCCACGCCAACATTGCAGCCGGAAAACTGGACAAGGCGATCGGGAACGCGCTGATTCAAACCGCGGATGAGATCGTTTCGGGAAAGCTTCTCGATCAATTCGTGGTGGATGTTTACCAGGCGGGCGCTGGCACGTCCCAAAACATGAACATGAACGAGGTGCTTGCCAATCGGGCAATCGAAATCCTGGGCGGAAACCGTGGCGACTATGCGATCGTGCACCCGAATGACCATGCCAATATGGCGCAATCCACCAATGATACAATTCCCACCGCGATCCATATTGCCGTCGTCGAGGAAACTCACCATACGTTATTTCCTGCGCTCAACGTACTTCAATCAGCACTTAAGGAGAAATCCAGAACATTCGATGGCATCGTTAAATCGGGTCGCACGCACCTTCAGGATGCCGTCCCCATCCGCCTTGGGCAAGAATTCAGCGGATATGCCAGGATGATCGAATTGGGTGCAGAGCGGATCACCAGATCCCTTGATGGTTTGCTTGAGCTGGGCATAGGTGGAACAGCGGTCGGAACCGGTTTGAACACTGATCCCGAGTACCGCGATCGAGTCATTGAAGATATCAATCGGTCAACCGGTCTCAACTTCAGAAGAGCCGAGAACCTATTCGAAGCCATGCAAGGCATGGATGCGGTAGTGGAGTTCAGCGGCGCAATCCGGACAGTGGCGACAAGCTTGACTAAGATCGCAGACGACCTGCGGCTACTCAGCTCTGGACCCACCACTGGTCTAAACGAAATTCAGCTTCCAGTGGTGCAGCCTGGTTCCTCGATCATGCCGGGAAAAGTCAATCCGGTCCTGGCGGAGATGATGAATATGGTCTGCTATCAGGTTTTCGGCTGTGATACCGCGATCTTGCACGCTGCTCGTTCCAGCCAGCTTGAGTTGAACGTGATGATGCCGGTGATCGCCTATAACGTCTTGTTTGCCATAGAGATTCTGTCAAACGGCATCACCGCTTTCACCGAAAAGTGCGTCGTGGGGATTAAGGCAAATCCTGAGGTCTGCGAAGGCTATGTCGAGAAGAATCCAGCGTTGGCGACTGCGCTTAACCCGTATATAGGATACCAGAAGGCTGCGGAACTTGCAAAGCGATCGATCGAGGAAAAGACCTCGATTCGGGAACTGGTGCTACGCGAGAAACTCATGGATGAGACGCAGCTCTCGAAGATTTTGGATTACAGACGCATGACCGAAATTCCAGGAAATGACAAACCTCAGGAGAAATAGCCATGTCGCGAATCAGCGAAAAGACGATCGAAGCCATCAAGATCGCTATCCAGATGGAAGTGGAAGGCTGCGATTTCTATGCGAAAGCCGCCAAGACTACCGGCAATGAGATGGGCAAAGCCATGTTCACGCAATTGGCGAAAGACGAAATGGAACACAAACGCACGTTCGAAGCCATGTTCGACAAGGTGGCAGATCCTTCCCAATGGCGGAAATTGGCGGCACAGACCCCTGGTGTTCCGGTACTGCCGGTTTTCAGGGCGACAAGTAAGGAGCTTCGAAAGTCAAAAGGTTTGCTTGCCGACGCCAATGCAGTCCGTGTGGGGATAGAAAAGGAAAGGCTCTCCATTGACTACTATGAGAAAGCTGCCCTTGATTCGGACGATGACCAGGCGAAGATGATATTCAATAATATCAAGGAACAAGAAGAATATCACTACAACCTGCTTCAGGCGGAGTTGGACTCGATCATGGGGACCGGCTTCTGGTTTGACACCGCCGAATTCCGCATGGACGGCAAGTTCTAACCCTGCTTGATCCAGCGAAATTGGGCTTGATCGTGGGGACCGGTTTCTGGTTTGACACCGCCAAATTCCGCATGGAGGGGAAGTTCTGACCCTGCTCCAACCCTGCCTTTGTTCGGACATATCCCTCACTACCTTTAACCTCTTGCGGACCGTTCGTCCCGCGGCAATGAGGCCGTGCTGCGAGACCGCAGTTTCGGTGGATTGTGGGCTTGGGTCATATGAATATTGGTCAACATGATTTTGAAATAACTCTTGCTTTTTTAAGAGATTCATATTATATTGTGTTCCAATTTGCTCATATTTGGAGGGATCCAAGTGGCAAAGTATGTATGTGATATTCTGTACGTCCACCAGGACAAGGTGGATGCGATTCGGAAGGCGATGGAGGCGGATGGGCTGCTGTTTCGGATGTCTAATATTTTTCAAGTGTTGCGTGACCCGACGCGCTTGAAAATCATCCTGGCGCTGGACATGGAAGAATTGTGTGTGTGCGATATCGCGGCTCTGACAGGACTATCCCAGTCCACGGTGTCTCATCATCTTCAATCACTACGTCAACTGAATCTTGTCAATTACCGACGGGAAGGGAAGATGGCAATCTATTCTTTGGCGGACAAGCATGTGTCGGCAATGATCACCATTTCCCGGGATCACGCTCGAGAAGCGGACCGAACATAAGCGATTACGCTTCGACATATGAACATACGTAGCAGATAAAAACCGCTAAAAAAGCGAAAAATTGTGGAAAAAAAGCGCTAAAAAGGGGAATGAAAAAGGCAAAAAATGCGTGAGAAAAACGAAACGGTGGCGCCGGAGACCGACAAGAATGTGTGTACGTTTTTGGTCAACGGATTAGATTGCCCGGATTGCGCGGCTAAGATCGAACGAGGGGTGGCTGGTCTGCCGGGAGTTCTGGACGCCAGAGTGAATTTTCTGAAGGGGAGGTTGATTGTGCGCTTCGAGAAGTCGCCTAACAAGAAAGCGGTGGAGCGGAAAGTCCAGGCTTTAGGGCACACTCTTGCGACCTCGGCGAAGGCGTCTCCGCGCGCCATTGATCGAAGTCTAATTGTGCTTACCGTCATTTGCGGCGTGTTCACGGCGTCGGGAATCATGCATCATCAGTTGCATGGATCCGATTGGCTGACGATCCCGTTGTACCTGATCGCCATGATCACGGGGGGATTTCATATCGCCCGAAAAGGGTTGTTGGCGCTAAAGAATCTGTCGCTGGATATGAATTTTCTGATGACGATCGCCGTAGTGGGTGCGGCTGCAATCGGTGAATGGGACGAAGGTGCGGTGGTGATTTTCCTGTTTTCGGTGGCGCACCTCTTGGAGGCTTTCAGCCTGGACAAAGCCAGGAATTCGATCCGGAAACTTATGGATATGTCTCCGAAGCTGGCGTTGGTGAACCGCGACGGTCGTGAGATTCTTGTTCCTGTCGAAGACGTGACTATCGGCGAGACTGTCGTTGTCAAACCCGGAAGCAGTATCCCGGTGGACGGGAAGATTTGCTTGGGCGGCTCCAGCGTCAACCAGGCTGCGATCACAGGCGAGTCCATGCTGGTTGAAAAGCGGGTCGGCGATGAGGTCTTTGCCGGAACTCTGAATCAGCAGGGCGCCCTGGAAGTTGTCGTGACCAAGCTCTGGGAAGACACGGAGTTGTCAAGGATCATTCACCTGGTTGAGGAAGCTCAAGCCCAGCGGGCACCGTCGCAGCAATTCGTGGATCGGTTTGCGCGATACTACACACCCATTGTGGTGGGCGGGGCTGTATTGGTTGCGGTCCTCCCCACTCTGCTCTTAGGAGCGCCATTCACGGTCTGGTTCTATAGGGCTTTGGTGATGTTGGTGATTGCCTGCCCATGCGCGCTGGTAATATCGACTCCTATCACGATTGTATCGGGATTGTCTCGGGCGGCGTGGAGTGGTGTCTTGATCAAGGGGGGAATTTATCTTGAGGGCGCGGGCAAGTTGAGATGTATTGCGTTGGACAAGACCGGCACTCTGACCATGGGGCAGCCGGTTGTGGCTGAAGTCATTTCGTTGAATGGGATTGATCCCTCGCACCTGCTTGCGATAGCAGCCGCTCTGGAATCACGTTCGGAGCATCCGTTGGCGGCGGCGATCTCGGGATATGCCTGCGATGCAGGCGCGGCTTTCACCCGATTGGACCGCTTCGAATCGCTGCCGGGGAAGGGGGTCAGAGGCGAAATAGATGGGACGGCGTATTATCTGGGAAGCCATAGCATGTTTGAAACCATGGGAATCTGCGATTCCGGGGCGCACCAGAAGCTGGCAGCGATTGAGAATTCCAATCAGACGGCGATTCTGGTGGGGAAAGATGGACTCCTTCTTGGTATTTTCGCGATCACGGATGAAGTCAGGGAAGGAGCGAAAGCGGCGATCGATTCCTTGAAGAAGAATGGGATCACGCATACCGTGATGTTGACGGGCGATAACAGCCGGACGGCTCAGGCGATCGGAAAACAATTGGGTCTGGACGAGATTCGAGCGGAGCTTCTGCCGCAGGACAAAGTCCAGGTTGTGAAAGCACTTTGCGACAAGTACGGGACAGTTGCCATGGTGGGAGACGGGGTCAACGATGCACCGGCGTTGGCGGCGGCGACCATGGGGATTGCCATGGGAACGGCTGGCACGGATGCGGCGTTGGAAACTGCCGATATTGCGTTGATGGCAGATGATCTGTCCCGGCTGCCGTTCTTATTGAAGCTTGGGAAAAAGACGTTGACAATCGTGAAGCAGAATATTGTGTTAGCGATCGGCATCAAGGCAGCATTCCTGGCGTTGGCGATTCCGGGGTATGCCACGTTGTGGATGGCGGTGTTTGCGGATATGGGGGCATCGCTTCTGGTGATATTCAACGGGCTCCGGATGCTTAAGAAGTAAAGTACTGGGGATGCTCTGGGGCATGACAACAAGGACGTTGGGTTACGCTAGCCCGCCTCAAGCGGGCAAGGCTAATCCAAACTACTCTCTGCATTCAAATCCGAAGCTCCAAGCACCAAATTCCAAACAATATCAAATCTCAAAATCTCAAATTCCAAGCGATCCGATGCTCCTCGCAGGGTGGGGACACCCTGTGGAACGACAGGGCGACCCCCCTTTTGTTCCCCCCTACTGTGTAGGGGGGAAGATATCGCAACCCCTTCCGTTCCCCCCGCGTAGCAGGGGGGAAGAAAGAGAACTGTCAGGCGAAGACGCGACCTGAGCGCTTCAGTCGTCTGACAGCACGCATTTTGTCATGCTGTGCTCACAATGACGCCCCCCTTTGTGTTTCCCCCCGGGTACCGGGGGGAAGGTCAAGGCGACCCCCCTTTTGTTCCCGCCTACTGCATAGGGGGGAAGATATCGCAACCCCCCTTTCTTCCCCCCTTCAATAGAAGGGGGGAAATGATCAACATGATGAGGACATCCTGAGGCACGTCAAGATGACTCACCTTGGTTCTAGCTCTCTGATTTTCCTTGATTTTCTTTCCTCAATATCCTATATTAGTATACTATGATCTGGAATAGGTTCGGCTGGCAATTATTCTCTCTTACGTTTTTGCGAGTAAGGGAATGACACACATGCTTCAGGACTTGAAAATCGACCGTTCTCTAATGGAAGCCAATTCGGCGCGAAACCGGTTGGAAACCGAGGAACAGCGCATCAGGCTGGAATCCAGACCTCGGCATGGATGGCTGGCGATCACCAACGAGTGCAACCATCGATGCGTGCACTGTTCGATCGGGCATGTGGAATACCGGAACCAGAAGATCGTCGAAATGCCGATGCGAGTGTGGGAAAGACTGGAAACGGACTTGTTCCCATATATGGAGAGCGTGATCTTCGGCGGGAACAACCTGGGCGAACAAATGGCGGCGGCATGCTGGGATACCTATTTCGACCGGTTGTCACGCTTCGCGCTGCGACCGGAATTCATTACGAATGGGGATTTATTCACCGAGGAACGGATCGAAAAAGTGGTGGCGAAGGAATGCGTAATTCGTTTTTCCATCGAGGGCGCCACTCGGGAAACGTATGAGAAGATCCGCGGAAAACGGTATGATGTAGTTCTTGGCAACATTAGGAAATTGCAGCAGGAAAGGGAAAAGCATCCGGGCAACAGAACGACGCTGGTGTTCGGCGTGACGATTTTTCGGGACAATATTGAAGAACTACCGCTGATGGTGGATTTGGCTGCAGAATTGGGAGTGGAGCGGCTCGAAGTGCACCACCTCCACCCTTCCTATCCTGAGCATCGATACCAGTCGCTGGTATATCATCGCACCTTGTGCAATCAAAAGCTGTCGGAAGCCAAGGAACGGGCATCCAGAACTGGGATCCGTTTCTTGGGACCTGCGGAGTTCCCGGTTCCTCCGATGGTTCGCGTTTCCACGAAGCCAAAACCCAAAGACAACTATGCTATGCCCGACCGATGCATTCTGGCGTGGAGTTGGGTGTCCATCAATGAGTCGGGGGAAGTGATGCCGTGCTGCGCGATGCCGTTGGTAATGGGCAATTTGAACAAGCAGTCGTTCATGGGGATTTGGAACAACCTGCGGTATCGGCACTTGAGGAAAACGGTCAATTCAGAGCGTCCGGTGGGTATTTGCCAGCATTGCCATGACCGGTTCGATGAAGCTGGATTCGAACAATCCAGCCGCATCGACGATTTCAGTCTGCTGCAGAAAATCGGTTTGGACGATGATATGTCCATGGGGAAACTGGGACTGAGTTTCAAATATGCTGTCAGGAATTATCTGCGACGGACCAGGGGAGGAGCTCGAATTGTCCGATTCTTGTCACTCATTGTGAGACGATTCTCGTTGTAGGTGCTATGTAATCAAGTGGGACACTTGGCGCTGAGTGATTCAGGGAAATACCTCCCTATTGATTCTGTCAAGCGAGGACGCATGACAGCACGAGAATGCACCCCCTTGTGTTTCCCCCTACTGCGTAGGGGGGAATTGATGCCGTCAAGCGGGGACGCATGACAGCACGAGAATGCGCCCTTTGTGTTTCCCCCTACTGCGTAGGGGGGAAAGGTCCTCTAATTCACAGCTCGAGTGACTAATGGATGTACTTCGTCTGGCATTGGCTCAATGCAATTTTTCGGTGGGGGATTTCGAAGGCAACGTGGCGATCATCAAGGACGTGATCCGTCAAGCGCAGCAGCTTGGTGTGCATGTGGTTGCTTTTCCGGAATTGGCGTTGACCGGTTATCCGCCGGAGGATTTGTTATTGAAGCCGCGATTTATCCGAGCTACGGAGAAGGCGTTGGAAGACGTGGCGCGTGCCGTCAAGGATATGGTCTGCATCGTAGGAACCGTGCACTCAACTGAGGATATCTACAATGCGGCGGCAATCATTCACGCCGGAAAAGTCATTGCCTACTATCACAAAGTATTTTTGCCGAACTACGGGGTGTTCGACGAGAAGCGGTATTTCAAAGAGGGGGAAGAAGACATGGTGCTGGTGGTCAATGGTTTTCCGTTGGGAGTCAGCATTTGCGAGGATATTTGGTATGCGGAAGGACCCGCTGCGGAACAAGCGGCTTTGGGCGGGGCACGTCTGCTGCTGAATATCAGCTCCAGTCCGTACCATGTGGAAAAGTGGAAGCTTCGAGACCATCTTCTTGCAACGCGTGCAATCGAGAACCGAGCATACGTTGCGTACGCCAATTTAGTTGGAGGGCAGGATGAGCTGGTGTTCGACGGGGCAAGTATGGTCTATGATCCTGAAGGGACTTTGATCGCGCGAGGCAGGTTTTTTGATGAGGATCTGATTGTGGTTGATCTGGAGCTTTCGAAAGCGTTCAAAGCGTCGCTACACGATCCTCGAATTCGCCAGGAGCGTTTTCCGGCGGAGAAGAACAACAATGACATCCGGAGGGTGGAGATTACTCTGGCGGAGTCCGACAGACCGCGATTGACTAGGAGTCTCATTCAGGAAGTACTGGATCCAGTTGATGAAGTGTTTCGGGCTCTGGTGACTGGCACCAGGGATTATATTCGAAAGAATGGATTCCAGAAAGCGGTGATCGGATTGTCGGGCGGGATCGATTCAAGTCTGGTGGCGGTGATTGCAACCGAAGCGCTTGGGGCGGAGAATGTGTTAGGGGTCACGATGCCATCGCCGATTTCGTCGAAAGAGGGCATCGAGGATGCGAAGCTTGTGGCGAAGAACCTTGGGATCAAGATTTTGGAGGTGCCGATCTCCGACCCATACCAGAGCTTCAAAAATACGTTGCGACCTCACTTTGCAGGACGGGCGGAAGATATTACCGAGGAAAACCTGCAAGCCAGGATCCGAGGCAACATTCTGATGGCAATTTCCAATAAGTTAGGACACCTGGTGCTTACTACCGGCAACAAGAGTGAAATGGCGGTGGGATATGCAACGCTGTACGGCGATATGGCAGGCGGGTTTGCTGTGATCAAGGACGTGCCCAAGACTTTGGTCTATGCACTGGCGAAGCATATCAATCAGAAAGCCGGACGGAACATTATTCCCGGCAGAGTCATCGAGAAGCCGCCGTCGGCGGAGCTCAGACCCGACCAGAAAGACACCGATTCTTTACCGCCCTATGACGTCCTTGATCCGATCCTGAAAGCCTATGTTGAGGAGGATCAGGGGATTGACGAGATTGTGGGGGCGGGTTTTGATCGTGACACGGTTCGGAAGGTAATTCGGATGGTGGATCACAGCGAGTACAAACGCAGGCAGTCGCCTCCGGGGATCAAAATCACTGAGTTGGCGTTTGGGCGGGATCGAAGATTGCCGATTACTAATCGTTTTGGTGGGTAGGGTTGGAATGGTCTCACGCAAAGGGGCAAAGACGTGCGAAAGTGTGAAGGTGTGAAGGAAAGCACCTCGACTCGATTGGTCGGCTGTCATGGTAGGGACCATGACAGCCAAGACACCCCCCTATTGTTCCCCCCTGCAGATAGCAGGGGGGATATTTTTCGACCCCACTGAAAGAGGACAGGTTGGAAGGACTGCCTCTTTTTGTGTCGATCCGGCTCTGGATTACCTAAGCAAGAGCATCTTCCGGGTCTGGGAAAATGCGCCGGCAGATAGCCTGTAGAAGTAGATGCCGGACGGCAGATTTTCCGCATTCCATCGCACGGAAAGTGATCCATGCAACAATAGTCCATCTACCAGACGCTCGACTTCCCGACCATTGATATTGAAGATGGTCAGGGAAACGTGCGCGGGTTCGGTAAGCGAGAACTGAATGTTGGTCGATGGATTGAAAGGATTGGGATAGTTTTGTGCCAGGGAGAACGCTTGAGGTAGCGAATTCCCACGCTCGGAAACAGAAGATCCACCTGGCGGGATCATGGACGCGGGGATTCTCATGCATCGCAGGGGATTCTGGGTCACCGTGGAAGGGACTGCGAAATCCGCCTGACCCGCGTACTTGTCCTCTTCGTAGAAGACATGGAGGGTATCATTGACCACAGGCGCTAATGAAGAGAAGTTTTCGCTCAGGCAGTTCCCAGCGGTGGCGCCTGGGGTTCGGGTATTGGTGAGATTGATCGGTGTACCCCAGGTGATACCGCCATCGGCGGATCCGGACGCATAGATTTCGCCGTTCAGATAGCCATTGTCGGCGGTATCGGCGGGATCAGAAAAGCCGACCCAGGTACAGTATATGTTGCCGTTGGCAGGGTTAATCCCCAAGTTAGGAAGGCAGTAGATGCTCTCGTTGGCATACCCCGGATTGCCTTCAGCATAGATATTTCCAGTGATGATGGTGTGGGTGTCGTTGAACTCGTCCCAGTGGTAGATCATCGATCCCCAGGTCGTCATCACTTCTCCCCCTTCGAACCAGAAGCCGACTACGACGTAGGCGACGTGTAGATGGCCGTCGTAATCGAATATGGCGGACACGTCGTTGTAGGCGCGGACGCTGTCGCTGTGTGGGGGTTCGCCACCTACGAAGTCGGTGATGTTTCTGGGATTATTGAAATTCCAGGTGGTTCCATCTTCTGAGATGACCACGTAGATGTCGTTGTCGACCTGGATGTCGGGATATTCGGGGGCTTCCCCGATCCCGTGGGGCCATACCAAAGCGGCACGATTTGAGACAGGCGAGGCGGTCAGTTCCTGGGCGATCACCTTGGGAGTATCGACCAGGGTCCAGGTGCTGAAGGTGAAGCCGTTGCTGAAAGGCAAACGGGTGAAGTACATGCCGGTGAAGCCAGCGGCTCCCATCCCGGTGGCTGCGACGAAAGCTGCGTTGGCTTGTACCGCCACATGAGGACTTATCAATACTCCCGCTTGGGGATCATTGGGAATCTCAAAGGTCTGGAATGCGCCGTATCCCACTAGAACGTCGTTGTAGATGAAGCTGTGGGTACTCCCCATGGCGCCACCGTGGAAAACTGCCGCGCAGAGTCCGTTCGGGAACAGGTATAGATTGGCATAGGCGCCGCTGGATTCCACATCAAGGGGGACGCCAATGGTATCCGCCAGGGGTGTTCCGTCCTGGGCAACGTAGTTATAGAATGTGTGCCGAACAGTACCGGTGGAATTGCTGGATGTCCAGCAGAAATCAGATCCTCCGAAGCTGTCGAGGGCGGTCAATCGACCTAATGTCCCTAGACTCTGGCGTTCGTAATATGTTTTGCCGATGAGCCGGGTTGGGACGATGGGCTGCGCAATCAACGAAGTGACCCCAATCAAGGTCATGGTCACGGCACAAAGGATATATCTCATCTTGTCCTCCTGAAGATGGCTGTCGAATGATTTCCTGTTCGCATATAATAAGATAACTAATCCAAAGGTCAATTTCAAGAGGTGATGAGAGAAATTTGGGTGGCGCAATTTGCACGGGGCGATGCGGGGCTCTGACTTGTAAGGTACGGGGCAAGCGCTTATGAAAATAATCCCGACATTCACGGTCGGGAAAGGGGTATGCGATCAGGGAAACGAGGTTTATCCAATGACATCCAACAGTGTTCCTATGCCATTGGGCAATCCGCCTTGCTGGGGTTCGCCTTCGCTCTGGCTCTGGCTTTCTCCGACTTCGGTGTCACCAAGGGTCCCCCCATTATTCTGGGTGGACTGGCTTCGGAGCAATGTGCCCAAGCTCTCAGTCTCCAGACTATTTCCGTTAATGTATGCGAAGTCCATGAAACACCTCGTGGCTATAGGTCTCCCATGAGAAGTATCGGCACGGTCGCTGGAATCTTTAGACGGGGTAAGGATACCCTGCGGCACTGGCAAGAAAGAGAACTGTCAGGCGAGGACGCCTGACAGCACCTCAAAAAAAGCACGGGCAGGATGCCCGTGCCACGGCGACGCCCCCCTTTTTGTTTCCCCCCGTGCACCGGGGGGAAAAGTAAGACAACTCCCTTTTGTTCCCCCCTGCGCCGTGGGCGTCCATTCGGACAATAGCAGGAGGGATGACTGGATTCCCGCCTACGCGGGAATGACACAAAGGGTCGCAGAGGGGAGAAAGACTCAATATTCCGGTGGGAGCTCCTTCAGAAGTGAAAAGGTGAAGACGGGACCGTCCTTGCAGACGAAGTACTTGCCTACATTGCAGCGACCACACTTGCCGATGCCACATTTCATCCGGTTCTCCAGCGTCGTGTACACGACGTCCGGACCGAATCCGAGCTTGGTCAGTACCGGGAAGGTGAATTTGATCATGATGGGCGGACCGCAGACAATCGCAATGGTGTCTTTGCTGGATGGCGCAACCTTGTCCAGGACGGTCGGCACAAAGCCGATATCGCCTTTCCAATCGGGAGTCTCGCCGCCCGGGTCAACTGTCGTGATCAGTTTGACGTCCGGTCGTTTCGACCATTCGTCCAATTCATGCTTGTACACCAAGTCGGCCACTGTCTTAGCGCCGTAAATTATCGAGACATCCTTGAACCAATCTCTTAAGTCAAGGCAGTTCCATATCAGACACCGCATGGGGGGCAAAGCGATCCCGCCCGCGATGAAGAGGAGGTTTTTTCCTTTCCAATCTTCGATGGGGAAAATATTCCCGTAGGGTCCTCGGAAGCCGATGGTGTCGCCGATTTCCAGATTGGAAAGGGCATTTGTGACGCGCCCCGCCTGGCGGAAAGTGCATTCGATATACCCTTTGCGAGTGGGTGAGGATGCGATGCAGAAGGTGCTCTCCCCTTCTCCGAATACGGAATACTCGCCGAACTGACCGGATTTGAAGTCGAATTTCTCCCCTTCTTCCGGATTTTGGAAAGTCAGCCGGAAGGTCTTAACCCCCGGTGCTTCGTCCGTGATATTTTCAATCCGCATCAAGTACGGCAGATAGAGATTAGCGTCATTCATGCTTTCACCTCCATGACGGCGGTCAGATGCTCTTTGATATCCATGTCCACCGGGCAAGCCCTGGAACATCTGCCGCAGCCCACGCAACCGAATACATTCAAGCGCTCGGGCATGTATGAGAACTTGTGCATCACGCGCTGCCTCCACCTCTGGCTTTGCACTTCACGGGGATTATGCCCGGACGTGTGCAGAGTGAATAAGGAGCAGCCGCAGGAATCCCAGCAGCGCAGGCGGACACCGTCATGGGTCGTTCCTTCGTCCTGGACGTCAAAGCAGGCGCACGCCGGGCACACGAAGGCGCAGGCGCCGCAACCGAGGCATCGAAGCGATTGCCCAACCCAGAGGTCTGTGCGATCGAACAGTGAGGCGAGTTTCTTGCTCAACTCCTCATGATTAAACTTGACCTGAACGTCTGCCAGGGCGGCTGGTTTCGCATCGGCTGGCGCAGGAAGAAATAGCTCAGGCATAGAGTCAGTAAGGGATTTGCCCTTGTCAGTTATGATTTCCGCTAGATAGTCTCCGTTGGGGAGTTTGGTAAGCAGAATATCGCTGCCAGTCGGGTCGCCGGGACCTAAGCCCACTGAGGTACAGAAGCAGTACTCATCGGAGGTCTGACAGGCGAGACTTATGATAGTCACCTTCTCCATGCGGGACTTGAACAGAGCATCTTGATAGTCCCAGGTGAAGATGGCTCTCAAGGGCTGCAATCCCGCGGCATCACATGGTCTGGCGCCGAAAAGGACAATCTCCGGCAGCGCGCTCATGTCCCTTTCCGATAGCTTGACGCCCTCCGGACCGTTCCGAAAGCGAAAAAGCTCTTCGACTCTGGGGAACACAGCGGATTTGGGGGATTGCACGGTCTGCACATAATCCTGGGCGAGTTCTTCCGGCGACGTGATGGATTGGAAATCGACCTGTTCGCGCACCTTTTTCGGGGCATAGACGGTCTTGCCGGATTGCGTGAGTTTTCCCAGCAGGTCTTTCAGTGATTGGCTTTTCAGCAGTTTCTTATTGGTGTCCATAAGGTTACCTTATGAAGTCCTCTTTATCATCGGGGCGGAAAGTGGAAAGGGCGTAATCCGCTTCGGGCGAAGTTCCTGAACGAAGTCCGAAATCTTGGAAAATCTCCTGGGCAAGAAGTTGATTGATCAGATTGATAGGAATATCCAGCGGACAGGCACGGGCGCAGTCGCCGCAATTGATACAACGACCAGCCAGATGCATGGCACGCATGACATGCCACTCGAAGTCGCCCAGGTCATGGGAGGGAACTGCAATCCACTGCGGCTGATTGCATTCCACGGTGCAACGGCTGCAATAACAGAGAGAGCAGGCTTGACGGCAGGCGTAGCACTTGATACAGCGCGACAGTTCTTCATTCCAGAATTGGAAACGCTCGTCCAGGGACAGTTTCAGAATTTCGTCCAATTTCTGCATTTCGGCGTCGGTGTAATCGAGATTCGACGAAGCGACGTAGTCAGAAATAGCTTTGAAATTGGGGAGATCCAGAAGCGTGCCGGTCGGAGATATTCCCAGAACCACTACGTCATTTTCCATAACTTGCTTTTCGGAAGCCAATTGCAGAATCGTGCGCATGCCGGGCAAGGTAACTACGACGGCAGGTTTTCCGATTTTTCTGACCTCGGATTTCGACAGATAGACCGTCAAATTCTGGAGGCAGCGATCATCGAATAGCAGCTTGTCAGTGTCCGCAGGGGTCTGGACAAAAATCGCCCGGACGCGGTCGCCGGTGCCATTGCCGTAACCGATTACCACGCTCACTTGCTTGGTTTCCAATAATTCCTTGGCTTTTTTCCTCAGATCATCCACTGTTTTCTCCTATCCTTGCACCTGTCATACTGAATCAGGTGAAGGATCCTCTTAACGCGAGCCCGAGAGATTCTTTCCTTCGGTCAGAATGACGGTAGAATTGCTGTCAGGCGACACCTGCGGTAGTCAGCTTCTGATAGTGTTCAAACGGTCCCAGTTTGCGGACGGTTTCAACGGTCTCATTGACCATTTCCGCCCATTTTGCGCCTTCGGCGGCGGAGATCCAGAAGAAATGCACGCGGCGCACGTCAATGCCCAGGAAATCCAGGAGGCGTCGGAAGACCATCCATCGCCGACGGGCGTGGAAATTTCCCGAAGTGTAATGGCAGTCGTTGGGGTGGCAGCCGGAGACGATGATACCGTCCGCGCCTCGTGCAAACGCCTTCAGCAGTAGCATAAAGTCAATCCTGCCGGTGCACGGGAAACGAATGATCTTGACGTTTGGTGCATATTTGATCCGGCTGGTACCGGTCAAGTCGGCGCCGGCGTAGGTGCACCAATTACAGACAAATGCCACGATCTGGGGTTCAAACGACGACATCACTGGTACTCCTGTCTAACAATGCAATGACTTCCGCATAGACTTGCTCGTTGCTGAAACCCTGCAGGTCAATGGATTTGGAGCGGCACAGCGCCACGCAGGTGCCGCATCCCTGGCACAGTCCGGGATTCACTTTCGCGACTGTCTTGATCAATTTGCCGTCACGCGTGCGGAATTCCTCTTGCTCGATGGCTTGATACGGGCAAGCCGACTTACAGAGGAAGCAGCCGACGCAGGTCGAAAGCACCGGAGGCAGGGTGCGATGAACGACTGCGATGACCGGTTCGCGGGTCAGCTCGTCTTGAGAGAAAAGTCCGGCGACCTTGGAAGCCGCTCCGGAGGCTTGAGAGACTGAATCGGGGATATCTTTCGGCGCCTGACAAGCACCCGCCAGGAAGATTCCGCCGGTATTGGTTTCCACGGGTCGGAGCTTCGGATGGGCTTCGGCGAAGAATTTGTACGAGTCGTAGCTGATGTGCAGTTTTTGAGCAAGCTCCTCTGCGCCGTCGTTCGCGATCCCGGCGGTCGCCAGCACTACCATGTCGGCGGCGATTTCGACCGGCTCAGCCCCGAGCAGCGTATCCGCTCCCTTGACAATTAGTTTGCCATTCTGCTCATAGACACGCGACACGCGTCCGCGGATGTAATTGACACCATCTTCTTCAACGGCTCGGCGGACGAATTCTTCGTACATCTTGCCTCCGGCGCGGATGTCCATATAGAAAATGTACGCTTTGCCATGATGGACTTTGTGGCGGTACAACATGGCATGCTTGGCGGTGTACATGCAGCAGATTTTGGAGCAATATTCGATGCCTTTGGCGGGATCGCGGGATCCGGCGCAGGCGATAAAGACTACGGTATCGGGGACCTTGCCGTCGGAAGGACGCTTGATCGCCCCCAAGGTGGGACCGGACGCGGAAGCCAGACGCTCATACTGCAAGCCGTCGATGACATCCGGGTATTCACCATATCCGTATTCCGGGAAGAAATCGGTGTGCTTGATATCGAAACCAGTCGCTGTGATGACCGCTCCGACATCTGCCTCGATAATCTGGTCTTCCTGGTCAAAACGAATGGCGTTGGCTGGGCAGACCTTCTCGCACAGGCGGCACTTGCCCTTCAGGAAATAGGTGCAGTTTTCGCGGTCAATGACCGGCTTGTTCGGTACGGCTTGAGGAAATGGGGTATAAACGGCAGTCCTCAGACCCAAGCCTGCGTTGAATTCGCTCGGTATTTTCTTGATGGGGCATTTTTGGGAACAAACGCCGCATCCTGTGCACAGTTTTTCGTCGATGCTTCGGGCTTTCTTGCGGATTTTCGCTTTGAAATTGCCGATGAAACCTTCCAGGCTGTCCAACTCGGAATAGGTGTACAGTGTGATATTCGGATGCTGAGCGACTTCGACCATCCTTGGAGTCAGGATACACTGAGAGCAGTCCAAAGTGGGGAATGTCTCGGAAAGTTGCGCCATGTGTCCGCCGATCGAGGGATCGCGCTCGACCATCAGGACTTTGTGCCCGGCATTGGCAACGTCCAGCGCCACCTGGATGCCGGCGATGCCTCCGCCCAACACCAAAGCGGTCTTGGTGACAGGCACCTTGATGGGAAACAGAGGCTTGTTCCGCTTGACTTTTTCGACGATGACCCGGACGAGGTCGATCGCTTTGTCCGTCGTGACGTCGTTTTTTTCGTGCACCCAGGAGCAATGCTCACGCAGATTTGCCATTTCGCACAGGAAGGGGTTCAATCCCACCTCGGCGCAGGTCCGCCGGAAAGTCGGTTCGTGCATGCGAGGGGAACATGCGCCCACTACCACGCCGGTGAGATTCTTCTGGAGGATTGCCTCCTTGATCATGGTTTGTCCGGGGTCGGAGCACATGTACTTGTAGTCCACGCTATGGACTACACCCGGAATCTTGGCGGAAACCTGAGCGAGCTTGGCACAATCGACCGTGCCGGCGATGTTCTCACCGCAGTGACAGATGAAGACACCGATACGAGCCATAGCTATTCCTCCACCTTCGCGACTTTTTCGGCAGGTTTCGAAGCCTCAGAAGCAGGCTCTTGTTTCTTAGTCGGGAAGGTAACCGGGACCATATGCCGATGCAGTCCAAGTTTCTTGTGATCTATGCCCAATGCCATGCCCACCACCTGAGTGATATAGAGCACGGGGATAGAATATCTCTTTTCCAAGTATTTTTCAATCTCGGGTCGGCGCATGTCCAGGTTGGAATGGCACATCGGGCATGCCACCACAATCGCTTCCGCGCCACGCTGACAGGCGTCTTCCAGGATTTTGCCAGAGAGTTTCGCCACGATCTGGGGTTGGGAGACCGAGAATCCTGCACCGCAGCATTCGACTTTGAAAGCCCAATTGACAGGTGTTCCACCCAGCTTCTTGACGATCATGTCCATGCTCTGGGGATTTTCTGGGCGGTCGAATTGCAGCACTTTTTGGGGACGTACCAGCAGACAACCATAATAGCACGCCAGTTTGTGGTTGACGGGTTGCTGGATTTTGGTCTCGATCCCAAGCATGACGTATTTTTCCAGCATCTGAACGATGTTGATGATCTCTGGCTTGCACTGGAAATCCATCTCGATGATTTCGCCGATATGCTTGCGCAGGGATTCTTCTTCAAGCAATTCGTGCCGGACAACGCTCAGGCGGTTATAGCAGGCGGCGCAAGGCACCACGATCTCTTCGAATCCTTGTTCTTCCGCCAGAGCCAGGATGCGAGCCGGCAACGCCAGAGAAAGCTCCCTGCTCAAGTTGTGAGCCGCGGTGGCACCGCAGCAGTTCCAGTCCTTGATCGTCGCCAGCTCAAGACCTGCGTGCTCCGCCACTGCGATTACCGATTCGCTATATTCGGGAGAAGAACCTTCCAAAGAGCAGCCGGGAAACAGACCGATTCTCATCTGACCTTCTCCTGTTTTCTAAGAGTCTTTCTGAAAATCCGTGACACGTGGGATCTACCACTGATCCTTTCAGGGAAAAGGTGCAACTTGCCTTTGGCATACATCTTTGGAGCCAGCAGGACATCCTGGAACCACCGTTTGGACCGTGCCTTATAATCTGCGATTAGCCCGATTTCGAACAGCCGTCCTGTGTAATAGATGGAATCCAAGAAAGAACGGTGGAATCGGATGATATCCCGGGCTCGGGGATTGACTTTGCCCCGGATCAGCGATTCGCCGCGGAGATAGTCCATCAGCTTGGGAATATCAACTTCCTGGGGACATCTGGCGATGCAAGTCTCACAGGTCAGACACAGCCAGATACTGAAGGACCTCAGGCATTTTTCTTCGAGCCTGGGTTGTGCAGTTTGCAGCATTCTTAGTATTACGCTGGGCGGATGATCCATATCCTCTGCGAGAGGACATCCTGCAGAACATTTTCCGCATTGATAACAGCGAGCCACTGTGACCCCTGTGGACTCGCAAGCTCTATCAGCCAGCGACAGAGGAGCGTGAGCGTGATGCACGTCTGTAGCCATGTAGGATTCCTTTGTTAGGTCAGGAAAATCCTGTGTTTCATTTCTGTGCGGGAAGTCGGGGTGAGTGAAGCTTTATTCGGGCAATGACCGGAGGTCATGAGGTCTATACATAGAAAAATTGAGAGGATTATCCTTCGGGATTGCAGGAAGGATCCCTCCTCTCAACGTCTCGAATGTGAAACTTCGTACGAGCATCTTCGCACTTGGAATATCGGCATAAATATAAGAAATTCCACTCAATTAGTCAAGCAGAATATGAGATTTCGTGGGTTGATTTTCGACCGACCACACGCGCTCCGGCGAGATTTCTGATGGGCAGGATGCTATAGAATCGAAATAACGAAGGTGTACGCCAGGCGGGAATCGAACCCACAACCCTCGGCTTAGAAGGCCGATGCTCTGTCCGTTGAGCTACTGGCGCAAAGAAGTTGTCAAGTGTGCAAGTTAGCAAGTTGCATGGGCGAGGCGCCCATGCCACGTTGACCCCCCTTTTGTTCCCCCCTACTACGCAGGGGGGAAAGACCGGATTCCAGCCCTCCACCGGCTATTTGTCGGGTTTCTGCGGAACCCGACCTACAAGCTACTGGCGTAGGGGGGAAAGCTGCATAAGGCTCAGGCAAAGGCGCAAAGCTCGAAGAGAATCTTGAGTCAAAATATATGGTTTTTTGCGGGGAAAGTCAAGGGTGATTTGAATTAGCTATGGGTACAAGTGCCGGGAAGGAGGCACATGCTCTCGCCAGGACGGGAGCGATCGAATGAGAAATTGCTTCGGGCTGGTCCCTCGCAATGACAGCTTAGAAAAGGAGCGCTGAAATAACAACTCCGACCAGGACGACCCAGATGATTTCTACTCTCAGGAGCAGGGCAGCGAAAGATGCCACTGCCAACAAGACTGCTGGAATATTCCACGAAATATCCAAAGCGAACCGAAGCCCCACAGTCAAGAGAAGTCCTACGAAGGAAGCAAAAATGCCGGCGATAGCCCTATTGAAATGAGGGGACGCCTGGAAACGGTCAAAATAGGGAGTGACCACGATCACCAGCAGCAAGGAAGGCAGGAAAATGCTCAGAGTTGCGATTACAGCACCGGACACACCGTGCACCATATAGCCGATGAAAGTGGCGGTGATAATGATGGGTCCGGGGGTCACTTGCCCCAGGGCGATTCCATTCAGGAAGGTATGCGAATCCACCCAGGATCGCACATCAACGACTTCATGATACATGATCGGGAGGGAAGCAAAACCTCCGCCGAAGGCGAACAAGTCGATTCGAAGCATCAAGATCGCGAGGTGGAACAACCTGCGATCACCAGAAAGGAGCAAGAAGACGCAAACTGCTGTCACTCCCAGCATTGTCAACAGGAACCCCCGGATAGGAAAGCGGCTCGTTTCTGAAGATGGCACGCGTTGAAAGGTACGTTTCCGGTGAAGCAGCAGACCGAGCAGCGCTGACAGCAGGATTACGATAATCGGATTCACGCGCATTAAGAATAACAGAGCAGCTACTGCAACAATGGCTGCATCTTTCCAATTTTTCAGCGAGGCTTTGGCGAACGATACGACGGCATTGGCAACGATGGCAACGATAATTGCCTGGAGTCCTCTGAATATGGAGACCACTATAGGCAGATCATGCGCTCGAACGTAGAGTGCTGATAGCACGACCATCATGACGAAGGCGGGCAAGCCGAATCCCACAAAAGTTGACACCGCACCCAAACCACGACGGCATTTGAAGCCCGTGTAAGCCGCCATTTGCATCGCGGTGGCTCCGGGAATGGATTGACACAGAGCGATACCTTTTTGGAAGGTCTCGTCGTCCAGCCATTTTTTTTGCACCACAGCCATCCGGCGAATGTAAGCCACCATGGCAGGACCACCAAAGGCAGTAGAGCCCAATTTTAGAAATGAGAGAAATAGTAAAATGAGGGAAGGTTTGGAATTGGCAGAGGATTTGGCAGATGAAGCCATAGGCAATTTGGGATCAGAACCATTTTTTCTTCAAGAAGAACAGTACCCCTAAGGCGGAAAAGATGAAGGAAATTACGATGATAATATGGAAAGCTTCTACGGTTTCTTGAAATGGCAATTTCACATTCATACTGAAAAGGCTGGTCACCAAGGTTGGAATCATCAGGATAATCGTCACTGCAGTCAACAATTTCACTACTTGATTCAAATTATTGGAAATCACCGACGCAAATGCATCCATCATTCCACTCAGGATGTTGCTGTTAATATTCGCCATTTCTATGGCTTGCCTGTTTTCGATAATCACATCATCCAAGATATCTTTGTCGTCCTCGGTCATTTTAAGCGCTTTGAACCTGTCAAGCCGCTCCATGACAAGCTCATTGGACCTTAAAGAAGTTGTAAAATACACCAGACTTTTTTCAAGATTGAGGAGTTGTATCAGCTCCTCGTTTTTCATTGACTTCTGCAATTCTCTTTCCACAACATCAGTGCGCTTGTCGATTTCCTTCAGGTGTTTCAAATACGTCAGCGCAGACTTGAAGAATATTTGAAGCAGGAATCGATTTTTGCTCTCGGTGTAGAAGGTCTTAGGTTTTCCGTTGAAGAAATCCCAGAAATTCTCGATGTCTTTTGAGCACACTGTGATCACATATCGGTCGGTGAATATGATGCCCATGGGAATGGTGATGAACGGGACATCGGGATCTGCTTTGTCATAATATGGGATTCTCAGAACGATCAGAATGTGTTCGTCTTCAATTTCGATTCGTGCCATTTCATCGAGATCCAGCGGATCGGTGAGGAACTGCATGGGTACATGGAGCTTCTGGTGGATCTCGTTCAATTCCGGGGTGGAAGGATTCGCCACATTGATCCAGCAGCCCTTTTCAAACTCGGACAGCCTTCGAAGACCGGTTTGTGTCAACATGAAGATATTGGTCATGACGGCGCTCTCGTGACGGAATTATGGCAATGGCAGATCCTGTTGCAAGGACAAATAAGGTAACCTTTTTATGCCCGCCACAGGCGGATAAATTGCCTCTACTGGCATAGGGGGGATGTCGGGGCGACTGGATTTGAACCAGCGACCCTCTGCTCCCAAAGCAGATGCGCTACCCAGGCTGCGCTACGCCCCGATAATCAGACGATTTTGCGAATCTTTAAATATAACCTATTTTGACGGAAAAGTCAAGGAACAAAAGCAGAGAGTGTTAAGGTGTGAGCCCCACCCTGAATCTGCAAGGTGAGGACACCCTGCAGCACGATAATGCAACCCCCCTTTTGTTCCCCCCTACTTTCGTAAGGGGGAAGATATTGCAACCCCCCTTCACTTTCCTTTGAATAGCGGGGGGAGGATATTTGGGGGCTACTCTTTTACCCAGGGCGTTGCCCCGGGCTACTCTGTTTCGCCCCGTTGGGGCTGGCAATGACTTGACCCAAAGGTCGGGATCGAATGGATCCTGCGCTACTCGGATAGAAACCCGGACTACATCCCACCCAGAGCGCTCAAAGGGACCTTCACACTCTGCCGAAGTCGTCTTCCACGCGTTCGATGTCATCTTCGCCGAAATAGTCCCCCCGCTGCACCTCAATCAGAACCAGGTCCTCCCTACCGGAATTGGCGATTCGATGAAGAGATCGCGTGGGGATGTCCACCGATTCGCCAACTTTGACCGGAAAATCACGGCTGTCCAGGGTCATGATTCCTTCGCCCTTGACGATATGCCAATGTTCGCTGCGGTGTTGATGGCGCTGCAGTGATAAGCGTTTGCCGGGATATACCGTGATCCGTTTGACCTTGTGATCTTGCCGGTCGGAGAGGATTTCGAAGAATCCCCACGGTCGATGGTCCACTTCGTGGGTGCTGTTATTGGCGTTCACGATAAGATTCCTTCGGTCAATGACATACGGACTATCGGGTTCAGGGTGTCTGGAAGATACGATGCAACAGCTACAATGTCAAGGGAATTCTCCGAATAAGCAAAACGCCGCTTGGTGGGCGGCGTTTCGCGTCTATCCGGCAAATCAAAACGGCTGGAGGCGGAAAAATCTCTTATCGCATCAGTGCCATTTTCCGAACGGCACGGAATTCAGGCGTGCTGATACTAAAGAAATATAAGCCGCTCGATAAGCCGGCAGCTTCAAACACAATCTGGTGGTACCCGGCGGGAAGGACGCCATTCACCAGTGAGGCGACTTCCTGGCCCAAGATATTGTATACCGTTACTTTGACTTCGGCTGTTCGGGGAAGCCCAAACCTGATGATCGTCGAGGGATTGAACGGATTGGGATAATTCTGAGACAGTGAGTAGTCCTCAGGAATGGGCTCGCTTGTATTACTCTCGACATCGGAGGAAGGTTCCACAGTTACGGAAATTGTATCAGTGGCGGTCGCTCCTTCTGTGTCGTGCAAGGTGAAGATGATATTCTCGTGACCGACGTAGCCGGGTTCGGATGTGAAGGTAGCCACGTGAGATTCGTCGATGACGATGATGACTGATGTATTCCCGGTCACTGTCCAGGTCAACAGGGAATCGGGATCTTCCACATCGCTGGCGTGATCGTCCAACGTCATGGTCGCGGAAGAATCGTTGCGGAAAGTGACGTCCGGCAATGGAGGATCGATGACCGGCGGATCGTTGACGGACAGTACTTCGAAGGCTGCGGCATCACTGTCCCACAAATTGAGCGGATTAGTGGCACGAAATGTGATGGTCTCGTCGCCGAACCAGTTCTCGTTGGGGATGGTGATGGTGGCGACACGATTGACAATGGTCACGACCAGATCTACAGCACCGAAGGTGGTCCAGACGATTTCTTCCGGCGGATACGCCGGGTCCGTTACGTAATCGTCCAATGCGATGTTCTGGAAGGTGCCGCCTTCGTCGATGGTTTGATCGGGAATGTCAAGAACAGTCGGAGGTTCCTGCCCACCGGAGTTTACATGCAAGGTGACGGGCAAGTCCACCACCGGCTGCAAGCCGTCATTGGAAGTGACCCGGAGTGTACCACTATATTCTCCGGGGTTTAACAGGAGGGCGTTGGCTGTCACTATGCAGGACATGGAATCGCCGGGCGCCACTGATCCCTGGTTAGGATCAACGGATAGCCACCCCAGAGGCGCATGGAATAGGACCGCCATTGCATTGTGGATATACAGGGTGTTGTAGGCAACGGTCAGTCCGATTATCCGGGTTTCGTCCTGGATGCCGATGGTCATTTCGTCCAGCCGACCCGTGCCCATGTCATTGTATTGGTAGATGATTGTCCCTGATCTGGTCAGAATGGTTTGGAACGTGTATAATCCTTCCTGCCGCCAGTCCTGGATACTATCGAAGGTGACGATGAACGAATCGACCTGGTTACTCCAGTAATAGACGTGTCCGCCGTATTCCGGATCCAGGTCATCCCACCAGGGTGCGATCAAGGTTGCAGGGGCATTCAAATTAGGCAGGGTTTGGTTTGTGTAAGTTACAGTGGTATCGGTCAAGGATAGATAACCGTTGGTGCAGATTTGCGTCGTGTTGTACAGGGTGCCGTAGAATGGGAAATCGAAGCCGATATCGACAGGTCCGAAGCTCTCTTCGTCCGGGTCCGCTTGCCAGACTACTTCTGTCCCTATGCTCGAAATGTCCACCCATTGGTATTCGGGTCCGTTGGGTTCGTCGCTGTCGATCCAGGTGTAGCCGTAGGTATCGGGACCGCCGCTTCCATCGACGGCTGGGGGTCCGGGCTGCCCGCGACTTCCTTTTCTATCGTCGGCGCGGCGTTCGGTCACGAGCGGACATGGCAATATATCATAGGGCCAGGTCGCCAACTCCGGGAAGGAGTTAAATACTTGCCCGCTGCTGTCCAGCGCAGTCACAGAAAAGAATAGTGATGACTGACCGATATTGCCCACCCAGAGGGTATCCGTGGCTGCTTGACCCTGAACGAGATCAAAGGAGAATGTGGTCGGTCGCAACGTGATTGATGGCGGTTCCGGTGCGACTCCGGGACCAGTAGTGAATTTCATGGCTCTTCCGTCGGCTAAGGCAGGCACTTCCGGAGGGTATTGATTGCTGACGGTGTATTGAATACCGATCATTTGGGTGTAGTCTTCAATTCCTACAGTGGCATAGTCGTTGTCGGCACCGGCGCCGGTCACATTGACTACATGATTGTATTGGAAGGCAATGTCCCCGTCTCCTGATGATGTTGGGTAGTAGGTTGGATCATACAGGATGACTTCGAAAGTCTCTTCTGGGGTGCCGGATCCACGGTTTCGGACATGGCTCCACTCGACAACGAAGAAGTGATTTGCAGTGTCGTGCCAGTAATATACCTTCCCGACATTAGTTCCTGACGTGACAATCAGGTCGTCCCAGAACGGCGCGATCATGGCTGGAGGACCGAGCGGGGATGGAATGATGTGGTTTCGGAAATCGACAAAATAGGTCTCGTCACCCATCGCAAGGAATCCGTTGGAACACACTGATATCCGGTCGTAGGGAAGGCCATAGTAGTTGAAGATGAAGGGGAGCATGACCAACTCAGCGTCATCCTCCTCGTTGGAGTAGTCGGTCAGGTTAATCTGGGTGCCCTGACCTCCGTAATGGGGATCGATCTCGATCCAGGCGTACACGGGAGCCTGGGGAAATTGGACATCGGTGTTGTCAAAGCAGAAGTAACCATAACCGTCAGGACCTAAGGGCTGTCCTTGCGGACTAGCGGCTTGGATACGCAAATATCCATACACGGTGTCAATCATGCTTTCGGTGGAAGTTGTGACGACCTGGAAACCCAGTCTCATGCCATGAATTACGGAATCCGACGCATGGACTGTGAAGGGATCGGAGGTATTCTGCGCCGTTGATCCTGCAGCAATTGTGCCGTAGGATCCGATGCTATCAATGACATTCCAGTAGGCAGGATCGAGGCGAAGGATTGCAGTGATTCCGTTGGCAGCAAGGTCTCCGCCGTTGGCGAGTCGAACAAGGATATTGGCGGTTTCTCCGGGTGAGAGCAGTCCATTTCCGCCGTCACTGACGGTTACGTCCCTCAAGGTCAGGCTATAGGATACCGCGTCGAAATCGAGGAACAAGACCTGAGAGAATGAAGCGCCAGTCACATCCATCCGCAGCCGGCACAGGTGGTCAGCCGGGGCGGCTGGATCCAAATCGACCACGAATGCCGACGTGATTTGAGCGGAATCGCCAGCTTGAATTGTGCCGAAGCTGCCGTTGCCCTGAATGACCGTCAACAGTTCGTCCTCGGAAGTCACAGTGGCTTGGATACCATCAATTAGCTGGGTTCCCCTATTCCCGAGGATGGGACGGATTTCCACGCGCTCATCTGGATTCCACAAGCCGTTGCCGTTACCCTGGCTTTGACCGGTGGCGTCGTCATCGAGGTTGAGGGTGGAGATCCCCAGGGCTTGTGCGACAGTAACGACGGCGGCTTGTCCGAGATGCGGGATATACTGCGGTTTGGTGACAGTCACGAAGAATGTGCCCAGAGTTGCATCGCCGCAGTTCAATTCGACGTCGCCATTCTGGTCGGTGTAAGCCATTTCATAGAGGGTTCCGGTTTCTTGCCACAGACAGGCGTAGGCACCCTCCAATGCGGCGCCGGTTCCATCGGTCACGTGGATGGCAAACGCATTGGCTCCCAGCCCAATGGTGTCTTCATATGTTGCCGTAAGGGTTTGAGGAATTCCCTTCCACATTCTTAATCCGGGATCGCCCATGAGGTTATTCCAGTAGATGTGCCCGATTGCGAAACCGTCTCCGGGGTAGTTCCTGGCGAGCTCGAGCTTGCCGCGGACGAGGGCTTCACCCAGGTGCACCATGTCCTCGTCAAAAATGCCGGCGTAGATGCCGACGTCCATGCAGTTGTTGTAGCGGGTGTGGGTTCCGGTGGTCGCAGTTCCGATGGAGGCAATGCCTCCCTTAGGCGTAGTGGGTGATCCGGCACGCAAGAATCCTTCCGTAAGCGACGTCCCGGAGTTGAAGGTGCCGGTGGCGCAGGTCAATGTCGTCACAATCGGCAGCATGTAACCGTTGGACAGAAGATCCGTGTTGCTGTTAGTCCAGCCACTCATATTCATGAACCCGCGGTAATTGAGATAGGTAATACCATTGTTGAAGGCATTCGTCATTAGAGTAACGAAAGAACCGGTGTAGAGGTAGTACGCGGTGTCAACCTGACTGTAGCCATTCGTCATCATCCGCCACCGAACAGACCGTTTGGTATGGATGGCCGATGTGCCGGCGCCGCTGCCCGCGACAACGATAGCCTTCCGGTACCAGTTCGTGGTGCCCATATATGGTTCTTTTTCGTAGTGCATGATTTTGTTGATGATGGTTCGTAGCGTATTGATTTCGCTGGCGGACAATCTGCCCACAAAGACGTCCGACAGGATATCTGCGTCCATCATACTATAGAAATGGTCGTATTGCGAGCCGTCGGTCGGGATGTTGTAGGAGCCGTCGGCATCGCCTATGATGCAGACGAATTCCGGTGGGCGGTCCCACGTGTTGTAGGCATTTCTGATATAGTTGCGGATGGAAGTAGTGCTGGTTCCGGTTTCCGCTGTGGTTGCCACATGCACCGGATACCCCATTCGGTGCTTCCATTGGACCAAATCATCTAGCTCGTTGATCCAGGTCTGATTGTTGGCGCAGATAATCAAATAGGTGCCACGCGTGGGTTCCTGGTCGATTTCGAGGAGGTCATAATTTGAGACGACGCCGCGGTATACCCTGTCAAAGGAATCCGTCAAGCGACCCTGGAAAATTGACGGGTCGCGAAACGTCCCGCCCTGGAGACTTAATTCCACCTGGATGTCGTTGTCGATTTCGAGCCGGTGATCCTGGGGGTAATATCTTGTCGGCGACACAGTGACAGGGACCAACCATAGATTGCGAAGCCGCATACCCTGTCCTACCGTCACGGACTGACTCGGGTAGGCTTCGTCGGTCTGCAGGAATTGATCATCGTCCATCCATTCATGGGATTGCGGATCATCACCATCAGGTACGACCGGCACCACACGGGCATTTTCGATGGTCCGAGTCTGGCGGTGAGTTACCGTGGCACGGAGTTCAGCGCCCGGAGGGATTGCGATGAAGCGAGTGATCAGAGGCAGGCTGGATTTGCCCTCCTCGGTGGTCTGACCCTCGGATTCATACTCAAGCCAGATCCGCCGGTCAGTCCCCAGCTCCAGGTACTGCAGGGGTTCGTTGGGGCAAATAATTGCCATCTGCAGAGTTGCTGCGTCCACTGACTGGACGGTGACTGCAACCAGCGATGGTTCGAGGACAATTTGAGGCTCCGACGCCCATGTGGGGTGGAGCCATATAGTCACCATGCACAATAGCACTGTAGAGAACAGTACGAATTTGGCGCCTTGATGCATGTCTTGATCCTTTCGATTTGAGTGCTTGCGGGTGATATCGACTGACGTATCGAGCTGACCTAAAGCAGCAGGCAAGCTCTGTGCCAAGTCATAATCGCTCGTTAATTAATAATTATCAATGGCTAAACAGTGACACTTGATTCCTCACAATGCAACATCTCACGGGGCTGCGCAAAGGTTGCACGGCAGTCAGCTTGGGACAGATAGGGAATTGGATGAGGGTCTGATCCCTTTGTACATATCGACGAAAATCCTTGCAATTGAAACGGCACGATATTATATTTCTTTTTTAGAATCCGGAGCCGATGATGGAAGAGTCCGATCGTTTCCGCATGGAAATCAGGGAATTGGGTCGGGGGTACGTGATTGAGCTTGCGGGCGACCTGAGTTCGCCTTACTCCGATCAGTTGCTTCATAGGTTGGAGGCATTTTTGGCGGAACAGAAGAATGACCTTGTCCTTGATCTGGGTGAGGTGGAATATATTTCCGATGAAGCCATTGGGCAATTAAAATGGGCGTTAGAGCAGCTTCGATCGAGAGGCGGCGATTTGAAGATCATCAATATTGGTCCGATTATCAAGAACCGATTCGACACGTTAGGCGTCAGCGAGGCATTCAATATTCACCTGCCGGTTCGATTCTGGCATCGGGAACGGATCATCGGTGCGTTGAGACGAATCGGAATCTACTTTTCCCGAAGAACCGGGCTCAGAATGTCCACCTTTGTGCTTATTCTATTGTTGGTGGCGATTGTCGGTTGGTATCTGAGTCTCAGGAGTTTGATCAGGCTGCAATCTCAGCAATTGGTTGATTTGAACTCGCAGATCACGAGCCTGCAGGATCAAATATTTGCGTTGAAGTCGGAACGCGCGAGATTCCTACGACAGATCAATGAGATGAAAGAGAAGCTGATCCCGCTGGAAGCCATCGGCTTTTTCACGCTGTCTTTGGGAGACCAGGAGCCTGATTCCGGCAAAGTTCTCGCCATTACGTTGCCGAGCTGTCCGTTGGAAAAGGATTTGCTGCCTGGAGGTGTGCCGTTGGACTCTCTGAACGCGGGCGATTCCGTAACCGTGATGTCGCGTCAGGGAATTCGGATTAAAGTCAGAACTACCAATGGTTTGGAAGGTTGGATATCCGAAGATGCGTTGGTGGCACCGAGCGAAACAGTTCCTTAGGACCTGGATTGGTGACGGCGTCCTATTCTCCTTTCGTCAGGGATTATGGTTGTCCAGGCTGAGCGCCACAGCGGTGCTGGCGATCGTCACTGCGCTGTACGGTTGGCAGTATGCGTTACTGGTGTTCAATCAGAGCCGCTTGGAGCATGCGCGACGTAGTTTGGGGCAGCTCCAGACGGAGTTACTGTCGTGTGAAGATGTGGAATTCAAACAGCAGCGGCGGCTGCAAGCATCGAGGAAAGCCGATGAGACCTTCCGGGCAATTCAATCGCTGACCGGCGATCGGATGTCGCTGCGGGAAACCGTGGATCTGACTGACATCATCCTGAAGCAGAGCTATCTGTACGGTTACGATCCGTTGCTGATCGTAGCAATTATCCAGGTAGAAAGTCGATTCCGGTCCACTGCGTACGGCAAGCTCAACACAGGGGAATTCAGTGGAGCCGGGGGGCTCATGCAGATCAAGCCATCCACGGTGCAGTCAGTTGCCCGAAGACTTGGAATCAAGCCGCCGTCGACCGACTTGATGGACTCGGAAACCAATGTAATGTGGGGGGTGATCTATCTCACCAGACTCCTGCTGCATTTCCGAGATTTGCGTACTGCGATCATCGCTTATAACATGGGAATCAGCACAGTAGAAAGCAAGCTGGAGCGAGGCGAGATTCTGCCTCGGGATTATTACCACAGGGTCATGAGTAATTACGACAGGCTTCGAACGACAATCCGGTGACTACAGCCCTCCACTATTTCAATCCTTCTCGAGGTGTTGATTCCTGCAACGGCTAAGCCTGCGGCGCCTCTCCATAAGGCTATTTCAATAAGACTACTCGTTGGACTATCTGGACGCTTGGTGTCTTGAGGCGGACGAAATAGGTTCCGGACGGAAGGAACTCGGCGTTCCATAGGATTCGATGCACTCCGGCGGACCACGGTCCATGATCGATTACTGTCACTCGCTGCCCGAGGATATCGAAGATGGCGAGTTCGCCTTGCGACGGGTTGGGGACTGCGAGAGTCAGTGCTGTAGTAGGATTGAAGGGATTGGGATATGCCGGAAGCAGCGCCCAGGACAATGGGGTACTCTCTTCACCATTCGGCTCAGCCCACGTGCCCTCCTGGAGCCAAGTCAGACAGAGCGATAGGAAATTGGATATAGGTGTCGAGCCAGCCAGACCCGAAATCCCTTCCATCCCGAACGAGAAGTAGATGGTGCGATAGCCGGACGGGTCTTCGCGACGGATCCCGCCAGCACGCTGAAGAGGGTCATCTCGGAACCGGAAGCACTCGACAGCGTCGGGACCGGCGTGGGTTCCCCCTACTGAATTCTGGTTCTGGGCTCCGGGTGGTCCCACCAGCAACAGCCACCGATTGTCTCCGATCGGATCGCCTTCCACCCCATCCACAACCCGGTACGTCAGACTGTCGTCGGTATGCACTGCCCCAAGCACATCCTGGAAGAATGTGGATTGTTGGATGTCTTCGCCGACATTCTGACCGGTCAGGATCAGGCGACCGCCGTTGTTCAGATGACTAATGAGTCGGGATTGATCATCGTTGGTGACTGTGTTTGACCGCTGATCGCCGCAGAACCACAGGACTACCGGATGCAGAGTAAGATCATCAGGGGAAACGCCCGAGGACACATTCCGCTTGACATAGGTCCGATTCAGTTGATGCAGAGCATTCTCATAGTAGATTTCGTAGGGGAATCCTCCGTCGTCGTCAGCCAAGAGGATCTGTGGGACACCGATCATGATTTCCAAAGTATCCCGGCTTTCCACTTCTCCGCTGTTGGCGGAGATGACGAGCTCAAGACTGGCGAATCCGTCTTGGGCAGTGCCGGCGATGTGGAATAGCAGGGGTGATGGAATCCAGCGGGTTTGCCCTGCGGACAAATTCCCGATATTTGCTTGACCCTGCAGTACCTCGACCTCGCTGTAGAGCGAGTTCAGGGCGACGGTCACATTTTCGGCAGGGGGAGGATATAACATACCTTGGTTTTGCACTGCCAGCCAGAGTTCGATGGTCTCATTTGCTTCCAGGAATGTGTTGCCATTTCCGCTGCTGGGGGGATTGGCATCGTCATTATAGTAGTAATTAGCCAGGTTCAAGCTGGGTACGAGTCCGGGACCGATGCCATGAATGCCAAAGGATTCGTATAGCTCAATGCTATGGGGGGAGCCGTTCGTCAGGTTGCCGTCGTCATCATCCACCAACAGGACATCGATGAAGTACGACAGGAAGTCTTCGGATAACCCATATTTGGCGAAATGGATTAGTTGGTCTGAGACGTCGGAGCCGACACGTTCCCGAAGGTCCCAGAATGCGCCTCCGATGATACGACCATCATCATGGACTTCGCCCATCCAGTTTTCCGGATACCGAAGCGTGTTATCCAGGTTGCGCAGATAGGGCGGTCCTGACAGGTACAGTCCCCCTTCTCCTACCAGGGGTTCGTCGGTAATGGTGCAGGCGAAATAATCAGACCAGGCTTCGTTCATGGCTCCTGATTGATCGATGTAAGGGAGATAGCCAGACGGATAGATTTGGTCAGTCACGCCGTGGGTGTACTCGTGGTAGATGACGTCGCAGAATAGAGCGAAACTGCGGAATTGGCTGCCACCCCCTCCATAGTAGGTTCCGTATCCGTTCCAGAAGGCGTTCTCGTAAGCATTGCCATACTCGCACACCGCCGGCACGGGATAATCCATGCCCGTGAAACCGGGATCCAGGACTTTGAAGAAATCGTGCACCAAGTTGACATGGTGGTATAGAGTGCGCTCGTCTGTCCTGGAATTGGCAATCGTCCAGGTCCAATTGTGTGGTGTGGAAGGAGTCAATGTATCGTATGAGGCTTCCGGTCCGTCATCATACAGGACTTGAACGTAGGGACCGGATAATAGGGAATGTATGCTGTAGGGAGCAGAGCCAGGAACGGTGATGCTGTAATGACCCAAGCTGTCGGATGTGGTCCAAGCACCTTCCACCTGGACGTTTTCCCAAGAGAATAGGTATGCGGTCAATGGGTCGTTCCAATAGTGCGGCAATGCCTCGCCTTGGATGTCGCCAGTGACCTGGTCTGATATGACGCGACTCGATGCCGCCCGAAGGACGCCGGAATGCGCATCCACCCAGACAGTCCAGCGCTGGTCCGGTTCTGAACCGCGGATGTCCATTCTCCAGCACAGATAGCCATCATCGCCCATTGGAAGTATCTCCAAAGCCGAATTCTCTAATTCCAGACCGGCAGGAAAATCGCGGTTTGACTGAAGAAGTTTGAGGCTGGTGCCTTGCGAAATGGAAGGGCGCGTGGCAACATCCAAATCAGGATGGGTCTTCGCGAAAAACGCCACCAGCTCGCCTGATTGAGTTATCCTGAGGTCGATTCGTCCGCCATAGATAGGGATGCCACTGACAGATTCGCGATAGGGAACCATCCAGATGCGATTGACCAATACCGGCGTCCCTGGGACCCATTTGCCGGGTTCGATGCCAAGCAGTGCGCCATGTTCCCGCAGAAAGATGTCACCCAGCGCAAGCGCATCCTGGGCATCAGATGGGACATTATGGATCATCAATGGAGCACCGACTACGATCATGGGAACATCCTGGTCACGGGACCAGATCGCTTGCCAGCCTGGGGCTTCGGTGGCGACAAATTGCTCCCAGTCGCTGGACGATTTGTGCATGCCGGGATCTGCAACGGCGTATCGTGGAGGAGGAGGCAGGTCCGGGGTTATTGCACCGACTGAAGAAACATACAACGCTGTGAAAAGAAGTGCCGTTAACGCGAGGCTCGCCTTGCGAGCACATCGAGCCTGCCATGATGCGAAGTTTGTCTTGCAGGCAGACCAGACCAGCCGCCGGATTAGATCATTCATGGTAATCCCAATCGTTGTCATTTATCATCAACTTTCAAGGACAAGTCAAGGTCCGAGGAACACCGAGAAGCCAATCAGGACGGCATGATACACATCCGATCGAGTGCTCTCGACGCGGTACGCGTAGTAGTTGCCTTCTTCATCAATGCCTTGTTGGAATCGGTCTTGCCTTCCGAACAAGTCCGACCCTCGATACTCAAGCCGAAGACCGATGCGACCTTCGCCGATTTTGAAACCCAGTCCGGCTTGGAAAATGTTCAACGGGTCACGTGTGGTGTGGGGTATGGACGTGCCTTCAGGGACGCCGGTGGCAAACCCCCACCCTATCAATAGGAAGGGGCGCAGCCACGGCTTCGATTGAAGTATGCTGAATTTGGGGTGGACAAGGACGCTCGCTGTCATCAAGTAGCCCATGTCCTCCTGCTGATGTTGAGTCATCATCAGCTCCAATTCCACGGAGAGGTTACGGGCGACGAAGTATCCAGCGCGGATGGGGACATTCCAATTGGTATAATTATCGCCGGTGTCAGGATTAACAGACCGGAAAGAAGCCGCCAACGACAATTCCCAAGTGCCTCGTTGGATATATAACTGCTTCTTTCCCTCCGCGAGAAGTTCCAGCGGCGGAGTCTTGCTGTCGAAAGTGATCGCCAAGATCTCGTCTCTGGTGTACACGTCGCCTCTGGGGTAGAGGGCGTAGCGATCCTCCCACGGGACGATGGTGACGGCAGCGGAATCAAGCCGAACGATGGCGCCCTGGATCGCTTTTCCATTGTTCAGCAATATCGTGTCCACTGCCAACGCATCGCTCAAGCACAACATGACAGCTATTGCGGAAGCGCACAGAGCAATAATGGGATGGCTACGCGGTTTTTTCATGATCATCACCTGCACGATTCAACGATATCTGATATCGGGGATGCCGGAACATCAAGGCGAACATGATCATCCCCCCCACCAGACCAATGAGGAACATCCACCATGGGAACGACTGCGGCACCGTTTGCTGGATCACTATCGGCAAATTCGCCAAGAAGGACAGAATAATCAGGAGCCCGGCGATGATTTGTAGCCACCACGACCACCAAGGGGGTTTGAAACCGCGACCTTTGGATTCGTTAACCAGGATGACCAAGCCGACTGCGATCAGGCACATTGAGACGAGGACGGGCGCAATGACTGGTCCGATCCATGGGACGGGAATGAGAAACAGCAAGTCCCAAGTCTTGAGAGATGGGGGCCAATTGATGAATATCATCAGCCAAAAATAGTAGAAAATGTCCCAGACTCCGAAGCAGAAGCAGATTGCGGCGAATCTGCCTGCGCCGGTAGCACCAAATAGGATTCCGATAGCGGCAAGCATCGCTATAGTGGCGGCTTCACGACCGACTTCGATCCAAAGGGTTGGGGCGGAAATCGCCCGTAGTGGGAAGGCGAACCCTTCGGGGTAATAGATCGCCCGCAGGTACACGACAACCGATGATTCCAAATACGACATGGCGATGGCGAAGACCGAAAGCCATAAGACTCTCCAACGGAACGCCATGGAATACGAAATCATGAGATTTGATTTGATAATTAGGGAAAGTGTTATTATCTTTGCAGAGAGGCGCAATCTTTAGCGACCCATATCATAATATACCATATCTTTGGGACATTGTCAACACCATGTCACTGACTTTAATGCATCTTGCCGATCTTCATCTGGGGGCTCCTATGAAGTGGCTTGGCGAAAAAGCATTTGAGGGCGGAAATGACCTTGCCAAAGCTTTTAGCCGCGCTGTCGATTATGCGCTGGAGCATGTGGATTTGGTCTTGCTGGCAGGCGATATCTTCGATCACCATCGACCACCGGAGGAGACAATTTCCTTCTTCAGGAGCCAGGTTCAAAGGCTCAGTCGGTCGGGAATTCCAGTGGTGGCGGTGCCCGGGAATCACGATGGCTATTTCTATCCCGACTCGATCTGGCGGACGCGAGAAATTCCGGGGCTCAGATTGATCACCTCGCCTCGGATTGGGACTCCGGTTACCCTCGAAATCAAAGGCATTCCGGTGCACATCTACGGAATGGCGTATCAAACGACGCATTCCGGCGGATCGTTTGACACGTTCAAGAAGACTGACGATCCAGGTATACACATTGCCCTTATCCACGGGTCTCTGATGCATTCACCGGAGTGGAAAATCAGGAGGCAGGATATTCCGCTCGACCCGCAGCATCTTGCGAATTCCGGTATGGATTACGTTGCGTTAGGGCATTACCATCGCTTTACCCGAACGGACGCCCAGAGAGTGCCGTTGGTGTACTGCGGAACTCTGCAAGCCTATGATTTGCAGGAGCCTGGGGAGAGATTCCTGGTGACGGTGACGTTTGATCAAGGAAAGGTTGAGGTGCGCACCCAGGAGTTTCAATCGAGGATTGTCCATGATCTGCAAATCGATGTGACCGGCTGGGACGAATGCAACACCGAGCAGGTGACAAAGCATGTGATGGGGTTGCTGGAGAAGCCGGATGATATCTACAAGATCACCTTGGACGGGACTGCCACAGATGTCATAGATGTGGAACTAATTCAGGTCGAGGTTGCGGGACACTGCTTTTTCGTACGGATTGATGACCAGACGACCTTGCTGGGAGCTGGAACCATCGAAAGGATCGAGCATGAGCCTACCGTGCGCGGGGGCTTTGTACGGGCAGTGCGAAAGCGCTTGCAGGAAGACTCTTCATTGGAAGCAGATGTGGCGGAATTGGCGCTGCGGATAGGATTACGGCAATTCATGGAGGGGGAAAAGCAATGAAGATTGTCGAAGTTGCCTTGGACGGGATGGGCTGCTTTCAGGGGAACGGAAATGCGTTTGACTTCAATGGGGATCGCGTTGTGGTTTTGGGTCCTAACGAAGCAGGGAAATCGACGCTCGCGCGTTCGATTGACGCCCTTCTATTCGGATTCGAGAAAGCGGATGAGGAATCGCGATGGAGACCGTGGGGATCGGCTCGGCGGTTCGGAGGTCGAATAGCATTCGAGATCAAGGGAGATAAGTTCGAGCTTGATCGGGAATTCGGCAAAGATTATGTAAGGCTTATGCGAAATGGCAAGGTGGTGTTCGAGGACGAGGCGAATCCGAGGGGCAAGACCGGAGAGCCATTTCGGGAAGTACTTTCCGGGATATTGCCGCTAACACGGTCGCGCTTTTTCCAATGTCTGTCGTTCGTCCGTCAGGAAGAGATGCAGACGTCTATCAGCGAAGATCTTCGGGAACGGATTACCGGCGGGCATCGATTGGATGCATTGAAAGTGCGTGAGAATCTGGAAGGCATGTACGCGGAACTGACCTGGGAAAAGCCGCCGTGGGGAAGCGCATTGCGAAAAAGGCGGATTATCGAGGAGCTTGAGGATCAATTGAAGGACAAACGGGAACGGAGGAACCGTGCAGTCGAGGCGACGCGAAGGGGCAGTCAGGTGGAGTCAGACCTCCAGGCACTGGAAGCGAAGATCAAGGAGACTGAGAAGGAGCGGGACACGTCAAAATTAGTGTTGGACAAGCAACAGCATCTTTTGAGATTATTGGAGTTAGAGTCTCAGATGCGCGAGAAGCTTGTGGGATTGGGCGAAGAACTTGAGAGGGTGGAACGACTGACCCGAAGCGCCCAGTCTCTGGAAGCAGGAGTTCGAGAAGATTTCCCGGAAATGGCAGCGATGCCTCCGGACACTGCCGAATTGTTGCACGCGCTTAAAGCCAAATCCGCACAAGAAGCAGATGTCATCAAGCAGATATCGGATTGCGAAAATGCTACTGCAGAGGAGCGGAAGAAAGGGACCGCCGGTTGGTTCCATTATGCGATTGCAGTTGCCGCTGGGGCGATTCTCGGAAGTCTGGCGGGATTGATTATCGGCAGACTCGTTTTGGTAGGATTAATTGGAGCCGTCGTAGGAATCTTGACGGCTATAATGTGGACGCAGAAGCTTCGGAGCAAACGGAGGCAACAACTTCGCGCTTTGACCCAAGAGCTGGCGATACTCACGAATCAGCATGCGAAAATATCGGAGGAATTGAAGCCTCTCAGAGCGCAGTTGATGCCGATGTTGAAGGATTCGAATTCGGATGAGGCGCTGCGAAAGTGGAAATCCTATCAAGAGCTGAATGTGGAATTGATGAAGACCCAAGCGGGTCTTAGCAACAACCGTCCGTTTGATACCATCAAGATTGATCACAAGAACGTGGAGATTGAGTACAGACGAATTGTGGATAAGATCGAACAGAGCGTGGAAAAGAATCCGTACCTCAGCGTTTTCAGAAAAGAACCGCAGAAGTTGGGAATCGATGTCGAGAAACGACTGCAGGAAATGCAAAAACTGGACGATGACCTGGAGAATAGGAAAAAGCAACGCGAGAAACTCAGTGTGGAATGGAGGCTGCAAGCGGAAGGCGGAGTCGATGACGTGGACAGTCTGGAGGCGGAATTACAGACTTTCGAAAGGAGCCTTGCCGACCATTTGAGGAAGAAAGCCGCGTTGATTCTTGCGTGGGAATGCCTGACTGAGGCTATAGATGGCATTCGGGACGAACACCACGGAATCATCCAGCAGCGCATGGACGAGTTATTCCGTACCTGGACCAACCGAACCGAGCGGTCTGTAATCCTGGATGAGGATTGGAATCCGTGGATCGTACAGCCTGACAATCCGTGTGTGGCACCGGAAATGCTTTCAAGGGGGACGCTCGATCAGCTGTATCTGGCGTTTCGAGTGGCGTTGTCGGAAGCGCTGAGCCGGGACGTGCCGCTGCCGTTCTTGCTGGATGATCCGTTCGTGCATTTCGATCCGGAACGCAGGAGGCTGGCACGGGAAGCGTTTGAGGCGATCTCGGAGCGCCATCAGGTGATTTTGTTCACGCAGGATCCGGATTTTCGGGATTGGGGAAAGTTGGTGAGACTATAAGGGTCCACACCAAGGTGCCGGCAGGGTGTGGACACCCTGCGGCACGTGAGTCGGACGGCATCCCGCCAGGTTACACTTCGTTTGAAACCTGGCGGGAACAACACTTGACCCCCCTTCTCTTCCCCCCTGCAATAGCAGGGGGGAAAGGCTGGATTCCCGCTTTCCGCCTGACGCGGACAAGTCGCGGGAATGACGCACAAGTACAGGCTATTTACACGACATGTGCCGGCAGGGTGTGGACACCCTGCGGCACGTGAGTCGGACGGCATCCCGCCAGGTTACACTTCGTTTGAAACATGGCGTGAACAATAGAGCAAAAGGGTACACGGCAAGCCGCTGAGGGGCTTGCGCCTCGGCACCTTCGCCTATGACATTATGCTCCTTTGAGCCACGCTTTGATTTCGGTTCGGGCTAAGGTTTCGCGCCCGGAATCACCAATCCGGACGTATATTTTGCCCACTTTCAACACCAGTTTTTCGCCCAGAGCGAAAATTTCCGCTACATCCGACATCTCACTAACCAAACCCCAGTAGGCGTCGCTGTCGTACTTGATTTCGATGGTGGAGTCTTTGTCAGCATAAGTGTTTTCTACCCAGGTATCCCCACGTTTCTCGAACGTTCTTCCCGCGATGCGTTTCGTGAGCTCCGTGGTCTCGTCCAGCGAGGACTTTTCTTTCAAATCACGAACCATCCCACTGGCTTGGATGGCTTCGGCTCTTAATTGCTGGACTGAGGTCGCGCCACTGCTGTGTTCCACGCCAGTTAAGCCTTCGACCGTAACATTCTGACTTGTGCCTCCGCGAATGTGCATTTCGCCTTCTGCGCCAAGATGTTCCCCCGACATACCTTCGAGGACACCTTCTACATCAACGGCTTGCGGAGCCTGCCTTGATGGCATATTCTGTGCGAATTGCTGATCTTCGGTGATCAGAAAAGACGTATAGGGCGTGGCGATACCGTATTCTTTACTCAGGGCGATCACTTCGTCTTTCAATTCGGATTTTTCGCCGTGGAGGCGGATTTCCTCCAACAAAAAGCCAATCCTGCGGGCTGCCCACAATTCGTCCACGAAATCGTTGCTCAATTCTTCCCGGGGAAAGGTCACGACTTGCCGGATCGAGCGGTCGCGACCGTTGACCTGTCCCCGTAGCATCACCGCATGTTCGCCATTCCCTCGGTAGCGTCCCAGCACCAATAGTTGATTTCCGGCGAACAGGTCGGGCAGGTCGGTCGGATACACCATGTCCACGTCAATTCCCTGGAATTCCAAACGCGGATCAGCCAGAACCGGGTGCTGGATTTGATTATAGAAGGATGTGACGGCGGTCTCGATGTTCTCTTGCGGTTCCACAAATTCCGTGGCGCCACGATTAGCTTGGGCAAGCCGATCCAGGAAAATGGCATCCACGTCGTGTCCCACGCCGAACGGGAATATCCGCACGTGGTCGTTATTGGCTTTTTCAACCATGTCCAGAATTGTCTCCAGGTTGGTGGTGCCGACGGTGGGCAAGCCGTCAGTCAGGAGGATGATGGAACGGGGGCGTGACTCGTCCCAATCCATGGATATGGCTCGTTTCAAGGCGTCATGCAAGTTGGTGCCGCCGCCAGAATTGATGCGCTCTACGAACCGCAGTCCCTCGGTGCGCCGAGCGCCGGCATTGACCAGGTCGGTTTGAAAGGTTCGAACTGCGTCAGAGAATTCGACGATATTAAACCGGTCGCGGTCATGCAAATTATGGAGACAGTATTTCAGAGCGTCCTTGGCTTGGCTCAGTTTATCACCGCGCATGGAACCGGAGCGGTCGAGCACGAATACGATGTCTTTGCCGATGATTTCCTGCTGTTCCAGATCCTGTTGAGGCGATATCATCAGCAAGAAGGTGCCCTCCTCCCCATCGCGATGGGCGAGCAAATTCATTCCGAAGTGCTTGTCTGCGAGGGAATAGTAGATTTGGAAAGGTCCATTTACGTCATCGAATTCCCCTTTGAATGTGGCATCGGCACTGCGGTCGTCATCTCGCTCTAATTTAACCTGGGATTGTGGGGAATATACATTTCCCAATTCCTGCTGGGTCTCCAGGTGGACGTCGAAACTCAGATCGGCGTGGGGGAAAGTTTTGGAGCCGGAGGGAAACGGGAATCCCCAGACGTACAGCCCATTTCGGCTATCCAGAATCTGGGAATACGTAAGATCAATCTGTCGTTCCGCTCCCGGCGGGATCGGGAAGATGCTGGCGCGAAACATCTTCTGATTGATGTATTCAAGCAGGGCTGGATCACGGCGCTGGTGGACGATTTGCTGATAGATTCTACGTGCTTCGTCGGCGTCCACTAATTCCGCAGCCCATTCTTTGCCGTCCTGGATCAGCAGGAAGCTGGAAACGACTGCATCTTTAGGCAATGGGAAGACATAAGTGCCTTCGAGCTGCCAGCTATTGGGATTCTTAAAGACCTGCTGGACGGTGACGCACGCGGTGCCGCCCACGATCTGACAACTAACATCCTGGGAAATCAGCTCGACGGGACGGAATTCGGGTCTGACCATCTCGTTCGGGACAATCAAACCCTGAGCGAAAACAGAGGTGGCAGATAGCAGCAGGATCATTAGGATCGGCGTCCAGTGCCGACTTAGGCGTGGTGTCAGGCGTCCCCACCTGACACCGACATTGGCTGACGACGATTGCTTTTTCATGATTTCCTCCGGATTAGAGTGTTGTGCGGTCTCGTAATCATTACTCTGGGGTGGAGGAAATATTCCGTGAGAAGGAAATTCCAAATCACTAGCACCAAGCTCCAAACAAATTCGAAATTCGAAGCACGAAATTCGAAACAAATTCGAAATTCCAAATCCGAAACTCGGGACTATGGGGTCGGTGACGCGAGAAAGAACGAAGCAAATCGGAAGAAATATTCTAAGAGGAAGAAAGGAATAGTGTAAGGCAGGGACGCGCGACACCACAGGGAAATTAGGAAAATGGTGTCAACTACGGAGAGTCGACACCACGTACCATTTCGTGTCAGGTGAGCACGCCTGACACCACTGGAAATATCCAAATTGCGCTGGCAGACGCCCTCGTCTGCCAGTTGGATCATTTCTTTTCCGTCACACGAGGGCGTGTGACGGCACAGCTGAATGGTGTCAACTACGGAGAGTCGACACCACGGGAAATCGTGCCCCTGAGACGATTCGAACGTCCGACACGCGGTTTAGGAAACCGCTGCTCTATCCTTCTGAGCTACAGGGGCTTTGGTTTGTGTCGGGTGGGGACACCCGACACCACCTCTACAGGGGCTGTTTTCTGCGTCAGGTCAGGACACCTGACACCACTCTTAACAGGGCGTCAGGATTTCAGGGATCCTGACCTACATCGCTGTGTCGGGTGGGGACACCCAACACCACGGGGAATGACACATTTTGAGTGCTCCGCAGAGTGAGGACACTCTGCGGCACAGACATCTGCTGGATTCCCGCTTTCCGCCTTAGGCGGACAAGCCGCGGGAATGACACGTAAGATCCTATAATGGTGATATGAGTGGTGCCAGGTGAAAGCACCTGGCACCACATTCATACAAGTCTGCCGCTAATTAGAAGCGACGACCAGCACCGGCACCTCGACGTTCAGCACGAGGGCGGGCTTCGTTGACCTTCAAGGCTCTGCCTTTCAGGTCTTTGCCATCCAATCCGCTGATTGCGGCGCTGGCTTCGTCTTTCGACGGCATTTCGACGAACCCGAAGCCACGGGACCGGCCACTGAACTTGTCCTTTACCACGGTTGCGGAATCGATCTGCCCGTAGGCTTCGAACGTCTCGCGCAGGTCTTCATCCGTGACCTCGAATGACAAGTTGCCAACATAGATGTTCACGTCAATCTCCTTCTGTGAACATTTCTCCGACATATCCGGAGTTATCGCCAACCAATTTCCGGATAAAGGACATTTTCACCACCGGCGCCCTGAGGGAAAACTGCTACTATCACTTCTATCCGTCTACTATAGTTACTTACCGTTTCAGGAATAACGCACTCTTAGAAGCGCCGTCCGCCGCCACGATTTTCGGTGCGCGGGCGGGCTTCGTTGACCTTCAGGTTCCTGGCCTTCAGGTCGCTACCGTCCAGACCGCTGATAGCAGCACTAGCTTCGGACTTCGTCGACATTTCGACGAAACCAAAACCTCTGGACCGGCCGCTGAATTTGTCCATGACTACTGCCGCAGAATCGACCGTTCCGTAAGCCTCGAAGGCTTTACGCAGATCGTCTTCCGTGACATCGAAGGACAAATTGCCGACATATATGTTCACTTCGTTCTCCTTTGGTGAACATTTCTCCGTATTACCCGGAGTTTCCGCCAAACAATTTCCGGATAAAGGACATTTTACCTATCGGCGTCCGAGGGAAAATTGCTGCTATCACTTCTATCCGTTCGATAATGTTACGTGCTGTTGTCAGAACGATACACTGTTAGAAACGACGTCCGCCGCCGCCACCACCACGACGTTCGGTGCGGGGACGAGCTTCGTTCACTTTCAAGGCTTTTCCGTTCAAGTCTGAACCGTCCAAGCCTTTCATGGCGGCTTCAGCTTCTGCTTTGGCGGGCATTTCGACGAATCCGAAACCCCGCGATTGACCACTGAACTTGTCCTTTATCACGGAAGCGGTTTCGACACGACCGTAGGCTTCAAAAGCCTTACGCAGATCGTCGTCGTTGGTGTCCAAGGACAAATTACCTACATAGATGTTCACTTCGATCTCCTTTGTGTGAACACTTCTCCGAAAACCCGGAGTCCTCGCCATTCAATAACCGGATAAAGGACATTTTGCCCATTGGCGTTCTTGGGAAAACTGCTACTATCTCTTCTATCCGTCGAAAAGAATTTCAGTTTGCCGCCTCTCCTTTATATTAGACCGACCAAGGATCAATATCGGTGCGAAGCCTAAATATATCTAAAATTTTCTCTAATTGCAAGTGTTTTTTTGCTTTTTCGCAGATTCCTCTGTCCTCCGGTGTTTCCGATCCGTAATAGGTCAAGACGTGCAAGGGAAATTCTTTCATTCTATCGCATCCGTGAAATCTACATTGGCAAGCAAAACCGATTGTTTCCCATCTTTTGTTGCTCTCTTCTTTTGGATTGGAAATGCACCAATACCCCTTCATCCAACTTACTGTTAATATTCCCTATCTGTTTTGTTTTATGCGTTTCGTAAAAACATCCGGTGCAAGACCGGCATTCCTTGACCAGTCCAACATTATCTTAACATATAGATGTGCTGTGGCATCGGTCCATTCAACATTAACTTCACTCCTAAGTTCTTTAGCAAGTTCAGAAAGTGTACAGCGCTTATTCTCGTGCCTTCTTAGAATTTCCACAAAAATGGCGAAAGATTTCATCTTGAGAGCCCCTTTTGCGAAAATCTCTTTTCGCTCATCATCGAGAACCGCAAAAAAGTAACCCATGTCCATTATTTCGATGGATTGTCCCTTTCTTTTAATTAGATCTAGGTCTTCCAACGCTGATAGCGATTTGAAGACGGTGCTATTGGCAAGACCCGACTAATCAATAGATTTACCTAATGACAAAGCATCTACCAGTCTCTTCGCCACCTCAAGAATAGGCGCATACTGAATACGAGGAGTACGAGTCCCATGTCTCTTTGCAAATACTAATTTACGCTCACGTACTTCTTTGCCGGGTTTGAGAAAAGACAATGTCCTGTTTCTTATATTTAGAATGCCTAAATCAGCGGCATCCATCCAACCCTGCAAGACTCTCGCATACGTCAACCATGTCGTCTTTGACGCTGAAATATACGGACAAGATTCTTTCAATAGCTCCGACAAATCATTGGTACTTATAGACTCCTTTTCCTTTAAAGCACAAATGACTTTCCATATGATCCTGTTGCGCTGAAGCCTTTCTTTAAGGTGTTCCCGCAAGACCGTGTTCCATTCGTTTTCCTGTTTTGGCAACTCTATATCCAAAATCACGTTACCCTCTTTTACCTCGGCGATGCCTAATAAGTTCATGTCCCTAAAAACATTGTAAATTGATTTTTCTGATAAACGCGCTCTTTCCTGGAAGGCAGCAGTATCTAGAATTCCATTGGCCTCAACCATTATCTTGGTTGCATTCAGAACACTTCCTACTTGTGCTCTAAGGATATAGTTCTCTCGAATAGGCAATCTTCCAGTATTTAGATAGTCCCTGAATATATCCCAATATATATCATATTTAATTCCAACTCGAACTACAAGTCGACGATTCACCAAGGTCTGAACAACACTCGGTTTAAATTCCTCACCCAGCTCGGAGACACTAATCGGAGCCATTTTTGAAATTTTCCGTAAAGTATTTTCCTCTTCAATTGTTAATCCATGGAGATCCTCCTTAAATAGTTGTTCTACATTCAGGAGCCGATTTGCGATATCTGATTGGGGAATGCCATTCTCACGCTGTGCTTTTACGTGTGCACACAGTTTTTTGAGCAGCCAGGGATAACCCTGAGAAAACTCAGAAAGGAAAAATCGCAGGTCAGCCCTTAGAGTGGTGTGCAACTCATTCCCCAATCTATCAAGGAGGGTAGTTGTCTCTAATTCAGTGAAAGTATCCAAGGTTATTCGATTGCTGACGCTCGTTATGACATCTCGAAGTCGGTAAGGGAAATCATCTGTAGTACCAACTAAATCCGTTTTCCAAGAGAATCCAAAGACAATATTAGTCTGGGCATCAGCGCATTTTAGAAGTAAATTCACTATTCTTGTTAGAGCATCTTCGTGGAAAAAGACATTCTCAAATTGGTCCAGAAATATAAATAATAATTTTCCCTTAGCCTCAAGTCTATTTGCCAAATTAATCATAGTCTTCATAGCACCTTCAAATCCTGTGATATATTCAACCCTTTCATGTTCACCGATATTTCCATCAAAAGTATCAAATTTGCGAAGAGCATGGTCTAATACTTTTAAAATGAATTGTGAGGTCGATACTGCCCGTGAGTCTATGGCGACAGCGAAATGTCCTTGTTTTTTCACTAAATCAACTGCAGATAAAACAATAGAACTCTTTCCCCATCCTGAGTTGGCTTCAAACAATATTCCACGACAAGATGTTTCTTTATTCAAGACCCGATTTACGAATTCTTTAAATTCCTTTAATACCGATACCCTTCCCACAAAATGCTCAGGAGATGCTGGGAATTGATATTCAAAACATTCTGAACTACCTTTAACTTCTACAATTTCCTCAGATTCCTGCGTCTTTGTCGATTGCTGTAAGCCAAAAACACCAGTATCAGCCGTGACCATTTCCATTTCTTTGAGCTCAGGACATACCTCTTTGACAAAGTCTAAGGATGCCTTTTCACTTATTATATTACCTGCTCCATCTAAGATACAATAACTGCTTGGAATTGTTCCCCCAGAAGGAATGATATCCTGTATATAGAAAAATCCCTTTTCAGTATAACACAATGAGTAATCTCCTGGATGTCCAACTTTCTTTGACATAGAATGGTAAATAACTTCAGGTCGTACTACAGGCAGGACCTGGAATATTGAATCAAGTACCTCTTCTTCCTGCAGTAGGCGGATTGTAATCTCATTATTTCCCTCGCAGTTCTCGTTGTAGAATGCTTTTGCATAACTATTAATGCCAGGTAAAGCGATAAAGAGACCCTGACAACGTCTCTCTTTAAACCAAAAAGTCATGTATTTTCCATAGAACGATTGTAGCTTGGGGGCATCAATCTCGGTTGCATAACATTTACACTCAGCATATAAAGGAGTTCCAGCGACAATTGAACTACCCTCTATATCTATTTCCATTCCCGCATAATTGACATTAGCTATCCTGTCAATTTTGTATCCATACCTTCGCAGAACTTCTGCCATTAGTTTTTCAAAAAGTTTTCCGCGCTTTTGCGCACTTGATTGCTGCGAGTCTCCGCCTGCGACTATTCTCAACCTGCCCATGTTATTTCTCCCTCAAAAAGACCTTCTTTTGTAGCTATTATTTAATTATGGTTCTTGTGCTTCGGATTGGAAATGCACCAATGTATGAAGGGGATATTTCTCCAACTTACCCCTGCCCTTCAGGAAATCCAATTCCACCAAAAATGCCACCCCGACAATATTTCCACCTAACTCCTCCACCATCCGGCACGATGCTGCCATGGTCCCGCCCGTCGCCAGCAGATCATCAACCATCAGGACATTGTCTCCTTTGGAGATTGCATCCCGGTGGATCGCCACTCTGTCAGTACCGTATTCCAGGGAATAACTTTCCTCCAGGGTTTCGGCGGGTAATTTGCCCGGTTTGCGGACCGGAACCAGTCCAGCATGCAGATGATAGGCGATGGCGGATGCGAACAGAAAGCCGCGAGCTTCGATTCCGACCACCTTATCAACACTTGAATTTCTAAAAGGTTCCAATAGGGCATCAACCGCTTCCCGAAACCGGTCGGGATTCTTGAGCAGAGTAGTGATGTCCTTGAATCCGATTCCTTTTTTGGGAAAGTCCTGGACGTGGCGGATGGATTGCTTGAGGCGTTCCGTTACCATTTAAGGTTAAATCCTTTCTCTTTGTAGGTCGGTTTCTCCCACTCAACTTGCAGATCCTTGACCGAGGCGGATCGCGGACCGACTTTCAGGACTTGAATGAGGGATTCCACAATGCTGCGGTCTCCCTCGGCTCGGAGTTCCACAGTGCCATTGGGCACATTGCGGACCCAGCCGGTCAGACCCAGAGAGGTGGCTTGGTGGATCACGAAATAGCGATAGCCGACACCCTGGACTCTGCCACTGACGATGATGTGTGCGGCGACGTCCATCTTAGAAATCAAATTCCAAATGCCAAGCACCAAATTCCAAACAAATTCAAAACACCAAACTCCAAACCATCCAATCCGACCCGTAGTATAGGGCTTTATGCCCGACCATAGCGCCCACAAAGGGCTATGCTACACTCAACTATTGCACGCTAACGCCCACGAGGGGCGATGCTACGGTGACAGGCGATACATCATTCGGGGGAATGGGATTGCCTCGCGGAGATGTTTCAGCTGACAGATCCAACTGACAAACCGCTCTAATCCCAAGCCGAATCCGGACATTGGCACGGCGCCATACCGCCGGATGTCAAGGTACCACTCAAAATCCTCGATGGGGAGATTGTGCCGTTTGATGCTGTCAATCAGTTTTTCCAGGTTGTCTTCGCGTTGACTGGCGCCGATGATCTCACCGTACCCTTCCGGCGCCAACAGGTCAGTGCCCAATACGAGACGGTCATCGTTAGGATCGGTTTTCATATAGAATGCTTTGATTTCTTTGGGGTAGCGGTGGACGAACACCGGCTTGTCGACATGTTCGGCAATGGCGGTTTCCTCCGGAGCGCCAAAATCGGAACCGAACGTAACGGCAAATCCTTTTTGCTGGAGCAGTTCAATGGCAGCGGAATAGGCTATCCTGGGGAAGGGCTTTTTGACGTTCTCTAAGACGGTGGTGTCGCGCTCGAGGATTTTCAGCTCCTCACGATTTCGGTCAAGCACACGACTGACGACATAGCACGTGAAGTCTTCGACCAATTCCATTAGCCCATCGAATTCCAGGAAAGCGACCTCTGGTTCGATTTGCCAGAATTCGGTTAAGTGGCGCCGAGTTTTGGATTTTTCGGCGCGAAAGGTCGGACCGAAGCAATACACTTTCCCGAACGCAGCTGCAGAGGCTTCGTTATACAACTGCCCGGATTGGGACAGATATGCCTTCGATCTAAAGTAATTAGTCTCGAACAGTGTGGTAGTGCCTTCGCACGCTGATGGAGTGAAGATAGGGGCATCGATTAAAGTAAAGCCGTTGGAATTGAGGTACTCTCGAATGGCGATGGACGCCTCATGGCGGACGCGAAGGACGGCATGGGGTCTTCGGGACCGAAGCCACAAATGCCGATGATCAAGCAAGAACGCATCGGAATGCTCTTTGGGCGTGATGGGGTAATCCATGGAATACCCGACGATTTCCAGGGTGCGAAGCTGCAACTCGAAGCCGCCTGGGGCTCGATCGTCTTTGTGGACGATGCCGGTGACCCGAAGAGAGGTTTCCTGAGTCAGAGTGTCAATCAAGGCAAAGGTTGCTTCACCGACATCCGCGATGGAAGCGACGCATTGGATGATGCCGGTACCATCGCGCACGAGCAAGAATCGGATCTTGCCTGAAGAACGGGCGTTGTACAGCCAACCTTCCAGCTTTACTTCCTGACCGTCCCATTTCGCAAGGGAATCGATGTATACTTTTTGTGGCACTAAGTTCCTCCAAACAAGAGAAGTTCTCACGCCATGGCACAGTTATCGCATAGGCGTGTGAAGGTGTGAACGTGTGAATGAGCCCCCCTTGAATTCCCCCCGGATACCGGGGGGAAGGAAACGATCTGGGTTGTCATGGTCCATACCATGACAACCAACATTGGCGTATGTGGCACGGGCTTACAGCCCGTGCGCATGGGCAGGATGCCCATGTCACAGACGCTAATCTTCGACTTTCAAGTCGCGCATCATCAAGTGTTCAACTGCGATTCTGGGGTCCTTATCGTGGAATAGCACGTAGTAAGTTTCTTCGGTGATGGGCATAAGGACATTGTGGCGGCGGGATAGGTCATAGGCGGATTGTGAGGTGCGGACGCCCTCGGCGACCATGACCATTTCGCTCAAGATGTCCTGCAGCTTTTGTCCTTTGCCGATTTGTTCTCCCACACTTCTATTGCGGCTGTAGGGGCTGTTGCAAGTCGTGATCAAGTCGCCCATGCCGGATAAGCCTGCGAAGGTGACTCGCTTGCCGCCCAGAGCGGTTCCAAGGCGGGTGATTTCTGCCAGTCCGCGAGTCAGTAACGCTCCTTTAGTGTTGTTCCCATACCCGAGCCCGTCGCAGATTCCAGCAGCAAGGGCGATCACATTCTTCAGGGCTCCCGCCAGTTCCACGCCGATCAAGTCCTGGCTGGCATATACCCGGAGCGTAGGCGAGAAGAATGCATGCTGGGCGCGCTGAGCCGTCGAGAGAGCCGGGGACGCCACTACCACTGAAGTCGGAATCTGATTGCAGACTTCTCGGGCAAGACTGGGTCCGGACAGCGCGGCAATCTTTCTCGGCGACCAGTGTGGGCAGACTTCTCGGTATATCTCGCTCATCCGATAGAGAGTGTGGTTTTCGATGCCCTTCGTAGCACTGACGATAATGGCGTCGTCCAACGGGAATTGCGCCATCTTCTCGACGGTGGATCGAACCACATGCGATGGCAAGACGATCAGCCAGATGTCCTTGCGGGTGCAAGCGGTTTTGAGATCGGATGTGATCTCCATGGTAACGGGCAACGGAATGCCGGACAGGAATTCCTTATTTTCTCGGTCATGACGCAGTCGAACGACGGCGTCCGGACGGAATTCCCACAAGGTAATCCGGTGCCCCAATCCGTGGAGGTGCAACGCCAGTGTGGTTCCCCAGCTTCCTGCACCCAGCACCCCGATCCTTAAGGGTTCGCGGTCAATGCTCATCCGATCTTGTGTTCACCCCCCTTCAATAGTCGCCAGATGTTTTTCCGATGGGTGAAGATAATCAGAATCGGCAGCAGTATGCTGAAGAACTGCAGTGATTGGTCAGAGGACCCAGAGGAAAGTACCACGACGGGAAAGCTGATGGCTGCGACCATAGATGCCACTGATACGTAGCGCGTAATTCCAACGGTAATCCCCCAAATAGCCAGGCAGACCAGAGTCGAGATGGGTGAGATTGCGAGGATAACCCCGGCGGCGGTTCCGACGCCTTTTCCTCCGCGGAAATGCCCGAAGATCGTCCAGATATGTCCTGCGATTGCAAACAGACCAAAAATAATCTTGACCGGCACCACCGATAACGGCGATTGCCAGGATTGCACCGCCCACGGAGCTAAGAAAAACGTGGGAAGGAATCCTTTAGCAGTATCGATCATGAGGACCAAGATTCCATATTTCAAGCCGAGGGCGCGAGTGACATTCGTTGCACCCGAGCTGCCTGACCCGAGCTGACGAATGTCAACACCTTTCAATAGGCGGACCACCAGGATGCCGGTAGGTATCGATCCGATCAGGTAACAGGCTATGCAGCCTGCTGCAAAAGGAATCACTCATCACTCGCTTGCGATCAGGGAACTCGAAATCCGGTCTTTTGCGGCTTCATTTGGTTGTGATCTCGCCGACGACCATGGGCTTATCACCCCGTCCTCGGGCGATGTCCAACAAGCGATCGACATCGTCTTTGCCGCACCCTACCACGAAGCCAACGCCCATATTAAATACTCTGCGCATTTCCTCAATCTCGATCTTTCCCTCTTGTTGAATCAAGGCGAACAACGGAGGAACCTCCCAGGCAGACCAGTCGAAGACTGCCTTCATTCCTTCAGGAACGACACGCTTGGTATTCCCTTCCAGCCCACTTCCCGTGATGTGTGCCATGGCTTTGACTTTGACGCTGGAAAGGATACTCGAGATGAGGGAAAGATAAGATCGATGGATACGAAGCAGTTCTTCGCCCAAGGTTCCTTCCAGACCTGCGATGCGGTCGTCGAGATTGAATTTGGACAGTACTTTACGTGCCAGGGTGTATCCGTTGGTGTGCAGTCCGTTTGAGGGGATGCCAATCAATATGTCGCCGGGGACAAGGCTAGAACCATTGATCAGTTTGTCTCGATCCGCGATTCCGACGATGGTCCCGACCAGGTCATAATCGCCTATTTTGTAGATGTCGGGCATTTCAGCCATTTCGCCGCCGATCAGCACACAGCCGTTTTGGCGGCACGCCATGGCAATGCCTTTGACTATCTGCTCGACCACCGGCGCTTGTAAGGTTCCGATCCCGATGTAGTCAAGGAAGAACAAGGGTTTGGCGCCGCAGGTCAGGATGTCGTTGACACAATGATTGACAATGTCCTGCCCCACGGTATCGTGTACTTGGGCTTGGATCGCCACAAGCAGCTTCGTACCGACACTGTCGGTGCTCGACACCAGGATCGGGGTCTTGATGCCTGACAGATCCGGGGCGAAACAACCGCCAAAGTGCCCCCATTTCCCGTACACTTGGGAATTGAAGGTGCTTTCAACCCAGGTCTTGATGCCGGCGATGGCTTTGTCGGCTTCCGCTAAGCTGACGCCGGCGGACTGGTAGGTCTGGGGTGTTGACTTCATATCGAGAATGTGCCTGTGTCCGAACAGTAAGCGCCCCGAAGGGCGCTTGATAGGTGCCGAGGGCCGGAATCGAACCGGCATGAGCTCAAAAGCCCGGCGGATTTTGAGTCCGCTGCGTCTACCAGTTTCACCACCCCGGCATCAATGACAGTTGAGGTGCACGATTGACGGAATAAGAGTGACTTGTGGAATCCTAACGACAAAATCTATCTCGCGGCCTGCGACGGTCCAAGAGTACAATGATACAAAATGTTTGGTCAATTGTCAAGAGAAAAATATGAGTCTATCCCCGCTGCGCCTATTCTGTGAATGCGCCCGCAAGCAAACGGACACAAAAAAAACCACCAGGGTCATTGCGGAGCTTGATAAACGTGGGGGGCCATTTACCAAGGCAAGCGCTACCTGGTGGTGATTCCTTCAAACTTGACCGTCTAATATAAGGAAATAATTCTATAAACGCAAGTACTTTTTGCGTTTTTTTACTCAATCCATTTGACCCTGGCGGAACCAAGTCCCACGCTTAAATCCAGGGTGATGTAGTCTTTATTCTCATCGAAACCCGGGCTAAGGTAAGTCGAATCTCCCTTCTTGTGGAAGTCATCGAATTCCACCGATGACAGGAACGAGCAATCGCAGCGGACTTTCACCTGTGAGCCTTTTGGAATCAAGAGCTCCAAAGAGCCCAGACCGACGTCCATCTTTGCCGTGAGGTTCTTCGGCAGCGGACCGCTCATGTCTATGGTTGCTGACCCAAGTCCCACCTCTATGGTCACCGTCTTTGCGGAGGCATTGCCCAATTTCTCTAATTTTAAGCTGCCTAATCCGGTTTCCACCGCCAGTCGATCCATCGCCACCGGATTCGGAGTATCGAATTTCAGAGTCACATCTGACATCCCAGCTTCAATCTTCAAATCCTCGACCTTCAAGCTGGATAGGTCGAAGTCGCCGCTTCCCATAGCGAGATCCGCTGAGATCTCTAAAGGGATTCGATCGGTCAGAAGCACATTCCATTGATTATGGGTTGCGTTTTTGTCGGGACCGGAACCTGCACCCTTGAAGAGGTCTTCCAGGTCCTTATGATCGGTCATGGATTCATCGAATTCCATGCCTAGCTTCAGGAAGCCATTGTCACCCCGCACACTGTAGGACACTAACGGTTCGAAGTGTTTTGCGAGATAATTGAGACTGACGTTATATGCCTGATTTCCTGAAGCTTTCGCCAGATGCAAGTCCACTACCGAGAGATCGAGATCGACTTCCATGGCTTGCTCGGTGGTCAGGTCGGCTTGTTCGGTCTTGGATGCCCAATCGTTGTCGGACTCGGATTTCTTTGAAAATCCCGAATTGACGTTGATCAAGACCACGCCGATCAGAAGCAGGACAGCGGTCATTCGTTTCATCTCTTCACCTATGAGTTAGGGCTCTGAGTACTTTTGAAGTCTGATGTCACCCTGTGCAGTTTCGATACGGATGGACGGTCCCCCTCCATTGATGTCTCCGGTGGCGATTCGAGTATGAGAATTCTCAGTCCCGATCATCAAGGGGAAATCGGATGTGATGTCGTCGGAGGAGTACTTGCTCCAGCCTTCGATTCTCGCCCGCACAGAGCCCTTGTAATCCGTTGGCAGTATGCATGAGACGTCGCCGCCGGAAGTTGTCAGTTCTATCGCGTACGATTCGGCGGATTTCTTCATCTTCAACGACAAATCGCCGTTCGAGGTCACGACGGTGACTGCTCCCCGAATGTTTTCGAGACTGATGTCCCCGCTTGAGGTATACGCATTGACCGTCTGTCCTTCGATATTGTTTCCGGATACGTCCCCGTTGGACGTTGTGGCATCAACTGAGCCTGCGATGTTCTTGAGATCAAGATCACCGCTCGATGTCGCCAACGAAACATCGGCTGCGATGTCCTGGGCGATAATGTCACCTCCGGAAGTGGTTGCTTTCACCGACTTGCTTGCTTTGACATCCGTGATGTCAAGGTCGCCTCCGGAGCTAGAGAGGTCCGCATCGCCATCCAAGTCGGTTAGCATGATATCACCACCAGATGTGGCGGCTTTGAGTGTACCGGATACGTGACTCAAGTCGATGTCGCCACCTGACGTACTGACTGCGATTTTGGGACTGCAGTGGGCAACCTGTATATCGCCGCCCGAAGTCATGGCATTGACGATTCCCTCCATACTCCGGATGTCTATGTCCCCACCGGAGGTAGAGAGATTGGCGTTACCTGTCACTGAAGTGCCCTTGATATCGCCGCCGGAAGTTGAGAGGTTGACATTGCCCTTGATATCCTCGATTTCCAAGTCGCCGCCGGAAGTGGTCAAATTAGCATTAAAGACGGCAGGGATTTGAAATTTGAGGGATCCTCCTCGGAACGGATTCTCAGTCTGTGGACTTCTGAAATGGAAGTCGTCTCCGGATTTTTTCAATTCCACGCGGAATTTCTGGTAGTATTTCTTCGCATCATCCTCGTTGGCGACGTCCAGGACGATTTTTTCCACCATGACCACTTTGATCGCGGTGCCGCCAGTGACAGTGACGTCCATGGAGCTGACTTCGACCGACAGCGAGTTACCGGGAACGGAGTCCCACTCATAAGTCGATTCGCAGATTGCTCGACCGTTTTCCCAGCGGATATTATCTTGAGCGAACCCGGCGTGCGGCGCAAGAAGTGACCACGCCAGGAAAAGCGACGGGAGAATCATTCTTGAGGTGTTCATGATGACTTTCTCACAATTAATATCATGGTATTTATGGAAATACGAGAAACGTCAACCGATCTCAGCATGGCGAATCGCTTCGCGCGCATGTGCCCGCACACCCTCATGTTTATCGACGGAGGCGACGAACTGCAGGGTCTCCATGACCTTTCTATCCATCGCGACCGGGGTCAAGGCGTCGATTGCTTCTAATCGAATGCCCGGGTTTTCATCGTTCCACAGGGCGTAGATATAGGCATCCTGCAACGCGCGATTGATCGGGTGCACGGCAAGACTCTTGATCGCTTTCATTCTAATACCGGGATTCTTGTCGGTTTTCAGGGCGTAGATCAGCGCCTGCTGAGCTGTCTGGTCGTCGCCCATATTCGCCAATTCCTCTACGGAGTTCATGCGGTGTCCGGCGTTCTGATCATACTTGACCAGGTACGCCAGGAGCTCGGGCAATCCCAAATTGGCTGTCTGGACGTTTCCAGGCAATTTGGACGATTCCGACTGGACTGCTTTCAAGATCCAGTGCGGAATTGCCCGTCCAGCGGATCGTACTGTGTCAGGTGGCAACCGACGCATTAAGATTCCCACATAGATGCCGGCTCCGAACACGACTACCGCCAGAGTCACGCCCCAAGCGAACTTCCGCGACATGCGATCGTGTAGCCATAGGGACCAAGCGGGTTTGCCATTCCCGATTTTGATCCTGCGCATGGCATTCCGGCGCGCCGCGTCAATCGCCGACTCGTCCGGAATATCCCGCGCGGCGCGACTCCAATACGCATCCAACTTTTCACAATTTCGCAACCATCGCTGGCAAACGTCGCAGCCGTCGAAATGTGCTTTCTCAGCCGCCGGTAACTTGTTCACGGAGAAATCCGTGATCAGATTGTCTCTTGTTTCCTGACAGATTTTCTTCATGGCTGGCTCACCAACCGCTCTTCTATGTTGTACGTGATGTACATCAAATCATAGTTTTGAGATTGGTAATTGCGACACACATTATGTTGCCGATATCATACATTATTTGAAGTAATTCTTCAAGTCTTTTCGCAATTTAGCCATAGCGCGGTGCAAATAGCGTTTGACGGTTCCCGGAGTGCAATTCAGTGATTCAGCAACCTGGTTGATTGTCATCTGACCGTCATATTTCAGTGTGACTGCCATCTGTTGTCTGGGTGGCAGGCGACGAATGGCATTTCGCAACGCGACAGTTCGTTCGCGATCCATCAGGTCTTTGTCCGTTGATTTGCTGTCCGCCAAGCGTTCAAGGGTATCGAATCCACCATAGTTGGTTTCCCGCTCTCTTCGGCTTGACAACCGTTTTTGATGCCGCAAGTACGCGTTCAACATGACCCGAGCGGACCAAGTACTGAAGGTTGCTTCCTGGCGAAAAGATTTCAAGGATCGGTACACGTTGATCAGTCCATCTTGAAACGCATCTAAGGCGTCCTGCTGGTTGCCTAGGATCGACATCGCCATTCGAATCCAGCGGTCTTGGTGCTCCGTCACCAGGATGTCGAAGGAGGAAAGGTCGCCTTTCAGAGCCTTGTGGATGATCTCTTGATCCATGGGCTACCTGATTTGTCCCCTGTGCCGGGGGCTTCTACTATAATAGAGTCAGTGTGACGGGAAAAGGTTGTCATGGAGCCTGGAAAAAGATTAGAAATTTGGACAGGAGGAAAGAGATGATGTGGGAAAGAGAGGGGGTGATGCGTGGGAATGCATTCGAAAATACTCACTATTCTCTATACGGAACTGCAGAACGATATTTCGGTGTAATAGATTGATAATAATCCAATAATGCGTTCCTAAAAGCTCGAAGTAATGCTCGACTAAATGCTCGTTATTTGCTCGGATCATAGTACACCACCGATCGACCTCTGGTACAGGATGGGATCAGGAATTTTTTGTCTACAAGATCCCTCAATTCGCAGAAAGCCGTGTATCTGCCGACTCCATTTCGGTCACGATATTCACGATTACTGATGTAGCCGTTTCGCTTGACGTACTTCAGAGCGTTCCTCTGGCGGGTATTCAACGTGTCGATAGGATGTCTTAACGGTACGTGCGAGGACAGGTGTTCCAGAAAGACATTCAGAAGATCGCTGATGCCTTCGAGATGGTAGGTGATCCATTCGGTCAATTTAGGCGAGGTGCGTTCTTCGAATCTCATGTGGGGGTGGTCGTAAGAGTCCAACAGATGATAATAGCGCACTCGATCCTTGGCGAATATGGACTCGTAGGGCAACAGACTTCGCCACGGAAAGAGGTTGGAAACTACTGTTCTACGGAAGAACAAGCGGGCGACTTTGCCATTGTCTTGTTGAAAAGGGCGAAGTTCGAGGAGACGATGGTGCGCGATGGCAGCACGGACAAAAGCGTGACTGTTGTGATCGTGGGCGTTCAACCAATCCAGCAACGCTTTAAGATAGCCGTCCAGGTCCCGGGGAGAGGGCAGGTAGAATTTGACATCACGTCCGTTCGGTTTGTATATGGCTGTAAAGCGCGTCCGGATCTGACCGGCAAAAATGTCGCCCTCCCCCACTCCAGACCGAAGTTGGTTGTGGATGGCGCTCAGGTCTGCTAAAGCAAGTTCCGCCGTGGGTTGGAGGTTGCGAAGATAGTCGAGCACCGCCGCATAGTTCTTTATTCGGACCTGGACTCTTGCCGCTCCGGAGTTCTCAATCAGGTTTCCATTCAAGTACGCTGTAACTTCATCCGGCTCCAATCCCCATCTCTGAAAGCGAAAGGCACTGCATACGCTTTCCTGCCGCCATTCCTGCCAAGATTGCCTCAAGAAATCGCGGAAGAGAGCAGAAGCCGATATGAGGGATTCCAGCGAATCGATTTCCCCTAATAATCGAGAGATATCTTCGTTTGTCTCATAGATTGGTTTAAAGAGATTGGTCGCTGTCATATAGTTTCCCATATCGTTGTTCGAATCTATCTTTGCCGACCGCCAGAGCCAGAGTCAATGGACAGGCTTTTTCAGCGATTCCGATGATTTCTGTTATGATGTCCCGGATTTCCCATTGCGCAGTGTGGTCCATGCGTAGTCGTGCCATGTGGTAAAGCTCGCGGGCGTTCACGTGGAGAAGCAACCGACGTTGATGCGCATTAGTCAAGGTGTATTCGGCGCTGGAAGGCGATTTCTTGCAGATCTGCCGAAAGAGTTTTGTCGATTCCTGGACGGCGTTTAGGAACGGCTCTTCCAAGCCAGCTTGAGACACAGACGGTGGCACTACGACGCTCAAGTCGGGATCGTAAGGCTGAGCCAGTTGGGTGGACATGCGGTGACGCTTCAACTGTGCGAAGGCGGATGCGCTGAGGATCACCTCAAACTCGAAGTCGAGCGTTTCGAATTCACGCCACACCGGGTCATTTGCACCGAGCCCTTCCATGGCGCTTCGGAATACTGACTTCTTCTGCTCGGGATCGTAGGACTCGACAAGCTGTCGGCAGTGCTCCCAGATCGAAGTCCCTTTGGAAAATAGCAGTGCAGCAAGCAGATGGTCGTCGCCATCTTTGGGAGAGGTCAACATTCGGACGCGGTCTTCTCCCCTATCGGTCAAGGGGTTGTCAGTCAAGTATTTCCTGAGGCGTGTTCCGGTATCGCAATACTCCTTATTTGGTTCGGTGTATCTGACCAAAGATGGTGTGATTCTGTCAGTGACTGTCAGTAGTTCCTGACCGAATTTCTTGACTTCGGTCAGGGGATGCGCTTTCGCCTTCCATATCATCCATTCCAGAGCCCTGGCGTTCAGGGTCATGCCGATTTGGGTGAACGTGGCGAGGGGCAGCACGTACCTGGCGTCTTCCCCAGCCATCTGTTGAAGCTGCCGCGATTCCTTTTCGTCATTCGCTTGATCCGGGTATAGGCGGCACAAGTTTTGATATATGGCTTCGTATAACATCTTGTATGTGGCGAACAGACGGTGGACGACCTCTTTATAGGAGGCGAGGAGGGTTGATTCGACGATGTCCTGCGGTATCAGGACATCTTCTTCGAATCGGATATAGCGCTGGGATTTCTCGGTGAAGGAACCCAAGCGATTTGTCTCGACGAATTCAGTTGCCAAGCGCGAGATGTCGAGAATGTCGAAGTTGAACACGGCGTGTTCCGCGATGGATCTGTGACCCATCTCGAACACGATCTGCTGGTTGGATCGCCGGGCGTGAGCTACACCTTCCCGGGCGGCTTTTCGAATTTCAGGAATGGGCAACGGGAGCCTGCTGATTCTGGCATAGGCTGCGGACAGGGTTTCGGGGGTCAGATTGTCTTTGGTGAGAACCTCGGATGCAATTCTCTCGGCTTTTTCCACCGCTTGTCGCAATTCCGGTTCCGAGAGGATTTTCAAGTGGAAACTATCGAGGGTTCGGGCGATGGTTTCGAACCGTTCCCTCATGTCTTTCAGGATTTCTGCATCCAGATTGTAACCGGCTAAGATTACTTTCATTGTCCCGTTTTCATTCGGAGATCAAATGGGTTTTTTAGCGTTGCTGGTTGACCAGTTGATGCGCTGCTCGAATCGGGTCAGGCAATCGGTATTTGGTGCACGCAGTCAACACAAGGTCTTTTGCCTGCTCAATCCCAACCCTGTGACCGGGAGATACGAATAGGGGTTTGACGTTTTGTCGTGTACGGAGGACAGCTCCGATTATTTCTCCGTCCACGAAAAGCGGTTTCCAGGAGCCACGGATATTCTCGACGGTTTGGTGTTCGCCAATCAGTCGTTTCTTGGCGCAACCTATCGAAGGGCATTTTAGCAGCAACCCCAGATGGCTTGCCAGACCGAATCGCCGAGGATGCGCAATGCCTTGACCGTCGCAGAAGATCAAATCCGGTTTCTCAGTAAGCTGATTCCATGCCTCAAGGAGCACTGGTATCTCGCGGAAGCTCAGAAGACCCGGGATATATGGGAATGCAGCGGGCTGGGCAGCCACTGCGGTTGTGATCGGCGCGAAATCATGCCAGCGGAAGACTGCAAATCCGCCGATGAGTCCCTTGCCATCGACAGTTGCTGTGACATCAGCTCCGGCGACGGTGCGTATTTCCCCTGTATAGTCCTCGATTCTGACCAGATCGCCCATAGCCGCTTGAATGCTCCTGGCAGTGGCAGGATCGACGTTCCAGGGATTTTGAGAAGTAGTGGACATAGGGATTTTGGCGGTTGTCAGCTCAACGCTATAGTATATTAATTCGCGAGTGCAATGTCAAGATGTTTTTCAATGGGATTTGCGATCCCTGTGTAACTGCTTTAGTTATATATAACTGTTGTCGATATAGAAGATAAGGGAGTTTCTGTATAGGAGCGTCGAACCTGTTATGCCTGAAATCGTGAAAGACGCGTCGCGAGAAGACGTAAGAATCTTGTCAAGAGGCGTGGGCAAATGGAAAGTGCGGATCCAGTTCTCGTTAGAACGGTTCAAGGATAACCGTGAGCTGTTTCTGAAGATCAACGCCGTCAAACGTCAACTTGCCAAGGAGATCAACCTGCCACCCCAGCTGTTGGAATTTGGCGATATTTCGGAACGCAGGGAAGAGCAGGGCATGCTGTCTGTGACGGTGGATATTTTCAAGAAGGCGATCAAGAACGGACCTCTGGCGCTTCATCTGGCGCCTGCTGTCAGCGATTATGGCGTGGAGTTCCCGGATATGATTGCCACAATTGACCTTTTCATTTTCGATAAGTTAGGCGCCCTTGTTACAGAGGAGAAGGTCGCCAAATTCTTAGCCAAACGGAATATTGATCAGGACTTGATCCCATGGGCGGTCATTCGGGAATCCTTGACCAGACTATTGGAGGATCCGACTCCGATCATAGGGCTTGAGATTGCTCGGGGCGAATTTCCGGATCCAGGTGGGGATGCTCATCTGACATTTCCTTCTTTTGAAGGTGTGACACTCGAAGAGATCAATCGGCGAGTAGAAGATCGGAGAGTCAGCCAGGGACAGGTCTTGGTCCAGAAACTGCCGCCGCATCGAGGCGTAAGAAACGGGAAGAATGTCAGGGGCGAACCGATTCAATCTCCTATGGGTCGCGACATTCAGATTCAGGCGGGTCGAGGTGCCATCATCAACTTGAATGGGACGGAGATTACTGCCCAGACCGGTGGATTGATGATGGTCGAAGTTGTGGACTCGAATGCATATTCCGAATCCGGCGGCGGTAGGAAAGGCAACGAGACAATAATTCGAATCAAGGTCAATCCCTTGAGAGTTATCAAAGCCGACCAGGAATTGGATATCTGCACAAACAGCTCGGTGGAAATACACGGCAGAGTGCCAGCGGGAAGCAGAATCATAAGTTCTTCGGAAATAATAATTAAGGGAGACATTGAGGAGAACGTAATCCTGGAATCCAACAACGACATTTTTGTCAGCGGAAGGCTATTGGGTGGGTCGTTGACGAGTCAGCACAATGTTGTCGTTTCCGGAATTGTGGCGGGAGGGGAAATCGTCGCCAAGGACAAAGTCTGCATCACCAATTCCGCCAGCGACGCGCAGATCATCGGGAGTGAAGTTGAGGTGCATGAACTTCACGGCGGGATCGTGATTGCCAAAGGAAGAGCGGTAGTGGGCAAGATAGGGGCAGGCAAGGACGGGCAGAGACCGGAGATACGAATTGGTGCTGAAGATTTCCACGAGAAACGCTTGCAGGAAAACCGAAAGTTTATCGATTTCGGTAATTCCAATCTCGAGGGGATGATGAGACTATTCGGGGAAGGTATCGTCAATATGGTGACCAGCACAAATTTGAAATCGATGTTCCTTCGCCACGCCAGAGAAAGAAGGCTGGAAACCAAATCGGGCTATGACAGGAAGCAAGCGCAGGCGGTACTGCGGCTGCTGGACTCCACTTCGTCCATTCGTGAACTGCTCAGCGAAAAAGTTGGGGAGAACGATCAGCTTTCGAAGAAGATCGAAGAGGCGATGGCGGAGCTGAAAGAGCTGGTCATACTGGAAGGAAATAGCAGCGAGCTGCATGTGAAGTTGGGAACGAGGACGGCTGATGTTCCTGCTTCGAGGGCGCCGGTCAGACTCAGCCAGGTCGGCGAGGAAGCGATCACAGAGGAACAAATGCCTGCGGAAGCTTCCCCGGCTGCTGTCGATCAGAAAATTGTGTAGATGAAGGGTGCCAGGGCAGATCCTTCTGCGAATACAATCAGGAGACTCAGCAACAGGACAAATAGGATAATTGGCGCCAGCCACCATTTCTTGCGGACTTTCAGGAAATCCCAGATCAATCGAAGTTTTGATAACCTTGCCACTGTGGTGTTCTCCAAATCGTATTCTATCATTGCCGGGGAAAGCCTGCACGGGGTGGCAGGATTCCCCAAGACATAGTCAATATGGTTTTTCGGGGCGGCTGCAGGGACCATCCGGTTCCACAGGCGTCCAATACGATCGTTTTTCAGGTTCAAATCGCCGCTGAAGAACGTCTCTGCCTATCAATCTTAGCACGATTCCTACTGGTGTGATTACAAGAAAGAATGTCAAAGTCAGGAGCACATGGGTCATTATGACCGAAAGGACCCGCGCAAAAGCCATCCAGATGCGCTCCACTGGTTTCAGCAGCTTTGGTGTTACCAAGCCGGTAATGAGAAAAAGAGCTGCCAGCACTATCACATAGGGTCCAAGGAATCGTTCTTTCCATACGAGCAGCGCTCCAATAATCATCAGAGGCACCGCCATCAGAAGTCCGAAACGTCTTAATTCGGAGATGCTTTTTGACCTGTGGTCCTTCATAGCAATTGTCAATCCAGCTCGTAGAGTTTTCGCCAGTTTACATCTTCTTTCAATGGCGGCTGTTCTTTCTTGTACAGAACCGTGTCCTCCAAAATCAGCGCATCCATTTCGGTTCTCATGAAGCACAGATAGGCGTCTTGAGGCGTGCAGACGATGGGCTCGCCGCGCACATTGAAAGATGTGTTGATGATGATTCCGTACCCAGTCAGTCTCTTGAATTCCTCGATTAGTCGGTGATACCTCGGATGATCTGTTCGATTCACGGTTTGGATGCGAGCCGAGTAGTCCACATGAGTAATTGCAGGCACATCGCTTCGGGGGACATTGAGTTTGTCGATTCCGAACAATTGCTCTTGCTCGGCGGTCATTTTCACACGACGTTCGTCCTTCACGGGTGCGACCAGCAGCATGTATGGGGATTCGCGATCCAGGTCAAAAAACTCCGACACGTCTTCCAGCAGGCATGATGGGGCAAACGGGCGGAAGGATTCGCGGAATTTGATCTTCAGGTTCATCACCGACTGCATTTCTGGATTTCGGGCATCTCCGATGATGCTGCGGGCGCCCAGGGCTCGAGGTCCGTATTCCATGCGTCCGGCGAACCATCCGACCACTTTGCCTTGTGCGATCAGTTGCGCAGCAAATTCGGGGGTTTTGCCGTCAGGTGGACGGTGGTAGGGGATGTGCTCCTCCACTAACCAGCGTTCGATGTCGTTCGTGGCAAATTGGGGTCCGAGATAGGAGCCTGCCTGGAAATCGCGATTGCCGTCTGCAGGACGGGGATTGTTCAATACCCGGTACCACACAAAAAGGGCAGCTCCCAAGGCTCCACCGGCATCACCCGCCGCCGGTTGAATCCAGATGTTGTCGAAGATCTTTTCCCGCAGGATCTTGCCATTGCCGACACAGTTCAATGCAACACCGCCCGCCAGGCACAAGTCGGTTTCCTCAGTCTCCTGCTTCACATGACGTGCCATTCTAAGCATGACTTCTTCGGTGACGTCCTGGACGGAACGAGCCAGATCCATGTCCTTCTGAGTGACTTTTGATTCCGGCTTTCGGGGCGGACCGCCGAACAGCTTGTGGAATCTCTCGGAGGTCATGGTGAGACCCTGACAGTAATTGAAGTAGTCCATGTTCAGGCGGAAGGAACCATCCTCGCGCAAGTCCATCAGCTCGTCCAGGATTAATTGGACGCATTTGGGTTCGCCGTAAGGCGCCAAGCCCATGACTTTGTATTCGCCGGAATTGACTTTGAATCCGGTGTAGTAAGTGAAGGCTGAGTAGAGAAGCCCAAGGCTGTGCGGAAAATTCAGCTCATACCTCAGATCGATGCGATTGCCGTTTCCCACACCCCAGGAAGCCGTCGCCCACTCCCCCACTCCATCGATGGTGATAATCGCGGCGGTCTTGAACGGAGACGGAAAGAACGCCGACGCAGCGTGGGACTGGTGGTGTTCGGGATAGATGATGTCGCCTTCAAAGCCCACCTGATTCTTGATCAAATCGCCCATCCACAGTTTCTGTTTCAACCACAGAGGCATGGCTTTCAGGAACGAGGTCAATCCGGACGGTGCGAACGCGAGATAGGTCTGAAGCAGGCGCTCGAACTTGATCCAAGGCTTGTCGTAGAAGGCGACATAGGACAACTGATCCGGGCTGATCCCCGCTTCCTTGAGGCAGTAGTCAACGGCATGATTAGGGAAACGGAAATCATGCTTCTTTCGGGTGAAGCGCTCCTCCTGTGCGGCGGCAACGATGTTACCGTCCCGCACGATGCAGGCGGCGCTGTCATGGTAGAATGCTGATATACCCAGAATTATCATATACTAACGGAACATGTAATTCAGGAGACGCGGGAAATTACGAGGAGAATATACGATGCTCAACGGGATCATGCATTCGAACGAGCAGTAGCATTTCTTGGCTTTGATGAAGGCACGGATTTCCTTCGCTTTCGAGGACTCGAGCATTCCCTTGACGTCGAAATCGGACTCGTGGAGATTTCCAAATGAGACGTCCAGCATTTCGCAAGGGAAGACGTCCCCGGTGCTGGAAATCTGGATGCCCTTCGTCCCGGCTTGACACGGCACGATCTGTGTTTTTTCCCGCATGTTTTCCAAGGATACAAGGTTCGTCAACTGATTCAACGCCTTCTGTCCGCGCGCCAGCAGCCCTTTCTTCGGGTAATGCTTGTCCAGGTACTGGTTCTTAAATCTGATGATGGATTCGTACTGGTCGAGGGGGACATTCTTGTAGGTTTCCTCGCGGCTGTCGCCTCTGACCAAGGCGATATTCACCAAGTCGACCGGCAACGAATCAACCAATTTGCTGTAGATATTCGGGAAGGTGGCGGCATTTGCGGTGGATACCACCGAAGCCACCTCCACGCTCATCGAATTTGACTTGTTCCACACTTCCGCCAGTTTCTCGATGGTCGCTCTTGCCCGCTCATAGCTTCCCCGTACTCCACGGATGTCATCGTGCACGGGACCTACATCGTCTATCGACACACTGACTCGCAGGAATGCACTATTTCTAGCGGACAAGATTTTTTCGACTTGTGAGACGACGGTATCACTGTCGAACCCGTTGGTGTGGAGATTGATGACGCGGACGCGGTTGGTCTTACAGAACTGGGACACAATGTCGGCAAGGTCATTTCGAAGGGTAGGTTCGCCGCCGGTTATGGATAGGTAATAGATGCTGCGAAGGTTGGCGGACAACTTCTGATATTCAGCGAGCGTCAACTCTTGGTCGGCGGGTATGGACTCCTGGCGTTTCCAATTGAAGCAGTGGCGGCATTTCAGGTTGCACCTTGAGGTGACCTCCAGGATAAGATAGACGGGGAAACGCCGTTGTAATAAGATGGAAAGACCATTCAGCATGTTTGGACAGAAGGGAACGTCCGTTCTCCTTCAGCTAACGCTTAAGAAGCGAATTCCAGATGTCTTGCACCGCTGCGACGATTCCCCCCAGGGCGATAGCGAGAAAGACGACGAAATTCATGGCTGCGGCATATACAGCGAACGCAATGCCCTTCCGTTTGATCAGGAATCGATAGAATCTTTGATCGAGCAGAAGGTAGATGATGAGGTAGCCGATCAGATAAGGGATTGACGGAAACAGAAAGAAGCCGAGCAAGCCGAATAATGTATATAGGCTTCGGATGGTTTCCATCAGCGAGGCGATCACGGACTCGAATTGACCGTGGACCTTAAAGAGCCTGAAGAAGATTTTGGATCGATAGAAGTACTTCTTGAAGCGTTTTCCGAAGGCAGCATACACGTGGTAGAATTGGAAATCGGGAAGGATCCGGGTCCTGATCCCAGATTGGGACAGGCGGTTACCCATTTCGAATTCTTCACCACCGGAGGAGACGTATTTTTCTGAGAATAATCCTACGCAGTCGAACACGTCTTTTCTGACTGCCACTAATTGCGAAGGAAAAGCGGTGGAATACTGAGGACCCGAGGCATATTGGAAATGAGCCCTGCAAGCGAGGAATTCCTGGAATAGTCCGGAATTTGCCGGTATGATGTCGGATATGCTCCCGAAAGACACATCGTCAGGGAACTCGCGGATGGCTAGTTGCAGAACTCGGTTCGTACCGAACTTGATGATGACATCGGCATCGACAAACAGCATCCAGTCGTGCTCAGCTTGGCTGATTCCTCGGTTGCGAGCAGCGCCTGCGCCGAGAGTGCTGTCGTTTTTCAAAATGCTCACGGGGAGGTCTGCGACCAGCTGCGTGCAATTGTGCTGGCAGCCATCATCGACAACGACGATTTGGTGACCGTTGCCGAATTCGCGCAGGACGCTGTCGACACAATCGCGGATCGTACTCCTCGCATTGTAAGCGGGGATGATGATGCTGAATCGAACTTGTCGTTCTTCCATTCGCATTTTGGGCAGGCAGGTAGAAGCGGGAAGCAGATTTCCTTTATTTGCTCACAGACAGATTTCTTGCGTTGACCTTAAGGGATACACACCCGAAGATAGCGGCAATACGCCATTGACGCAGACGTGCCGAAGTAGAGAGGCTCAAACAAATACGTCGTAGATTATTAATATATATAATTTAGAAAAGGAAATCAAGAGATTTCGCTCGCGATTCAATGAAAGCATCATCTCTGAACAGCCTGCTTGAGGATTCTGGTCGTGCCGAAAACTAAAAGGATGCGCCGAAGCGCATCCTTTCGATACGGTGATGATGATGACCTTAACTCGTCGCGCGGTCGAGTGCCTCCACCTGACTGCGGACCAAATGACGGTAGCTTTTATTTCAGAAGCAGAACCTTCCTGACGGCGGTGTGCTCAGCGGTGCTCTGACCGTAGACCAACTGCAGGAAATACACACCGGATGACTGACTGCGGGCATCCCAAATCAGTCGATGGACGCCGGCATCCTGGACACCATCATATAAGGTCGACACTTTCTGCCCAAGAATGTTGTAGACGGATAATTGTACATGGTCTCTCTGACCAAGCACGAACGGAATGACACAGCTTGAGTTGAATGGATTGGGGTACACGGGCAATAACTCAAAGCTGGTCGGGATTTTGTCCGAAGACAGTTCCGGGATACCGGTATAAGGACCGACCACGGCTCTGATATGCAAGTCCGTCGTGGCGGGCGCCCAGGTTCCGGTGTTGATATTGGTCCGTCCGGAAATGGATGGGCTGTCACCCAGGATCACGGGCAAGGTGGTGCGGAACCGGCAGCCGCCGTGGAATTCCGGAGGAACAACCTGTTCTAACGACCGGAGATCCAGGCGAGTCCATGCTTCCGGAGTTTCCAGAGTATTGACCGCAAACAACGCCAGCGGACCCAATTCAATCTGATTGGGGAATCCACCCAAATTGTCCCACACATAGACATCGACGGTATCGACGTCGTGTGTCTCGTCCTTGTAGAACCGGAAAAGCAGTGTGACCAATTGGCTTTCCTGCGGCACGGAGAAACGGACCGCGACTTCGTTGGTGGCGGCAAATTGGTAGATGTATTCCGGATCGCCGTCATCGTAGTACAGGATGGTTCCAAAGATGTGCTCGAAGGTCTCGCTATCGCCTGTATTGGGCGGTGTGGCAACATCCGTGGCTTGGATATAGTATTCTGTCCAAGCGCCGGCACCATGCGACGGGATGGTGAAGTAGTACATATCACCCGAGATGCTGTCGGATCCGGTTTCGGTATATTGCCCGCCATCCACTCGATAGAATAGGCTGGCGCTCGCTACGCCGGAGACGTCGGTGATTTCCGCTGCAATCACCTGGACTCCGACCCAGCTCGTGGTGTCGGGATCAGGAACGTGCACGATCAAGGGCGGCGTCAGGTCTTCATGCCCAGCTTCGATACGGAAATCATCCACGTACAGTCCGTCCATTTCCAGAGCGCCGTCGGACGTCAACCGGAAACGGAATTTGAGGCTGGGCTGCCCGGCGAACGCACCAATGTCGATGGTATCGGCACGCCATATGGTCTGAGACCCGTTGAAGGTTCGGACGTTCAACCAGGTCGCACCGTTGTTGATCGTGGCATCCAAATACACGTAATCGAATCCTGTCTCTAAAGCATACTTCGTCCAATAGGTCAACTGTGCCGACTGGAATCCGGTCAGACTTACCCCCTCCGTCATCGTTTGTATGCTATTCTGGTTTGACGAATAATTCCCGCCGGGACTGTCAGTCAGACTGTGTGTCGGAGAATGGTACGACTCCGTCGTCAATGCCCATTGTCCTGTCCAGTGTACCATTCCACCTTCAAAATCATCGAAGAATACCGCTGGAGGTCCGCTCAGATAGAGCATCACGTTCAATTCCCCACTGGGATTGACCAGCGTCGTGTCGAAAGTGGTGTACCCGGTGTGTGATACCTCCATAGCCACTTGACCTTGGGGAACATTGTCGATGAAGTAGTGCCCTTGGATATCCGTGGTATCAGAGGCAGTCCCCACGACTACGATGGATCCCGACAGATCCGGTGGATTCCCCTCCAGACTGACTGTTCCAGATAGGTTTGGAACCAGGTGCAGCATGACATTGACCTCACCGGCAGGATCGGTTAGCAGCGTGTCAAGAGTGATGTAGCCGGTATGGATGACATGCATCGTCACTTGTCCACCGGGCACTGCGTGCAGGAAATAATAGCCTGATTGGTCGGTCGTGTCGGTCACTGTTCCCACCGTGACTATCGATCCGGACAAATCCGGCGGATTCCCTTCCAGACTGACTGTTCCCCACACGTCAGGTGGACCGAAGGATGACTGCCACAAGTCGAAACTGCCCGAACCACCGGCTCGATCCGACGCGAAGATCAGCTTCGTCCCGTCTCCGGAGATGGTCGGATGCTGCTCAAAGTCCAACGTGTTGATCACGCTGCCCAGGTTGACCGCGGCAGCCCATTCCGTGCCAGTCCAGGTGGACATATAGATGTCCTGGTTTCCGAAGCCACCGACACGATTGGAAGAGAAGTACATCGTCGTCCCATCCTGGGTGATGGTCGGATGATTGTCTTCGCTGGAGCTGTTGACTGAACCAGGGATTAGCAGTGGCGCTCCCCATGCGGCGCCGGTCCACTCCGAGACATAGATGTCGTACGACCCCGATCCCCCGGCTCGGTCGGAGCAGAAGTACAGATGCAGACCGTCAGCGCTGATGTAAGGATGATGATCATTCGTGGTGGAATTGACAGCACCGACGTTGGTAGGAGTTCCCCATACACCTCCTGTATTCTGACTGACCCAGACATCCAAGCCTCCAAGACCGCCGGGACGGTTGCTGGCGAAGTACAGCTGCTGCCCGTCGGGAGAAATGGCAGGGGAAAAGTCAAACAGGGGACCATTGATTGGCGTTCCCATGCTGGTTGCAGGTTGCCAGGTCGTTCCCTGTAGTACTGACATATAGATGTCCGATAGACCGGATCGAGCCGAAGAGAAGTACAGCGTGTCTCCAGCCAGATTCAGACCCGGGGTATTGTCTGATACAGAGGCATTCACTCCGGTTCCGCAATTGACCGGGGGTTGCCACTGCGCCCAAAGTGGAAAAACAACCAGTAACGCCCCGATCAACAAACCAACTGCTTTGTTCGTCTTCATCCTGCACCTCCCGAAATGTTTGCTCTACATGTTAGTTTTTGTGAAAGTGATTTTAAGACTTTTCTGATTTACTTCAACAACAACACCTTCCGAACCGGGACCTGTTGAGCAGGATTAGTCACAGATTTCAACTGCAGAAAATATATCCCGGTCGCAAGACTTTCTGCATTCCAAACCACTTGATGATTCCCTGCTCCTCGCAATCCATCCAAAAGTGTAGCGACTTTTTGTCCAAGTATATTATATGCCAAAATCTGGATGCGCTCTTGACGATTCATAGTAAATGGAACGACACAGGCAAAATTGAACGGATTCGGATAGGCAGGCAACAGGCTAAACGTCAGCGGAACACCGGATGACGAGAATTCCGGTGCACCCGAGTACTCACCTACTACCGCTCGAAGGTGAAAATCGCAGCCGGCATCGCCCCAGGATCCCACGTAAGCATGCGAACGATTCGACACCGCAGGGTCATCGCCAAGAATCACCGGCAACGTACTGCGCATCTGACAACCGGCATGGAATTCAGGATTGACACTGAAACCGTGCGGTCTCATATCCACCCTTGTCCAGGCTGTCGGTTCCTCCAGCGTATTAACAGGATATACCGCCAGCGGACCAAGCTGGACCTGGTAAGGGTAACCGCCTAGATCGCTCCATACATAGACCTCCACCGTATCCAAATCATGCGTTTCATCCTTATAAAAACGGAACAGCAATGTGGCAAGTGGCTGGGACTGAGCTATGGAAAACCACACTGCCAAACGGTCATCCTGCGCATAACCATAAATGTATTCCGGATCGCCATCGTCATAGTATAGTATAGTGCCGAAAATATGGGCGTAAATCTCACTGTCACCAGTATTGGGCGGCGATGCCCCATCGGTGGCATGGAAATAATATTCTGTCCAGGTACCAGCGTCCTGCCCGGGAATAGTAAAGTAATAATACCGATTCTCTGCCAGACTATCATATGCGATTTCAAAATAACCGCCGCCATCCGCACGGTAGAAAAGGCTGGCAGCCTGAACCCCCGAAACATCGGTAATCTCAGCACAAATCACCTGATCCCCAATCCAACTTATGGTATCAGAATCAGGACTATGTACAATCAATGGTGGCGTCAGGTCTTCATGCCCCCCCTCAATGCGAAAATCATCGACGTACAGACCATCCATTTCAAGAGCCCCATCTGTGGATAACCGAAACCGGAATTTGAGGTTTTCCTGCCCGGCAAAAGATCCGATATCAACCGTATCCGCTCTCCACTGAGTCTGATTCCCGTTGAACGTCCGCATATTTAGCCAGCTGGATCCATCATTAGTCGATGCTTCCAGATATACATAGTCAAAACCTGTTTCCAGCTGATATTTTGTCCAATAGGTTAACTCGGCGGACTGAAAGCCGGACAAATCGACCCCCTGAACCATGCACTGCCAGATATTCTGATTGGATAGATAATTCGAATGAGGGCTGTCAGTCAGACTGTGTGATGGAGAATGGCTGGACTCGTCAGTTAAACCCCATGACCCAACCCATCTGGATAATCCATTTTCAAAATCATCGAAAAATTCTGTAGGATTTGCCCCTTCGTATAAAGTAATGTTAAACTCCCCACCAGCATTGAACAAAACAGTATCAAACGGCACATATCCGGTATGAAATACCATCAGGGTCACTTCCCCCTGCGGCACTTCCATTATGAAGTATTGCCCTTGCGAATCGGTGGTGTCGATAAGACTTCCAACTACCACGACCGATCCCGACAAATCCGGTGGATTCCCCTCTAAACTGACCACTCCCCACAGATCCGTGGTCGGTTCATAGGATGATTCCCAGATGTCAAAATTCCCAAAACCACCGTTGCGATCCGAAACAAACAACAACTTAAGTCCGTCACCGGAAATCGCAGGAAACTGCTCATAGCCTCCGGAATTGATGGCAGTACCAAGATTCTCCGGAGTTCCCCATTCTGTCCCGGTCCACTGCGATACATAGATATCCGGTCCACCAAAACCACCAGGCTGGTTCGATGAAAAATACATGGTCAGCCCATCTTGAGTCAGAGAGGAATGATTTTCATCGCTTGTGGTATTAACTGCACCGGAAACCAACTGAGGCACGCCCCATTCTGAACCACCCCATTGCGACACATAGATGTCGGAACCGCCCACACCGCCAGTTCGGTTGGATGTAAAATATAACTGCTGACCATCCGCGGTGACAAAAGGGTGCATCTCCGTAAAGCCGCTGTTGACTTGCGCCACCGCCAGTGCCGGACCCCATTGTCCGCCAGTCCTAATGCTAAGCCAGATATCCCAATCGCCTCCACGCGTGGAAGCCAAGTAAAAATTCTGGTTATCTGCAGTAACACATGGAGAAAAGTCAATGAGGCTCGAATTGATCAAGGATCCCATATTTAAAACCGGCTGCCAGATTCCCCCCTGGAGCGGCGACATCCAGATATCCGCCGACCCCTGACCCCCGCCGCGGAATGACGCCAGATACATCGTATCGCCCGACAGTGTCAAAAATGGCGAATTATCGGCCACTGGAGTATTCACTCCGGTTCCGCAATTCACTGGAGCCTGCCATTGCGACCATGCCGACAATGCTATCGACAGAATCACCAAGGCTGAAGTGATGGCGTTTATGCGTGCAACCTCATCAAAGTGTGTTGAACTGGAATATTCGGATCAGCGGCAGTAAGATTCTCCTGTTTGACTGGACAGGTGCCAGCGGCATAGGCGTCTCACCCATGTTTTTGCAAGGGCTGGAGACCTGTCCCACTCTTGGTTACCGAATCGAGCGGGCGGTGGTTGACACTTTTTTCTTGGGAGTGATATCGGACACGCAAAGAGCCATAAGGTCCGCGATATTGGTCAACTTGTCAATCTCAAAGACTTCGCGGCGGATCTGGGCTTGTAATTCCTGCGTCACTACGGGGCTGGCAAGGCTCTTGAACTTCGTGTCCAGTTCTTCCTGGGTCATAGGCGACCATGGATCACCTTTGGGGTAATCCTCGCGATGGGTCGCGGTGCGACCATCCATCGTGCTTATGACGACTTTGCTTGGCTGCATCTCCGGAAAAAGCTTGTCAAACTCGGGATTGGACGCAATGGTGATCTTGTCGATGAGTTTCAGGAGTCTTTCGCTTTTCAAACGGTCTTCGGCGAAGCTCGCAGGGGTCAAATTCTTGTCCAGGATAGCGGACGCGATACAGAAAGGCAGACTGTGATCGGCGGTTTCTCGGGTTGAGGGTTTGTACTTGGCGGGATCAGCTAAGATGTCTACGGCACGGGAAATGGTTTCGACCTCAATCTTTTGGATTTCCTCGGGCCAAAGATCCAGGTCGGTCGCGATCTTGATGGTGGCGCTCAATGTGGAATGCGCCAGAGCCTCCACCGGATAGGCTTTCATGGAACATTGTTTGATCCGAAAAGTCTTGCCGAGGTTTTCGGTCAGGATATCAAGGTTCCATTTTCCGCCGAACGCGTCCACCAAGCCTTCTTTTCCGTCAAAGATGTGTTCAGGACCCTCGAAACCTTTCTCGGCTAACAGTGCGGCGATGACACCGCTCTGGACTGCGAATGGATCGGCGGCGTTTTTCATCATGGTCAGCTTTCCGGCAGTTACCGCGCCGATGGTGTGATTGTGTGCGCCCGATATCCCAAGGGCATTGACGATTTGATTAGGTGTTAAGCCGAGGATTTTTGCAGCCACGATGGCGGATGCGAACTGAGTCAGTGTGGCGTGATGCCATTTGCGTTCGCGAATTCCGGGATCGGCAATTTCACACAATCTCATCTCGAACTCGTATCCCAGGACGATTGCCAGAATCACGTCTTTTCCGCTGGCGCGACGGCGTTCACCCAGCGCCAGAGCCGCTGGAATCAGATCGGAAGGATGCGAAGGATCTTGTTTCCAGTAGATGTCATTGTAGTCCAAGGCTCGGATCATCATGGAATTCAGGAAGGCTGCATTGGGAGCAGGGCAACGACGTCCGCTGCCGATGACGGTCGCTTCCTCAACGCCTGCCATGCCAAGGAACACATCCCGGGCGATTTTCACATCCTGGGTGAGGAACCCGCCAAAGGCACAACCCAGGCTGTCGTACAGGAAACGTTTGGCTTCAGCAATTGCATCGGGAGGCAGGTCTTTATAGGTTACGTCTGCCACGAATTTGGCGATGTCTTGAGATACTGTGCTCATCGATGTTCCCGGTTTTTCCCTTCACAAGGAGCCGGACGGAAATGCCAGACGCCGCAAGCAGCTGGATTACTGCTTCTGCAGAAATGACACCGGGCGGCAGTTAAATCACTGCTGTCTTGTGCCTGGCAGCATGGCATTGGATATTTACAGCCGCCGGCAGGCTGGCGATATGACAGGGATGCACTTCCACGAACACTGCCAAAGCAGTGGTGCGTCCGCCGAGTCCTTGAGGACCAATGCCCAACTTGTTGACTCTCTCCAACAATTCCGACTCCATGTCGGCATAGAACGGATCAGGATGCTTGGATCCAATCTCGCGGAGCAGCGCCCTTTTCGAGATCTGGGCGCACTTGTCGTAGGTGCCACCAATGCCAACACCGACGATGACCGGTGGGCAAGGATTGGCACCTGACCTTCGGACCCGATCCACCACGAAGTCCTTGACTCCGTCTACTCCATCCGAAGGCCGAAGCATCTTGACTTCGGACATGTTTTCCGAGCCGCCACCCTTGGGCGCGACGGTGACTGTGATTTTGTCGCCATCCACGAAATCGTACCAGATAATCGGAGGGGTGTTGTCGCCAGTATTCACTCGACGCAAGGGATCGCCCAGGATGGATTTCCGCAGGTAACCGTCTTTGTAGCCCTGACGAACGCCTTCCGCAATCGCCTTGTCCAGGTCGCCGTGGACCTGAAGGTCATGACCGATATCCACGAATAATACCGCGAATCCGGTATCCTGGCACATGGGGAATTCGCCTTCATTGGCGATGTCGGCATTCAAGATAATCTGATCGAGAATCGCTTTTGCGGACGGTGATTCTTCCCGATCCCTGAAGGACTTCAATGCCTGGTAGACGTCTGATCCCAGATGATAATTGGCGTCGATGCACAATTGCCGAACTGTCTTGGTGATGTCGTCGGTGGACACGGTTCTCATGAAGCAGTCTCCTTTGAAAAACGCGCATAGAAATCTTTTGCCGCCTGCAATCATCTCAATCGCAAACGGGAAACCCTGCGTAATATAGCAAGATAATTTTACAAAATCAAGCACTGATTGTAGTAGTTTTGGAGCAGCCGGAGGAGAATCTCGGTTCATATCATCATATATATAGCGCATCTATATAGCGCATCCATCTCTGATCTGACATGGCAATTCCGAACAAGGAAGAACAATAATGCTGGGATCGCTACTGTGGAACTCGGCAGTGGCGTCTGGTTATGGGATATCTGACCAGAAATTCGACACACTGGATATGAGATGTGTGGAGAATTGCATCAGACGGTGTGGGGAAACTCCACAAATATTTGCGATTTTTTTCTCAAACTATTTTGTAATAATAATAATTACAAAGTGATGGAAACTTGGCTTACTTCTTGCGATAGATATTAGTGAATTTTTTCACAGCCCTTTCTCAGTGCTGGCGATAAGACACACACTTCCAGGAGGAAAAAATGGTCGCCCTGACAGTAATTCTGATGATCGTCGGCTTCATGTTGTTGGACATGGGCATCCAATACATCCAGAAGCCCAAAACCGTGGAGGCTTTGTCGGCTGCGACGTCAAGGATCATTCACGCTGCGGATGACTTGATGTCTGATTTCTTATTGCCGTTGGGCTATTTCTTCCACCCCGGTCACACATGGGCGCGCGTCCAGGAAAGCGGAGAGATTCTGATCGGCTCGGACGATTTTGCAAACAAGGTGTTGGGGAACATCGAAGGGGTCGCCCTGCCAGAAGTCGGTCAGCAGGTCAAATTCAATGCTCCCGCGTTCCAATTGATTCAAGGCGGCAAGCGTGCCGCTTTCATGGCACCGGTTAGTGGAACTGTGGTAGATGTCAATGCTCAATTGAGGGACAAGCCCTCCTTGTTGATGGACAGTCCTTATGGATCAGGATGGGTGATGAAGGTACGACCCACGTCGGCGGCTGACGATTTAAGAGCTCTGTTGATTGCTGAGCCTGCGAAGCAGTGGCTGAAGAACGAGATCCGCGGATTCCGCGATTTCTTGATGGAAGTGGCGGGTCGGAAGTCGGAACTTGGGATGACCCTGGCAGACGGTGGTGTTCCTGTCAGCGGCGTGATGGAGCAGTTTGGTGAGAGCGAATGGAACAGCTTTCAGGAGCGTTTCCTGAAGGGCAGCCTTGCATAATTCTGCGAGCAATAGGCTACAACGAATTCACGTCTCATACTCAACATAGAAAGATAGAGCATCATGCAAATTGAGGAGACACCGAGCGGTTCCAGGAAAGGATTGCTAATCGACACCACGCAGTGTCTTGGTTGTGGAGCGTGCGTGGCGGCTTGTCGGCGCGAGAACAACTTGCCGGATGGTCCCAGCGACAAGCTGTCGTACAAGAATTACACCGTGGTCAGTCACTACGGGAAATACAACGTTCGGAAACTGTGTATGCACTGTGAGGTTCCGACTTGTGTGTCGGTCTGTCCGGTCGGAGCCCTGCAGAAACGGGAAAGTGGAGCGGTGGTCTGGGATGAGACCAAGTGCTTTGGCTGCCGTTACTGCATGCTTTCGTGTCCATTCCAGGTACCTACCTTCGAATGGATGTCTTACAATCCTCGAATTCGGAAATGTATTTTGTGCTACAAGCGGATTGAGGCGGGTCGCCCGACTGCGTGCGCTGAAGCCTGCCCGACGGAAGCGACCTTATTCGGCGAGCGCGATAAGCTGATTCAAGTGGCAACGGAGAGAATTCAAAGCCACCGAGATCGGTACGAAAATCACTTAATCGGGCTCACCGAAGTGGGCGGCACGTCAGTGATGTATATGTCCGCAATCCCGTTCGACGAGCTGGGGTTCTCGAAGGATATTTTCCAGCGCCCTCTGTCGGAAACCACCTGGCGTATTCTGGAACAGGTGCCCAACATCGTCATGCTGGGTGCGTGGGTTCTGGGCGGTTTCTATTGGATTTATCGGCGACGCACAGCGGTTCAGTCTGTGGAGGGTCGTTCCGCCGACAGAAGTCCCACGGGGAAAGGAGGGCACGATCATGCAGAGTAGCACCAGGAAGTTGGATTTCAAAGGGCTGTTGACTCCTTGGCCCATCATTGCGGCTGTCATCTTTGGACTGGCGATTTTTGTGATAATTAAACGATATGTGTTCGGAATTGGCTCGGTCACCAATCTGACGGATATGGCTCCGTGGGGGCTGTGGATCGGATTCGATATACTAACGGGTGTGGGTTTGGCGGCGGGCGGATTCATCATCACCACCACGGTCTATATTTTTGGACGCGAGAAATTCCGTCCCATCGTAAGGATGTCCATCCTGACCGCTTTCTTAGGGTACCTGGTTTTCATCTGGGGTCTTCTGCTGGAACTTGGTCGCCCGTGGTACATCTGGCATGCGATCGTTTACTGGAATATCCATTCGCCTCTTTTCGAAGTCGCATGGTGCGTGATGCTCTATAGCACGGTGTTGGCATTGGAATTCAGCCAGGTGATTTTCGACAAGTTCGGATTGAAGAAATTGCAGCATATTTTCCATCTGGTCAGCGTGCCATTGGTCATAACGGGCGCACTGCTGTCCACTCTGCACCAATCGACCCTGGGGACGTTGTTTGTCATTGCCCCGGGGAAGGTCTACCCCCTGTGGTATTCGGGGATAATTCCGGTGATTTTCTTTGTCTCGTGTGTGGCGGGCGGACTTGGGATGGTGATGTTTGAAGCGTATCTGAGCAAACGATTTTTTAAGCACGAAATCTCGTTGGAGATTATGCGACCGATCTCAAGAGGTTTGGTTTTCGCATTGGGAATTTTTGGGTTGGTGCGATTTGCGGACCTGATGACTCGGGGAGACCTGGGTTACATGTTCAAGAACGCGCCGGAGACCCTTTATTTCTGGATCGAGATTTTCCTATTGATCATCATCCCACTGGTCCTGTTGAATCTCAGGCGGACCATGACCTCTGAGAAAGGGATGATGTTCGCTGCGCTCAGCACTGTCCTCGGCTTCGTCATGCACCGCATCAACGTAGTGACGACTGCCTTCGCAAGAATCAACGGTGGATACTTTCCCAGCTGGGAAGAATACCTGATTACGCTAAGCCTGGTGACACTGGGATTCTGTATCATCGGGCTTGTCGTCCGATTCTTCCCGATACTGCCGGAGGGGAGCCTGATCAAAACGAAGAAGGAGATGGAGAGGTACCTGCAGGCGAAGCAGCGAGCAAAGGAAAGTCCAGGATTCGAAAAAATAGGTTGGAATGTGTAAGCAGATAGGAGACCAGTACCATGAAAGCGAACAGTCCTGGCAATAAGAGCTTCCGATTGATCCCGGACGGAGATCAGCGGTGTGTATGGATGGATCTGGGCGTGGTTTCCTACAAGATATGCGATCGGGATTTTGACTGTGACAATTGCCCTCTTAACGAGGGTCTGGCTGGATCGGAAATGACGAACCGAGTTAGTGCCAACGCTAACGCCGAGCGGCGGTTTGGACAATTTCGGTTGCCCATCTTGTCACGGTTGGCGAAGTTCGAGACGGACGATAATCGCTATTTTCACCCCAATCATAACTGGGTGCAAGTGGAGAGTCCGGATCGGGCAACGATTGGAATCGATGGCATCCTGGCGGTGGTGTTCGGGCAAATTTCGAAAGTGAGGCTGCCGATTCCCGGCACTCGGATCGCGCGGTCAGAGGCATGCGGCGATATTCACCAGGGTGACAGTGTATTCAGTATCTGCTCTCCTATATCCGGGCAAGTGGTGCAGATCAATGATCTCCTGGAGACCTTTCCGGATAAGCTGGTGATCGATTCTATGCGTGGAGGTTGGCTGCTTACGATGAAACCGGATAGTCTGGAGGAGGACTTAAATTACTGCCGACACGGAGATGCCGTATTTCCGTGGTACTTGAAGGAGCTGGAGTGGTTTGATTCAGTTTTGTCCAGGAGCTTCAAAGAGAAGCATGCGGCAGTGGGCGATACCATGTACGATGGCGGAGAATTGTCGCGTAATCTGAGGGATCTGCTGCCATTGGATTATTATAACCAGCTCGTATCCAGCTTGATTGGTGCTCCGATGACAAGGAAGAGGGCGTGATGTCGGGTTCACAGGGAACCCGACCTACAGGACCCCCCTTTTGTTCCCCCCTACTGGCGTAGGGGGGAATTTTTTGTGGATCCCGGCTTTCCGCCATTTGGCGGACAAGTCGCCGGAATGACACATCCGGCACCGCAGGGTGAGGACACCCTGCGGCACAGGATGTCGGGTTCACAGGGAACCCGACCTACAGGACATTCATGCCGGGTTCACAGGGAACCCGACCTACAAGGACATTCATGTCGGGTTTCAAGGGAACCCGACCTACAGGACCCCCTATTAATTTCCCCCCGGATACCGGGGGGAAGAACACTGGATCCCGCATTCCGCCTGAAGCGGACAAGTCGCCGGAATGACACATCCGGCACCGCAGGGTGAGGACACCCTGCGGCACAGGATGTCGGGTTCACAGGGAACCCGACCTACAAGGACATTCATGCCGGGTTCACAGGGAACCCGACCTACAAGGACATTCATGTCGGGTTTCAAGGGAACCCGACCTACAAAGGGGATTCTTGTCGGAGGGGAAAAGCTGCCAGTCTCTCGTGACAAGATTTGCAAAAGGAGGCGGTCTTTTCGTCCACGTCCTCGATGTACGTAGAACTGCTCATTACACATGCGGGATGTGAGCAGTGGATCAAACCGTAGGTATGCCCAACTTCATGCACCGCCTCTTTGACCAGGCGGTCCTGTAGTAGATGGGGATCCTCCGGGTTGCCGTAGAAGCCGGGATTCAATCGAAAGGTCGAAGTCAACGCACCCAATCCTTTGAATTGAGCTTCGCCGTACAGATACGTCAAGACCGGAATGTAGATGTCCAATCCCACCACTCCAAGAACGCGAAAGGCGTCGGGGGGCGGATCATTAATGATTTGAGCGAGAATTTCCGATGAGTAGTACTGATTCCGCTTGGGGTCGTAGGCTCGGTCCAAGGCGATGGGTTTTCGGTAAAGCGCCGTGTTGAGTCTGAAGCATTGGGCAAGAATTGTGAACAACGGATCAATCACGGAAACATCGGTGAGCTCAATCGGAATTATGTACAGCTTCGAAGGGGTCAATTCTTCTTGCTCAGCTGGAATTTCTTGATCTTACTATACAAAGTGGTCCGGTCGATGCCGAGGATGTTGGCGGCTTGAGAGATGTTCCACTCGACGCGATCCAAAATCCGAGCGATATGCACCTTTTCAGCCTCATCCAGTGTGTCGCCGCCCGGCTCTTTCTGACGATAGGCGAAAGGGAAGGACAGATCTCCGGGCTGGATGATGTCGCTTGGAGCAAGCACCACGGCTCGCTCCACGACGTTGCGCAGCTCTCGGACATTTCCGGGCCATTCATATTTCAGCAGCATTTTCATGGCATCCTCGGAAATTCCATTCACATTCTTCGCCATGGAGTTAGCGCAATTCCTCAGGAAGTAGTTTGCCAGCAGCGGGATATCCTCTTGCCGTTCACGAATAGGCGGGATGTCGATGGTGAAGACATTGAGTCGGAAGTACAGGTCTTCCCGAAATTCCCCGTGGGTTATTGCTTCCTCCAGATTTTTATTGGTAGCGCTGATGATGCGGAAATCAACGTTGATCGGTTTGTCGGATCCGACCCGGCAGAATTGTTTGGTTTCGATTACGCGGAGCAGATCCATCTGCATTTTCAAGCTGATATTCCCGATTTCATCGAAGAAGACGGTGCCCTTGTCGCCGCGTTCAAGCTTTCCTTTTCGTTGGGAGATGGCGCCCGTGAAGGCTCCTTTCTCGTGACCGAATAATTCGCTTTCGAGCAGGGTATCGGTGATGGCGCCGCAGTTGATGGAGATAATTGGGGCATATCGACGAGGGCTGTTGCTGTGGATGGCTCGCGCCACCAGCTCTTTTCCGGACCCGCTCTCACCTCGGATCATCACCGTGGCGTCGGTCCCCGCAACCGAAGCGATCATCTCCATGACGCGCTTCAACTTCGGCGAGGTCCCGATGATTTCGTCGGGCGTTGTCAAATCTTCGATTTTCTGGCGGAGTTGGACGTTTTCCTGCGACAGCCGGCGTTTCTCCAGCGCATTGCGGATGATGTGAGTGAAGTCATCCGGGTCGATCGGTTTAACCACATAATCGAACACGCCATCCTTCAACGCTTCTACGGCGGTATCCACTGAAGCGTAGGCGGTCATGATAATGACGATGATGTCTTTGTCCACCTGCTTGATATGGCGGTTGAATTCGATGCCGTCCATGCCGGGCATTTTGATATCAAGCAAAATGACGTCCCAGGCTTGTTCACGCAACTTGACCATCGCGGCGGCGGCGCTCTCGGCGGAATCCACTCGATAGCCGTCTGCCTCGAACCACTTTGTCAACGAGTCCCGGACAGACAACTCGTCGTCGACGATCAGGATACCGATGTTCTCGCGATCCATCTATGCAACCTCCTGGCTTGCGGTTTTTTCAGACATTCCCGAATCCGAGGCTCTGGACTCGGGTCCAAGAATAGGTAGATCTATGGTAAATGTGGTGCCTTCACCGAGTTTCGATTTAACTGAAATTACTCCGCCGTGGCGATTTTCGACAATGCGAAATGCCACCGAGAGTCCTAATCCCGTGTTTTCTTCCGATTTCTTCGTGCTGTAGAAAGGCTCAAAAATATGCGGCAGATCTTCCTTCGATATCCCCACGCCATTGTCGATGACCTCCAGCCGCAATGTCCTACCGTTGTCCACATCCGACACCCTGATCTTGATCTCCCCCCCCCTTTTCGGCACGGCTTCCACCGAGTTGATCAGCAGGATCATCAGCATCTGCTGGATATCGTTAGGGTCACAGACGATCTGTGTCACGTTGGTATTGAACTCGATCTTGGTTGGGACATCAGCCGTCTTGTTGCTGGCTTTGGCAAGCTCGACGCTTCGGTCAATGATAGGCTTGATGTCGTTCTTGGACATAGCTTCGTACCGTTTCCTGGAGAACAGCAACAGATTCTTGACCATATCGCCGCATCGTTTCGCCTCCGAGCCGATCATCTTCATGTTTTCGATAGATTTTTCGATATCGGTCGGGTTCTTGGATTCAGAGAGCTGTTTGACAGAGAGCTTGGCGTATGTCAGGATACCCGCCATAGGATTGTTGATCTCATGAGCGACGACCGCCGCCAGTTTACCGAGGGACGCCATTTTTTCCACCAGTACGATGTGATCCCGGGATCGTTCCAATTCCTCGTTTTTCGCCTTCAGCGTTTCCGCCATTTTCCGTTCGGAATTATAGGATTCTTTGAGTTTCAAGGTCATTTTGTTGAAGGAATTGGTCAGATAGCCCAAGTCATCGTCGGACATAACAGGTGTTTGGTAGTCAAGGTTCATCTGGGAAATCTGTTCGGTGCCCTGGACGAGTTTCGATATCGGGCGGTTGATCAGGCGCTGGATGAATCCTCGGAACAGCAGCGCAGTCACAAAGATCAGCGCGCCGGACAGTAGCAGCACCGTATTTCGCGTCTTGACCATACCGCGATCCACGTCAGCCAGTGACATCTTAATGTCTATCAAGCCGAGTAGTTTCTCCGTGGTTTTATGGGCGTGGCAATCGGCGGAAGTGCAGGTCGGATCGTTTTCGATAGGATTGATCAAGCCTACGATCCGCTCGCCGGCGGCGGATTTCAAGTGCCGGATGCGATTCCGTTTCGGGATGGTGCCGATGGCGGGCTCGCCCTTATGACAGAAGGAACACTGCTCCGCGTCTTTCTCCAGGACGCTGTTCAGCGCCGAAGGATCACTGGCGAATTTGACTGTTCCGCGTTTGTCATATATCCAAATGCCCTCAAGGCGCTTTTCCTTGCCGATGTTGGAAATGATATTCGACAGATCCTCCCGGTGATTCTTGAGCATTGAATACCAGGTCGAGTTCTTGATCACATCGCTGACCTGAAAGGCATGCTCATAGACGTTCTTTTCCAACAGATTGAGATATAGGTTGGTATTGATCCAGGCGATGAGGGAAAATACCACCAGGAGCATGATCGTCAAGAGTATGAATAGCTTGGTGCTGATGGTGTACCGTGGTGGAGTCCGTGTTTTCATTGCCACCGTCCCGCGACAAGAGATTGCTTTGGAAGAGAATCGTTGTGTTTTACAACAATTTAACGATTTGTAAGAGCGTTGTCAAGAAGAATTTGTAGGAAATGTCGACAAAAGTCTGTAGGAATTTCCGACGCTTCATTTTTCTCCTCAAGGACGGGTCAGATTTTCAGGGGCAGGGAATGCGGACAGGATCAATTACGTTCTTGTTCTTCAATGATTTGCGTCGAGATGTCTTTGAGTGTGTGCATGACAACTGACACTTCGATTAGGAGATGACAAGGCGATTTCGGTCTATTGGCGCTCAACTGATCTGTATCTGTATTAGATCCGGCTATCGGGCTTGTTGAGGCACAACGTTGCTTTGAACCAAGTGTACGCTCGAGTCGGAGGAAACCCCCAGCCGGCTTAGATACTCAAGCCTGATAGCTATTGATGCAAGCCCGTCATGTTTCTTATAATATGATGAATTCCTAGGGAATGTCGATGCTTTTTCCCGATTTCCATGCCAGAAATGCGGCAGTATTATTTGCTAATGCAGTAATTCTGGCATATTCCAGAAACCGGATCTGTCATGAATCCTCGAGAAATCGCTTGACATCGACTGATTGGTTTGCTATTATTATCTTATGTCAGTGCTTCTTCCAAGAGACCGGCAGAGCCCGGACTTACTATTCAGATTCCGTGATTTCGTGACCAGCCAGGATCTGTTGATGCCCAGCAAGCGAGTACTTGCCGCTGTATCCGGTGGCAAGGATTCTGTCGCCATGCTGGACTTGCTTTACCGGTACTTGGACGGAGACGGTACCCGGCTGGGTGTGGTCTATGTCAATCATGGCTGGGACCCCAAACGCCATGAGGCGGAACAGGCATTCGTCCAGGAGATCGCGAATCGGTATTCCCTGCCTTTCCATGTGAAGAAAATTCAGCAAATCAATGCTGACAAGGGTCGATCGATGTCATTGGAAACCTGGTCGAGACGGGAACGGTATCGACTACTCTGTGAGACTCTGCACGAATATGGCTATGACTTTTGTGCTGTAGGGCATACTGCGGATGACCAGGCGGAAACAGTGCTGATGAGGATATTGAAAGGCAGCGGACTGTGGGGATTGTCGGGGATTCCGGTCAGCCGGAATTTGTACATCAGACCGTTGCTGGGTTTTACGACGCAGGAGATATTGGACTATGCTCGATTTCGACACCTCGAATTCTTAGAGGATCCTACTAACCGGGATCTTCGGCATTTGCGGGCACGAATTCGGCATCAACTATTGCCGATGCTGGAACATAATCTCAATCCGGCAGTGAAACAGGCATTGGTTAACCTGAGCCGGGATATCACGGAATGGCGCTGGAAAGTGACCTGCAAATTTGGGTCGCCCATGTATGTGGAAAAAGGGAAAATAATGCTTGCGGAAAGAGCTTTTTTCTCTTATCTTGATATAATAAGGAAGATTTGGCTTCAAGAGGCGCTGCAGAAAGCCAGCGGTGATTTCTATCCACTGCGTCGACACCATTTGAGGAGTGTGTCCCGATTATCAGGTGGCGGCAAGACGGGAAAGTGGATTGGGCTTCCGGGCGGTTTTCGTCTGCTGCGGGACCGTGACAGGCTCATTCTGGTTCCGGAGCTGGCGCTTGAATTCGAGTCGGTGCAAGTCTCGTTGGGGCGAAACCGTTGCGAACCACTCGGGATCGAATTCGATACGGAAGAGCTCCCCTTGAAATCGGTGACATTTTCGGGTAATCCGATGGTGGAATGGATGGATTACGACAGGCTTTCGCCTCCCTGGATTTTGCGACGTTGGAAGCCTGGAGATTATTTTCGTCCGTTGGGCGGTCCGGGCAGAAAAAAGATTTCCGATTTTCTCATCGACCGGAAGATTTCCCGGGATGACAAGGAACAAGTTTTGGTGTTGGAAGCCAGAGGCGAGATTGCGTGGGTCGTGGGGCACAGGATTTCCCGAATGGTGCAGATCACTCCATCGACCAAACGAGTGGTTCGATGTGAGATTGGCTATCTGGATCGGAAGGAATAGTGGCTGTTTTCGACGAACAGATGCACGCTGAAACCACGAGAGTAGCCTACGAAAGTGCGTCGGACCAGTCGCCGTCGGCTCAGGTCGTCGTCGACGGTGACTTGCGTTTTGTGCCGTTGATCCTTCGGGAGCGTATTCGGCAGAAGGTCACGGAGCTTGCCAGGATTATCAATACCGAGTATGAGAACTTGAATCCGATTTTGATCGGGGTATTAAATGGCAGTTTTATTTTCCTGGCGGATCTGATACGAGAAGTGACAATCCCGTGCGAGATGGATTTTATCAAGATATCCAGTTACGAAAAGGCGATGCGAAGCAGTGGGGTGGTCAAGATCAAGAAGGATTTCGATTGCCAGGTTCGTGGAAGGCATATCTTGATTGTGGAAGACATCGTGGATTCAGGACTTTCGATCCGATATTTGAAACAGAAGTTCTTGGCGGAAAAACCCATGAGTTTGAAATTCATGACGTTGTTTCTGAAGTCGGAGAATGCGGAAGTCGATTTTCCCATCGACTATGTGGGTTTCAAGATTGGGAGCGGTTTCATCATTGGATATGGATTGGACCATGCGCAACGGTGGCGGAATCTCAAGGATGTCTACGTATTGAGCAGCGCAAGTGCCCTGGATCAGAAGGAGATTGACCTGACATGAGTCCGAGCAATAATCAAGAAGGGTCGCCCATTAAGGGGAAGAAGGGCCGACCTGACGATAAGTTTGAGTGGAAAAAAGCCACGCGGACGCTGACTTTTTGGGTGTTGATAATCCTGGGAACTATCGTTATCGCTCAGTTGATTCAAATGGGGGAACCCAAAGAGAAGGAATTGACATATTCGGAGTTCACGGCGTTCCTCGATCAGGGTCAGATCGTCGATGGGACCGTCATCGACCGTGAGTTTCATGGACGATATCGTAGTGGGAAAGCGGGCAGCGGCGAATTGGGGCGTTTCAAGACGACACTTCCTCCCTATATGGATCAGCAAATGCTGGATCGGTGGAAGGACAAAGGGGTGACGGTTGATTTCAAGATCAAGACGCCGAATGTGCTCAGCTATTTCATCAACTTTCTGCCGTGGATTGCACTGATTGCGGTGTGGTTGTTTTTCATGCGGCGATTGCAAAGCGGCGGTCCTCGAGGAGTGTTTTCGTTTGGGAAGAGCCGCGCCAAGCTTCTGACGGACAATACGCCCAAGGTGACGTTCGAGGATGTGGCAGGGGCTGACGAAGCGAAAGAGGAGTTGCAGGAGATTATTGCATTCCTCAAGGAACCCAAGAAGTTTTCGCGACTGGGAGGCAAGATTCCCAAAGGCGCCCTGTTGCTGGGCGCGCCCGGAACCGGTAAGACTCTTCTGGCACGAGCGGTGGCTGGGGAGGCGAATGTCCCGTTCTTTTCCATGTCCGGGGCGGATTTCGTGGAGATGTTCGTCGGAGTGGGAGCGTCGCGGGTCCGGGACTTATTCGATCAGGGAAAGAAACACGCACCCTGTATTATTTTCATCGATGAGATCGACGCCGTCGGTCGCCACCGAGGCGCAGGTTTGGGTGGCGGTCATGACGAACGAGAGCAAACGCTGAATCAGCTCTTGGTTGAGATGGATGGATTCGAGTTCAATGAGGGCGTGATTTTGTTGGCAGCCACCAACCGTCCCGATGTACTGGATCCGGCACTGATGAGACCGGGGAGGTTCGACCGTCAGGTCGTGGTAGGTTTGCCTGACGTCAGAGGGCGAGAGGGGATTCTCAAAGTCCATACTCGGAAAATCCCGTTGGCGAAGGATGTCAATCTGGAGATATTGGCAAAAGGGACGCCGGGATTGTCCGGGGCGGATCTGGCGAACATCACTAATGAAGCTGCGCTCTTGGCGGCTCGACAGGAAAAAGATTCTGTATCCATGGAGATCCTTGAGGCAGCGAAGGATAAGGTCATGATGGGCATGGAGCGGAAGAGTTTCCTCTTGGATGAGGACGAGAAGAGGATCACTGCGTACCACGAATCGGGTCATGCGCTGGTGGCGAAGTTGATTCCAGGATCGGATCCGGTTCACAAAGTCACAATCATCCCTCGGGGGCGGGCTCTGGGATTGACTCATTATCTGCCGGAGGAGAAGTTCATTCGTTCCAAGGAGTATTGCGAATCGAAATTGACCTACATTCTGGGTGGTCGGGCTGCCGAAAGTGTTATTTACAACAAATTGACGACTGGCGCGGCAAACGACATCCAAAATGCCACCGACATTGCCCGGGCGATGGTGTGTGATTGGGGCATGTCAGAGAAGCTGGGTCCACTTTCGTTTGGCAAAAAGCAGGAAGAGATTTTCTTGGGCAGGGAAATCGCCCAGCATCGGGATTATAGCGAAAAGACGGCACAGGACATTGACGAGGAGATCAAGCGAATCATTGTTGAAGCGGAACGGAGAGCCAAGAGTCTCCTCCAGAAGAACATTGACAAGCTGCATATTGTCGCCAAGGCGCTCCTGGAGCATGAGATTCTGGACGGCGATGCTATCGACCGCTTGCTTACCGGCAAACCACTGGCGCCGAGCCCGAATTCCAAACGTCACCCGCAGCCGACGACGGAGCGTCGAAAATCGGACGTTTGGCGACATCGTCGCCCGACCTACCATAGGCGCCCGCCCAGAGTCGGCGAACAGAAGCCACAGTCAAGGGAGAACCAACCCAAGAAATCATGAGTCCGACGTCGATGCACGCCGGTTTTCGTCCTATCAACCAGTATTGAGCGGACATTGAGCCATGAGTGATAGTCCTGAAACTCCGGAGTCGTTGTCCGAGGAAGAAGTTCGGAAGCTTGCGCAGAGGCAGATCGCCCAACGGGAAAAGCTTCGGGAATTGGAGAAACAGATCCAGCAGGATCGTGACAACGCCTTACAGGCGGTCGAGCGGCACCGGAAAATCATCGAGGACGAGAAGCGGAAATACTACGAGTCCCATTCCGACTACCACGAATACGTCAACGAGATGGGCGAAGTGGAATGGCTGACTACCGAGGAGCTACAGGCACGCGAGCAGCTTTTCGACGACGAAATCGAAGAGTTGGAGTCCGGGAAAAAGAAGGCACAATTGCTGCTATTCCTCGTGCTCGGCTTGTTCTTGGCAGCGGTGGTGGTGGTGATCGCTTTATTGTCCGAAAAGACTGGCACTTTGCAGGTGATTACCAATGTCAAGGGGGCAAAGGTATTTTTGGATTCCGCGCCTGTCGAGCTGACGACGGATGCCATGTTCGCTGACATTCCGGTGGGAAAGCACGTTGTGACCGTGCAAATGCCGGGGTATAAGATTTCGGGGACACAGTCGCAAACTGTGGACATCAAGAGCAAACAGAGGGAGATGGTGATTTTCATGTTGACCCCGGACCTCACAGATGAGGCGGGATCGGAAGATAGAGTCAAGAGCATATTCACCGATGAATCTGGACAAAATCCGCCGGGGAGTTCGACTCGTCCTTGAGGGGATTGGGGAAGACCTCAAGCGACCGGGATTAGTTGAGACTCCTGATCGTGTCGCGCGCCTGTACGAACACCTGTTTTCAGGCGTTGGTGCGAAGTTGGAAAATCAGGTCAAGTTTTACATCACCGACAATTTGGATGAGATGATTGTTGTCAGGGACATTCCGTTTCACTCCATGTGCGAACATCACCTCTTGCCGTTTTTCGGGACGGTCAGTGTTGCCTATCTTCCCAAAGACAATCGGATCACCGGTTTTTCCAATCTGCTGAGTGTGGTGGAAACGATTGCTCGACGCCCTCAGCTTCAGGAACGAATGGTATCGGAAATTGCGGACATCTTGATGGTGCAATTGAAACCTCAGGGCGTAATCGTAATCATGAAGGCTGTTCAGATGTGCCTGGCGATGCAGGGACAACGCAAGGACGGAGTTCAGACCGTCACATCGGCGATGCGGGGCGCTATGCGGAAAGAGGCAACCAGACTGGAGGCTTTGAATTTGATGGGTGAGAGTTGGCGGTGACATAATGGTTCTCCGTCAAGGCTCACTGTGTTCAGTCGGTCTTTCATAATTGGCTTGAGTTTTTGGCATCTCGCTATTTATCGTGGACCATTATGCAGGCTTGGAGAGGGTAATTGTCGGTTTTTCGATTTATCATCACGTTTTTTCGCGGGAACATCCCCGGTGGACCCTGGTTATTACTAATCCTTCTGGGGATGTTCACCATCATACTATGGTTTGTCGTCCGCACCTCCGGCATGATCGAGCCTCGTCGAGTGCGCCAGATTTTGGTGCAGGGATGGGCGATTTTGATCGTTGGGTATTTCGTTGTCTGGACGGTCACTAAGCCGGAGGCGTTACCGAAGACATTGCTGGTCACTCCGTTCGCAGATCAGACGGTTGAGGGGTGGATTGGCGAAGCCTTGGCTGATGCGGTTGGCGAGCGATTGGCTTACGCAGACAGCGAGGTTCATTTGATCCCTTGGGAAGTCTGTCCCTCGTTCGAATCAGACTTAGGTGCCGATTCCATTTGGGTGCAAGTCAAGAAGCTGCAACCGACATTTGCGGTGTGGGGATCGGTGTGGGGACGAGCTGATTCATTGTGGATGGAATTCTACGGTGCAAGGACCAGTTGGGGACGCACGGTGCGGTTTTCACCATACAAGCGTCGATATAAGTCGTTGGATGAAGCCGCTGCCGGCGTAGTGGAACTTACAAAGACTGCGACATTGATTCCCTGGCATGGGAGCGAAAGTCGTGTGGTGAGGAGCCGCCCCATCGAGGCGCTCGGGAAGTACTACTCCGCCAAGAGGCAACTCAGGAGAGGCAGGTGGGAAGCGGCACAGGATCTGGCGGCACAAGCGATCGCGATTGACAGCACCTGGAGTGAGGCTTGGGCGCTGGAGGGAGTTGCGATCGAACATGCGGGCGAAGCGCCTGCCCAGGCGGTGTCGGTGTACGTAAAAGCACTCGAGATCGACAGCTCCGACATCAGCAACTGGCACTATTATGCCACCTATGCAATCCGCAGGCATCAATGGGATTTGGCAGCGAATTGCTTGAAGGCAGCCTATCATCTGCAGCGGAAGAATCCGGTCACGCTGTTTTTGCTGTCGCATCTTCGGGAGTCACGTGTGGTATCGATCTCGAACCTGTCCTCGGAGCAGGCGCTCGAACTGGCTTTGAGGCTGCATCCAGGTTACCTGGATGCTCGGCTGAAGTTGGTACGGAATTACTGTGACCAGGGAAACCTGCGCAAGAGTCGGAGACTCATTCAGGCGGGACTGGATTTGTATCCGGTTTCTTGGGAGCTGTGGGAATTGTTGAGCAACGTGGACATTCGAGAGAAGAAGTTCGGCAATGCTCTGACTGCGATTCGTCGGTCAATTCAATTGGGCGACGATCGCCCCAGCATTTTGTACAACGCAGGATTGGTGTATTTCTATTTGGACAGTCTGAGCCAGGCGAGGAGCTTCCTGACGCAAAGCGCGGCTCTTGGAGCCACTTCAAACGGATATTATCTCCTGGGGCGATGCGCAGAACGCCAGGGTGATTCCACGGCGGCAAGAGGATACTATAGGAAATGCATCGAACGCGCTACGGGTGACGACGACGAGGTCGTTAGGGAAGCAAGGAAGAAGATTGGGATCGAGTCGCAGGAATGATTGGTGCTGGACGCAGAAAAACAGTTTGGGAGTGCCGGCAACGCGGACTTGAGGTTGGCGAACGCACGTTGACAATGGGAGTTGTCAATGTGACCCCGGATTCTTTTTCCGATGGAGGTCAATTCGTCGACGCCAACCGTGCAATCGCTCATGCCCTTCGTTTAGTGAGAGAAGGTGCGGATATTATCGATGTTGGCGGTGAGTCTACACGTCCAGAATCTGATCCGGTGCCCGACGATGTCGAAATTCAGCGAGTGTTGCCTGTCATCGAACACCTGGCGCGCGAGACCTCGACCACAATTTCGGTAGATACCACCAAAGCGGGTGTTGCGCAGGAAGCATTGAGGGCAGGAGCTCATATCGTCAATGACATTTCAGGATTCCATTATGATCCGGACCTGCCGAAGGTTGTTGCAGAATATGGCGCCGGAGTCGTCTTGATGCATATTCGAGCACACCCGAAGGATATGCAGGCAGACACTTTCTATCATGATCTTTTCGGCGAGATTAGTATGTACCTCAGAGAGGGAATGGACAAAGCCGAAGCCGCAGGTATTTCGCATGAGGCAATTGTGGTTGATCCGGGGATCGGTTTTGGCAAATCCGTGATGGACAATTATAGGCTAATTGACGGTCTGGAACGGTTTCGCCAGTTGCAGTGCCCCATCCTGGTGGGACCTTCGCGGAAATCGTTCATTGGTAATGTGTTGAATCTTCCGGTTGATCAACGGATTTGGGGGACAGCTGCGGCGGTAGCGTGTGCCGTGCTGAGAGGCGCCGACATCGTGCGGGTACATGATGTGGCGGAAATGGTACAAGTGACTACGATCTGTGATACGTTCCTACGAAGCAGAAATGGCAGCGGGACCGGGGAATAGGTCGGAAGTGCGCCCCAGCATTCGACCCATGGTGTACGGGGACCTTCCGCAGGTTGTCCGGTTGGAGGAAACGATTTTTCCGGACCCGTGGAGCTGGCAGTCTTTCGTTGAATCCTTGACGGAAGAGCATGTGGGATCCTGGGTCGCCGAGCTCCAACAAGACATTGTGGGGTATATGATTACGCTGTGGGTGGCGGATGAGATCCACATTTTGAATCTGGCGGTGGAGTCTGAGCACCGGCGTCAGAGGATCGCCACTCAAATGCTCTCGACGCTTGAGAGTTTCGCTCGGAGCCACGGAAGCACGCATTTTTGGCTTGAGGTCCGGTCATCGAACCAGGTGGCGCAGATTTTCTACACGAAGCACGGATTCAAGCCGGTGGGATGCCGTAAGCACTACTACCGAAACGGAGAAGACGCCCTGATCATGGATAAGACGGTTGGCAATCGATAGATGGACTGGTTTCGCAGGACACAACAAGGTTTAGCTCCTCAGGCGAAGAAGGAAGTCCCCGACGGGCTGTGGACAAAATGCAGCCAATGCGGGGAGATTATTTTCCGCAAGGAGTTGGAGAAGAATCTCTCGGTTTGCCCGAAGTGCAAATTCCATTTCTTCATCCCTTGTGAAGCGTACATTGAAATCCTATTGGACGAAGGTAGTTTCCAGGAAACCGACGCCGAACTCAGGTCGGTGGATCCGCTGAAATTCAAGGATACAAAGAGGTATTCGGATCGGATCCAGGAGGCGGTCAAGAGAACCGGGCAGAGCGAAGCCATCATCATTGGAAGAGGCACCATCGAGGGCATTCCTGTGGTTCTGGGATTGATGGACTTCCGCTTTTTCGGTGGGAGCGTGGGTTCAGTGGTTGGCGAGAAGATCGTCCGAGCCATCGACCTGTCGTTAGAAAACAATATCCCGCTGATAATAGTCTCCAGTTCCGGCGGCATGAGGATGCAGGAAGGAATCCTGAGTCTGATGCAGATGGCGAAGACGTCAGCAAAGTTGGCTCAGCTGTCCAGGACGGGCATTCCTTATATTTCTATACTCACCAATCCGACCACGGGGGGCACGTCGGCTTCTTTTTCTATGTTGGGTGACATAATCCTCGCGGAACCTCAAGCGCTTATTGGTTTTGCAGGACCGCGAGTCATCAAGCAGACTATCGGTCAGGATCTGCCGGAAGGATTTCAACGGTCGGAATTCCTGCTTGAACACGGATTCCTGGACATGATCGTGGGGCGAAGAGATTTGAAGAAATCGATTCATCAGCTCCTCACTTTACTCTGGCAACCGGAACAATGAAGTTATTATTGACCAACGACGATGGGATATGCGCGAAAGGGTTGGAAGCACTTTACGACTCGGTGTCGGATTTGGGAGACGTGGTAATCGTGGCGCCCGAAACAGAGATGAGCGCGACAGCGCACGCGATCACGATGACCCAACCGCTTCGCACGAAAGAAATTCATCGCAACGGCAGTCTGTGGGGAATCGCGGTCAACGGGACTCCAGCCGACGCCGCGAAATTGGCTCTGACGGCGCTTCTGACACCGACGCCTGACCTGGTTATCTCAGGCATCAATCAGGGAGTGAATTCCGGATTGGCAGCCATCTATTCCGGAACGGTGTCTGCAGCGGCGGAGGGGTCGTTTGTCGGCGTCCCGTCCATGGCAGTGTCTCTGGCGTCCCGACATTACGGGGATTTCGTGCCTGCCGCCCGGATTGCTCGGGCTCTGGCGGAGCGCATGTTACACAAGCCCAAGTGGCTGCCGAAGTTTTCCATGCTTAATGTCAACGTTCCACCCTTGCCGCTGTCGTCGATCAAGGGAATACGGGTGACGCGTCAGGGGATGGGCGGATATCGTGATGGTTATGAGCGTCGGGAAGATCCTCGAGGCATAGCATATTACTGGTTGGACGGCGCGGGATTTGTCATCGAGAAAGATGAGCGGGCGGACGACAACGCCGTGCTGGAGGGCTATGTGACGGTCACACCATTACGGTTTGATCTCACCGATTTCCAGTTGTTCGATTCGGTATCATCGTTGGTTTCCGACTTGCGTCCGGCGGAGCTGCAGTGACTCCCACAGAGCGGATTGTCATCATCGATTTCGGCTCGCAGACTACCCAGCTCATTGCTCGGCGGATTCGGGAAGCTGGCGTCTTCAGCGAGATCCTGCCTTGTACAGTGACCCTGGACGACATCCGTCAGCGACAGCCGAGGGGTTTGGTTTTGTCTGGCGGACCGGCTTCGGTGCATGCGCCGAATTCCCCACGAGAACCTGAGGGCATTTTCGAATTGGGCGTTCCGGTCCTTGGCATCTGCTATGGTCTTCAATTGATGGCGGTACACTTCGGGGGAAAAGTGGATTCGAGTGCAAGACGCGAATATGGTCGCGCTGAAATCCACGTCAGCTCTGATCACCCTCTGTTTCAGGATCTGGAGAAAGATCAGCTGGTCTGGATGAGCCATCGGGATCGTGTGAGTACAATGCCAGAAGACTTTGTCAGCATCGCGTCGTCGTCAAACTCGCCGATTGCGGTGATGGCACATCGGGAAAAGTCATTCGTCGGAGTGCAATTCCATCCCGAGGTCGCCCACACTCCGCACGGTCAGTTGATGTTGGAAAACTTCGCCTACCGGGTATGTCGCTGCACGGAATCATGGTCGCCACAATCATTTGTAGAAGCCTCCACCCTATCGATTCGGGAAAAAGTGGGTGAGGGCAAGGTACTGTGCGGCTTGTCGGGCGGGATCGATTCCTCGGTCACTGCACTCCTCATCCATCAAGCCATCGGCGATCAGCTCGTCTGTGTGTTCGTGGACAACGGATTCCTGAGATACGGCGAAACTCAGGAGGTTATCCGGACGTTTCGGGATCATTTCCACATCAACCTGAGAGCGGTGGATGCTGCCGATCGATTCTTCGACGCCATAAAAGGAGAATCCGATCCCGAGCAGAAACGCCGGATCGTGGGACGGGTGTTCGTGGAGATCTTCGAAGAAGAAGCTGAGAAGATCGGAGACATTCGATTCCTGGCGCAGGGGACGTTATATCCGGACGTGATTGAGAGCACCTCGTTCAAAGGACCATCCGCAACTATCAAGACTCACCACAATGTGGGCGGACTGCCGGCCACGTTGAAATTGTCCCTGATCGAACCACTGCGGGAATTGTTCAAGGATGAGGTGCGGAAGGTCGGGAGCCTTCTTGGACTACCTCCTTCTCTGGTGGAGAGGCACCCATTTCCGGGTCCAGGTCTAAGCATTCGCGTATTGGGCGAAGTGACCCGCGATCGTGTGGAGATCGCCCGCCAGGCAGACCGGATCTTCATCGAGGAACTTAAGGCTTCTGGGTGGTATTCCAAAGTCTCTCAAGCCTTAGCGGTTTTGCTGCCTATTCAAAGCGTGGGAGTCATGGGCGACGAACGGACGTATCACAATGTCATTGCGCTCCGGTCGGTGGACAGCCGGGATTATATGACGGCAGATATGTCTCATCTGTCTCTGGATTTTCTTGCTGGAGTAGCCACTCGGATTACCAATGAAGTTCGCGGAGTCAATCGCGTGGTGTACGATTTGACATCGAAACCACCCGCGACGGTGGAGTGGGAATGACAAAGCTCATCCGAATAGGAACAGAACTGATCGTTACGAATCGACATCAGACTCAGGTAACACTATGTGCGGAATCATAGGCTACGTGGGATTTCGGAAAGCGGTGCCGCTGCTGCTCGAAGGATTGAAACGGATGGAGTACCGTGGATACGATTCGGCGGGGATCGCGGTGATCGGACCGGAGCGATTGTACGTCAAGAAGCAGTCGGGGAAGATTGCGAATCTTGCATTGTCATTGGCGAATAACCACGTCACCGGAACGGTGGGAATCGGACACACCCGTTGGGCGACTCACGGAATTCCCAGCGATGCTAACGCCCACCCCCATGTGGACGGGTTGGGGAATATTGCTTTGATCCATAACGGCATCATTGAGAACTACGCCAAGATCCGCCAGGAATTGACCAAACGCGGGCACATATTCCAATCGGAAACCGACACCGAGACGTTGGTGCATTTGATCGGCGAATTATATGACGGCGACCTCGTGAAGGCGGTACAGGAAGCTCTCAGACATGTGCAGGGCACTTATGGTCTGGCAATCATTGCTCAAAGCGAGCCTGACAAGATTGTCGCTGCCCGGATGGGGAGCCCGATTATCATCGGGCTGGGCAACGGTGAAAACTTCGTAGCGTCGGACATGGCAGCTTTTGTCGAGCACACGCGCAATGTCACGTACCTGAATGACGGCGAAATCGCTGTGATCCAGCGGGACAGTGTGCAACATATGACCCTGGAGAACCGGGTGGTCAACAAGAAAATCGAACGCATCCTCTATGACCTCACGGAGATCGAAAAGGGCGGCTATCCCCACTTCATGCTCAAGGAGATCCACGAACAGCCTCGAACTGTGGAGGATGCATTTCGTGGCAGGCTGCTTCCTGAGGAAGGCACTGTCAAATTCGGGGGGCTGGAGTCGGTACTGGACCGACTATTCGACCTGAAGCGGATGATCATTGTGGCATGTGGGACTTCGTGGCATGCCGGATTGGTCGGCGAATATTTGATCGAGGAATTGTCGGGAATTCCGGTGGAAGTTGAATACGCCTCGGAATTTCGCTATCGGAACCCAATCATAGAGGACGGCACGATGGTCCTGGCAATCAGCCAGTCGGGGGAAACCGTCGATACTTTGGCGGCTGTCAATGAGGCGAAACGGAAGGGTGCGCTGGTTTTAGGACTGTGCAATGTGGTGGGATCGACCATAGCTCGGGAAACCAATGCCGGAATATACCTTCATGCCGGTCCTGAGATAGGCGTAGCCTCTACGAAGGCATTCACATCTCAGATCACGATCCTGGCAATGATCGCCTTGCTCTTGGGACGGCGGCGATGGATGTCCAGCGAGAAAGGGCGCCTGTTCATCGACGAACTCAGAGCGGTCCCGGGCAAGATTCAGACAATCCTGGATCAGGAAAAACGGATCAAAAGCCTGGCGCCTCTGTTCGACAAATACCCCAATGCCCTGTATCTTGGCAGAGGGGCGAACTTCCCGGTCGCGCTTGAAGGGGCTTTGAAGCTCAAGGAAATCAGCTATGTGCACGCGGAAGGGTATCCGGCGGCAGAAATGAAGCACGGACCAATCGCGTTGATCGAGCCTGGAATGCCGGTGGTTGTGATCGCCATTCAGGACGGCACCTACGAGAAGATCTTGTCCAACATCGAAGAGGTCAGAGCTCGCAAAGGAAAGGTCATTGCGATTGCCAATGACGGCGACACGGAGATTGCGTCTCGAGCCGACCAGGTTATCACCATTCCAGGCACGCACGACTTGCTGACGCCGTTGCTGACGGCGATTCCGCTGCAACTGCTGGCGTATCATGTGGCAGTGCTTAAGAAGCGCGATATCGACCAGCCCAGGAATCTGGCTAAGAGTGTTACCGTTGAATAGAGACTGTGCGATCGGACGTCTTCGAAGGACGGATAATCGCGTTTGTCGAAGTGGCATGGCGTGTTTTGTCAGGATACTGCCGGTTCTGCTACTTTTGATGGGGCTGAATACTTCGCAGGGTTCGGCTTCGGAGATCGAATCTCGGTTTGCAGACGCCTTGAAGGCATATCAGGCAGGTCACTATTCGGAGGCGGCGCGGGCTTTCCATGATCTCGCCCTTGTTCAGGATCACAACACGAGGGTCACTGCGTCGCTTTATATGTGGGCTCGGTCGCTGCTCAAGCAGCGAAACTATGACCAGGCTTTAGATGCTGCGACTCAGCTTATCCAGCGCTATGCGACGTCTTCATACCTTGACGACGCACACTATCTGCGGGCGGAAATCTACTTTGATCTGAAAGAATATATTAGTTGTGCGGACGAACTCATTTGGGTTGCGGAAAATGGCACAGACGACCGCACCGTGGCACGGGCACGGGATCGCGTGGGAGATCTGTGCAGATTGCGCTTCTCTGATCGGGAGCGGCGTTCGATAAGCACGCACGCTTCGAAGGTATTGACGCAACGAATCATCCTTGGGCTGCCCGAGAATGCGCTGGCGGATCAGGGCGTCGTGATAGGGGCAGTTCTTCCTCTTACGGGACCGGATAGCAGTATGGGAATTGCATTGAAACAGGGGCTGGAATACGCTCTCAAGCGATGGAGAGATACCTCGAAGATTCCGGTTTTCCTGTCTTTCCATGATTCCCGTAATAGCGCCTACGCGACGGCACAAGTCACTCGCGATCTGCTGGAACTGGAACAAGCATCCATTATCGTCTGCGCCGGCAGCGAAGGAGTTGTGACCGCTTGCGCATCACAGGCGAACGCGAAACAGGTTCCTTGTGTGATACTGAATCCTCAGACGTATTCACTTACCGGCTTGGGCGGATCGGTATTTCAATTATATCCGGATCGCCTGACCGAAGGAGAAGCCTTAGCCACCTATGCCGTGGAGACCTTGGGACTACGCAGCTTTGCTGTGCTGGCTTCGGTGACTGATGACGGCAAAGAATTGGCGAGCGGATTCACCGAGACTGTCAAGGAACTCGGCGCAGAGACACTAATTCAGGAATGGTACTACCCAGGATCGCTGGATTTCAAGACGCAGTTCGGCAGGATTCGCCAGCTGGGATGGGATGCGATGGCTGCGTTGAAAGCTGATACCGCAGCAGCGGTCGAACAACCGGATTCCACAGACAGCCAATGGGCATACCTGGTCAACGGAGAGGTCTTGAATATCAAAGATATGGACGCGGAAGACTCACTGGAAGTTCCCGTCTCTGCATTCGATGGCTTCTTCATTGCACCTGATGCCAGTGACGTCAACGCTCTGGCTCCTCAATACGCCTATTACAATTTCGACTCACAGTTGCTGGGCAGCCGAGATTGGGATTTTGGTGACACCTTTGAGAAGAATCGGAATTACCTGAGCGGCATCGTATATTCGGAAGACGTATTTTGGGATCCAGATCATTCGGCAGATCGGGGATGGGCAAACGATTTCCGCACCGCCACCGGAATTTCCCCCACCGCCGATCATATTCGGGGCTATGACGGGATGACGTGGCTGCTGGGTGCAGTGACAAAGACAAACGTCACTCCATCGGAGCTGTTTCAAGCCCTTTCCCGGAAGGGGCGATTCCAAGGCTTAGGTGGCATGTACCGGTTTCAAGACCGTTCGAATGTGGCGGTATCGATCGCAAAATTCGACAAGGGCATCAGGCAATTGATCTATCCTTAGACGGGATTCTGGCACGAATTGAGGCGTTGGCATAATCGGATTCCGTTAGAAATCCGATGTTCCGGAAATTACATGACGTTCCTTTACGCAATTGTTTTGGGACTAATCCAAGGACTAACCGAGTTCATTCCAGTATCGAGTTCCGGACATTTGGTGATTGCTCAGTCACTGCTTGGATTCAAGGAACCTCCTGTCCTGTTCGATGTCATGCTGCATGGAGGCACACTTCTGGCGGTCGTGGTGTTCCTTCGTAACGATATCTGGATGATTGTCACCGGCGTTCTGGGCGTTGCAGTCAAGAATGATCGCCCGACAGAGACTACCGGCGAGGGTCCAACTCATGGAAATACAGGTAGATGGTTTGCGGGGCTGATTATTCTCGGGACGATACCGGCTGTGATAGTCGGATTCGCATTCAAGGACTTTCTGGAAGGACTGTTTGGCAAGCCTGCCACTGTCGGATTCATGTTATGCATCACCGCGGCGATTCTTTATCTGGCTGACCGTCGGCTGAGAAGAGAGAAGTCGATTTCGGAAATGACGCTTGCCGACGCCTTGTGGATTGGCGTGTTTCAAGCGGCGGCGATCATTCCAGGGATTTCCCGCTCAGGTTCAACGATCTCCATGGGCATTTTCCGACGATTGACCGCGGAGACTGCCGCCAGATTTTCTTTCATGCTGTCGGTCCCGGCAATCCTTGGTGCAATTGTCCTGGAGTCCAGAGGTTTTCAGAGATTACCCATACAGGAGTTCGGGATCTACCTTATCGGAACAACCATTGCCGCGGTTTCAGGATATTTCTCGATAGCATTATTGATACGAATGATCAAGTCATTCAAGCTGAAGGCTTTTTCCATCTACCTTTGGGCATTGGGGTTTGTCGTTATCTGGGCGCAGATCATTTTCAAACCAACGTCGTAACTTCACATAATTCGTCAGGAAGGTCAGGGGCTTTCTCCTGATCCTGGGAACATCATTTATGTCAGACAAGACTGTCCGCCATCCGGTGATTGCGATCACCTGCAACCTGTATCCCGCCCGAGACGACCGTGATTTTTCTCGGGGCAGAGATGTCAACTATCTTCAGATCGATTATTCTGAGTACATCGTCAAGGCGGGCGGAACGCCGATATTACTGCCGGTGGTTCGAGACCGCAAATCCATTGAGGGTCTGGTAGATGCGTTCGACGCTCTGTTGCTTAGTGGTGGCGATGATGTATCACCACAATTATATAGCGAGGAGGTTCTGGACAACAGGTGGGTAGGGGAAGTCGAGCGAGCGCAATTCGAAATCGACCTTCTGCGCGCGACGCACAATCGAAAGAAGCCAGTGTTGGGAATCTGCCGCGGACTGCAATTGATCAATGTGGCTTTCGGCGGCACGTTGTTCCAGGATTTGAAGACTCAATGCCCTCATGTCCAGAACCACCAGGTGCTGGACGGTCAGCCGCGACCTTTCCATGACGTCCATATTCAGCCTAAGTCGCAGCTGTTTCGTATTTTTCGGCATACGCCTCTGCGTGTGAATAGCTCGCACCATCAGGCTATCAATTCTCTAGCGCCCGGTTTTGTGGTTACGGCGAAAGCCGAGGATGAGGTTATCGAAGGGATCGAATATGGCGATTCCCAATTCATAGTGGGTGTGCAGTGGCATCCGGAGCGGCTCGATGACAATTTCGCACCGGCGTTGGCACGCTACCTTGTCGAACTGGCGTACGAATCAAAACGATCACTAAGATGACCGCCAAGCCTGACAACAAGATCAGACCTTTGACGTACTCGCAATTCGCGCAGGACCTCGCCGGCGGGAATGACCCAGGACCTTCCGTGTTTTTTTATGGCGACGAACCGTACCTGATCGACAAAGCAGTGAACCTGCTGGTAGAAACGCGGCTCGACAGCGCATCTCGCGACTACGGACTCCGACGCATGGACGGAAGCGATGTGACCTGGGGGGAGTTAGAAAACGCCCTGACGTCGCGGCAAATGTTCGCCAGCAAGAAAGTGGTGGTGCTTTCGAATCCAGGGCGATTGCCTGCATCGGCACGCACAGCCATGACTGACTACCTTAGAAATCCTGCGGAAGATACGTGGCTTGGGTTGATCGATCCTCAACCGGACTGGCGGAAGAAGCCTTACACGGATTGGTCGGGATTCCTTCTTCGCGTGGAGTGCAACCGCCTCGCCGAGGACGAGCTGGCGGTGTGGATCAGAAGCTTGGTAGAGGTGCAAGACATCAAGATCGAGCCGGAGCAGAGCAATTTTCTTATGTCGGTCAGCGAAGGGGACATGCAGACTATTTCCGGCATTTTGGAGAAGGTGTTTTTGCTGATTGACAAGGGGGGCACTATTTCCGAGGAAGTCCTGGAGACCGCCACGGGAAGTTCTCGTCGTTATTCCTGGGATTCTTTCCTACTTGCAGTGGCGAAACGAGATTCCCAGGCTTTGTGGACGGTGGTTGATTTTCTTCAGAAACAGACGCCTTCGCCCACCTATTTCACCCAGCTCCTGTCGAGGACTTTTCAAGGCGCCTTAATCGCGAAGCAGTTCCAGGGTGACATCCCTTTTGCGATGGATCTTTACAAGTCCATCGGATATTTCGGGCAAGCGCGGAGCAGGATTTCCATGATTTCGAAATCCTATTCGCGGCAAGAGATAATCGACGCGCTGAGTCAAATTCGAGCGACAGATCGAGAGATGAAGAACTCGTCTAAGTCATCTACTCCCTTGATATATCAGATGTTGGCAAGAATCGTAATTAGTGAAAATAATCAGGAACCCGCAGGTGTTCTGTGAGTATTAAGAATAGAAACAGTGCGGAAAACGCGACTTCGTTGAAAGATTGGACAGATGAGGATTTGATCTTCAGCTTCCAGCAAGGAGATGTGGAAGCGTTCAATGAGATCGTCAATCGCTACAAGAATCCTTTGTTCAACTTCGTCTCCCGCCTTCTGGGCGACCCGATGTTCAGCGAGGACATTGTTCAGGAAACGTTTGTCAGGGTATACCGCAACAAGCATCGCTATCACAGGATTGCGAAGTTTTCGACCTGGATATACACCATCGCCTCCAATCTCGCGAAGACCGAGCTAAGGCGAAAGAAAATAAAGCAATTCTTTTCCATTAGTTCAAAGGGTACTGAGGAGAAAGACTACGATCTGCCGGATCGGTCGCACGATATCGAGAGAGATGTTGATCGATCTATGAAGCAGCATGCGGTGCTAAAGGAAATCGACAGATTGCCGTCACCATTTAAGGAGGCGGTCATTTTGCGGGACATACAAGATTTGTCATACGAAGAGATTAGCGGCATCCTGGACGTGCCATTAGGAACAGTGAAATCGCGAGTGAACAGAGGGCGTGCCCGACTGCAACGGCGGTTGCGGTTCATTGGGCGGGAGGAAATGAATGATTAGTTGTGAAGACTTCGAACGGTATTTGCTGCAACTCCATCAGGGAAGGTTGACTGAGGAATTGAAAGCGGCGTTGGAAGAGCATCGCAAGATCTGTCATTGCTGCGAAGACTTGACACCCGAGTTGCTCAAGATTCGGCAGCGATTGTTATCGTTAGTGAGACTGGAACCGCGTCCTGGGTTCGAAATGCGCCTGGTGCAAAAACTGCAGGGAATGTCGCAGCCATTGGGTAGTCGAAATCGGACGTGGGAGAGAAGATGGGTGGCAAACTGGCTGGCTTTTGGAGTCGGCGCTGTGGCGACCGTCATGATTGGATTTCTGATTTTTTCGCATCAGCCTGCAGGCAACGTTAATACCAGCACGTCTATGACCGCCGAGAACAAAGAAGCGATGAACACGGGAGTCAATGGGGGACTGTTGCCTCAGCAGCAGGTCAGTCCGGATTTGCTGACCAGGAATCGGGAGAACTTGCCATTCGGGTCGCTGGACGATTCTACGGGCGAATTCCATCTGACGGCGGATCGCGATACGGTGCCGGTAAATCAGATTCCTCCGGAGTGGCAAGGACAGGTTGTTAGTCAGCCGAAGTAGGAATGTATGAGATGAATAGAAAGCCGCCGGTTGGCGGCTTTTTTTGTTGACTTTTTGCAGAGGATTGCGTAAATTTAAGGTTGGGCATGGACAATCATAACATAACTATGGAGCATAAGCATGGCGAAGAAACAGACATTCATGGACAAAGTCAAGAAGGCACAATTGAAGGGTCCCTCTTGTCCGGTTTGCGGCGAACAGTATTCGATGATTCAGGTAATGGAAGCGGTGGGGGCAGATGGTGCGCCGACCAAATTCCAGCGCCGCATGGTCAGGATTTGCAAGTGCAATCAGAAGGAGGTCATCGGAGCCTGATGTGAAGGCGCGCTGGACACAAATCGTTCTCGATGGCGTGGGCATCGGTGAATTGCCCGATGCCCATCTTTTTGGTGATTCCGGCTCCAATACTCTGGGGAATCTCTGTCGGGTACGTCCGCTTCGGATTCCGAATCTGGCTGAATTGGGAATCGGGAACATCGTGAGGTTGTCTCAAATTCCGCCGGTGGACGGTCCGACCGGGTCCTACGGACGCATGGCTGAAGCGTCGCCTGCAAAAGACAGCACTATCGGTCATTGGGAATTGGCAGGACTGATCTCCAAAGAGCCGCTTCCCACCTACCCCAACGGATTCCCGGCAGAAGTTATCGACGCATTTCAAAGCGAGATTGGATTATCGGTTTTGGGGAATACGGTGGCTTCCGGCACGGAGATCATCAAAGCGCTGGGAGACCAGCACTGCCGGACCGGTTTTCCGATCGTGTACACATCAGCAGACAGTGTTTTCCAGATCGCAGCTCACGAGGAGGTGATACCACCCGACAAGTTGTACGAGCTGTGCTGCATCGCCCGACGGATTCTGCAAGGCAAGCACACGGTGGGACGAGTCATTGCTCGACCGTTTGTTGGCGCCAATGGTCATTATACGAGAACCCGCCATCGGCGGGATTTTTCATTGGAACCCTATGGAAGGACGCTGCTGGACATTCTGAAGGATCGCGGAATCCCCACCGTGGGAATCGGCAAGATCGATGATCTGTTCGCCGGACGGGGATTGTCCATTATCCGGCATACGGAATCGAATGACGATGGGGTAAGTAAGACGATCACAGCCATGTCGGAGTCCGGACCTCGATTCATCTTTACTAATTTAATCGATTTCGACATGCTATGGGGACATCGAAACGATGTGGAAGGATTCGCTCGGGGACTGGAAGCCTTCGACGCTCGGCTCCCGGAACTATTGGAGACATTAAGAAACGGGGATGTATTAACACTAACGGCGGACCACGGAAATGACCCTACGACTCCAAGCACAGACCATTCCCGGGAATATGTGCCGGTCCTGATCACCGGTCCCGGGATAAAGCCGGGGGTCAATCTTGGCACAAGAACGACCTTTGCTGATTTGGCGGCAACCGCCGCTGAATATTTCTCAATCCCTGGGACTGGCTCCGGCGCCAGTTTCTGGAAGGAGCTAATCGCTACATGAAGTCAATAAGACCTACGTTATTGGTGGCGACCCACAATCGGGACAAGATATTAGAAATAAAAGACCTATTAAAGAATCGCCACATCTCTGTGAAGAGCCTTCGCGATTTCCCGAACATCCCTGATCTGGAAGAAACTGGATCCACATTGGAGGAGAATGCCATTCTCAAAGCAAGATCGGCGTTCAAGCAAACGGGAATTACGTCGTTGGGAGATGACACCGGTCTGGAAGTGGATGCATTGAAAGGTGCACCGGGAGTTCTCTCGTCACGTTATTCAGGACCGGGCGCGACGTATGAAGAAAATGTGTGGAAATTGCTGAGGGAGATGGAAGGGATAAGAAACCGGAGAGCGCGCTTCAGATGCGTGATGGCGTTAGTATGGAAAGATGGACTGGAGGTAGTGGAGGGACGAGTTGATGGAGAAATCTTGGAAAAATCGCTCGGGACGGGCGGTTTCGGCTACGACCCAATTTTCTATCATCCTCCAACCGGTCTGACATATGCCCAGATGCCGATGTCGCTAAAGAATCAGTTCAGCCATCGGTCGCTCGCCTTGCAGCAAATAGTCCAAATCATCTCGAGAAAATACAACTTCTCCATCCTGTAAGGCGATTGGGGCAAAGGTAAAGGCAAGACTCGGCACTCCCGAGATCAAATGTTGGGTTACGCATGGCTAACCCAACCTACTCTCCACTCAGCCAGCGATTGGGTGTCACACGGGACGTTTGACACCACATTGCAGGAAATCCCAGGGATAATCCCTGGGATTTCTTATGAGGCGGCGACCGGACTCGAACCGGTGAATAAAGGTTTTGCAGACCTCTGCCTTAACCGCTTGGCTACGCCGCCACAATAATCTTGCCTTCGACATTCCTGCGACCTGACCACCACACCCTACGGGCAGGAATCCGGCAAAGGTTGCGATATGAAAGCCCCTGATAGCACATTAGAGCTGCAGGGTGCGGATACAATGCAGCACATCACTTTAACCGGGGAGTCTTGAGCGGGAGACGGGACTCGAACCCGCGACAATCTCGTTGGCAACGAGAGACTCTACCAACTGAGTTACTCCCGCAAAAATCTGCATACCCAGCCTTACCAAAACACCGGACAATTACCCATCAGGCGGCTGATTACGCATACGGTTGATGACGTCGCGTCGGCGATCCCTAAGACCTTTGTGGCTTCTTCGGATTGACCTTTGGGCAACCAAGAATCCGAAAAGGACAACCGCCCAGAGAATCGCGAGGATTATGAGTAATTTTGACGGTGCCACGGCTGGGCTCCGGCATGACGGGTTAGTGGAGCTGAGGGGGTTCGAACCCCTGACCTTCTGAATGCCATTCAGACGCGCTCCCAGCTGCGCCACAGCCCCAGTCAATTACGTAATATACAGATATTTCAAAGAAAAGTCAAGGGATTTCTCTGCAGGGTGGGGACACCCTGCAGCACGCCCATAAGCGGTCGGACTCTCCGCGTTACGCTGCGCTTGAGACTTGAGGGCAACGAGGATCACTAGAATCTTGACCTGCGTTTCCCCCCCTTTGTGTTTTCCCCCCTGATACCGGGGGGAAAGAATCAGGAAGTCAGGATCACGAGGATCCTGACCTACTTTATGCAAGCTCGCTGATCATCTTTGCCACCACCTTACGGCGCACCGCGATCAATTGCCTGGCTTTGCCCACCACCAATACGATCAATGCGACGGACAACAGCAGCAATAAGACGTCCACCACGGCTACTGTCCACATTCCGCGAGCCAAATATTCTTGAAACAACTTGTACACGAGGCTGACGATGGTGGTGATTGTCATAAAGACCGCCGGGACAATGGTGAACCAGCTCTTCAGTCCCCGGACATAGAGCCATACTGTCAAAGAAATCAGGGTCAATGCCGCCAGTAGCTGGTTGGCGGCACCGAACACGGGCCAGACCGACTTGTAGGACTGAGAGTACGCCAGGTAGAACATCACTGCCACCGAAATTCCGGCGTTGAAGAGCCTGCTGCTCAAGAGCGGGACAGTGCGTTTGAAGAGCCCTCGCCAAAACTCTTCGAGCAAGTAGCAGTTCAAGCGTACTGCGCAGTCCAGAGTGGTAACTGCAAAACCTTCCACCAACAGAATCCCCAGCACCGAACCCAGAGTCATGGGGATACCGAAGGAGTTGTACATCAAACTTGCGACCGACAAGGAAAAGCCCAGGACGGGATTGCCGGCGGCTCCGACGGGCCAGACGATTTGAAGATATCGAGCGTGTGAGATTCCAGCGCCCAGGGCGATAATGACCAGAAATGCCAGCATGGATTCAAGGATCATGGCGCCATACCCCACGGTTCTGGTGTCGCCTTCCCTTGAGACTTGCTTGCCGGTAGTTCCTCCGGCGACGAGAGCGTGGAATCCGGAGATGGCGCCGCATGCCACGAAGATGAATAGCATGGGCCATATCCAACCCAAGTACTGCGCGCCCTGATGGAGATTCAGCAATGGGATAGAGTCACCGGTCCCCACATTCATGCCCTTGAATCCGCCGATAATAGCGCCGAAGAACAGCGCTGCCAGACCCAAATACAGAATCTGGGTATTGACCAAATCGCGGGGTTGCAAGATCAGCCACACCGGCAGAGTCGCCGCAAAGGTCACATATACGGTCAAGATTAGCATCCAATGAGTTGGTTGGAGTTGCAGCGGGTATCCAATGCCGATGATTATACTCCCAACTGCAGCCGCGATCGCCACGGCATATCCTTGCCAGGTTGGGACTTTTTTCTGATACAGAAGGTATCCCATGAAAGGGGCGAACAGCGTAATGACTATGACAGAGGTGGAAGCAATCCCGCCGATAATTCCCACAGTACCTTGAGGTGTTTCTTGAGTGCGAAGAATAGTCTGAGTACCGGTCAGGTTAAGATCTGTCAACAGTGGTCGCGACGTCAACGAGATAGCTGTCAAGGAAAGGAACGCCGAGGTCACCAGCAGGATCATCAGGATGGTAAACAGGATGAACAAGTAGAATCCGAATTCCCCCAGGGTCGATCGGGTGACCGTTGCCATGGATTCGCCCTTTTCCCGGGTGCTTACCACCAATGCCACAAAATCGTGCACCGCACCAAACAGCACGCCGCCTATTACGACCCAGAATACAGCTGGAAGAATGCCACATACGACCGCCAAAGTGGGACCCACAATGGGACCGACGCCGGCAATCGCCGAAAAATGATGGGCAAACACGACATAAGTCTTGGTTGGCACATAGTCTTTCCCGTCGGTTTGGCTCACAGCGGGCGTGGGTGCGTTTTCAACCACATTCAATTGGCGGGAAATGTACCGCGAGTACACCCGGATTCCTACGAGAAAACAGATCCCTCCTAATGCAAGAAGCAGAAGGATATTCATGTGTAGTCCTGTTCAAAAATCGTCATGCTGTATCGTATCAATAATTAACAAAATTCTGGGCAGAAAATCAAGAAAAAGTCGATGTATTTAAAGAATAGGCGTTTGATCGAACGCCCGGAAGACGGTTCACGCCTGACTCATACCTCATTGCCTCAGAGTTTTTACCTCTGCAACCTGTCGGTCAAACTCGAATTGTGAGCACGGGGATTTTTGAGTAGCGAATCAAGTGTTCCGCGGTGGAACCAAGGATTTTCTCGCCCAACGAATCCCTCCCATTGGTGGTGATCACCATCAAATCGGCGCCAATCGCGTCGGCGACTTCGATAATCTCCTTAGTAGGCTTTCCCTCACGAATCAGCAATTCGCAGTCCAGGTCCTCCCCACCTGTTATTCTCAGCTCCTGCTCCATGATTTTCTTTGATTCGAGGGCTTTTTCCGTCATCATTTCCTGAAAATGTTCAGCACTCACCCTGAGCATCACCATTTCCTGCTTGTGCATGAACTCTTCGTGGACGTTGAGCAGATACAGCTTGCTCTTGTATTTTCGGGCGAGATCGACCGCATATTTCACCGCTGTCAAGGAAGCTTTGCTCAAGTCAGTGGGACAAACGACCTTTGAGAACATAGTGTCAACCTGCTTTTGGCTGGCAAGGGCTCAACATGTTAACCCTTGCGGGTTCAGAAGAAAATGAAGGTTACGATCAAAAAGATCGGGATCAAAATCCCGATAGACCACAGCATGTAACCGAAGAAGCTGGGCATCACGATTTTGTTCTCTTCAGCAATAGATCGCACCATGAAATTCGGTGCATTGCCGATGTAGGTATTGGCTCCGAAGAAGACGGCTCCGGCGGAAATGGCTTTGAGGTAGGCGACAAATTGCGCTGCCATGGGGTGATTCCCGACTCCTTTTAGGATTTCGGTGACGTCATGCTCAGAGATCCCCAGACGTCCCAAAGCGGTATTAAAGAAGGTCAAATAAGTGGGGGCGTTGTCGAGAAATGACGACAAAGCGCCCGCTGTCCAGAAATAGTGCCAGGGTTCGTTCACGGCATTGACCACGAATGCCAGGGAGCCGTTAGCGCCGGCTCGCAGCATTGCCAGCGCGGGAATGATAGTCATGAATATGCCCGCAAAGAGGAATGCGACTTCTTTGATCGGAAACCAGGTGAATTCATTGGCGAGGTGAACTGACTTTTTCGTGGTGAGGATTGATAGGATACCCATCAGAATGATAAGCACTTCCCTGGTGATATCCTGAATGCCTTTGTGTGCACCAAGCAGGGTGATCTCACCCGGTTTCCAAACGCCGGATAGCAGAACCGCACCCATGATTCCCGCCAGGAAGAGCAGATTGTGGGCTCCTTCGATCCGCAAGGGTTCTTTGTTTCCCGGGCGGTCGATTTCCCCCCCCTCCCTATTGAACAAGATCGAATCGATCAGAAAAAACAGTATGATCACGATGCCGGCGGCTGTCAACATGTGAGGGAGGATGCGCAGGGTCCAGAAGAACGGCACGCCGTGGAGGAATCCCAAGAACAACGGTGGATCACCCAGGGGAGTCAGTGAGCCGCCGATGTTCGCTATTAGAAAGATGAAGAAGATGATGACGTGCTTTTTTGATTTCCGCTTGGCGTTGGCTCGGATGACGGGTCGAATCAACAGCATGGCGGCGCCGGTGGTGCCCATCCAGGAGGCTAAGATCGTGCCGATGATGAGGAAAGCCGTATTGACCACCGGGGTTCCGGATAGGGTCCCGCGGAGGAGGATGCCACCGGAAACGGTGAACAGTCCCCACAGAAGGATGATGAATGGGACATAGTCGATCAGGTAGATATGGACGATTTCATGGAAAGCGTCCCCTCGGTAAGCGATGTAAAAAGGAATGGCGAAAAGCAGCGACCAGGCAGCTGATACCTTGCCGAAGTGATGATGCCAGAACACCGGCGCAATGAGAGGGAAAACAGCAATGGAAAGCAGGATTCCGATGAACGGCAGTACGCTCCATAGGGGCAGCAGTTCGCCGAGAGAAGGCTCGCCACTTGATTCTGAAGCGAATCCGGTGCAGACCAACAACAGGATACCGAGAATTACTATGTTGAAGCTACGGGATTTCAAGAAGACTCCGTTTCATTGGCGCCCCGCCAGGTTACGCTTCGCTTGAAACCTGGCGGGAACGAGATAATAGGGAACCCGTCGTTCGATTTGCCCCCCTTTGTGTTTTCCCCCCGGGTACCGGGGGGAAAGATCTGGCTGTCAAACGGGACGTTTGACAGCACAGGCAGACTGTCATGGCATGTGCCATGACAGCCCCGACCAACGAGCGGCAACCCCCCTTTTGTTCCCCCCTTCAATAGAAGGGGGGATTTCAATCCTGTCAAACGGGACGTTTGACAGCACAGAATAAAATCAGAGATTGATCACTCCGATCTTGTTCAGAAGCACGATGAGCACCAAGCCGGGAGTGACATATCTGATTACCAGCCTCCAGATCAGAAACGATCGACTCTGAGCGGGAAGGAATTCCACCCGACTTTCCTGTTTGGTCAAAGCCCAACCGACGAAAATCGCAATCAAGAGCCCGCCTATGGGAAGCAACCAGTTGGCGGCGAAATAGTCGAAGGAATCCAACCAGTTCAGCGGGCGACCACCCTTTTCAAGTATCGTGATTTTGGAAATCCATTTGATCCCGCCATTGCTAAGTGCTGAGGGCACTCCAAACAGGAATATCACCGAGGCGGAAAGAAGGGTAGCTTTGGTTCGTGTCCATTTCAATTGATCCACTGCACACGCCACTACGACTTCCAGAAGGGAAATCGCGGATACCAATCCAGTAAATCCCACCAAGATGAAGAAGAGGAATCCGACGAAGGAACCTCCGGGCAATCCAGCCAGAATGGTCGGTATGGTGGTGAAAATGATACCGATGGATTTCACTTCCTCCGGCGTTACATTTGCCATGAAAATGATGGGATACATGACCAAACAGGAGGCAAGGGAAATAAACGTGTCAAAGAAGGTTATTAGAACCGAAGAGCCCAGGATCTCTTCATCTCGTTTCAAGTAGCTCCCATAAGTAATCATTGCTCCCATGCCCAATGATAGGGTGAAGAAGGCATGCCCCAGAGCTTCAAGGCAACCATGAGGGGTAAGCTCCTTGAAACTGAAATGGAACAGAAAATTGAGTGCCTTGCCCGCGGCACCGGTGGACAGAGAATATATCATAAGCGCGATGATAAGCAAGAACAAGAAAGGCATCAGGATTTTGTTACACCGCTCGATGCCATTGGACACGCCGCCTAAAATAATCAGCGCGGTCAAGGTCGAGAAGGCGAAATGCCAACCGACTTGTTTATAGGGATTGCTAAGGAATCCGATAAACATATCCTGAGATTCTTTTAAACCAAGTCCTTTGAACGTCCCCAATAATGCCTTGACGACATATTCCAGAGTCCAGCCGGCAATGACGGTGTAGTAGGATAGAATAACAAACCCGGCAATCAATCCCATCCACCCTACTATGGGCCACCAGCTTTTTTTGCGGAGAGCTGCAAAGGCACCGATGGGATTCAAGCTGGTTTTCTTGCCGATAAGAATCTCGGCGATCATGATAGGGATTCCTACCAGGCAGATGCAGATTAAATACACAACAACAAAGGCGCCACCTCGATTGTCGAAAGTAATGTATGGGAATTTCCATACACTGCCTAAGCCAATAGCGGAGCCTGCAGCCGCCAAGATAAAACCAAGGCGGGTTCCCCAATGTTCCCTCTGTCTGGTGGAGTTCTTTGCCATCACAGTTCCTCAGTTTTACATGCGGGATGGAGCAAGCAGCAGCGATTAGAAACAGAAAGACATCGGAAGCATTTGCACCGATGTCTCAGGCATTACGACACGACATAGAATCGTCACTCTGATTCCGTCCAGCCGCGAATCAGAGCATGGGCAAAGATTGACTAAGAAGTGTAATCATCGCACCGGGGAATAAACCGAAGCCCAGGACACCAACGGCACAAATTACGAGCACCAACGAATACAAAGCAGACCGGGGGACGGGATTGACTTCGCCTTCAGGCTGCATGTACATAAGAACCAATACGCGAAGGTAATAGTACACGGAAATGGCGCTATTCAGGACCGCGATAACCACTAAGGTGATATGTCCGGTTTTGACTGCGGCGCCGAACAGGTAGAATTTCGCCATGAAGCCGCCGGTAGGCGGGATACCCGCCAGCGACAGCATGAAGATTGCCATCATAGCACCGAGGAAGGGATACCGGTGCCCAACGCCTCGATAGGCATCAAACTGATACCATCCTTTGCCACGATGGTTGATCAGAATCGCCACTGCGAAGGCTCCTACGTTCATCAGAGCGTAGATCATCAGGTAGTACATGATGGCGGATGCGCCTTGAGCGTCCAAGGCGACTAAACCGACCAAGAGGTATCCGGCGTGTGCGATGGACGAATACGCCAGCATCCGTTTGATGTTATTCTGGGCAATGGCGACCAGGTTCCCGACCGTCATGGTGACGGCGGCAAGAACCCAGAGGACTGGGACCCAGTCCACATTCAAATCGAAGAAGGCGCCGGTCAAGATACGGATCAAAGCGGCGAAGGCAGCCGCTTTCGAAGCCGTAATCATGAACGCGGTGATCGCAGTCGGGGCGCCGTCGTACACGTCCGTGGACCAGAAGTGGAACGGCACCGCTGCGATTTTGAAGCCGAGACCAATCAGGATCAATCCCAGTCCGGCGTATGCCAGGACACCCATTGTGTCCGGATTTTCGGCGAATTTCTGATGGATCAATGGCAATTGTGTCGAACCTGTGACTCCGAAGGTCAAAGCAATCCCGTATAAGAAGAAACCGGTGGAGAATGCGCCAAGAATGAAGTATTTGAAAGACGATTCGTTTGAGGTAGCTCGTCGCTGGAATCCCGCGAGGACATAAAGGCAGATCGACATGGTCTCAAGACCCAGGAAAATCATCAGCAGATCTGCACCCAATACCATGATCATCATGCCGAATGTGGCAAACAGGAGGAGAGTCAAGTATTCTCCGGCGCGGCGTTTGTCCTCCAAATCCTGGTAGGAAAGCAACACAACCAAAGCGGCGACACTGAGCAGAATCAGTCGCAGGAAACGTGAGAACTGGTCATCCACCACCATTCCGTTGAAGCCAGTGGCATTCCCTGACCAGCCGACGACCGTGGCGATGATCGCAGCCGCCAGTCCTACTAATGACAGCACGATCAATGTGCCTGCGCTTTGCCCGCGCCCAAGGACCGCAACCAACAGCACAACCAGTGCGGTAGCGACGACAATAATCTCGGGAAGAATGAGGGAAAAATCCAGTATCGGGATTACCATGTCCTATCCTCGGGGGCAATAATCCAGCAGCCATCAGCCCAGACCGGAAGCTTGGTTGACGGCATCAATGTCTCGTGTGCGGTAGTCTCGGAAGACTTAACAATCTCAATTACATGAGCCACCGACGGTTCCATGCGTTTCAAGAAGGTCGCGGGGTACACTCCGATCCATATGATCATGACGAGAATGGGCAGGAAGATCATCTTCTCCCGGAGGGAGAGATCGGGAAGCTTCTCGTTTTCCGCGTGGGTGACTTTGCCGAACATCACGCGTTGGAACATCCATAACATATAGCAGGCGGCGAGAATCACGCCGGTGGCAGCCACCACCGCATAAGCGATGTTAGCCTGGAATGTGCCGACTAATATCAGGAATTCGCCGACGAAACCGTTCAATCCTGGCAGTCCGATCGAGGACAATGTCACGATCATGAATACGGTGAAATAGACCGGCATCACTTTCGCCAGACCGCCGTAATCTGCGATCATGCGGGTGTGGCGGCGGTCGTACACAACACCCACAATAAAGAACAAGGCGCCGGTGCTTAGTCCGTGATTGATCATCTGGATCAGCCCGCCGGACACGCCATTGATGTTAAGGGCAAACAAGCCCAACATCACGAAACCCAGGTGGCTGACGGACGAAAACGCCACCAGTTTCTTCATGTCTTTTTGAACCAGCGATACCAGTGCGCCATAGATGATCCCGATAATCGCGAGGACTGAAATCAAGGGGACATACTCGACCGCGGCTTTGGGGAACAAGGGCAGGCAGAATCGGAGGAAACCATAGGTACCCATTTTCAACAGGACGCCTGCCAGAATGACGGAACCGGCGGTGGGGGCTTCGACATGCGCGTCAGGCAGCCAGGTGTGGAATGGAAACATGGGCACTTTGATGGCGAATGCCAAGGCAAACGCACCAAACAGCCACATCTGGACATTCAACGGGAAATTGATCTGGGACATGACGACCATGAGGTCGAAGGTGTGCCTGCCGGTTGCGGGATCGGTGATGTTGAAATAGAGAAACAGGATCGCAACCAACATCAGAACCGACCCGAACATGGTGAACAGGAAGAATTTGACGGCGGCATAGATTCGCCGCGGTCCGCCCCATATACCAATCAGGAAGTACATCGGGACGAGCATTACTTCCCAGAACACATAGAACAGGAACAGATCCAGTGACACAAACACGCCGACCATGCCGACTTCAAGGAATAACATGAAGAACATGAATTCCTTGACGCGTTCCTGAATCGACTTCCACGATCCCAGCACGCACAAAGGCGTCAGAAACGTGGTCAGCAACACCAGAAACAGGCTGATGCCGTCGATACCCAGATGATAACTAATCCCTAGCGAAGGAATCCAATCATAGCATTCCACAAACTGCATGGCAGTCGTGGGAATCTCGAAATTGAAGAATAGCGCGAGCGAAATCAGGAAATCCAGCACCGTTACCGTGAACGCAACACTACGGATCGCATTTTTCCCTTCTTTCGGCAGGAACATGATAATAATGGCGCCAAGAAGCGGAAGTAAGGTGACGATGGAAAGCAGATTACTCATGAATTGTCCCTGGTGGGGGCTTGTTTCGTAGAGGGCTTAACATGTTAAGCCCCTACGTCATCCATTCTAATGTGTGCTGTCGGGTGTCCTCACCTGACAGCGACCTTTAGGTTCAATCGCTTCGAAAGACCATAACCCAAGACGGCTAAAATCTTCATACCCATGAACATGGTAGGGGCTCAGCATGCTAAGCCCCTACATCATCTATTTGAACAATAGGTATCCCAGGAGAATCAGTATCCCCATGCCCATGAATAGGGCGTAGTTTTGAACAAAGCCAGTCTGAATGCGGCGGACACCCTTGCCGGTAGCGACTATAATCCAGCCCACGCCGTTGACTAACCCGTCGATGCCCTTCATATCGAATAGGTCAGACAAGATATCCGAGATTTTCAACAGCGGTTGGACGACCGCGGCATTATAGATCTCATCGACATAGTACTTGTGCAGGAGAACGTTGTAGGTCGTCTTCAGACGGTTGGCAAGCCTCCCAGGCATGTCAGGGTCTTTTCGGTACATCTGGTATGCCAGGAGAATCCCCACTAATGCCACAACGATGGACAACGCCATCAGCAAATATTCCGTGGACAGAGCCGGGTGGGCGGTCGTCTCATGCAGACCATGCAATTCGGGGTGCGTCAGCACCGGCTCCAGCCAGCCTTCGAACCAGGCGCCTCCAGCCAAAGCCCGAGGCAGACCGATGTAGCCGCCAATAATGGAGAGTACCGCCAGGATTATCAACGGAATTGTCATGGAGGGAGGTGATTCGTGGATGTGCGCGGCGACGGATTTTTCGCCGCGGAACTGACCATAGAAGGTCAGGAACACCAGGCGGAACATATAGAATGCGGTCAAGGCGGCGGCGACAAGTCCGATCAACCAAATCCAGGTATGCCCGGAGGCAAAAGCTTTGAACAAGATTTCGTCTTTGGAGAAGAATCCTGACAGTCCGGGGATACCGGAAATGGCAAGTGTGGCAATGAAGAATGTGGCGAATGTGATGGGAATCTTGTTCTTCAAGCCGCCCATTCTGCGGATGTCCTGCTCCCCACTCATGGCGTGGATTACGCTTCCGGAACCAAGGAACAGAAGCGCTTTGAAGAAGGCATGGGTCACTAAATGGAAGATTCCGACGCCGAAAGCGCCGACGCCGCATGCCAGGAACATATAACCTAACTGGCTAACCGTGGAATACGCCAGCACTTTTTTGATGTCATTTTGAACTAGACCGATGGTGGCGGCAAAAATGGCGGTGGCGGCACCGACGATGGCAACGACGTACAAGGACGCGGGAGCCAGGCTATATAGGATATTGGATCGAGCCACCATGTAAACACCGGCGGTAACCATCGTGGCGGCATGGATCAGAGCGCTCACAGGGGTGGGACCAGCCATGGCATCGGGGAGCCAGACATAGAGCGGGATTTGGGCAGATTTCCCTACCGCACCCAGAAACAGGCATAGCGTGATAGCAGTGATAACGCCGGAACCAACCGGAAAGAAGGCGGCACGCTGGAACACACCCAGAAAATTGATAGTGCCGAATGTAGTGAACATCAACATGATGCCGACCAGGAAACCGAAGTCACCGATTCGATTGACGATGAACGCTTTCTTGCCGGCATTGGCTTTTTCGTCATCTTCGAACCAAAAGCCGATCAACAGATAGGAACAAAGCCCGACTCCTTCCCAGCCGATGAACATGACGAGATAATTATCGCCCATCACCAACGTCAGCATGAAGAAGACGAACAAATTGAGGTAGGTGAAGTATCGGGCGAAACCATTGTCTCCATGCATGTAGCCGATGGAGTAGATATGGATGAGGAAGGAAACGCCGGCAACGACCAGCATCATGACGCAGGAAAGTGGATCGACCAGGATGGAAGCTGCCGCAGATAAGGAACCGGATACGAGCCAGTTAAACACAGGCACTGTGACCGATCGATGCTCGGCATCCATTCCAAGCAGTTCAAAGAATGCCAGGCAAGCGACTATGAACGAAAAACCCACCATCAGGGAGCCGAACCAACCTACGACCTTTTCCGGCAACTTCTTGCCAAAAAAGCCGTTAAACAGCACCCCGATCAGCGGGAAAAGGGGAATCAACCAAACCGAATTAATCATGAAAATAATCCAGAAATGTCACCTTGGACAAGCGTTCCTACCATTTCATGATGTTCAATGAATCAATGTCGACCGAATTCTTGAAGCGGAAAAGGACGACAATGATAGCCAATCCGACCGCTACTTCGGCGGCAGCGACCGCCATCACAAAAAACACGAAAATCTGACCTTCGACATTCCCGAGATGGCGGGCAAAAGCGATGAAGGTCAGATTGACGGAATTCAGCATCAATTCGATGCACATGAAGATGATGAGAATGTTCTTTCGAGTGAGTACGCCGATGACACCCAGGCAGAAGAGGATGGCACTTAGCACCAAATAGTGAGGCAACGAGACCATACTGCTATTCTTGAAATCCTTGAGTGATCTTCATGGAAAAATCCCCGGACTTTTGCTGCGGCCAGGAAGTCAGGCTTCGGGCGTTTGGTCTGTGTCCGGAGACTGGCGGATCAGTACTACGGCGCCAATGATCGCGGACAACAGCAAAACGGAAGCAATCTCGAACGGCAGCAAATAGGTCGTGAATAATCTGGTCCCCAGGTTGGCAGAACTCCCCATATCTACATCAATCTGAGAAGGACTGCCAGTCACCGAGATTCCGGTCAGAGCTTTCAGCGCCATCAAGAAAAATACACCACCCACCGCGATACCGAGCAGAAACCCTGTTCGTTTCTGCGGGAACATGTCGGGGAGCTTCTGCAAATTCAAGAGCATAATCACGAACAGGAACAGCACCATGATAGCGCCTGCATACACGATCACCTGTACCGCAGCCAGGAATTGGGCACTAAGCAGCACATAGTATCCGGCAAGCACAAAGAAAGTAACAATGAGACCCAAGGCGCTGGTAATGGGATTTTTCGCCAGGATCACCACCAAAGCGGATACGATGGCGGTCACGGCGAAAACCCAGAAAAGGATGGCTTCCATAGAGATTCGTTTGACGGATTGGAAGGAGTACGGGTCAAAATTTCTTGGAAATATAGGGAACGGTTTCCTAAAAGTCAATCGTTTTTTTGTGAAATTTCGAACGGAGAGAATTAGCAGACGGCAGCGGTACTGAGATGTGACTCGGACTACTAATTAACACCAGGTTATATAAAGTCTTTTGTACGTCTGATTGGGCATCTACCATACAAAATCGGCTCGCACATATCCTAAGGCGCCGACAACATATATGGCTTTCTCCGGGCACACGTCGGCGCAGCGTCCGCATCCGATGCAGAGCTCGGGGTCAATGACGTGGCGTTTCCCGAGTTCGCCGTTCACACAATTCTTCACTGGACAGATCTTCGCGCATTCTCCGGAGCCTACGCAGGAGGTACCGATGCTGAATTTGGGGCGGACGGGGATTTTGTCCACGTACGAGTCAGTGGGGCATTTATACTTGGCGACCAGCAGACTATCGGGAATCGAATAGTCCACCACGGGTAAATTGCCGTCCATCTGTATCGCGCCCGACGGTGTCACTTTGGGATTCGCGCACAATCCGCAGGCGGTGCAGCCAACGCTGCAGACGCTGGTTACTGTTTTGCCTTTGTCCTGGGAAACGCAAGCCAGGTACACCTGCGCCGATCGTGGGATCATATCCATGATTCCCCTTGGGCAGGCTGCGACGCACAAGGTGCAACCGGTACACTTGTCATCAAAGACTTTGGGAAGACGGTCTTCCCCCATCTCCATGGCGTCGAATTTGCAGGCTCTTACACAGGTTCCTAAGCCAAGACAGCCATAGGCACAGGCTTTGTGCCCACCACTTATCAATTCAGCGGCGGCGCAATCCTGCACGCCTTGATAGGTAAATTTGTCGATTGCGTTGTCCGGACTGCCCTGGCAGCGCACGACTGCCACCATCGGCTCCAAGTCCCCGGCGACCTGACCCAGTATGTGAGCTACGGCATGTGCAACGGTGCTGCCGCCGGGAATGCAGTCGACGATTTTTGCATTTCCTTTTACCAATGCATCGGCGAATGCCTGGCAGCCGGCTTTGCCACATGCTCCGCAATTGGCGCCGGGAAGCACTTCGAGAATTTCTTCGACTCGAGGATCCACTTCCACACGGAATACGCGGGAAGCATACGCCAGTCCTCCGCCGAACAGCAGTCCCATCCCTCCTATGCTCAAAATCGCGTTAAATATGGTGATGTCCATGGTAGAGCTCAATTTGGGCAAAATGTCAGGATCGCGAGGATCCTGACCTACTCTCTGCAAACACATTAGTGCCGTCAGGTGTCCCCACCTGACGGAATCGGCTGTCATGTGAGGACACATGACAGCACGCCAA
>Ga0153916_10000015_pt1 | contig 116915 bp, 90 predicted proteins | sample Opewatmetagenome_FD_109642 | JGI IMG/M metagenome (GOLD analysis project Ga0153916, IMG submission 109642) | Freshwater wetland microbial communities from Ohio, USA - Open water 3 Core 3 Depth 4 metaG | ecosystem: Environmental > Aquatic > Freshwater > Wetlands | place: USA: Ohio, Lake Erie...
CACCTACCCGAACCATATTTGATCCTTGCGGAGAGGGTGGGATTCTTCCATAGGAATGGCTACGCCAGAACCCACGGTCACCTACCCGAACCATATTTGATCCTTGCGGAGAGGGTGGGATTCGAACCCACGGTTCAGTTACCCGAACACACGCTTTCCAAGCGTGCTCCTTCGGCCTCTCGGACACCTCTCCGAAGAAGTTGGAAAGTTGGCGCTGTTAGGCGTCCCCGCCTGACAGCACCTTAAAGTCTGAAAGTCACAAAGTCTGAAAGTCCATCCGCCCAAGGCGGATTGACAAGTTGACAAGTCAAGTGGACATGTCCGGTCAGGTGCCCTCACCTGACGGCAGTTGGCGGAAAAATCAGGCAAAATATAGGGAAAAATATTGGACAAAACAAGGTAAAAAAACGAAAAAAATCCGACGAGATCTTAACGCATGAGAAAAAACAGGTGCGAAAAATGCTTCGCACCTGGCGAATTTTGCGGCGTTGTCTATTTTCTAGTCCCGCTTCTCGAGAATCAGAATTCGCCCCAACTTGCTAACTTGACAACTTGAAAACTTGTCAACTTCTATTACTTGAGTACCACCATTTTCTGGGTTTGGGTGAAGCCGGGGGCAAGCAGCCGTGCAAAATAGACCCCGCTGGATAGATTACTGACGTCGAATCCAATCCGATGCAAACCCGCCGGGTATTGACCTGCCACCACCACCGCCGCCTTTGTGCCTTCCAGGGTATAGATGATAAGCGACACTTGACTTGACCTAAGTAGGCTGAAAGCAAGCATGGTAGTAGCATTGAAGGGGTTGGGATAGGGCGGCAAGAGCAAAAACTGCTGTGGTACTGCCTGTGTCGGATTTCCGTGAACCGATAACGCATCCGAGCAATCGAAGATTTCAAGATGCGTATAATCAGCGAGATAGGCTAGGGACTCGAATGCAACAACACCGCACGCCATGCCAGGAGAGTCATAATATCCGATCTCAATGGGCGTACTAGGATGAAAGGCATTGATGATTCGTAAACCTGAAATCCCATCCGCCACAAAGACGTTGGTTCCAACGACAAATACATCTTGAGCATAACCTGGCATCTCTTGATACCCCACCTCGTAAGGATTTGCGGGGTCAGTCACGTCAATAAACCTCACTCCACCAGTATCAGCCGCGACGCACACATAGTTCGAAAAGACCGCCACAGCAACGGCATTGTGATCCGGGATCGAATAGTGTCCGACCTCAAAGGGGCTTAAAGGAGACGAAATGTCGATTATTCGAAGTCCCCCATCCCAATCTGCGACGTAACCGAATTGTCCAGAGACCGCGACGCTGCCGGGGCTACCTGGAGTAGGACAAAAGCCCCGTTGAAAAGGGTTTTCCGGATCTGCAATGTTGATGATTCGTAGCCCCCAAAAACTATCTGCCACATAAGCTAAATCTCCCGACAAGGTGACATACTCGGCAGCTCCAAGGAATTGATAGTGCCCGGCTTGAACTGGGTTTTGGGGATCGGATATGTTGATTACGAGCAAGCCCGATAGATAGTCGGCGACGTACGCATAGCTTCCCGATACTGCAACGCCATATGCATGATCCGGGGTTGCATAACGACTGACCTCAACCGGCGATTCCGGGTTAGATGCATCAACAATGATCAAGCCTTCGTAAAGATGTGCCAGATAGGCATATTCGCCTTCAACGGTAACATCCCAAACGCCCTGCGGAAAGGAAAGATCACCTAAGAGTTGGACATTCCAATCCTGGGAAAAGGTAGAGCTGATAGGAACAAGCGACAGCAAAGTAGCCGTCAGCAGCAGATGTTTTGACCTGGATTCCATGAGCCCTCCGAAAGAAAAGCTGCCCCGTGTTTCGAGAGGAAGAAGAAGTGGGTAATTGTAATGTAGTGCAAAATTTGGAGGAATGCAAGGGGAAAGTTGGCGGGGAATAATTAATTGTTCGATTGCTAAATTGTTAAATTGTTCCATTCATTTCGGACGAGTTAACGAGATCACAGGGGTTCTGACCAGAAGATTGGATCCTGCATCCGCATGTGCGGACAAGCAAGTGCGGGATGACATGGGCAAGATGCCCATGAGACGATGATCCCCCTTCTTTTCCCCCCTGCAATAGCAGGGGGGATTTTCGGGCTGCTGGGTGGGGACACCCTGCAGCACACTTAATCACACAGCTTTTTTGACTTTGGATGCCGAGGAAAGCGATTTCTGAGGGAGGATGCCTTTCAGGAATTGACCGGTGTAGGATTTGCGGGAACGGGCGATCTTTTCCGGCGTGCCGGTGGCGACCACGTAACCGCCGTCGTCGCCGCCTTCCGGACCCAAGTCGATGATCCAGTCAGCAGTCTTGATCACGTCCATGTTGTGCTCGATCACTACCACGGTGTTGCCCTTGTCCACCAGACGGTTCAGCACGTCCAAGAGCATCTGGATATCGGCGAAATGCAGACCGGTGGTGGGTTCGTCCAGTATGTACAACGTGCTGCCAGTGCCGATTTTGGACAATTCGGCGCTGAGCTTCACTCGTTGGGCTTCGCCTCCGGACAAGGTGGTGGCTTGCTGCCCCAGGCAAATGTAATCCAAGCCGACGTCGTGCAACGTTTCCAACTTGCGTTTCAACGGCGGGATGTTGCGGAAGAAATCTACAGCTTCTTTGACGGTCATGTCCAGCACGTCGGCAATGGATTTGCCTTTGTATTTGATTTCCAGGGTTTCCCGGTTGTAGCGGTTGCCGTGGCAGACTTCGCACGGAACGTACACGTCCGGCAGGAAGTGCATCTCGATTTTGATTATTCCGCCGCCCTGACACGATTCGCAACGCCCGCCCTTTACGTTAAAGCTGAATCGACCCGGTTTGTAGCCCCGAATTTTCGATTCCGGCAGTTGGGCAAACAGATCGCGGATCATCGTGAATAAGCCGGTATAGGTGGCGGGATTCGATCTTGGGGTGCGCCCGATGGGGGATTGGTCGATGGCGATCACTTTGTCCAGGAATTCCACTCCTTTAACGTCGCCATACGGATGAGGCATGTCCTTGGATTGGTAGAATTTCCGGGACAAAATCCGGTACAGGGTTTCGTTGACCAATGTGGATTTTCCGGAACCGGACACGCCGGTGATGACGATGAATTTGCCCAGCGGAAAATCGATCGTGATGCTTTTCAAATTGTTGCCTTTGGCACCCATCAGCGTCAGGGAACTCCCCGACCCTTTGCGCCGTTTGGCAGGAATCGGGATGGCGGCACGACCCGACAGGTATTTGCCGGTCAGGCTGTGGGGATGCTTCTTGATGACCTCGGGCGGTCCCGACACGACCACTCGACCACCGTGGATTCCGGCTCCCGGACCCAGATCAACCACAAAGTCGGCATGTTCAATGGTGTCGCGGTCGTGCTCCACCACGATGACAGTATTTCCGATGTCCCGCAAGCGTTCCAGCGTGCTGATCAGCCGGTGGTTATCCCGCTGATGCAAACCGATGGATGGTTCGTCCAGGATATACAACACACCGACCAGTTGCGATCCAATTTGGGTCGCCAATCGGATACGTTGCGCCTCGCCACCCGACAGCGTGCCGGCGTTTCGATCCAACGTCAGATAATCCAAGCCCACATTGACCATGAAGCCCAGACGCTCCTTGACTTCCTTCACAATCTGATGGGAAATAGCTTCTTCCCGCTTGGTGGGTTCCAGATTGTGGAAGAAATCCAGGGATTGTCTGATGGACATCTGCGTCAGGTCGATGATATTCAATCCGCGGATCGTCACACCCAGGCTTTCGGGTTTCAGGCGTTTTCCACGGCAGGTGCGGCATGGGATATCACCCATGAAGCCTTCGATCCATTCCCGAACCGCGGTGGATTTGGTCTGACGATATCGCCGTTCCAGGTTGGGGACGATTCCTTCCCATCGCCCGAGATACTCGAACGCTGACCGACCGCTGCTGCCCTCCCACCGGAATCTGATTTCGTCCCGCCCTGATCCGAACAGGATGATCTTCTGCTGTCTTTCATCAAGCTCGTTGAACGGTGTGTCGATGTTGAAGCCGAAGTGACTGGCTACCCGTTTGACCATGTGGAATGTCCACGAATCCCTGTACTCGCGCATAGATGCGATGGCGCCGTTCCTGATCGTCTTGGTGGGATCTCTGATGATTACTCCGGGATCGATTTCCATCAGCGAGCCAATTCCGACGCACGCAGGACATGCCCCATAAGGGCTGTTGAAGGAAAACTGGCGGGGCTCCAATTCTTCCAGCGAGATTCCGCACTCGGGGCAGGCGAACCGCTCGGAAAACATCTGATCCTGGTGGTCGGTCGAGATCAACACCAGCCCGGAAGCAAGTTTCAATGCGGTTTCCACTGACTCGGTCAGCCGTTCCTGGATTTCCCGCTTGATCTTCAACCGATCCACCACGACTTCGATATTGTGCTTCTTGTAACGCTCGAGGGTGATTTCCTCTTCGACCGACCTGACGTCGCCATTCACCCGCACGCGCAAGTAACCGTCTTTCTGGATCTGCTTGAATAGCTCCCGGTATTCGCCTTTTCGCCCCCTGACCAAAGGCGCCAACACCAGGATATTCGAATCCATGGGATATTCCAACACCTGGTCCACGATCTGCTGCACGGTTTGCCGTTCGATGACTTTTCCGCATTTCGGGCAATGAGGAATCCCGATTCGGGCATACAGCAGGCGAAAATAGTCGTAGATTTCCGTGACGGTGGCGACGGTCGATCGAGGATTGCGGGACGCCGATTTTTGCTCAATGGAGATCGCCGGAGACAAGCCTTCAATGTAGTCCACGTCGGGCTTCTCCATCAAGCCCAGGAACTGACGGGCATAGGCGGACAGCGATTCCACATAACGGCGCTGCCCTTCGGCATACAAAGTATCGAACGCCAGAGACGATTTGCCTGATCCCGACAAGCCGGTGATTACCACCAATTTGTTCCGGGGGATGGTAACGTCGATGTTCTTGAGATTATGTTCCCGAGCGCCTTTGATCAGTATGTGCTGGTTCTGTTCCATTCAGTCGATTCTGCTAATCCTGGGATTTCAATTTAGTGCAAAAAGGTGGCAAAGTCAAGGCGAATTCAAGATCAACTACAGGCTCGGGTCCTTCAGAAGGTAACCCCCCTTTTGTTCCCCCCTGCGCCGTAGGCGTCCATTCGGACAATAGCAGGGGGGAAAGGTCCCATCTTACTGCCCAAATGTACAAAATCCCCCGCACAAAAGCAAGCGGAAATGCTGCAAATTTCGTCGTAAGGACTTGAATTTCGAGGTATGTTTCTGTATATTATTAGATGAGACTTACGCATGACAGTTTCCACAGATGGAGGTGGCGATGAGGCGCACGGTTTTATTCGTTGGGATATCAATCCTGGCTATCGCAGCGGTAGTGCTGGTTTTCACCGTCGGGCATTCCAATAATAACGTGATCACATCGCAAAAGTTCCGCCAGTTCAAGTTGGCGAAACGAGGCGGCGATACCAGCCGCAAACCCTCAGACTGGTTCACATTGTCACGAGCTTACCCCTATAGCGATATTCCGTTCCAAGCCTACCGAAGGGCGCTGGATCGGGCGGTGGCGGTTCGGAATGCCACCCTAAGCACCGATCAAGGCTTGTGGGAGGAAGCGGGTCCATCCAATGTGGGCGGCAGAATCACGGCTCTGGCGGTGCACCCGGATAATCCCAATACGATCTACGCCGGCGCTGCTCTGGGAGGAGTCTTGAAATCCACCGACGGCGGAGTCACCTGGCGGCATGTTTCCGACGACGTGCCCAGTTTGTCGGTGGGCGCGCTTGCCATCGATCCGACTGATTCCAACAAGATTTTCTTCGGCACCGGCGAAGCTAATGCCAGCGGGGATTCCTACGCCGGAACCGGCATGTATCGCTCCGGCGATGGCGGTAGCACCTGGGAATTCATCGGGCTGCCCGATTCCAGGCATATCGGACGAATTGCCATCGATCCCAACAATCCCCAGCGAATTTTCGTCGCAGCAATGGGCTCCTTATTCAGCACCAATCCGGATCGCGGCGTGTATCGCAGCACCGACGGAGGCGACACCTGGGAGCGGGTGCATTACATGACCGATTCCACCGGATGCATTGACGTCGTCATCAATCCATCGGATGGCAATACCGTCTATGCCGCCATGTGGGAACGTATCCGAAATCCGGTGTATCGTCAGGTCGGAGGCATGACCAGCACCGTCTGGAAATCCATCAACGGCGGCGATTCGTGGATCGAATTGACCAATGGCTTGCCGCCTCACGATCCCAATAATGGCAGGATCGGATTGGGCATATCACCTACGAATCCCAATACCCTGTACGCGATCTATTCCGACCATCCCGGCAACGTAATGGGCATCTGGCGAACCACTAATGGCGGGGATAGCTGGGAATCGCGGCTGGTGTCGCCAAATCCCTCCGAATTCGGTGGATTTGGCTGGTACTTCGGAAATATCTGGGTACATCCCACCGATCCGAACACGGTGTATTTCGGTGACGTGGAGCACTGGAAAAGCACCGACGGCGGCGCCCATTGGAATTCCATCCTGCACCAGCAGCACGTGGACATGCACGCCATGTGGCAGAACCCGAACAATCCCAATTACATTGTGACCGGAAACGACGGCGGAGTGTACAGCTCGACCAACGGAGGCACCTTCTGGACAAAATGCTATGACCTCCACATCACCCAGTTCTACGCCATCACGGTCGATCAGCTGCTGCCACAACGCCTCTATGGCGGAACCCAGGACAATAGCACCCCCCGGACCTTGACCGGCAACCTTAACGATTGGGATGTGATTTTCTACGGTGACGGATTCTATGCCAGCGTGGACTGGAGCAATTCCAATGTCATCTATGCCGAAGCGCAATACGGCTACCTGGGGAAATCCACCAATCTGGGCACCGGTTGGGACCTGATCCTGAATGGCATCAGCGAATCCGAACGGAGAAATTGGTGCACTCCGGTGGTCATGAGTCCGCAGGACAATGAAGTCCTATTCTATGGCACAGAGCGTGTGTACATGACCACCAACGGGGGAACTTCCTGGGCTCCGATCAGCCCGAACCTGACCGGCGGGCAGTCCCCGGGGAACTTGGTCTATGGTACCATCACCACCATCAGCCAATCGCCATTAAACCAGGATGTGATTTGGGCGGGCACCGACGACAGTCGGGTGTGGTTCACCACCAACAGCGGGACGACATGGAATTTGGTGTCGGGTGACTTGCCCGACCGGTGGTGCACCCGAGTGACTGCCGACGTGTTCGACCAAACCACAGCATACGTCGCGTTCACCGGCTACAAGATCGACGAATTATTACCGCACATCTTCAAGACCACTGATTACGGCGCAACCTGGACGGACATAAGCGGAAACTTGGTGGATATTCCCGTCAACGACATCCTACCCGATCCCACACAAACCGGACGGCTTTTCATCGGGACCGATTTCGGGATGTATTATACCGAAGATGGCGGCACTATCTGGCAAGCCATGGGGGAAGGGCATCCGATCTGTCCCGTGTTCGACATCGAATTGCACCAGGGCTCCCGCAAGTTAATATCAGGGACGCACGGGCGGTCGATGTACTCATTCGATCTGTCCCAATTGGACGTGCCGACTGCAGCATCTCGCACCGTCGAACCGGACTTTCGAATGTTGCAGAACTACCCCAATCCATTCAACAGCAGCACTACGATCCCATTCGAAGTCAGGCGGGCTGGTCATGTGACATTGAAAGTGTTCGATGTTAATGGTCGGTTGGTGACGACTTTGGTGGATCGTCAGATGCAGCGGGGTTCGCACTCCGCCACTTTCAACGCCGAAGCCTTGGCGTCAGGAACCTATTTCGCCGCCCTATCCGCCGCCGATTCCCGGATGGTGAAAAGAATGGTATATTTGAAGTAGTTGGCAGGTTTATCCGCCTCAGGCGGATTGGCAAGTCGACAGGTTGAAAAGACGTGCAGTCAGGTGTCCCCACCTGACCGCACACAAATCATATGATGTCAAACGGTGCGTTCGTGTGCCGTCAAACGAGTCATTTGACAGAACGTCTTTAGTGAAAGCAAGCTTCCTGCTTCGACGGCGCCTTCAAGGGCGCACTCCAAACATACATATCATGTACGGTCAAACGCGGCTCACATGTGCCGTCAAACGACTCGTTTGACGACAGACTCACCAGACTTGGATGTCAAACGGGACGTTTGACACCACGTCTGAACTAGTCTTTCTGAACGCAGTGAAGAATCTCCTTTCAATGTGCGGTCGGGTGTCTTCGGAACCCGACCTATTGTTTCCCTTGTACCCTGTAAGGGTACCACAGAGTAGCCCAGGGCAACGCCCTGGGTTAGCTGCATTCAAACTAATCACAAGCCCTGAATGGGCGAAACAATCAATGCGATTGCACGAGTCGCGCCCCTTCAGGGCTTGATATCAATCCGGTATTCTTCCCCTGGGGCGTTGCCCCAGGCTACTCTGTCCCGCCCCCTTCGGGGCTTTCTGTCCAGTCAGGAGTAGCGTCCTGACCGGCACTGGTCGTCAGGAGGTAGGTCTTGACGACATGATTCGCTATCCCTACCCTTTCTTGAGCGGGCGGTGCAGGACTTTCTCGAGCTTCTCGACTTTGCTGGTTAGACGTCCCACAGGGGCGTCGCGGTAGTCCATTTGAATGTTCAAGGTGATGCGCTTGCAGTCCTTTCGCATCTCTTCGTAGCATTTCTTGATCAATCCGAAAATCTCGTCCCAGTCGCCTTCCAGGATGGTGCCCATGGGGGTCAGACGGTATGGGATGCCGGATTTGTCGATCCGATCCAAGACCGGCGCTACGTACTTCGAGACCGATTCGCCTTTGTCGGTGGGGTATAGAGAAAATTCTAAGAGAATCATGAGGAGCTCCTTATTATATTCGGAGGAGATTGGTTCGCTGCCCCCGGGTCGGTGCCCGGGGCAAGGCTTGCAATGACAGATGATGACCCCCCTTATGTTCCCCCCTACAATAGTAGGGGGGAAAGGACTGAATCCCGCGTAGGTGCCGGCTCTGCCGTGCACTTTCATTGGCGCGCGATAAATCGGCGCCTACGCAAGACACCGGCGGGACGCCCGTGCCACAGATCATTTGGGCAGTTTTCCGATCAGCTTCCAGACCCAGCGGTGGAATTTGTGGAAGCCAGTCGGATCGGTGAACATCATGATACAATGACCGTGCACGACGTTCATGCCGTTCTCTTCGCAGAATTGAATTGCCGCTTTCGATCCTGCCCCTTGCTGCATCCATACATGATTGATCCCCGCCTCTTTTGCCTCCTTCACCACCGTTTCAGTGCGTTCCGGCGATACCACGACTATGATCCCTCCCACCGGTTTCGGCAAGGAAGCAAGATTCGGATAGCATGGGTCGCCGTCAATGGACTCCATTTTTGGATTGACCGCAATGACGTCGAAACCTTTTTTCTTCAGATCTCGGTACACGATGGTACCGAATTTCTTTTGGTCACGGGAGACGCCCACGATGGCAAACGTTTTCTGCGCCAGGAAATCATCCATGATGGCTTTGGTGGTCAAAAGATTGCTCCTTGTGAGATGTTCTGCCTTTGTTTGTTTCGGTCGATCTGATAATCACGGCACCCAATCCATTCCCCCACCCACCACCCTTTTTGGATTGGGTGGAATCGTTACCTGGGGCGATGCCCCAGGCTATCATCTTGCGCCCCGTTGGAGCTTCCCCCCTTTTAATTTCCCCCCGGGAGCGGGGGAATGACTGGATTCCAGCCTACGCTGGAATGACACATTGAGACGCCTTGCTTTCCCCTGTTCCACATGGGAGAAGAAACTGGATTCCCGCTTTCCGCCAGGAGGCGGACAAGTCGCGGGAATGACACAATTGGAGCCACCCTACCCCTTAGGGGGGAATAATCTACGCGATACCGTGGATGCGCTTATATTCCAGCCAGTTCTTCTTGAGCTCCAGGAAGGAATCGAAGTCAGGTCGGAGCAGGAAGGGATTGGTTTTGCGTTCGTGACCGATGGTAGATTGGGGCGCCACGCCGTAATCGTGACCGGGGAAAACGCGGATATGGTCGGGAAGCTTCATCAATACATTATGTAAACTATCGTACTCGTCTTTCGCATCCTCTCCAAAGCCCGTCCCGCCGACTTTCCCCACGAACAGCGTGTCTCCGGTAATGACTGCATCCCCCACGAGGATACAGATACTATCCGCCGAATGTCCCGGAGTGTGCAGGATCTCCAATTCCGTATCCCCCAACGCCAGCTTGTCGCTATGCTTGACTTTGCGGTCGCCTGCCGCATAGGCGCTTTCGTGGAACACAATGTGGGCACCGGTTTTCCGCGCGATCTGCGTGATTCCACCGGTGTGATCCGGATGATCATGGGTGGCAATCACCCATCGGATGGTCGCGTTATCACGTTCCGCGCGCCTCAGGAACGCATCCGGCTTGCCGGAAGGGTCGATGACCGCAGTTTCCCGGGTAGGTCTGTCCATAATCCAGTACCCGAAATTCCGATCCCCTCCGGTCCGGATTTGCTCAAGAAGCATCGTCTCATTGTGCGGTCAGGTGAGGACACCCGACCGCACCAAAAATGGCATCCCTGCTTGCCGCAGGCATCTTGACCGTAATCGAGTCAAACACGGGCTGGAAGCCCGTGCGACGTCATATGAGTTTCTTGTCACTCATACTGATGTACGACTGTCCCGCCACTACGATGTGGTCCACCAGTTCGATCCCGAGAATCCGACCCGCTTCCCGGACCTTCTTCGTCAGAAGCACGTCCTCGGGGGACGGTTCCGGATCGCCAGAAGGATGATTATGGGCAAGGATGATCGCTGATGCATAACATTTCAAGGCAGGCAGGAACACGTCTCGACCATGGACGGTGGACGTGGTCAAAGATCCCAACGCCAGCACTTCGTCCAGCAGCAGATTGCCTCGAGCATCCAGATACAGACCTCGAAGATGCTCTTTTTTCAGGCTACCCAAATCGTGGAGATATTTGAAGACGTCGTCGCTGTTGTTCAAAACCACTTCCTGCTGGCGGATGGGTGACAGGAACCGTCTGCCCAGCTCGAAAGCCGCCACCAGGCGGATGGCTTGGCGTCGGTCGATTCCGAATGCATCTATCAGTTTCCGGGGAGCAGTTTCGCGAGCCAAAGCGACAGATCCATACTGTCCGATCATCTGCTTGCACGCCTTCAGCAACGATTCGGGGGTCTTTTCCTCGGAGAGGATCACCGACAACAACCCGATGTCCGTCATGGCTTCGGGACCGTCGGTCCAGATCATCTTCCACGGATCGTCGTCGATCGGTCCTTCCTGCTGATCTTCGGGCGCTTCCGGCGCCAGCTCTTCCGCGACTTCCACTTTCATCTGCTTGGCGCCTCGCGCTTCGAAAGACTGTGTCACGGCTTTGCGTTTGACGCCGGAAAATATCCGAATGGGCAGATCCATTTTGGCACGTTTCGCAAAAGCTTCCGACAGCTCCTCGATCCGCCCGCGAACCGGCGGATCTATGCCTGCCTCAAGAATTGCAGGCACGAAACTATGCAGGAACGTCTCGCGAACCCAAGCACTGGGCAGCCAATCGCTAGCGTCGCCACCAAGATCCTCCAAAGAGCTGTGCATCCGAATGTGATGGACGTCGCACTCTTTCAGCACCTGATTGATCTCATCCGGCGACACAATCTGCTTGGTCACATTGGGTGGTAGTGACGACAAGACGTCCTTCCACAGCTTAATCAGCTTCACGGTACTGCCCATGGATCGCTCGAAGAAGGGCAGTGGCTCAATAATCAGCACGCGTCCTCGCGGCTTCAGGACCCGAAGCCCCTCCCGCAGCCAGGCTTGCCAATTGACATGGGGAAATAGGAAATTCAGCGAAAACAACCCTTCGAAATATCCAGGATCCCAGGGAAAAGGAGGTCGGTCGAGTTCCGCATGCCGCGTGTTGAGCAGTGTCGAAAGGTCAGCGGCTTGCGTAGGGGGACGAAAGGTGGTGTTCAGTACGACCACGTCCTCGTACCGTCCCGCCACGTGACGGATAAGCCCCAAAGACACTTCCCCAAGCACTAACGCCCGCCTGCCACTCAGTGGAGACCAGATGGTTTTCATAAGTACCGCCTATGAATCGGTGAAGTGTGGTTCGGTCGGGTCATTTGATGCCTGCTCGCGGCAGGCAAGCTCGAACCCATCGGATATCAGTGGACTTTAGTGCCGGAACGACACGGTTTGTCCAGAACGACCAACGCCAGGTCATCGCCATCCACTGCAGCCAAGAGCATGCCGTTGGAATCTATGCCCCGGATCTTGGCAGGCGCAAGATTGGCAACTACGACTACCTGACGTCCCACCAAGTTTTCCGGAAGATACTTTTGAGCGATCCCTGCCACGATGACCCGCTTGTCATCGCCGATACTGATCTCCATCTTCACGAGATTCTTCGTGTCCGGAACACGTTCGGCGGACAGGATGTCCGCCACGCGCAAGTCCATTTTCTGGAATTCTTGAAAGGTGATCATACTGCCCTCTTCCTTCGGTCTTTGTGATGTCGCCGATTCTGGTGGCGACTGCTCGACTATCTCTGCTTGAATCCGGGGAAACAGATGCGACCCTGGCTGTATGGGCAGCCCAGGTTGCAACAAGCCCCACTTCGACTGTTTGATCCACAGCGGGGAACCGTCTACATGCCAACCCAATTGTTCCAGCAACGCAGCCATCCTATTCGGCATGATGGGATGCAAAAACACTGCTACGATTCGAAGCGACTCCAGCGCATTGTACAGCACCCCGCCCGCACGGGATCTGTCGGATTTCCACAGTTTGAATGGAGCCGTCTCTTCTATATATCGGTTGATACGACGCACTAATTGCATCACTTCCCAGATCGCCTGGTGTAGTCTGACGTGTTCTAAGTGATCGATAACGGTCGCGTGTAGCCGTTCCGCCTGATCTTTCAACGGATTGCCCAAGCCGTCATCGTAAGGTTCCGGGATTTTGGAATCGTAGGCGGATTGCACCATATTCACCAGACGGCTCAGGAGGTTACCCAGGTCGTTCGCCAAGTCGGAATTGATCCGGGTGACGATATTCTCTTCGGTAAATTGCGCATCCAATCCGAGCGTCATGTCCGCCATCAAGTAATATCGCACGGCATCGTGTCCGTATTTCTCAAACAGAGGCAGCGGCGCGACCATGTTTTTGAGCGTCCTGGACATGAGCGATTTGGAGATCTTCCCTTCTACCGTTTTCCAATAGCCGTGGACGGTCAAATGCTTGAACGGCGGGATTCCGGCGGCTTTCAACATGGTGGGCCAATAGATACCGTGCGGCTTCAAGATGTCCTTCGCGATCAGGTGCTCCGCCTCGTGCCAGTACCGGCGATACCGATCGTCGTCCGGATATCCGATACCGGTCAGATAGTTGATCAAAGCATCGAACCAGACATAGCAAACGTGCTCCGGGTCGAAAGGCAACGGAATTCCCCACGATAGTCTCTTTCTGGGGCGGGAAATCGACAGGTCGCCGATGTCGTCTTTCAGCGTGGAGAGAACTTCGTTCCTGTAACGTTCCGGGCGTATGAAGTCCGGATTCTGGCGGATATAGTCGATCAACCACTGCTGGTATTTCGACATCCGGAAGAAGTAATTGCCTTCCTTAACCCGTTCCGGAGCTGTCTTGTGATCGGGGCACAATCCTTCCACCAACTCCTTCTCGGTCAGGAATCGCTCGCACCCTACACAATACAGCCCTTCATATTCTCCGAAGTAGATGTCACCCTGGTCGTACACTTTCTGCAGAATCGAAGTGACGACTTTGACATGTTCGGAATCGGTAGTGCGGATGAAGCGGTCGGGAGATAATCCTAATGCCCGCCACACAGTTCGGAATTCCCCGGAGATATCGTCCACGTATTCCTGAGGAGTCTTTCCCATTGCAGCAGCGGCTCGGGCGATTTTCTCGCCATGTTCGTCGGTACCGGTCAGGAAGAAGGTATCCTGACCCATTGCCTGGTGGATTCGGGCGAACACGTCGGCGAGGACTGTCGTGTACGTATGACCGATGTGCGGCTCGGCATTGACATAATAAATCGGGGTGGTGACGTAATAGGCTGGCTTCATTTGCCGGTGTTCTCCTGATGTCCGGGTCGTTGTTTTCTCGGGATCACATCTGCGACAGTCTGCCCCGGCTGGAAACGGTATTCGCGCCTGAAGACATCGTAACTTAGTTCCTCTGTCTCTTCATCGGGAAATCGGATGGTAATGATTTTCTTGAAGACATCGATCTTATCTATTTCCCCCACCTCCTCGCGCAAGTATCCTTCGATTTTCGCCTCCACCGGAGGAAATTGCGCCAGCATCTCCCGATAGAAATCCAGCTCGTACCTGAGACAGCATTTCAATCGCCCGCAAACCCCCGACAACTTCTGCGGATTCAGCGACAAGTTCTGCTCTTTGGGCATCTGGGTGGTGATGGGCAGGAAATCGGTAATCCAAGTGGTGCAACATAGTTCCAGACCGCAGATGCCATAGCCGCTTAATTTCCGGGTCTCGTCGCGGGCTCCGATCTGGCGAAGGTCGATCCTTGTCCGGAAATATCCCGCCAGGTCCTTTACCAGCGCACGGAAATCCACTCTGCCGTCCGCGGTGAAGAAAAAAGTGACCTTCCGTCCGTCGAACTGGTATTCCACGTCCACCAGCTTCATTTCCAGCCCGTGGCGTTTGACCATGGATTGACAAACCTTCAACGCCTCTTTCTCTTTCTCGCGATTCTCCTCCAGGCGTTTCAGATCGTCCGCGGACGCCTTCCTCACGATGGAAAACTCCGGAGGTTCGACCGCTTCTATGCAGGGACGATGCCCGATATGGGAGACGATCCCCATGTCCATGCCTCGCTCCACCTGCACCACAGCCCAATCCCCGAGTTTGAACGGGAATTCCATCGGATTGGAAAACACGTCTCGGCGAAGTCCCTTGAATTCTATCTCTATGATGCTTAGTGCTGTACCCATGATTTATGTCCGCAATTTTTCCGACTTTTTTCGGTGGAATTGACCGTAGAGATCATATCCCAGGGCGGTCAGAACCAGGCTGGGAATGACATTCCCCCTGATGTCGGCAATTGCCTGCTCCACCATTTTCACGAATTCCGCCAGGTCAGCTTGTGTCAAGGTCTTGGCGAATTTCAGAACGGCGTCGCGGTCAGCCGCCAGTGCCAACGCGCCGCCGGATTCGCTGATTTTAGACGTCCAGGCATCATGCAGGAAACTCAGCAGGGAATTTAGAGCATCCTCGATGTCGTTCACCGACTGTCTCTGTGTCATTTTGATGACACAGTTCTGTATGTCCAACGCTTTTCCGGTATAAGCGGCGCGCAGGAAACTCAGCGCGTCTTCCCGTTGGAGAATGGTCTCATCGTTCAGCAACATCTGTGCACGACGGAAGCTTCCGTCCGCCAACCTGGATACCACGCGTGCGCGATCTGGATCCGCCCTATTTCGAGACACCAAAGCCTCTTCGATAATAGCCGCTGGCAGCGGAGGGAACTTGACCTGCTGGCACCGCGATCGAATAGTGGGCAATAGCGAAGTGTCAGTAGTCGCAGTCAAGATGATATATGTATTGGGCGGCGGTTCTTCCAGTATCTTCAAAAGCGACACCTGCGCGTCATCGGTCATGCAGTGGGCGTCGGAAACAATGTACACTTTGGCGCCGCTTTCGTAAGCCCGGAGCGACACCATTCGTTTCAATGCCCGGATTTGGTCGATCAAAATGTACCGTGCGTCCGCAAGCTGGATGTGATGATACGGATTCTCCGCTTTTAGCTTCAACTCGGCGACCAGCTCTTCTTCCGCTGCCGGCTTCAACCTTACCCCAAGCGGCTCGTCGGAGGCAGAACTTGTGGATCTGGGCAGCGGCACAATCAATTGCAGATCAGGGTGACCGATTTTGGCGGCGCGGTGACAGCAACTGCAGCCATCGTCCCCTTTTCCATTCGGGCACAGGATCAGCCGGGCTAATTCCTGCGCCACCGCATCCTTCCCCACACCTTCCGGACCCACGAAAATCATGGCATGGGGCAAATGCCCGCTCTGGAAGGCGTTCAGGAGCATGCGACCGATATGCTCTTGACCGATGATTGTCTCAAACATTATGGGTACGGGGATCGCGCCAGCCAGATTTCCGGATTCTGGATGTCGCGTTTGTTCCAGATTTCGAAATGGAGCCGGGGACCGACCAACGATCCGGTTTCGCCCACAGTGCCGATGGCGTCGCCCGCCCGCAGCCAGTCATTTTGCACCACGTTGACTTCGTCCAGATGGGCATACACAGAATAGTACCCGTCCCGATGATCCAGAATCACAGTATTTCCGAATCCCCGAAGCCAGGTGACCATTCCGACCAAGGCGTCACTCACCGCCCGTACCGGGGTTCCTCTGGCAGCTTCGATGTCGATGCCGGTGTTATCAGTCACCGTTCCCAGAGTGGGATGCCTCGATTGTCCGAATCGGGCAACAATCCTGCCCGTCACGGGCCAAGGCAAATTCCCCTTCAACGACGCAAAAGGTTGACCGGACGCGAAGTACCCCGGCGGAGGCACTGCAGGCAACGGACGAGCTTCCAAGGAGGCAATTCTCTTCTCGATTTCCTCGGCTGCCCGGCGTGTCTCCTCCAATTGCCGCCCTAAAGCCTCCCGATCGTTGCGGACGTCCGCCAACACCCGGGCTCTGTCCGATTTCTTGCGTACCAGAGCTGATTCCTCACCCCGTCTTTCCGAGAGCAGACGGTCCTTCTCATTGCGGGAAGTCTCCCGCCGCCCCAAGTCATTCTGCAAATCGTGTCGTTCCGCCTCGATCCGCGATTCTATGATCTGCAACGAATCCATCTGCTGGGAAAGCTCTTCGATGTGCCGGACGTCCCAGCGGTGGATTTTCCGGAAGTAATACTGCCTGGAAAGCAGATCCGGCAGGGATTTGGCGCGCAACAGAATCGTCCAACGATTGACGTTCCAGTGCTTGTACATGTATATGGCGCGCCGAACCACGACGTCTCGCAACGCTCCCACCTGCCGCCGCATTGCCGTCCGATCGCCCTGCAATCGGCTCAATTCCCGATAACGGCGTTGAATCTGTCTGCCTGTTTGCTGGATGTCGTTTTCCAGCATTTCGCGTTCCTTGCTCAGGGTCCTGATCACCGATTGCCGGAGGCTGATACTCTGGTCCAGGTTGTCCAATTCCGACAGCAAATCGGTTTCCTGAGCTCTGGACGATGCAATCTGCGATTCCAGACGTTGAATCTGCTCCCGCAATTCCTGCAGGCGCCTGGCGGATCCCGAGCTGTCAACAGACGCCCCGCTCTGAGCCGACAACAGGCTTGGAATTGTTGCGAGAAGAACGATCCAACCCAGCCGCAGGAATTTCATGGATACAAAATAATCCATTTCTCGATGGAAATCAATAGAAAAATGCACGGATACGCAGGGAAATCGGAAAACGAACCATCGCAAGATATCGCAGATCTCATCGCATCCCTATCGCTATCCCGCCGAAAGGACTTGACTCTCCTTGAAAATTTGTGTATAATTTAGTCAGGGAAGGTTGGTTTTCCACGAAATTGGTTGTAACCGCCGCAACTGAACCGGAGACATTCTCCCAAGTTCGCAAGATGACGATCTCAATCATTGTCCAGGACAAGGTCAAGACCCCGGGGATTCTGGAAGGAATTAACTACTACCGGAAACTCTGTGCCGGTTGGCTGACCGTTACCATAGATGCCACCGCGGACTTGTTCAAAGCATCACGACGAGGGTCTGCGTCCCACGATTCCGCGATCTTCTCTCTGGCGAAACCGACCGATTTCTTGGTAGTACTTGACCGCGAGCCTTTGCTGGGGAAAAGATGGTCACCGGATTCGCTGGAATTCGCCGGCTTTCTTGATGAGATCATGCGCGGCTCCTATCACCGGCTATTGTTTGCCGTGGGGGGACCCGACGGATTTAAGCAGGAAGTCCTGGCACGGGCAGATCGAGTGATGACCATTTCTCCATTAACCTTTCCTCATGATCTGGTGCCGCTCATTCTCGCGGAACAGATCTATAGGTCCCTGACGATCCTGCACCGACATCCTTACCATCGTTAGTCATGAGGTTGTGCCATGACGGCAAAAATCCTCCTTGTGGAAGATGACGAACTCAACCGAGCCATGTTGTCCCGTCTGCTGGGATTGAAAAAGTATGACGTGCTGACAGCGGCAGACGGTGAGGAGGGGTGGCAGCTATTCCAAAAGTCCCCTCAGAAATTCAACGTCATCCTGGTGGATCTCAGGATGCCGAAATTGAGTGGATCCGACCTGATCGAGCGGATCAATAAAGTGGCGCCGGACACCCCCAAAATCGTCATTTCGGGACAGGGGGACATGGATGATGCGTTGACGGCTATCAGTCAAGATGTCTTTTTCTACGTCAAGAAGCCTATCAGCGACATCAACGAATTTTATCTCATCATCGCCAAAGCGCTCGAAAGGGATCGTCTGATCCGGGAAAACCGCCGTTACCAACGAGAGTTGAAGAATGCCAACGTCACTCTCAGAAAGCAAGTCCAGAAGCGGACGGAAGAGCTGCTACGGATCAAGAACCGCGTGAGTTACTTTTTCGACGTGACGAATGTGATTCAACGGGAAAAAGATATACAGAAGAAGCTCGATCTCACTGCCAAAGCTCTCTTCGATGCCGAAATGTTCCGTAGAGTGATTGTGCCCCTGGAGGGGGAAAAGGGCAGAATCACCGCACTTGGGAAAATCGGAATCAGCGATCAAGAAGCGGAGCTTCTGATCAAGCAACCATCCTTGCCTGGATCGGTGCGAAGCATGCTTCTGGTAGAGAAATTCAAGATCTCGCAGTCCTACTTCATTCCCGAAGAATCGGGGGTGTTCGCGGAAATTCCGTCTCGGGTATTGCCGGGAGCGCCCGGCACAGACAAGCAGGATTGGCGACCAAACGACCTATTCATCATTCCCATGCACCGGATAGACAATCGAACCATGGGATATCTTTCGGCGGATGATCCATTTGACGGCAGCCGACCGGACTTGGAAACGGTGCAGATTCTGGAACAATTCGTGAGCCATGTCGCACTGTCCATCGAACAAATCTTGTTGGAGGAAGAACTGGAGCAGTCGGAGAAGAAGTATCGAAATCTGATCGAGAACGTGTCTGACACCATCTATTCCGTGGATACTAAAGGCAGGATCACCTTCATTAACCAGCGCGGAACTGAAACCATCGGCTATAGTCGGGAGGAAATCCTGGGCAGACCGATTTTCGAGCTGGTGGTCAAGGATTTCCGAGCGGAACTAAGCAATGCCTTCCAGCGGTTGTTCCTGGGCGAATCAATCACTACGGACATCCCGATCTATCACAAGGACGGTACTCAGAGAATCGTGACCGCGGTCAGCCATCCCTTGACCGAAAACGGGGAAATCGTGGGGGCGTTCGGCATGGCTCGAGATATCACCGAACGGCATCTTCTGGAAAGGCGGATTAAGGAATCTGAAGCCCGCTACCGCTCCTTGATGGAAAACGCCAACGATGCAATTCTGTTGGTGGACACCGAGACTACCAGAATCACGCAAGCCAATCAGATGGCATCCACCTTGACCGGCTACAGCCACGACGAATTGATCGGCAAATCGATTCAGGACCTGAGACGGCCCGAAGACCGCGAGTTGGCGATGGATCGATTCGGTCATGTCCTGCTGCACGGTTCCGGCTATTTCGAGGACGCTCCTATCATCCGCAAGAACGGGTCGTCAGTCCGCGTCGAAATCTCTGCCAAGATCGTAGATCTGGGCGATCAGAAAATCTATCAATCCATCCTGCGGGACGTCACTCAGCAACGCAAAATCGAACGAGAATTACTGACCAGAGTGTCGCAGCTTTCCATTCTGACCGAAATCACCGACGTGCTCCAAATGACCCTGGAACTGAACGAAGTGCTATCAATCATCTTGACCGGCGCTACTGCCGGTCAGGGATTCGGATTCAATCGGGCGTTCATCCTGTTCTTAGACGAGAAAGAAATGGCGTTGACAGGTCAGGTGGCAATCGGTCCATCGAATCCGGAGGAAGCGGGACGAATCTGGGGGGAGTTGTCCAAACAGCCCAGGACTCTGCGCGACATGCTGGAATACTACCGCAAGGTTGTGACCCGTCGTGACGTGCTGGTCAATGAGGTCGTGCGGAAAATCAAGATCAACGTGACGGACAAAGACAACGTATTCTCCAAAGCGGTCAAAGACAAGATCCCCGTCAATATCACCAACGCCAGGACGGAGCCCAAGATGCCGGCTGACGTGAGGGACTTGTTGAAAGTCAACGCTCTGGCGATTGTCCCAATGGTATCCCGAAACAAAGTGCTGGGGCTGCTCCTGGTGGACAATATGATCAACAAGAAACCGGTCACCAGTGAGGATTTGGAACTACTCAAGATCTTTGCAAATTCCTCGGCGATCGCCATTGAGAACGCCCGTCTCGTGACCTCCCTGGAAGAGAAAGTCCAGGACTTGAAAGCCGCCTACAAGGAATTGAAATCGAGCCGTGACCGCCTGGTGAAGACCGAACGGCTGTCTGCGGTCGGGGAAGTTGCCGCCAGTGTGGCGCACGAAATCCGGAATCCGTTGGTTTCCATCGGTGGTTTTGCCCGAACCGTGCTCAATCGGATGGCTGAGGACGATCCGAAACGGCAGTACATGAAGATCATCGTCGATGAGGTACATAGGTTGGAAATCATCCTTCAGGAGATTCTGAACTATGCCCGACCTGTCGTTCCTCGCTTTGCGGAAGCCGATTTGAACGAAGTGATAGAACAAACGATAGGGATGATGAAGGCGGAAATCGACGACGAATCCATCGAACTGGTCAGCGATCTGCAGAAGAATTTGCCCAAGGTGTGGATCGATCCGGATCAGATTCGACAGGTGTTGCACAACATGTTTCGCAATGCGGTGCATGCTATGCCGGATGGGGGCAAACTCACGGTCCGAACCCGGCGGCAAGACTCCTTCGTGACCATCGATATCGAAGACACCGGAATCGGCATTGACGATGAGCATCTGGATAAGTTGTTCAACGCGTTCTACACAACGAAATCCACCGGATCCGGCTTGGGGTTGACCATTTGCTCACAGATCGTGCACAATCATCGAGGATCCATCGGTGTGACCAGCAAAGTGGGGAAAGGGACCACGTTTGTGATTACCCTCCCCTTGCATCGAGGAAATGGAAACGAGCGGTAGTTGTTTTAACGAAAAAAGACTTGATTTTCCTGCAGATATTACGTATATTTACAAATTGCAAAGTGCGCTTTTCCTGCCATGAAACCGCTTGGGCGCCAATAATTCAAACCAGTGCAAGATTGGTCGGAATATAACTGCAGGATACGACCGGGTTCCCCTGTGAGGAGGTTCGTATGACGAAGTGGACGGCTGTCCCACTCTGTGTCATCATCATCATCATGATCGCCGGCTGCGCCAAGAAACCCGGCGAAGAAGAGCTATTCACCGATGCCAAACGCCTCCAGGAACAGAGCCAATTCCAACAGGCAGTAGACAAATACCAGCAGTTGATCCAATTGTATCCCGGAAGCCCATTGTGCGCGCAAAGTCAATTTATGATCGGATACATTTACGCCAACCACGTTCAGAATTTCGACGCGGCTCGACAGGCGTATCAGGTGTACCTCGAAAAATACCCGAATGACGAGATGGCAAAGGACGCCAAATGGGAATTGGATCATTTGGGACAGGACATCAACAGCATCGACGAATTAATCAAAACTGAAGCTGGAAAAGATACCACGATGCAAACCGTGGGAAAATAATATCTCTGGTAAGCATGTTTTTTCGCCGAATGGTACTCAGCGCTATATGGAGTCGCCATTCGGCTTTTTGTTATTTTTCTTGAGTCATATGGAACTTTCGGGATATTCAGAGTGTTATCTAAGTGAATTCGTAATCGGTATGCTTCCAATACCGTGCGGGGTAAGAACGCCTTACTCCACAAAGAACTCTGCTGTGAATCGCATCGCAGCAGGCAAGCAGGTCTGCACTCTACAAGGACTCATCATTCATAGCCGGAGGGATCATGGATCGGGATATCCGGGAGATCACCGAAGAAGTTCAACAACATGCGGAACCCATTGAACGACTGACTGCGGAAATCAGCAAGGTACTGATTGGTCAGAAACAAATGCTGGAACGTCTGATGGTTGGGCTTCTCGCAGACGGGCATATCCTGCTGGAAGGCGTGCCTGGACTGGCAAAGACGCTGGCGGTGAAATCACTGGCACAGGCGATCCAGGCGAAGTTCCAGCGGATCCAATTCACTCCTGACTTGCTGCCCGCCGACCTGGTGGGCACCCTGATATACAACCAGAAGGACGGGGATTTTCGCACGAAGAAGGGTCCCATCTTTTCGCACTTCATCCTGGCGGACGAAATCAACCGGGCGCCGGCGAAGGTGCAATCGGCGCTGTTGGAAGCTATGCAGGAACGTCAGGTAACCATCGGCGAGACGACATTTCCTCTGGAGCAGCCGTTCCTGGTGCTGGCAACTCAGAATCCCATCGAGCACGAAGGCACCTATCCCTTGCCTGAGGCTCAGGTGGACCGCTTCATGCTGAAGGTCGTAATCGAGTATCCCAAGCGGGCGGAAGAACGCACTATTATGCAAACCTATTCCGGGCTATCCCAGCCGACGATTCAGCCCGTGATCCGACCGGAAGATATTCTGAACCTCCGTAAGATCGTGGATGGCATCTACGTGGATCCCAAGATCGAGAATTATGTGTTGGATCTGGTGTTTGCCACTCGGCAGCCGGGTGAATTCGGGATCAAGGACCTTGAACCGTTGATTGCATATGGCGCATCGCCACGAGCCTCCATCTATTTGATCAAAGCCGCCAAAGCCTTTGCATTCTTAAGAAAACGCGGGTACGTGATTCCGGAAGACGTCCGTGCTATCGGGATGGATGTGCTTCGCCATCGCGTGATCGTGACTTATGAAGCGGAGGCGGAGGAGATGACAACGGAGACCATCGTCAAGCGTGTGTTCGATTCCGTGGAAGTACCGTAATATCAGCCAATTTTCCTCTGCGCTGCGGTGGGGAACCAAACGGGGGGATTGGCCGTCCGACTAACTGATAGGTTGGAACCTTGAAGCGCAACCATAACAGAAGCTAATCTCCAACAGAAGCTAATCTCCCCCCTGCTCTGCCGGGGGGAATTAAAGGGGGGGCAGGTCTCTCGTGCCGCCAGGTATCCTCTCGTTGGAAAAAAACCGCGGACTGGCTGTCAGGTGAGGACACCCGACAGCACATCGCGCCTACGGGTTTAGCATGCTAAACCCCTACCATAACCCCATGGACGTCAAAGAAATACTGAAAAAAGTCCGTCAGATCGAAATCCGCACTCGGGGAGTCGTCAACGAAGTATTCGCCGGGGAATACCACAGCGTCTTCCGAGGTCGGGGGATGGAATTCTCCGAAGTCCGCGAGTATCAGATCGGGGACGACATCCGCACCATCGACTGGAACGTGTCGGCACGCTTCGGGCATCCTTTCGTGAAGGTGTTCGAAGAGGAGCGGGAGCTGATCGTCATGCTCTTGTGCGACATGTCCTCCTCGGAACAGTTCGGAAGCTCACAGCATTTGAAGGCGGAGCTGGCATCGGAAATCTCAGCAGTGCTGGCGTTTTCCGCGCTTCGGAATAACGACAAAGTGGGCTTGCTGCTCTTTACCGACACCGTGGAAAAATTCATACCCCCCAAAAAAGGGAATTCCCATGTGCTTCGGATTCTGAGAGAGTTGATTACGTTTCGACCGCAACGGGCGGGGACGTCGCTGGCGGCAGCGTTGGAGCATCTTAATAGAGTTCTAAAGAAGCGGGCGATTGTCTTTCTGATATCCGACTTGTGGGATAGCGATTATGAGAAAGCGTTGCGGATCGTGGGAAAACGCCACGACCTGGTGGTGCTGCATTTGTACGATCCCAGGGAGCGGGAATTGCCGCCGGCGGGATTGGTGAAGCTGCACGATGCAGAAACGGGCGCGGTACACTGGATCGACGCCGGATCACCTGCGGTTCGCCGGCAGCTCGTCAGACGCTTCGACGAACGAATGGCAACTATCGATCGAAATTTCAAATTGATGAACGTGGACCGGGTCGCGCTGCGCATCGATCAATCGTATATCCGCCCCATTGGAGAGTTCTTCCGCAGGCGGGAACGACGGAGATGATTGGACCATTTCGTGCTGCCAGGTGTCCTCACCTGGCAGGAAAAAACGACGGCGGGGCTGTCAGGTGGGGACACCTGACAGCACACACCCCGATTCTGGCAGCGATATGCATGCTGTATGCGGCGCTTCTGCCAGCTCAGGTGGATATCCGATTGAGAAGCGGTATCGACACAGCCACCGTGGGCGATTATATCCCGTTGACCCTGTCAGCCACTGTGCCCCGCGGTTCGAAAATCCTCTGGCCCACCCTCGAAGAGAAGCTAAGTCCCCTGGTGGTCTTGAATGCACGGGAAAAAGATCGAGTGGCACACGGCGACCAGGATTATCAGGAATATACGGCGACCATCGCCGCCTATGACACGGGAACTTTCCAGATTCCGCCGCTGTCGGTGACGGTGATTACACCGGGAGAATCCACCGGCACGGAATACAGCAGCAACCCAACGTCGATCTTGATTGGCAGTGTGCTGCCCGATTCGGGCTATCCGGAAATCGTGGACATCCACTCCCAGGTCGATATCCCTATTTCCGCCTGGGAAGTCATCTGGAAAGTGGCGATAGCCCTGGGAATCGTGGGGTTGGGTTATGGGTTGTACCTCACTTACCTCTGGTGGAATCGGCGCAAAAGCGCGTACGTTCCGCCTCCACCCCCTCCGATTCCACCCCACGAACTGGCGTACCGGGAATTGATGCAGCTTAAGGAAGACAAATTACTGCAGGACGGGAAACTGACAGAATATTACTTCCGGCTGTCGGAGATCATTAGACGATATTTCGAAGGGCGGTATCAGTTCCCGGCATTGGAAATGGCGAGCTGGGACATCAAACAAGTACTGCCGGAATATGTCAGCATGGAGGAATTACACCGCAAGATAGAGAATTGGATGGACTCGGCGGATATGGTCAAATTCGCCAAAGGCATTCCGGGCTGGGATGAGTGCGAACAAGCGTTGGATTTCGCTTACCGGATCGTGGATGAGACCAAGCACGTCCCGCAGATAATGGAGGCAGCTGAGATTCAGGAGGCGGAGGTAACATGAGTCCGCCATCATTCTCAGATTTCGCCACCCCGTGGGCACTGGCAGGTTTCGTCCTCGTACTGCTCCTGATTGCGTATTACCTCAGACGCTTTCGGTATCAAAGCTCCGATTTTCGATATCCCTCGCTCTCGCTGGTCAAAGACCTGCCTCAAACCGCCGTTCAGCGATTTCGGCACCTGCCTTCGGCTCTCCGATGGCTGGCGCTGACGTTGCTTGTCATCGCTCTGGCAAGACCCCAGCGTACTTCGTCCGAGGAGAAAATCTTCACCGAAGGCATTGATATCGTATTGACTCTGGACATTTCCACATCCATGGCTGCCATGGATTTCGAACCTGACAACCGACTGGAAGCCGCAAAGAAGGTGGCGGCTGACTTCGTGGATCACCGCACCAGCGACCGGATTGGACTGGTGGTGTTCGCGGCACACAGCTTTACCCAATGTCCGCTGACCCTGGATTATCGGGTATTGAAAGATCTGATGTCAAAGGTGCAGATGGGCATGGTGGAAGACGGGACGGCGATCGGGATGGCGATTGCCAACAGCGTCAACCGCCTTCGGGACAGTACTGCCAAGAGCCGGGTGATCATCTTGCTGACCGACGGTCAGAACAACCGGGGCGAATTGGATCCGATCACGGCGGCACACACTGCGGCGGCTCTGGGGATCAAAATATACGCGGTAGGCGTGGGAACGCGCGGCATGGCGCCCTATCCCCAGCAGACCCCGTTCGGAATCCGCACGGTGCAAATTCCAGTCAATATCGACGAGGACATGCTTCGCGAGATCGCCAGAATCACGCATGGGCGCTATTTCCGAGCCACCGATACCAAGGAACTCCAGCAAATATATGACGAGATTAACCGGCTGGAGACCTCGAAAATCGAAGTGACTCATTACCGGCGGGTGGCGGAGTTGTTCTATCCCTATCTGGCATTGGCAATCGCGTGCCTGGCGGTTGAGGCGATATTAGTGAGGACGCGTTTCCGAAAAATCCCGTAGGAGACTCGGTGTCGCATTTCTTGGATAGTTTGAATTCGCTGTTCGGACCCCAGATCCGATTTGGACGTCCGGAAGCGCTGTTGCTGCTGTTGGCGATTCCCGCGGTCTGGGTACTATTTCGACTGGCTCGACGCCAACGGCAGCGCGAAACGGAATCCTTTGTCCGAAACGACCTGGCTCGGCAGGTGGCTTACAACCACAGCGCCCGAATAATCCGAATCCGCGAAATGCTCTGGCTGGTCGGAGCGGTCTTGCTTATCCTGGCGTTCGTCAATCCCAGGATTGGAACCCGATTGGTCGAAGTGAAGCGGCAAGGAGTCGACATCGTGGTGGCATTGGACGTATCCCAATCCATGCGGGCGCAGGATATATCGCCGTCGCGGCTGGAAAAAGCCAAGCACGAGGTCGCAGGCTTCATCCAGCGCTTGAAAGGCGACCGGATCGGACTGGTGGCGTTTTCCGGAGCGGCTTATCTGCAATGTCCATTGACCACGGATTATTCCGCCGCCCGGATGTTCCTGGATGTACTGGACACCGGCTTGATTCCTGTGCCGGGAACTGCCATCGCCGAAGCCCTGAAGACCTCCATCAATGGATTCCTGCCAGGTCAAACTTCCCAGAAGGTCATCGTGCTGATCACCGACGGCGAGGATCACGAAAGCCGAGTGCAAACAACCGCTAAGGACGCCGCGGAAAAGGGAATCATCATCTTCACCGTGGGCATGGGCAATACCGAAGGCGAACCAATCCCGATGGTCAACGAGCAGGGACAGAACATAGGTTACAAGAAGGACGAAGGCGGTCAGATCATCGTGTCTCGTTTGAACGAAGATCTCTTGACTGAGATCGCCGATATTACCGGCGGCACGTATTATCGAGGGACACCGGGCGAGAGCGAGCTGGACAAAATCTACGACAAGATCTTCGGGATGGAGAAGGGTGAAATCGAGGCGCGCGAATTCACAGATTTCGAGGACAGATTCCAGTGGTTTCTCCTGCCCGGACTAATATGCTTCCTGGTGGAAGCAGCATTAGGAGAAACCAAGTCAAAACGGGCAACCAAACGAGCATTGGCACAGGAATGAGACATCACCTCACATACATCTTGGTCTGCATCAGCCTATCAGTCATTCCGGCATTGGCACAGTCGGGACGCACATTGGTCAATGAGGGAAACAAGCTCTGCGAAGAGAAGAAGTACGACGAGGCTCTGTCCAATTATAAGGAAGCGATGGGGAAAAGGGTTCCCGAGGACATTGTGCGGTATGACCTGGGGAACGTGTACTACAGGAAAGACAATTTCGACCTGGCAGAAAAGGAGTTGGAATCCGCCATTACTTCGGACAATCCTGACATGCAGGCGAGGGGATACTTCAACCGCGGGAACGCCCGCTACAAACAGCAGCAATTTGATAAGAGCATCGCGGACTACATCGAAGTCCTGAAGCGTAATCCCGATGACATCGGCGCAAAAGTCAATCTGGAACTGGCTCGGCGGATGCTGCAACTCCAGCAACAACAGCAATCGCAACAGGACTCCTCTCAGCAGAATCAACAGCAATCAAAGCAGGACTCTACACAACAAAATCAGCAGCAGCAACAATCGAAACCAGACTCCACTCAACAGAATCAGCAACAACAACAGGAACAAGAACAGAAGCAGCAGGAAGAACAGCAGGCGCAAGCCTCCGAACAGAAAGGCGAATTGAGCCAGAAGGAGGCGGAGAAGCTGCTGAATGCACTGCAGAATGACGAAAAGGACGTCCTGCGCGAGATGCTCCAACGTCAAATACCGGAAACACAGCCCCGAGGGAAGGATTGGTGATGGGCTGCTTAATGTCACAGGTCAGAATATCAATGTTGCCTTTAGTGGCGGCATTGTTACTCGCGGTTCTGGCGCCTTCCCGACTACACGCCCAGAGCCTCACCGCCCGTGTGGATCCGACCACCGCGTACAAAGGCGACCAGGTGGAATATACGCTGGAGCTCCAGGGCACCAACCGTGCACAGAATACTCAGTTTCCCGCCTTCCAGGGATTTCGAATTCTGTCCGGTCCCAACCAATCTTCCAACTTCCAGATTATCAACGGTCAGATGTCATCCTCCATCACCTACACCTGGCGGCTGATGCCCCTTCAGACCGGGACGTTATCCATCCCTCCTGCCTGGGTCGTGGTTGGGAAGAAGACCATTACTTCGAATTCAGTAACTATAGAGGTCGTGAGCAGCACTGATGTTAGGGTTCCGGCGGCTGCCGGTCCTCCCGACGTGATGCTCAAGGTGGAAGTCTCCAAACGGGAGGTATATGCCAACGAGCCGGTGAACCTCATCTACAAGTTATACTTCAGGAAGAATCTGTCCAATTATGAAGTCTCGAAGCTGCCGACCACCACCGGATTCTGGAGCGAAAACATCCCCATTTCCGATCAGAATCGATTGCCCGATCAGACCATCCAGGGCGATCGTTATGGAGTGGTACTTGTCCGTCAGGCGACATTATTCCCCACCAATCCCGGAGAACTCACTGTGGATCCCCTGGAAGTGACCTGTAACGTCCAGGAACAGCAAGTAGCGCAACGGCGGGCGCGGGGACTGTTTGATAGCTTCTTTGACGATCCATTTTTCCAGTCAATGCAGGTCGTTACGAAATCGGTATCCAGTGAGCCGGTCCATCTGAAAGTCAAGCCTCTGCCCACAGAAGGTCGTCCTGCAATCTTCGCGGGTGATGTGGGGCAATACACGATGGACGTGTCATTGGATCCCAAGCAAGTGTCGGTCAATGACGCTATCACTTTGAAGGTTTCAGTCAAAGGTCAGGGCAATATCCGGTTGATCAGCGAGCCCAAAATCGATATTCCGCTCGACATCGAACGCTATGATCCCAAGATTACGCAAGACGTCAACACAGGCGGCGGTGTGATTAGTGGTCGAAAGACTTTCGAGTACCTGTTGATTCCAAGAGTCCCCGGTCAGCAGCGGATTCCACCTGTGCAGTTTGCCTATTTCGACCCGGCAAAGAGTCAATACCAGACCCTGCAGTCGGAGCCGATGGCCATTGAAGTTGAGAAAGGAACGGGATTCGCATCCAGCGCGTCTCAGACGTTGTCCCGCGAGGACGTCAAGTTGCGGGGACAAGATATCCGATACATCAAGTTGACGTCGGACCGGTTCCTGCCAATGGGCAGCCGGTCTCCCGACAGCGCCGGATTCTACGGATTGCTCCTAGCACCCCTGGTGCTATTCGGATTAGGGTTGATGTATCGGGGGCAGTTGGAGCGCATGGAACAGAATGTATCGCGCACTCGGCGGTCACGAGCCTATGGAAAGGCGATGAAACGGTGGCGCGAATCCGGCAAAACGCTGCAGAAAGATGGCGCAGTCTTCTACGGAAGTATCAGCCGAACACTGGGCGGGTATCTGTCCGATGTGTTGAACCTACCGGAAACTTCCGGCAGCACAGAAGAAGCATTGGCAGCCCTTAAGGAGAAACAGGTCGCCGAAGCATCGATTTCGGAAATCCGTGACATCTTCGACCATTCCGATTTTGCGCGGTTCGCTTCCGGACAGGATTCTGCCCAAGACCGAGATCAACTGCTGGATAGGACGCGAACAATCATCCAGCAACTTGAAAAAGAGATCAAAGTATGATGAGGAGACTGTTGACAATTCGATCGTCATTGCGAGCGAAGCGAAGCAATCTGCTGGTCGGACTCCTGCTTCTTCTTGTTCCCGCCAGGTTTCAAGCGCAGAGTAACCTGGCGGTGGACAGCCGGACTCTGTTCGAGGAGGGCAATCAGTATTTCCAGCAGGAAAACTATCGAGAGGCGATCAAGTCCTACACCGAAATACTTAGCCAGGGGCAGGAAAGTGCGGAAGCGTATTTCAATCTGGGAAACGCCTATTACAAGACCGGCGATCTGGGGAAGGCGATCTTGAATTACGAACGGGCGCTCAGGCTGAAACCCCGTGACCAGGATATCGAGCACAACCTTGAATTGGCGAATCACCGAATTGTGGATCGGCTGGAGCAGCCGCCCATATTATTCTTCTGGCGTTGGGTCAATGCCGTCCGGAATGGCTTGACGGCAAAGGAATGGGGGAAATGGAGTATTATCGGCTTGTGGGTTGCCATCGCAGTGACAGCATTGGCAGTTTTTCGCAGGCGGGGATTATTCCGCAGACCGATTCGTTGTGCGGCGGGGATTCTAATAGCGACGTGGGTGTGCGTTTTCGTGCTGTTTCTCTGGAAATCACAACAGGATCGAGTAATTCAACATGCGATTGTGACGGCGGAAAAAGTCGAAGTGTTGAGCGCCCCGGACCAAACCGGAACGGCGCTTTTCGACCTGCACGAAGGGGTCAAAGTGCGAGTGCTTCGCAACGTCCCCGGCTGGAGCGAGATTTCGCTTCCCGACCCTCAGAAACGCGGCTGGCTGCCAGCAGAGACATTCGAAGTTATCTAAATCTCCTACCTCCGTCATTGCGAAGAGACTCATTAAGCGCGCAGTCTAGCACCCTCCCCCTACGCCTCCGACAAGGAGCAACTTATCGGCTCAGAATCAACACTTGCTGATTGCAGAGTACCTTCCCCGCAGTTTCTATTTGTACAAATGCATCAGCCGCTCTTTAGTCGCCTTCTCATTCTTGCTCATCTCAAGAGCCGTCAATTCATAGCGCCTGACATATTTAAGGTTTTCTGCGATATAACTCCATGCTTCGCTTTCCATCCTGCTCTTGAATGTTTGGATCTCGTCAAGAACGCGCTCTATGATTCTGACTTCTTCCTCTGTTGGAAACCTATGAATTCCTCTACTCTGCTCGTCTGCTACGGAAAATATATCTTTGAGGCTGTCCACAGTCGCGCGCTTTTCGATGTAACCATGACTATAGAGAGTATCGAGATCACTCACCAGATCACCAGGCTCTCTACCCTCTCGTAGAGAACCGGGCGTGAAAGCAAGTCCCCTCACCCCACGGTGGACCGCCTCTATGGCATCGATAGCGCTTCTAATGCTCCAATCCCAGTCCGGAATATTCTGTCCCAAAGGATAGTCAATGCCTTTCTTTTCAAGTATCTTTCTTTGCCCCTCAACGTAGAATTCAGTGAAACTCGGCGGTCCGTTACTTCGGAGTACTAAATCACTCAGCGTGTCGCCAGGTTGGATAAGCGAAGTGTCATCATCTGCGTACCAAGCGCATCCATATACGGCGTGAGGCGAAAGAACCCAATCGCCATGATCCTCAGGTTCGATAAACAACTCCAGGTACTTCTTGTATTCCACTTTCCTGCAACCGACATCCTTAAATCCAAACACCTGGATTGACACTATCGAACTGGTGTCCGATATTAGCGTATATATATAAGTGAACATGTGCTTCTCGTCGTCCCACTCAATGCGAGTTGAAACCCGGACCGCTATCTGGTCCCCCGGAATGATATGGTAGTATTTTTCGCCTCTCTTGGATACGTCACGATAGGTCACAAATATTGAGCCATCGGCAGTATCATAAAAAGCAATATACGGTGTGCCTTCTTCTGTTACCGGTGACCCTACAGGGACGTATTCAGCCCATTCGAAGTCGAACTCCATTTCAACAGCAAGATCGCCTCGCTCTATTGGTGTGCTTCTAATAATTCTGCTCACCGCCACTGACTCAAAATTGATCATGAGAAGCATCGCCAACGTCAATGTCAGATATGATACCATTGACATCTCCTATCTCAAAGTAACATGTTGGACTCTTGTGCAGCAGGGTGTCCTCACCCTGCGCCCAGCCAAGACTTCCCTTCCCTGTCATTGCGAGCGAAGCGAAGCAATCTCACGCCGGTGCTGCAGAGTGTCCCCACTTTGCAGCTATTTTAGAAGCGATACCTCTTGAACTTCACTTTGTCCGGATTGCGCAGGATATATCGTAAATTCTCCATGATATAGCCGCGGGCTTCGTGGTCAAGAGGAGGGGTGACGACGGGCTCAAGCTCAGTAAGGGTTTCGTTCACACGGACTTCCAAGCTGTCCAGGTTTTGGTTGACGCTGTCGCGCAAGGCGGCGGCGAGATTGGACAAGATGGGATAAATGGTGTAGACTTCGCTATCTTCCAGGTAGCCGTAATCGATGAAATCATAGATCCCCAACGCCACCCTCATCACCCAATCCACCGGCTCGATCCGTTCCGGACACGGACCGGGGACGATGGTCTTGCCCTCTGCATACCTATAGTAACTCTCTGCTCCCTGCGCCTCCGTAAACGCCCAATCGTCAAGTATTGTGTTCTTCAGTTCTTTTGCGACACCATAGACCTTGACCCAACCCAGCACGGGAGGGCAAGTGCATCGAATTCCCATGGCAGACAATCGCGAGCCCGGAAGTATGAGATCCTCTTTCCTGAAGTTCGACCACTCGTAGCTGTCTCCCAGCTTGTCTGTCGCCACGTAGCTTCTGGGACCATATATCTCGATGCAATCAACTTTCTTCTCGAGCTCGAGCCGGGCAATGGGTACGAGTGAGGTGCTTTCAGAGATTAGGGTATAATCATACTCCAAGGCTTGACGCTCTTCGCTCCATCTCGCCTGACCCAACAGATACGCTGTGAAACGATCACCAGGGATAAAGGTCAGATAAAGTGAGTCCCAAAGGGTGGAATCGCGGTAGGTTGCTTTTATCATCTGGTGTTCAGGATAGAGGAAGGCAAGATAAGGGCAGAACTCACTAGGGAGGGTGTCGCCTTCAAACGCGAGCCACATCTCAGGGCCACTAAAGTCCCGCATAAACGGGGCGCCTGTTAGGGTCCTAGACATGCTATATGCATTGACGATGCAAACGCACACGAGCAAAAGGACGCCAAAGAGGTGTAATCTCATTGTTGACTCCTATGGTCTTGGATTATTCCGGGGGAAACCACTGATAATTCTGGCGACACAGGTGCGCATGAATGAGGTGATCGTAGTTAGTCAGTGGTGGCCGTCCACATGTTTCGGTGAAGGCGTCAATAAGCAATTGCCGGTAGGGATGAGTTCGGGTGAAACCAGTGAAGCTGACATCAGCCTCATATCCCCATCTGTGGGAGACGTGGGCTTCGGAACTGTCCCACTGACCCATGAGGTCAAATCTCCCACCCTGAGGAAGAGAAAGATCATTCATGCGTATAGTCACATGTTCACTATCAGAATAGGCAGAATCGCATTTCCAAAAGAAGCTGTTGATGCTGTTGTACATATTCCTGATCCACCGCCTGTCGATGTAGTTGGCGGGCCAGTGATAAGGACCATCTTCCCCTCTGATGGTATCCCATGCTGAAGTGTCGGGCAGGGCGACTATCTGGGAGTACTGCATGCGGAAATCACCTGTGAGATTCCATATTCCGATGGACAAGGTGTCAGTTGCCCGAATTTGCTCGTTCCCGTACTGGTACCTGGCGCTGAAGACGTATTGCCCGCCCCATTTACACGTATCCCTATATGATGTGGTCACGGTCCCGCTTCGAGTGTTCAGAGTGTCCGCTGTTATGACGGAATCCGCAGGATGATGATTCATGGGTCTATTCAGATGAGTGTGACCGCCCGAAGAATCTACCTCGTCAACATATAGCGTGAGTTCACCGGTGTACGGTCGCAACGACGTGTCCACCCGAGCCTCGATGTCAACGGTTCTCACAATGCGAAAATCATTGAAATGCGGATCAAGGCCGACGGATACTCTTGGTGGGTTAACGAGAATCGAGATCAACGATGTGTCTTGAGTGGTGTCAAACGCGGCATGAATCATCGTTAGATCGATCAGATTGCGCGGCCTTATGTGATTGTGCCTCATCACCCAAGCCAGGTTGTTCCAATCGTCCATTCGCCGACCGTCATGGTCTTCATCGTTTACGTCAATGTCAGCGGCAAGCCCGAAAAGATGTGGTGAATTGGGGCTATTCTCCCAATATATGGACGAAGAGGAATCTGTGCCTTTGGACAGATAGAGTGCATTCGGGGAAAGAAAACCCTTTCGCATGGGCATCTGATATCCGTAATCGGTTCTGGTGCTGTCGAGGGCGTCCAGGAAAGCCTGATTGAAAATAAAGGGGGTGTAGTCATCTGAACGGAGCACATCGACCGAAAAATACTCTGCATCCATGGTGAAGACAAATTCACTGCGGGCGGGGACTCGTAATTTGTGGGAGTCGATGTACTCCTGGCGGAGTTTGTCGATCTCATCCTGGTGCAGAAACACCGTGTCTTTGGCAGTCGGTTCTTGATAGCCTGCCGCACAGGATACCCAGTAACCCATATACCCACCACGAGTCAAAGGAGCTGGCGGCGGATCGGGTCTGGACTGCCAAACTCTACCTTGTCCTGAAGCTGGCTCGAGATTTCCGCTGGTGTCATTCAGAGCCAGAGTGTTCCAACTGTATTGAGAATCATTCAGGATCAGAGTGTCTCCGTTTTGGTTTCGGAAATAGGCAGTGAAGGTGAAATTGTCCGTGGATACAAACGAATAAGCGGTATTGGGGGAACAACCCTCCACATGGATCATCAACCTCCCCGCGTCCACATAATCCTCTCCCACAATGTCATCGCCCTTCTTCACGAAGCCATGTATCGTGGCGAACCCTTGCGCGTGTGTAACGGTATCGCCCAGAGTCTGGGTAGGATAGACCCAGCCCCTCCGCTCGTTTTCGCTTATGGAATCTTCCAGGGTCGTATATACCGTATCAAGAAATTGGTCTGTCACCAGCCGAACCAGCCTATAAAGGTACGCATCCGGGTCCGAGGTCCAGACCCGCATGAAGAGAGTGTCCTGCAGGTCAACGACATAGCGATCCGGGAGCGGGTTATAGTCACGATCGCAGAAGTCGAATCGACCTCGCCCGGCAGCTCCCCACTGCCAGCAATCAACTTGTAGGTGTAGCTGCAACCAGCGTAGAAAGTGAATACGGAAGGGGCTCCCCACAATCCTCCCACATATCGAGACATTGCCAGATATCCGGTGCGCTCTCCGCTAAAAGACCCTGGACCGATACGGAAGGTGTACGAAAAAGAAGTATCCGATCCCTGATCCATCATTGCTCCGGTGATACGGTTAGGGGGGATCATCCAGCGGACGACTGCCGGGTAATTGATGTCCGGGAATCCCATGGCAAAGCAGAAATTCGTGTCGGCGAGACTGCCCCCGTACTGATTGAGGATATTGCGGTTAAGATAGCCCTTGACGTGAACATCCACCCGATAGTCGTCCACCTTTGTGACGATAGCTTCGATGTACTCGCGCTAGCCGTCGGCGGAGGAAAAGGAGGTGAGAACAAACTGAAGAAGGATAGCGAGGTAGAACTTTCTCATGATGGGTCCCCGCAACATGTGAGTGCCTTGTTTCTATTATCGTGCGATGTAGAACGACAATCAGCCCCAATAATGCAAAGATAAGGAAACGACCAGATTATACAGGATGCCTTTGGGTGTCAGAATATAAGACAACATATAACAAGAGTCAAGCGAAATCTCTTGAATTTCAGATAGGGGGAATCAATCGGGCAGAAACGCCGGGTACGGGAAGTGCGTCAGATCATTTGTTTGTCTTTGTCAATTCCAGTCGCTTTTCGCCCTCGGAAATCACGGCGTCGTCGGTTTGAATGATAATCTTAAGACAATTATTGACGAAGGAGAATGATAGAGTGCTGGATGAGCCTACCGTGGAATCACCGGATTGCCGGGTCAAAAGGACGGTGTCACCTTCCGCAGTCCAGGTTCCAGCCATCTGGGAAGGGGCTTTGGTGACCATTTCGCAAGGCGGGGTTTCCAGGTAAATTGCCATCGGCAATTCGGTGCTGAATGAAAACGTGGAATCCGCCTTCAGTTCCAACCGCCAAACGTATTCCTGACCCGCGAATCTGGGATCGTGACCGGTAAAGGGGACGGTGGCTTCGTATGTCCCCACTACGTTCGAGGATTGAACTGCGACGCAAACGCCCATTGACAATGCAATGATGATATTAATGGCAGCTTTCAACGCTACTCCTTCATTGAATAGTTTTGCGCCCGAATTAACAATTGATACTAACCACTTCTACAATCATTACTTTCGGAATTCCGGAAAATTCCATAAGGGAAAAGCCGACCCGGGACAACCAGGTCGGCTTCTCTACTGACTATGGCAAATGCATTATTTTCCGAACTTCATGTAAACGCCGCCGCCAATGATGAATTGGAGGCTGCCAGGGACCTGATTCTGTCACATCTGAAGCTGCTTGAGCAGCTCGTCGGCACGGATGTCGCTGCCTGTCGCATTCTTGACTTTGTCCCGCCACGAGATCAATCCTCCCGGACGGAAGCACTTTTCGATCAAGAACGGCGCCACGTCCTTGTTCCCGAATAACCGATCATCCGAGCCGCCCAGCCTGGATCGAAGCTGCGCTGCCAGACAATCCGCCAGGATATAGCTGTACACATATAGCGGATGCGTGACCATGATCGACTGCCTTGCCGCCCAGGTTTTTGAAAGTTCGACAGGTATTACGGTGTATTTTTTTCCGATCTGGTGGCTCAACTCATCCAAATCTTGAATCGGATTCGATATTGCTTCGAATTCAAACACCGCTGCCGCCATCAAACCCCGGAGCCAAGCGACCCGTTCGATGGCGCGTGCCTGACGGTAATCGTCGATCTGCTTGGTTGAGAGATCGGTGTGGGACTCGAGCCATCCGCTCTCCTCGCCGATTCCCTCCAGGAATTCCGCCATGCCTTCTCCAAACGGCGGTCCGGTGTCGGACTTGGCGATATGATATTCTTCGGGCACGTACCGATCCTGCAAGGCGTGCCCGAATTCGTGGAACATCACCTTGACATATTCGTGACCGTCGCGGGGATTGATCAGGATGCGAATGTCTTTGGGCGGGTCAATTCCGAAGCACACACCGCCAAATGGGATATCGCCGAATTCGATATGGATGCCGAAGCAACCCCCCTTCTTTTCCCCCCTACTCCGCAGGGGGGAGTCCTTGAATCCCAGAGACTCCGCCATCTCGAATGTCCAGTCCACGATTCGTTCCCGGGGAAACGCCTGCTTGGGCAATGACACCCGTTTCTGGATCAAGAAAGACACGTCCCAGGGCTCGAGGCTGTCATATCCCTCCTGCAGTCGAGCGTCCTCGAGAAAGTCAAAGTACAGGCTGCGAGTGGCAGGCTCCAGGCGGTCGAACACCGACGAGATTTCGTCGTGGCTGATGTCCGACAAGGGCAGACCCAGGAGCATCAGATTACCGAATCCCAAGTCTTGGGCACGGGAATTGCGCAGATTCAACAATCCAACGCATCGACCGGCGATGGAATCATGTAGAGGTCGATCGGAATAGTAACCTTCCCTTCGGATGTCTCGATCAGGCTCGAGGCGCATGAGCTCTCGCAGGTCGCTTCGATCCAACCGCTTTCCCCCAATTTCGGGGCGGAATTTGATGACTTCGGCATTGATCTCATTCTTCAATCGGTACACATCTTCGTGCGACAGCACCTGCGAGACCAGCAATGCCCGCTCGAACAGGTCCAGAATCCTATCTAACGTGGGATCGTCCACCCTGCCCCGCCACTTCCTTACCGTGTCCAAATGATCAGGATCAAGCAGCAGTTCGGAAATCCGCCCCTCCAGGACGTTCAAATCGTCCTTGGCTTTGCCAAGATACGTGTCCCAAAGGCATTCGCTATACTGGACTCCCCGGCGGTGGAGTTCCTCGTCCAGCGCCTTCACGAATTTCGCCAGGGTTTCCTGGTCGGTAATAGGGCTGGCATAACCTTCGAGCATTACCGACCCCCCTTCTTTTCCCCCCTACCTCGTAGGGGGGAAGTCCTAGACTTCGCCAGGGTTTCTTGATCGGAGATTGGAGTGGAATATCCTTTGAGCATGGTGATTCTCTTGTTGGGTTACGCAGGGCTAAACCAACCTTCACGCTTCAAGGGTGACCCCCCTTTTGTTCCCCCCTGCAGTAGCAGGGGGGAATGGATCATTGCACTTCCAGTTGGAAGGGCATCAGGAGCAAGGGTTCGGCGTCCCGGTACATCCGAGTCTGGTTCCAGTCGGCGACCATGGCTTTGATTTCCGGCGACAGGTAGTCGGAAATGACGCCTTCGATCTCGTTTGAGAACCGGAACCCGCCGGTTTCGGGATAGATGGCGTACTTTACACTTCGACTTTCAGGGATTCCAGCGGATGCCTGAGCAATTTCCAGAGCCAGGCGCAGCCCGCCTACTTTGTCCACCAAGCCTATTTCCTGAGCTTGACTGCCTGTGAAGACCCGACCACGCCCGATTTCGTCCACCTGCTGAGTGGTCATATTCCGACCTTCTGCCACGTGTCCCACGAACGTGTCGTAGAATTCCTGCGTCATCGCCTTCAGCGACGCCCATTCACCATCGGTGAATCCTCGGTCACCAGACATCATGTCTGCTCGTTCGCCACGGGTGATTCGCTGGAAATTCATTCCCAGTTTCCGATACAATCCAGAGAAGTTGAATTTTCCGGAAATCACTCCGATGGAACCGGTGATGGTACCCGGATCCGCCAGAATGGTGTCCGCAAGGCAAGCGATATAGTAGCCGCCCGACCCAGCTACCCCTGCCATGGATACGATGAATGGCTTCGCCTCGTCGCCTTCCACACACAGCCGTACTTCCCGAAGGATTACGTCAGAAGCCAAGCCGGATCCGCCTCCGGAATCGATCCGGAACACAATCGCTTTGACGCGGTGATCTTCGCGAGCACTGCGCAATGCGTCCGCGATAGTCTCGGAACCCATATTCTTACCCATCAATGGGTCGCTGCTGCTCTTACCGGACACTATGTTGCCGGTGGCATAAACGATAGCGATTCTCGGCTCAACCGGAGTTTCCCATTTCGTCGCGTACGGCTCCCGGTCAAAATACTCGCGACCAGACGCAATACGGGATCGGTCGTCGCTGACTTGCTTGACGATGTCTTTGATCTGATCCCGATAGATCAAGGTATCGACCAATCCAGCTTCGTAAGCTCCCTTCGCGGTATAAGGACCCTTGTCGATTATCTGCCGGAATTCCTCAACCGACCACCTACGCTCTTCCGCAATCGTCATCGTATATTGCTTGTACAAGTCGTCCAGGATCCAATTCAACATTTCGCGATGGGCGTCTGACATGGAATCGCGGGTCAGCATATCGGATGCGGTCTTGTAATCCCCGATGTGGTATAGTTCCGCGGTGATCCCCAGCTTAGCCAGTGTGTCTTTGAAGAACATGGCTCGTCCCATCAAGCCGATGACGTTAGCATCACCAGCCGGAGTCATAGCGATGACATCGGCAACCGAAGCTAGATAATATTCCTGATTGCCGCACGATTCCATGTAGCACACGATTTTCTTGCCGGTTTCCCTGAACGATTCCAAAGCGTCACGAAACTCTTGCGCATGAGCGAAGCTCATATCGGTCTCGTCGATGGTTAAGACTATTCCATCAACAGTGGGATCTTCTTCCAACATTCGGAGGCGTTTCAGCATTTCGGCGAAAGTCGGCGTACGCGCGGCAAACAGGCGGAAAGGCGGTCGTTCTTCGGGATAATCGCCTTTGACATTCAGCATGATATAGCGATGTCGGGGCTCCAGGAATGACCGTTGAAATCCCGAAGAGAATTGGATATAATCGGCTCCGTCCGCCACTTTCCCCTTTTTGTCGAATCCGGAATATCCGCCAACACGCCCGTAGCCGGTTGAGATACCAATTCCGGCGCCGTAGCTTTGATCCCAGAATTTCGTTTTTGGTCGGTAGTTTCCCGAAATGTGAATTCCGTTGATCGGCTCGGCTTCAATTCGGAAATTCCAATCGATTCTGTCGCCGTATCCCATCGTACTGGTCGCAAACAATCCAGCGTCTGCCGCCAGCGTCAGTCGGTCCGTCATGGGACGCACCGCCAGCCCAAATGTATAGCGAGCCTGTTGGATGGCGCCATTGACCAGAGGCTCGTTGGCATCGTCAATCACCGCCGCCAGGGAAAAGAATTGGCAAGGATGACCGGTCAAGCCCAATCCCCACGAGCCCTTGTGATTGTACCCTCGATACCAAGAATAGTTGACGCCGAAATAGACGCCAGGCGCAAATTTGAAGCCGTTGCCCAGCATATAGCGTTCATAATCGAGATTCCCTCGCCGCACCCATTCCGTGGCGAATCCGAGAGACCCCAGGCGAAGATACAATCCCACGTCATTGGTGAAATCCCTGTAGTCATAAGGGAATAGCAGGAATAAGTCCATGCCGTCCCGAATCGCCAAACCAGCGGGATTACGGACTCCAGCCAATGCGTTGTCGGTCACCGCCACCGGAGGCGACATCGCCCCCAGCAAATTCGGCGGCGCAACCGTCAGGTTGGAACCGGTGAAACTCTGTGACAGACCGCTCGTGGACATTCCGAGCAGCACACAAATGATGCCGAGAACGATGAACTTCTTCATACTTCCCTCAGACGTATTGAATTGAAAAAGACAGTTGTGTCGACGTGAGTAATCAATGAAGCCTGCGGCGTTTGTTCAAGTACTCGAACAGCGCCTGGTCATACGATATCGAAGTATCGAGCAGCGAATAGTCGATTTGGTCCTTGCGGCATTCCTTTTTCAAGTATTCGGTGAAATTCCGCACCAGTTGCTGGTATTCCCCTCGAATATGCCACGGCTGAGTGGTGATTTCTTGACCGGTTTCCAGATCCTCGATAATCGATTCCCGCCCGTAGGTGAACTGCAATTCCTTCGGATCCAGAATTTGAAATACCAGCACTTCGTGCTCGTCATGGCGGAAATGCTTCAATCCGGACAGGATTTCGGCAGGCTCGTCCATCAAATCGGACAGCACAATGACCAGTCCCCGACGATGGATCCGATCCGCCACCTGATGCAGAGCATGTCCCACCCTGGTTTTTCGACGAGATGGAGGGGTCTCCAGAGTGGACAAGATCACATTCAAATAGCTGCGAATCGACCGCGGCGGGAGGTAGTGCGTGATGCTCTCGTCGAACATCGCCAATCCAACCGCATCGCGCTGCTCCATCATCAGATAAGAGAGCGCCGCCGCCAGATAGGTTGCATATTGGAACTTGGTAATCTGCCCGGAGCCGAACACCATCGACGACGAGGCATCGACGATCAAGTAGGCTTTGAGGTTGGTTTCCTCTTCGTATTCTTTGATGTAGAACCGGTCGGTCTTGCCATACACCTTCCAATCCACATGGCGCAGGGAATCGCCTGGCATATACTGGCGGTGCTCGGCGAATTCCACCGAAAAGCCGTGGTACGGCGATTGGTGCAAGCCGGTGATGAAGCCTTCCACCACAAGGCGGGCACGCAGCGCCATGTTCTTCAGGCGCGACACCGTTTCCGGCTTCAGATAGTCGCGATAACTGAGGTTTTGAGGCATGGATCAGATTCTTTAGTGTCAAACGACCCGTTTGACACCAAAGATGCGAAGACCTGAACACAAAATCAATTTAATCAACTAAACGGCGTCCCATGCGAGGGGCATCCTCTCACGAACCATACCACAAGGAGGACCAAAGCGATCAAGAAGAAGACCGTCAGAAATACCCGGGCGAGAGCCAGGGAACAACCGGCAATGCCCTTGGCGCCGACGATGAGTGCCAAAAGTCCAATCACGACGAAAATGACCGCCCACAACAGAAATCCCATGACGTTACCCTCTGCGATAATCGGGTGCTGTCAAACGACACGCTTGACAGCACAACAAGTGACTCGTTCGACAGCAAGGTAACCCCCCTTTTGTTCCCCCCTGCAATAGCAGGGGGGAAGGGAACGCCCACAAGGGGCTATGCTACCATTCCGCCGAACGACTGGTAATGCGGCACCGTACCGGTAACTCATGTTTGATTAAGAAGCCGTTCCACGATATCGACTGCGCTAACGCCTTCCGCTTCAGCGGCAAATGACGTCACCAGTCGATGCCGGAGCACTGATTTCGCTACCGCTTTGACATCGTTGACGTCGGGAGTGGGACGACCGTCCAATGCCGCACGGGTCTTAGCGCCCAGAATCAAGTACTGCGAAGCCCGAGGTCCAGCACCCCACGAAATCCAATTCTTGATGAAGTCCAACGCTCCGTCGCCCACCGGACGAGTCTTCCGCACCAGACTTACCGCAAACTCGATAACATTATCCGCCACCGGAATCCTGCGAACCAATCCCTGCAAATTGATAATCTCGTCCGCGGTCAACACCACCTTGAGATCCTCGGCATACATGCTGGTAGTGGTCCGGACAATCTCGTGCTCCTCGGTTTCCTTAGGATAATCCACCCACAAATTGAACATGAAGCGGTCTAACTGGGCTTCGGGCAACGGGTAAGTCCCTTCCTGCTCAATGGGATTCTGCGTCGCAAGGACGAAAAACGGCTCCTGGAGCTGATAGGTCTGCCCGGCGGCGGTGACTTCGTGCTCTTGCATCGCCTGCAGCAAAGCCGCTTGAGTCTTGGGCGGAGTGCGGTTGACTTCGTCAGCAAGGATAATATTGGCGAACACCGGACCCTTGACAAATTTGAATACCCTTTTGCCGGTGCTGCGGTCTTCCTCGATGATCTCGGTGCCGGTGATGTCGGACGGCATCAAGTCAGGCGTGAATTGAATCCGGCTGAATTTCAAGTCCAGGGCGCGTGCCAGGGTCGAGATCAACAGAGTCTTGGCTAATCCAGGGACGCCGATTAACAGGCAGTGTCCCCGTGACAACAGTGCTATCATCAATTCATGGATTACTTCGTGCTGTCCAACGATCACTTTTCCCACCTGGGAAACGATGCGGTCGCGAGCCTGCCGGAGCTCATTCAGAATTTCCAGATCAGTAGTTGGCGCCTGATCAGGCATTAGTCCTCCTAAGTTTCAATGGCGCGTAAGATCTAAAGTATACGATTTTTTTCATTAAAAATCAACCATCTTTTCTTGCAAATTTGCCGTTTTTTGCGTAGATTTCTATTTGGAGTGCGCAAGCTTGCTTGCGCGCGGTAGCGAGCTACCGCACTCCAGATAGAGATTCTTCACTGCGTTCAGAATGACTTAGGTTATGACTACCGAAGCTCCAAACCTGCTGGGGATGACGAAACCACAGCTGGAAGAATTCGCCAAATCTATCGGGCAGCCTGCCTATCGCGGCCGGCAGTTGTTCCGCTGGATCTATGGGCAGGGTGTCACCGACTTCCAGGGAATGACCGACCTGGGGAAAGCACTGCGGGACGATTTTTCCCGTACTGCCCGTATCTCGCCTCCCACACTGGTCAATTCCCAATGGTCTAACGACGGATCCACCTTCAAATGCCTGGTGGAATGCCGGGACGGTCAACGCATCGAAACCGTGTGGATGGACGAAGATGTTCGCCAGACATTGTGCCTGTCCAGTCAAGCCGGATGCGGACTGGGCTGCACGTTCTGCGCCACCGGAGCTCTGGGATTCGGTCGGAACCTGACGCCGGACGAAATCATCGGGCAGGTCATGATTATGGAATCCGTGGTAGGCAGACGACCCAGCAATATCGTCTTCATGGGCATGGGAGAGCCGCTGCTAAACCTCGACTACGTACTTCAGACGCTGCCAATTCTCACTGCCGGCGACGGTTTCGCGGTCAGCCACCGCCGGATTACCCTTTCCACCTGTGGTCTGATCCCCGGAATTCAACGTCTGGCAAAGGAAAATGTCAAATGCAAACTGGCAATATCGTTGAACGCCACCGACCAGGACACCCGCGTCCGCTTGATGCCTATCGCCAGGAAATACCCACTGGATGCACTGTTGAAAACTGTTCGCGACTATTCCAAGACCACCAGATACCGCGTGACCTTCGAATATGTGCTCATCGCGGGCGAAAACGACAACGACGACGATGCGCTGCGGCTGCCCAAATTGCTGAAAGGCATTCCGTCCAAGATCAACCTGATTATCTTGAATCCCACCGATCAACCGTTTCAGCCGCCATCGCCGGACCGAATCCACCATTTTGAAACGCTGCTCCGCAGCCAGAAGATCCATGTATCTTTCCGAAAAAGCCGAGGAGCGGATATTGCCGCCGCGTGTGGGCAATTGGCAGGAAAGACGCAGTAGGTGGCAACGCAACACCCTACTACCGCATCACGATATTGCGGAAAATCCTATTGACATCTGTTCAAGAATTAGCTATATTTGATGATGCGCGTGATCCACTACATGAGTCAAACCTACCTTGAGGGTTTGGTTATGAAGACGCTTCCCGTCATTATTCTGGCAACGCCGGTTGTGATCCTTATCGGGTCATTGAACCTGACCGCTCATCCCTACCCGGAACGGATGGGACTGCCCCCTTCCTATGTTAGCGCATCTCCGCCTGGCATCGACACCAACGACGATAGCCTGCACATCTACGACATCAGCCACTACGACATCCACGTGGACGTGGATTTGATCAACCAGGTCATCCACGGCGATGTGTCGATTCGCTGCATCAGCACGGACAGCACCCTGGACGAAATCTTGCTGGAGCTGAAATCCCTGATCGTAGATACGGTGCGTGTTGATGGGCTCGTGTCCGCCTTTAGCTACTATTCCGATTCGTTGTTCGTGCCCCTGCCTTCAACTCTTCCGGTAGGTGACAGCGTTCTGGTGGAAGTAATCTACCATGGCCATCCGGCGCACGAGTCGTGGGGCGGTTGGTGGTTCCAGACCCAGGTGTGCTTCACCCTGGGCGACGGACTCAATGTGTATCCGCCGCCCTATAATCACACCTGGTTCCCCAACTGGCGGCATCCGGCGGACAAAGCCACTGCAGACCTGTGGTTCACCGTTCCCAACACTAAGGTCGCAGCCTCCAATGGCGAATTAATCGAGATTATCGAACACGTCCCGCAGCAGACCGTGACCTACCACTGGAAACAGCACGAGCCGATCTCATCATACCTCTATTGCGTGGCGATCTCCGACTACATTATCATGTCCGATCCGGTGCTGGATTGGGTCGAAAATTACGTGTATCCTGGCTACCAATCGCAGGCTCAGATCTCCTTTTCCAACGTCCACATCATGATGGAAGGCTATGAGGAGCTCTTCGGTCCTTATCCATATCAGGGCAAATTCGGCTATGCCATGACCGGCATCGGCGATATGGAGCATGCCGGTTTGGTGTCGCACATATACTACGCCGTCAACGGTCAACACAATTACGACCACTTGTTGGCGCACGAAATGTCGCACATGTGGTGGGGAGATTGGGTGACGTGCGGCACCTGGAAGGACCTGTGGCTGAACGAAGGCATCGCCACGTATTGCGAAGCATTGTTCAGCGAGCACGCCTATGGTGAGCAAGCCTACCGGGATTACATAACCAATACCACGATGGCAGACTACTTCAGTTCCGGACAACTGTTCCCCATCTATGATCCGGCGCAGCTCTGGTCTCCAACGGTTTACGAAAAAGGCGGATGCGTGATGCACATGCTGCGTCATGTGATGGGCGACTCCTTATTCTTCGCGGGATGGAACGAATTCGGCTCCCGCTATAAATGGGATACTGCCACCACTGAGGATTTCGAATCGGTCATGGAGGAAATTGGCGGGCAGGATCTGAGCTGGTTCTTCAACGAGTGGATCTACGGTCCCGGATATCCCAGATACAATTACTCCTGGGTGGCGCTGCCATCGGGTGGTCAATGGGGCGTGCACATGTGGTTCGATCAGGTACAAACGTCTGGCGGTCCGTTCACCATGCCCATCGACATGGCGGCGATCTCGGCGGTCGATACCGTGATCCGCACTGTCTGGATCGACAGCGACCCGGACACGACCTGGTTCGTGACTGGACCGAATCGACCGACCAGCCTGATCTTCGACTACCACAACTGGGTGCTGGATTATCACACCGAGCTTCCTTCGGCAGTGCCGGAAGGCGGCGTGGTTCCCCTGGTATTTTCGCTGCATCCGGCGTATCCCAATCCATTCAATTCCAGCACAGTGATTCAGTTTTCGGTGCCGGCGCCTTGCCGGACGCAATTGACGGTTTTCAATATCCTCGGGCAACGGGTAACGACCCTGTTGGATAATTTGGTTCCCGCAGGAAGGCATGATGTCCATTGGGACGGAAAAGATAATCTCGGCGGCGAAGTGGCTTCCGGATTGTATCTGATAGGGATGGAGACCGCAGGATTCCACAAAGTGGAAAAGGTCATCCTGCTCCGATGACGGACAGAATCGCACAGGGGGTCACGCTGCTTGAAGCCAGGTTTGGGGAACCGGTCTGGGATGGTCCTCGGGATCCGCTGACATCGTTGGTGGGAGCGATTCTTTCTCAGAACACCACCGACATCAACCGCGACCGAGCATTTTTGGCGATGAGGAACCAGTATCCGGAATGGATTCACCTCCTCAGCGCTGACGAGCGGCAACTGGCACAGGTTATCAGGGTCGCCGGGCTGTCAAATCAGCGCAGCATACGAATTCTGCGCTTGTTGCGATGGGCAAAAGAACGATTCGGGGGATTCGATCTGTCGGAAATCTGCACCTGGGATTTCGACCACGCGCTGCGGGAATTCGGCGAATTGCCCGGAATCGGAATCAAAACCATCGCAGTGACCCTGCTATTCGCCTGCGGACACGACCTGTGTCCGGTCGATACGCATGTCTTTCGTGTTGTGGGTCGACTAGGCTGGCTGGGCAAGCCAAGATCACGTGACCACGCATTTCGCACCCTCCAGGGCAGATTCCCGAAAGGCAAAGGCTATTCGCTCCATCTCAACCTGATCCGCCTGGGTCGTCAAATCTGTGCACCCCGAAATCCGAGATGTGTCGAATGCCCGTTGAATATCGACTGCGACTACTTTAGGGAGTTTGGTCAGGCAAGACAGAGATGAAAAAAGGCAACAAGATAGTCGATTTGTGGAGAGTGAAAGATGATAACCAAGATTGAAGCCTTGAACTATCGTTGTCTGCGCTACGTAAGACAGGAGTTGGATAATTTCCAGATTCTGGTGGGACCCAATGCCAGCGGAAAGTCCGCATTCTTAGATGTGGTAGCGTTTCAGAGGGATCTACTGCAGAAAGGACTGCTAAAAGCTGTCCAGGAGAGAGCTCCTGACGTAATGAGCCTTATCTGGATGGGGCAAGGGGACAAATTCGAAATCGCATCCGAGTTGACTTTTCCGAAGGAGCTTGTCGACCGACTGCCAAACAAGGACTACAACCGAGCTCGGTACGAAGTGGCTGTGGGCTTGAACTCAGACAAGGAGATTTCCATCCTTGGCGAAGCTCTATGGCTCAAGCCGCGTGGATGGACGGACGAAGAGCCGCGGACTCAATTGCGTTTTCCTTTTCCGCCGCCACCACCCAAGACGATAATGACTCCAGGCAGGCGTGAAAGAGACGGCTGGAAAAGAGTCGCTCACAAAATCTCTAGATCGGGAAAAGATTACTTCCGCTCAGAAATAAAACGTTGGATTAGTCCATTCCGGTTGGGACCCCACAAATCAATACTCGCAAACATCCCAGAAGATGAGGAGCAATTCCCTGTAGGAACATGGATCAAGCGTGTCCTGATGGAAGGTGTGCAGCGCTTAGCGCTGAACAGCGAAGCAATGCGCCGATCTTCACCCCCGGGTAGTCCTATAGAATTCCAGTTCGACGGCTCCAACCTGCCGTGGGTCATCAACAATCTCGAGAAGAAGAACAAGAAGAGCTTCGAAAGATGGATCGCCCATCTTCGTACAGTTCTGCCAGATCTACGAAAGATAGAAACGGTTGAGCGAGGAGAAGATAGGCATCGATACCTCCAGCTGACTTATACAACCGGATTCAAGGCGCCGTCATGGGCAACTTCCGATGGCACTTTGCGCCTGTTGGCACTGACACTCATTGCGTATCTTGACGAAAGCGACAAAATATATCTCATTGAGGAACCCGAAAATGGCATTCATCCCATGGCAATAGAGAGTCTCCTACAGTCTCTGACCAGTTCTTACAGGTCGCAGATTCTCTGTGCTACTCATTCACCGGTCGTCCTTAATGAGGTAGAGCCAAACAAAATACTCTGCTTTGCAAAGGAAGAAGGTGCTACTGACATATGCCGGGGCAACGACCATCCGGGACTCAAAGAGTGGAGACGGGGCGTCGATTTGGGCACTTTGTTCGCATCGGGGGTTTTGGGATGAACACAAGTACGTGGGAGATAGACCTTATTGTCCTGGTTGCTGATACTTGCATGAAAGCAGCGTTGCAGACACTGCTTTCTTTGAGATACGACAGTCTCGGAATACGCGAAATACATTTCGAAATCCATAAACATCAGCGACATGATCCGGGGTGTTACCACGAATCTCCAGAGTTCCTGAGAGGATATCTTTCCCGAGCCAAATATTGCCTCGTAGTATTTGACCGAGAAGGTTCAGGGCAAGAGAGTAGCACAGCTGATGAGATCACAATCGATTTGAGGAAGCGATTGAGCGAATCGGGATGGCGAAACCGAGCAGAAGTTGTAGTGATTACCCCGGAATTGGAGTCATGGATCTGGAGTGACTCCCCCAACGTGGATAGAGCATTGGGCTGGGATGGGCGCGATCCAAGCCTACGCGAATGGCTAAGAGGCAGAGGTCAATTGCTGGAAGGGGAAATCAAGCCAAGAGCTCCCAAGCAGGCAGTGGAAGACGCGTTGAGGGAGGTGGGCATACCCCGGTCTTCGTCAATCTATGCGGAACTCGCGAAGAAGGTGGGTCTGCAACGGTGTCAGGACCCAGCATTTCATCGGCTAAGGGAAATACTGCGGTCATGGTTTCCAGAATGAATGCCGAAATAGTGGCGGGAACCTTTTGGGTCACGGTGGGTAAGCAAAGTAACTACAACAGGCACCGTTGGGGTACTCAAGAGACCAAGATTTGAGGAATTAATCCATGAATCCCTTAGCAAAGGAATGCATCGACACGTTGAAAGCCCAGGACGAGGAGGTAGTTAATATAATAAAAGATATTGAATTGCAAGGACTTAATTGGAAACCTATTCCCGGGGTCAATTCCATCTACGTCCTGATATCACATATTGCGGGATCGCGCAATTTCTGGATTAACCAGGTCATCGCAGGCGACGATATCCATCGAGACCGAGACGCTGAATTCAAAGCGTGGGGGCAGGACAGACAACTGCTGTTACGCAAACTGCAGGATGTCACGGGGCGCTGTTTTGAAACCTTGAAGAAGCTTGCACCTGACGAGAGCAACAACATTCGTCGAGTGCGCGACAAAGAGTACAGCGTTCGGTGGTGTATGCTCCATGCGATTGAACATTCCGGATATCACATCGGTCAAATCAGGCTTCTCGAAAAGCAGTTGTCACAGAACGGCGGGAAAAAATAGCTCACTCCATTAATTCGGGTGGCAATATGGCTCAAGCAGGACATGAAAAGACCAAACCGCAACAAGATCCTTCCAATGCGCGGTTGTGGGTGGCAGTGCTCCTATTTGTTTTCGTTATTCAGAGCATCGTGGTTCCGAAGAGCATTTTGGTTCGGTTCATCAATCATCTGCTATACGGTCTATTCTTCCAGTTCCTTCCGAATTTGACGGAACCCTGGGTCGTTCTTGAGCAGGGAGTGACCTACTTGCTGCTGGGATGGCTGTTCCTCAGGTCAATCCATCGCCCGGTAGGAACCTTGGGCGCCAACGCCGACGCATGGAAAACCGGAGTTCCCTGGGGTTTGGCAATGTTCCTGGCAAGTGCAGTTCTGCTTATTGGCGTCGGCGGGGCTATTGCAGGTTTCCACCAGATTCCGTCGGTTTTCTGGTCCTTGCCGGCGCAAGCCGCTCAGATGTTCAAAGGATTGGGCGAAGCGTTATGCATCCAGGGCTTTTTTCAGTCCAGCGTTGTGTTGCTGACGTTGCGCTACTTAAAGAAGAACAACATAGTGAGCATATTCGGCGTCGGCGCCGCAACAATATTGACCATGATCATGCAAGCGCCGGAATTAGCGAGAAGCGGCTTGCAGGGCATCACTCTGGCAGCGGCGTTGGTCCATGTCAGTCTGATCTTTGGATTTGTGGTGAGCATGACTTACGCCATCACCAATAATCTGGTGCTGGCAGCGATGCTCTACGGCGGGTATTATGCCATGTCGTATTGGACGGTCAGCGGGGTGTACACATTGTTTCCGCTTCACATATACCTGGCGACAGCATCAGCGGTCTTATATGTCGCGCTGAAGAGCAATCCGAAAGCCCTGCACGAGACCCCGATCGCCGCGCAGGTCGACCTCGCTACTTCCCGTAAAGAATAATCCGATAGTCTTCATTCCGATCCGGCGATTCCCCCATCGCCGTCAGGATTCCCAACCCGATTTCCCGATACAGCTCCTCGACAAACAGCTTGATCTCAAGCTGCTGACCATTGACGAACACCTTCACATCATTCGGCTTGATGGTGACCTCCACCGTCTCGATGTCTTCCGCTACGTTGTCCAACGTCTCGGTCAAAGCAAACAGCACGTCCCGAAACACCCGCTGGACGTATTCCTTCATCTGCACAGCATTGTCACCCACGTACACTTCCGCAATGGTCGCCTGGGACGTATCCCCCCCCTGACACATATCGCTTTGGAACGTGAGTGCAAGCGATGCGAGACAAGCGATTGCCAAAGCCGAATGACGAATTTTCATTGTTCCTCCCGTGGTGTGGATAAGATTCTCAGATGGCACGGTAGTTCAGCGATAGCACCTGCATCATTGCTTCTCCAGCTTCAGCAATTCCTCCCACCGAGCGCCATATCTCTGATCTCCCCAGACCTTCGTCAACAGCTCCCGGTGCAGGGTCATGTAGCGTTTCGCAACGCCGATATCCTCAGGGTTATCCGATTGCGAAGCTTGGAAGAACAACGCCTCGACTAAATAGGGGGCGACATCCTGCTCACAAGGCTCTCCTGCGCAGAGGTGAAATTCCGCCCACAGGCTGTCTAATCCAGTCTGAGCTTCCACCGTCGGATCCAGCGTCACCCCGTAAGTCTCCCAATACGACTTGTCGGAAAACGGTCCCGTCAGCAGGGCTTCCCTATCGCGACTCCAAAGCGTCGCCTGCGTACTTAACGCCGGAGTTTCCCGTCCGCGGGGCGGCGATTCCTGTTTCTGCATTCCCTTGACACTCGAAGGCAATACCTGAGAAGACCGACCGCCTCGGACGTGTTGCTCGCCTTCATTGTCTACCTGCACCCCCGAAGGAGTCTGAAGGACTTCCCCTAACGATTCGACCTTTAGCCGTGACTGCCTTACCGTGTCTTCTGCGACAGGAGGCAGCTCCTCCAGCGACGCATCGGGACTAGCAATTGCCTCATTTTCTAACACTATCGCCTGATCTTCCTTCATGATCTCCGATTGCTTCTCTCTACTCCCCTGAATGCCAATCGACGGTGCTTCCGCACCTTTCGAATCCTTCAAAGAACCTGTCCCCTCAACCAGCTGTCCCACCTTCTTGGGAGCCGTCTCGCTTAATTCCCGGGACTCTCTCGATTTGGGTGCGGTCGTCTTTTGTTCTGACATCGCCGGCTTAGATTCTTGGATCTCGATGCTTCTCTCCGGGGCTTTTTCTTCGCTCAATTTTCCGCCGGTTCGGCTTGAAATCGCCGATTCGGGGACGGTCTCACGGGAAGGAGTCAGCCGACTGACGGTCAACTCCCGGGATATTACAAGAGCCAGCGCCATCACCGCCAATGCCGCTCCGACCTTGATCACGGCGTACCGAGGAGACACGAGCCACCGAATCCAATCCATGATACCGGGTCGAGAGACCACCGGTCGTCTGGAAATGCCTTCCCGAATACCGGCTCGCATTCGTGCCCACGCTTCCTCACCCGGATCCAATCCCTGGGTCTGTGCCACCAGCTGATCCGCTGCAGTCAACTTCACCAGTTCCGTCCTGCAGCCAGGACAAGAATCCAGATGCTCTATGATGACGGCGCCTTCCTCCGGGGTCAATTCCCCATCCATGAAGGCTTCCAGCTTTTTCTGTATGTCATGGCATTCCATGGTCGGACGCCTCTGCTTTTTTTTCCAGGATTGTCAGGATCGCGGGAGTCCTGACCTACTTCGCTTTCTGATTGCTCACAGGAAATCTTTGAGCAGTTCCCGCAGCCTGCTGCGAGCTCGGTTCAATCGCGACATCACGGTTCCCACCGGAATATCCAGCGCTTCCGAAATCTGATCATAGCTCAGTCCTTCTTGCACCCGGAGCAACAGCACCGCCCGCTGATCCTCGGTCAAAGCCAACGAGGCTTTCAATGCCAGGTGCCCCAATTCTTCCGTATCGGAATCCTCGGGATCGCTCGCCACCGGATCCCCCATCATTTCCGCGTCCTCCAGCGTCACCTTGGCGTGCTGTTTGCGCCGATGTATCGTGGTCAACGCCAGGTTAATGGCGATTCGATACAACCAGGGTTGGAACGGGCGTCCCGGATCGAACCCATCCAGAGATTGGTAGGCTCGGATGAATGCCTCTTGCACGACATCTTCAGCATCGGCAGGATTCCCCAGCATTTTCAACACCAGGAAATACAAAAGCTTCTGGTACTTCAACACCAGCCGGTCGAAGGCGGCGAGTTTCCCCTGTCTGGCTTTGAGGATCCAGGAACGATCCTCACGAGCGGATACGTCGAAATCCTGACCCATTCTCAATCATCGAACCGCAGGTCTTCCGGAGGGCTGCTGCCCGACTCGCCGGAATACCGCTCTGTTATTATTACTCGACTGCAGCAGAATTATTCCATCGCTCCGCAAGGTATCTGTCGCATCTCAGTCAAAGAAAAAGGGTCGGTTTCCAGCAAACAACCCTTTCGGTGTGGCTCCGATCATCGGAGCATGATTGCTTTCCGCACGTCCTCGAAGATCATGGCACCGCGCTGCCGAACCGCGAGGCGCAAGAAATACACCCCTGACGCTTCCCGATATCCGTCCCAGGTGATTCGATGGAATCCGGCGGACATTGGCTGATCCAGCACCACTCCCACTCTCTGCCCCAGCACGTTGAAGACCTCAAGAGTGACCGTACCCGGCTGCACCAAATCGTAGGGGATAGTGGTCCGGGGATTGAATGGATTGGGGTAATTCTGACGCAGCGCATATCGCTCCGGAATCGACAGTTGGTCATCCGGAGGTACATTCGAACCCTGGTACGGCACCGACACATGATTGGTGGAGTCGCTGATACCCAAAGTGTATTCCGCGGTCACATAATAGTCATAGGTGCCGTTCTGCGGCGGAACATCCTCGTATTCCGTTTCCTGGATCACCGAATCGATGCAACCGGCATCTCGGTAGATGCGATACCCCAAGAATTCCAGCGACTCGTCCAATCCCTGGTTGGAAGCTTGCGTCTGCCGGACATTTCCGGCGTTGTCGCCTCCGGGAAAGCCAGTCTCCTCCCACTGCAGCAAAACGACGTCCCCTTCTGCGGATCCCGCCAGATTTGACGGGGGTTCCAGATACGGCAGATTGACGTCAATTCCGGTCAGTGTCCCTGCCGGAGGAACCATCAGGTTGGGCATCACCACCGTGCCGTACCCGTACAATGCTGCAACCAGGGTTTGTAATCCGGACGGCGCCTGGGTTAGCACATACGCTCCATTGCCAGCTGGATTCGTCATCACGGATCCAATGGAGATTTCGACGTCCTGGATATTGCCCTCGCCACCCAGTAACGCCGCCACGCCGCTGACCGTCCCCGGCGTCTGCGATACGCCAGCAAGGAATAGGATAGCCGTCTCCGGTGCGATCTGAGCCGCGTGAGAATCATAGTCGCCGTCGAAGAGATACTGGATTCCGTCGGTCTGATCAGCGTTCTCAATTCCGACGGTCGCACTGGTCATGCCATTCGCACTCTGGTATTGGAACAGGATCATTCCGTCGCCCGTGGGGGTAGGATGCATGTCAGGATCGTACAGGATGACCTGGAATGTATTCTCCTCGTTCGGCGGGCTCCAGTGTGCAATCTGATAGTATTCAACCACGAATCTCCCGCCGCTGACATCTGACCAGATCCAAATGGTGCCATGCTGCACGGGACTCAGGTCATCCCAATACTGCGCCACCATCCTGTCCGGACCCTCCGGATCGGGGATTCCCGTATTAGTATAGGCGGTATTCGATGTGGAACCGAGCGCGATCCACCCATTTGAGCAGATGGAGATGTTCTCGTATCCCTCACCATAGTATCGGAACGAGAACGGCAAATTGAACTGCAGCGTCTGGTCGTCGCCGACAATGCCTGCGAAGGTTCCCGCACCCCCAAGATGACTGTTGATCTCTACCCATTCGTATGTCGGCGCGCCCGTAATATCGTGCGAGTCATACGCGACGTACCCATATCCATCAGGATCAGTGGGCAGTTGCGCTTCGTCGCCGATAACGACCTCGAACCGGTCAATGTTTTCCCTGCCGGTGGATGCTTCGTCCACAGTAAGAATCAATCCGGCGGGGTATCCTAACGGGCAGGACAAGGATACAGTAACTGTAAAGTTATCAATGGCTTGCGATTGAGGAATCAAACCGGGAAAATTTCCGGTGGGGGCAGGGATAGATACCAAAGCTTCCAGAGTAGTCAGATGGGCAGCCATAGCTGCCGATGCAACACTGCCGTTATTGGTGACCGTAATCTCCAGATTCGCGGTCTCGCCAGGATCGAGGATTCCGTTGTTGTTTCCCGAGGCGTCGTCGACGATGATCGAAGTGCACACGACCTGCGGGGCATGCGCCATAACAGCGAAAGACGTTTCCCAACTGCCTTCGTTGGATGTGGCAACCACAGCAAATGAGATCACCTGATCATCGTCCACATTCGCCGAGACGTGGAAAGCAAACGCATCCTCCACCGTCACCTGTTGCTCAACCGCGATGTCACCGTACGAGGCAACCGAATCCGTCATGACAATGCAGTCATCATCGCAACGGAGAGTAACAGCAACGTTTGAAGCTGGCTGTGATCCCAAGTTTTCCACCGTCAGATCGAGAGTGACCGATTCGTTGTAGTCGAGCTGCCCATCATTATTCCCTGATGGGTCGTTGATCTGGTAATTATGATAGCCCACGAACGGACCTGAGGCAGTGATGACTTGTAAGGAACTCTCGGAAGGATGCAAATTGTGCCCCGTGACGTACACGTGGAGTAGTCCGGGATCCGGCGGCGGTTCCTCGAATTCGATCGCCGCCGTTCCGGAGGCATCGGTATAGCCGGAACCCCAGACCTGGTCACTCATCACACACACCATGGCATTCTCGACCGGTGCACCGCCGGCATCCACGCTGACACTGACGGAAGGATCGCCGACATGGATCGCCGCCGGATGATTGACCGTAACCAGATTCGGCACTTCCGTCCACAGATCAACCGAAGGATCGCCCAGGAGGTTGTATATTTCGAAGTACCTATGGATAAGCTCGGTATTGCCATAATACTCGTAGAGACGCAGTTTGGCGTAATTGGTCATGCCGCTTAACCACGTGAAGTTGACGGTATCGCCAGGGGACTGGTTATCGAAGAAACCTTCGTACATTCGGCGTTCCAGGATGTCATCCTGATCCCATAGCGAGGTTGCGGATGCGCCCCAGAACGCCAGTCCAGCTTCCTGGTCGCGGATCCAGGTTTCCCCGAAGCATTCCGCATATGGGAACTGACCCACGTCGCATGCGAACGAACACACAAAAGGGTATACCGGGTTGACCAATCCCCGCACCTGGTTCTGATTCATAGCGGGACCGTCGATCCAGCCCATGATCTCACCATGCCCGGAATAGGTCAAAAGCGAGCGCCCTTGGTTCAATGCCATGATGACCTGCCCGATTGTGGCGCCAAAGGTATGAGTGTAGAAGCGATCTGAAGTATAACCCGACGGATCCAAATACGTGGAAATGACAAAGTTGTGACCACCTTCCGACATCTCCCAGTTGTCGGTGGAAGCCATGAAGCTGGCGTGCGATTCCCAATCGTCATTGCCGCTCCACTCCACGCGTTCGAAGCTCAGGATCTTCTGGAGAGCATATCCCAATTGAATTGGAGTCATCACCGGCATCCGACCCAATCCCACGTCCGCGAAATAGTCCGACCCATCCAGACACGCAAAGTACAAATCGGTGCCGGGATGCTCCGGGGTCGATGCGACATAATAGGGAATATCGTCGGTGTCCCCGATGAGCAGCACATGCACCGGCGGCACCTCCCAGGTGTCGTACGCAGTCTGGATATAGTTCTGGATCTGAGTCAACGTCCCGCCGGTCTCGTTGGTGGTCGCCACCGTAACTTGATAGCCCTTGTGTGCCTTCCAATCCACAAACTCCTGCAAATCGCTGCTGGGCGCGTACAACGGGTCAGTGATGATCAAGTATCCAAGCGGTGGTGTCGGCAACTCGTCCAGAGATTCCAGGGACGGAGGAATGCTCAGCACACCGTGAGCCATCGTTCTGTTTTCCCGTGTGCCATATCGGAGAATTCGGTCTCGAGTGGCTGCCATATCCGCTCCGTGCACCTTCAATCGAACAGTCAGGCGATGGGTCACTCTGATTTCGGAACGCTGGGGATTGACCGCCACAGGATACACGGTCATCGGTATATAGGAATACGCCCGCATGTATCCCCGTTCTCCTATCTCCACGCCCGTTTCGGGCAGCCACTGATCTCGGGCGTAATAATCGTGATCCCAGGCGAATTGCGCATTAGCCAGCGCGCCTGGTCGCTTCTCGACCGAAGGTTGCACTGGGTAGAGGGGTTTCGACGCAAGATCGCCAATAGGAAGGACATGTTCCTGTTTGTCAATCACCTCCCAGGAGATGGCGCCGCCTTCAGGAATTGCAATCAGTTTCCGGAACACGGGAATCTGGGGACGACCGACTTCTCCGGCAATTCCGCCGTCGGAAACTTGCAGCCGGACGAAGTTTCCTGCGCTGGTGGGCACGTCTTCCAACCAAATTCCGGGAACAGTCACATCAATAACAATCCGGTCGGTGCCTTCCGACCGGACGACAATCTGGACGTCTCCGGGCGCCTGTGCTCCATCAAAAGGGATCCAGTATGCAGCGACCGCCACGGAATTCCCCATCGAAAGCAATCCGACTAAGGCAAGTATTCCCGAAGTTCTCATATGTGGTCGCCCGCCATGATCATCCATACTACGGAACCCTCTTTCGTATTCGAAAATGACCAATCATCAAGCTCCAGTGCGCAGATCAAACCGTGTCAGTTCCGGCGGCGGTCCTTCATAACTCGCTTGTCTTTCAATGTCCTAATGTATGTCAGCAATTCCTTGCCAACCGCAAATACCTCCTCTGGGTGTTTGAAGGTTCGCAATTCGTTAGATACAATCGAGGCGATCGCGCTCATCAGGTCGTACTCTTGGGTGTTGCCCCGACGGTCCTTGCTGATCATTTTTCCCTGTTTGCGATCCTCCTCATCATAGGCTTCGGGAAGTATGCGATTCGCCCGTTCCACCATGTCTTCGGCGAATCCGACAGCCCTTTCCACAGTTGACACGACGGCAAAATTGTCGCCGCCCAATGAAGCGGCATAATCTCTGAAGCTCTTGTCTTCGGCAAGAACGTCCTTGATAAGATTCGCCACTCTGGAGAGGACATCATTGCCTCGAGCCACTCCATATTGTCGAGAATAGGCATCGAAATCCTTGATCCCAAGAAACACGACTCCGAATGTCTCTTTCTTGGAAAGGCGTTCGCGAATCTCTTCGATAGCAGCCGGCGTACCAGGGAGGCGCGTCAATGGATCACCGGCGTACCCTTTCCGGTACCGTGCCATCACCCATTGAATGCGGGCGTCCAGCTCCCGACCATCGATGCCTTTCTGCAGGTAATCGTCGGCGCCTGCTTCCAAGCCTTGAGTGCGGTCTAACGTACTCTGGCTCGTGGTCAGGAGGATGACAGGGATGAATTGGGTCTCCGGGCGGGATTTCAGCCGACGGCACACCTGGAACCCATCCATACCGCCCATAGTGAGATCAAGCAATATCAGATCGGGTGGGGACTCATTGACTTTCTTCAGCCCCACTTCTCCGCTATCGGCGGTATCCACCCAATAATCGAGAGTTTCCAGGGTCAACACCATCAGTTCGCGGTGGGACTCGCTGTCGTCGATGACCAGAATACGTTCTCCAGCCATACTATCTCCAAATGCGACAAAGGAGGGCGGATTGTCCCCCTCCTCGTTCGGGTACGGGCGTAGCGCACGACGATTGCCCGGAAGCCGAATCACGGCAGATTAACTCCGCAGAGATTCAGCCCCAGGGCAAAGTCGTCCGGAAACTATGTCTTGTTCTTAGAACGTCTGACGCAGTGCGTTCTGAAAGTCGCGAATCACCAGCAAAGCATCGGCGCCGGACACGGGATCCATCGGACCGAAGCTGCCATCCATCTTGGTTTTCATGATGCCCCGATCCACGCACAATACCGCGGCATTGTACGCCCAGTTGTCGCTTCTCATATCCGGGAAATGGGAGGCCTCGCCCAGATATTTCGTGAGAATCGACTGGTCTCCGGTCACCAAGACGATAATATGCTGCAGGAAACCCGCAAAATCGGCTCGGGTCACCAGTTCATCCGGACGAAACGTGTGGTCGGGGAAAGTCTCCATTCCGTCGATGGCGATGATTTCCTTCAGCCAGCTTGCCGCCCAATGCCCCTCGATGTCCGTGGCGATAGGTTCCTGGGCGATGGTGGAATCGGACGGCTTGTATTGCGTCACATCTTCCGGCGGTTTAAAGCCGGTCTCGTACTGTGGCGGACGCTTCTTCTGCAACAACTCCGGCAATTTCAACTCTTCCATGAAGAGCACTGCCATGTCGGCACGGTCGATCCGGGGGATCAGGGCGATCTCTCTGCCTTTTTCGGTAATCGGCGCCGCCATGATGATCTTCTTCACCAGATCCCATTGCTCAGAGGCAGGGGCGCTCCATTCATCCTTGAAACCTACTACCTTCGCAAAAGCCGCCTCGGCATCGGAAAACATAAGGGCTTCCTTGTAGCCTACTCCCATGTAATAATAGGCTTCGGAAGAATTCGGCGCCAGTTCGATGGCTCTGTCAAAGGCTTTCCGGGCGTCCTTCATCCACTCTCCCTGCCTGTGCAGAGCTATCACCCGCCCCTTAGCGATCCAGCACTGGACGCACTGGTCATCCAAATCGAGGGCTTCCTTATAGTTCGCCTCGGCACTCTGGAAATCGCCGCCCATCGCATCGACCAGCGCCAGTCCGGAATATGCCGGTGCAAACTTGGGATCCAGCGCCTTGGAGCGTTCGAATTGCGCGCGGGCATCCATCAGTTGATTCCGATTGAGCAAATCCATTCCACGATCGTAATGCGTCGCGGCATTGTCCAACACCGATTCGGACGCAATCGGCTTCTTGGCGCAGCCAATCCACAACACCATCGTCGCCACGACAGCGACAGTGGCGATAATATAGCACACTCTATTCATTGTGCCTCCTTGATGGAAGATTACTATCAGGTTCTCATAGTCCAGTCGCTGGACGGGATCAATCAACTATCAGCATGACACGACACTTCTGCAGGAAACTCAGATTCTCCGACACGCCGTGCAGCATATCCGCATCCCCGTTGGAAATGACCACATCGGTGTGGTTGGGACCTTCAGCACGAAGTGCTTTGACGATCAGCGGGTGATCGGTGACGCGGTCGTTAGTCTTTGCCTGATCCAGGTTTCTGCCGTATCCCACCATACCCTGCTGAATGGCATATTCCCGGGAAACGTAACGGCTGCCGTACACCTCGGTGTCACTCTCGTTCATGATCTTTGGTGCCATGGCAGGACGGACTTCCATCCCACGGCAATCGACGATCAAGCCGGTGTACACCTGACCGGGAGACGGCGCCGGCTGCGGAGGTACAATGGGCGTGCCGGTTCCCATGTTTGGGAACTTCGCCGGAATCAGCACCTGAGTCACCGAATCCAAAGCCATCGCCATAGTAACCTCGATACTGCCGTCCGACTTGTAGTCCGGCTCGCCGACCTGCCAGAAATTACGGGCGACCCCTTCCACCTTGGTGCGAATCACGTCGCTTTCCAATGTAAAGTCGCGGACGGTGGTTTCCGCATCCAAATACATGCCGTTGATCGTCGCCAGCATCTGGCGCAACGCATCGTTTTTCGCGACCAGGATCTGACCGGCTCTGCCACCCTTGCCTCCCGGCTCACCGATGCCGGTGGCGGTGATCATACGCTTTGACCAATCGACGCTGCCCTGCGCTCCGATCTGCTGGATCACGTCCTGTGCCATCACCGGCATCACTGACCATGCTAACAGCAGCAGGGCAAAACACGCGATAATGATGTTCCGGAGTTTCATGGAACCTTCCTCCCGTTTAGAAATGATTATTGATGGTTTTCTAACTCATTCTCGAAGAGCAAAGTGTCTTCTATTCAAAACTAACTCACTTCAGCAAGACCATCTTCTTCGCATCTACAAAATCATTGGCTATGATACGGTAGAAGTAGATGCCGGAAGAGACATCAATACCCTGATCAGACTTGCTGTCCCATAGCGCAATATGGTAGCCTGCAGGTTGATCCGTATCCACCAATGTCAATACCTTGCGCCCCAGGATGTTGTAGATGGTGATGGAGACATGTGCTGCCTCGGGTAACGCGTAGCGAATAGTCGTTACAGGGTTGAACGGATTGGGGTAGTTTTGACGCAGCTCATAGACTGTTGGTACCTCTGCGTGTTCAGTCTGGACGCTGTGCCCATCTTTTAGTGCCCACAGCTCGTCAACTTTTTGTCTGTATTCTTCTCGAGTGGTGGTACGTAATGATGGGATGCGACCTATATTGCAGGGTCCAGCGGGTCCCGGAGATCCGCCTAATTCAGCCAAATACCAAGTCGTGCACAAATCAATCGCCACTTGAATGGAATCCAGGAACTCCGGACCGGATAGCAAGATATCCTCGTAGTCTGAAATCGCACCATAATACTCCTGGTTGGAGACCCTGGCATCGATGTAACTCAGATGAGCCTGATAGCAGAACTCAGAACCGAGCGGTTGGTTAGATAGGATTTGAAAGTAATCACGTATTTCTGCCAAATCTATGCCGCCCGCAACCGCACAGTCCCTGATGCGGGTAAGCGATGCGGAACCCACCGACAGATCAGAATAGTTTTCCGCTACGTATTTGTATTGGTCAATCGCTTGCTCGTATTGTCCTTGTTCCTCCAACGTCAGCGCCATGTTGAAGAACATATAGGCGGAATCGTCCCGGACTGTATAGGGTCCGGGTGGCGGTGGATTGGGTTGGGTGTCGAATGGTATATAGCGATAGGTGACTTGTGAGGGATAAAATTGCGTGGCTTGGGGATCTTGGGTACCCCAATAATTTCCTTCGACATATCTGGTCCCTGAAGGATTTTGAGAATCATCGTATATAAGATATGTCGATGCCACGTAACCGTTGATCACATTGTTGTGACCATACTTCATTTCGGGGAAAGCGCTAATCACATAGATCGGGTAGTGATCCAGGTTGGCAAGGTCGGTTTGCAAAGTATTTCGGAAACCCTCTGTCGATTGAGGATCGTACATGATGGGCGCGCTCTTGTCGAAACAACCGAGTTGATAATTGCCATTGTATTCGACGTAGCAGTAGCGTATTTTGGGTGACGTTCCGTCAAGATGAATTCCGCCGAAATGGTTTATCTGCTCACCATTGCCATTGAAGAATATGTAGTCTCCCTCAAGCAAGACGTTCTTACAGTGGCCCAGATAGATGCCTCCAATGAGATTCGGATTTTCTTCGGTTCCGATGATGCAGTTCTTGATGGTGACATTGTTGCCGCTGACACAATAGACGGCGACCCCGTCTGAGCCTTCGATTTGCACATCATCTAAGATGACCTCCCGAGGGAAGGCAAGGAGTATCGCGTCCATGGTAGCCGCTGACTTAATGTGGCAATGTCTCATGGTGAGTTTCCCGTCTTCGCAATAGAGGTTAAATCCGGGCTCGTCGGTGAAATCGCAGTATTCGAAGACCGCTTCAGCGGTAGGACCAATGACGCTCACTATAGAATTACTGACGTGCCCATCATTCAAGAAGTAGATTGGATTTTCGGAGGTTCCAATCGCTTCAAGATGTCCCCCATCATCTACCCCGATCCCGGCGCCAGGTCGAAAAGTCACCGTACTACCCGCTTCGATGGTGAGCGGGAAGTCTTCAATCACGGTTACGCCGGGGCTTCCAACAATAATGTCATCCCCCGACCAATCATAGCTCCAATTGCTGGTACCTCCGAGCTCTCCAGCCCAGTAATTGTGGTACAAGTCAGCAACGATATGATCGCCTTCGCTTGTTATGTTGAATAGCGCAAATCCAGTTTGGTGGTGGAGATGATCTTTGGGCGTGGTCTCATAGTAGTAGGTCACATTTCCATATTCGGTAGGGTAGACCTCACTTATCTCCGGGGATAGAGGGGATAGTGAATCGACACCCGCTATTCCGGGGAATGGATCTCCATCATCGCCAAACCACCACCGTCCACTATTCGGTCGAAACTGATTATCGGCGCACAGGAATTTCTCATTATAGTAATCATTTCCCCAACATCGGTGAACAAGCAGCATGTTCTGCGGATTGTTTGGTTGGTCATGACCCATGAGGAAGCTATTGAAGTCGGAGTAATGTCGGTTTTCCAGGAAGAATTTGTCTCCATTAGGGCAAGAGAAATAGTAGAAATCTGGGTCGACCACGTCATAGCCAATCGCATGTTGTATCATGTTTGATGTAATTTCGGTTACCTCCACGCCAAGTTGAACCCATTCCAGGTTCAATTTCTCCGCCACGCCCATATGGCTTGGACTCTCACCTTTGTCCAGAGGACCAGGATTGTTGCCGGTACCCATCAGCATGAACTGCCTGCCTGTGCTATTACCAACGCCGTCGCCTCCAAAATGCAGACCCAGCAAATGCCCATATTCGTGACAGTGACCTCCGATGTGGCCAAACGTATACGATCCGTACCAAACCCAGGACCATTCTTTTTCCCACGCAAGATAGGCTCCCCTGGTGTCAGGCATATTGGGATTTGTATACCACGAAGCGGCACCCCCCGGTCCGTCGAGAGGGTAATGATCCGCGACCATTACACACAGTTGATCATACCCCTGCAACAACTCGTACCAACCCATCTGCACAGCTCCTTCAACTGCATCGTTGAAGAAGGTCGTAAGACTGCCATATTCTACAAAATTACCGGGCAATTCTATCCAAATAGGATGTCCGGGGTTTTCGGGGTTTTCGGGATTTATGATTTGGTAAAGTGGGTAAAACTGATTTCGGGAGACCTCCAAGTAATAATCCTTGACACTCCCGCAAACCTCCTCAAGGTCTGGCCAAGGCGAAAGCACTTCAGGATTTATTGATGTGTTGTAATAGCCGGTGGAAGACAACATGTTGTCGAAGTTCTGAATAGTATATTGGTCTTGTGTTTGCCTGTCTTCGGTTTCAACAAGCAGAACTCCAACCACAAAGAAGTCATCCGTGGAATACTCCTGCCACTCCAGAAACCTCTGCAGAGCGAGCTGGCAATCGATCTCGAACTGGCCGATTTGTTCCTGAATTTCAGCCTTTCTTGCCTCAGATCGGTCCAGATGTAATGGCAAGCCGCCCGGGTCACCTATGCCGACTTTCAGATCGGTGTACGTGTACTCCCCAGCCTCGTCCAGTTGGGAGTAATAGAAATATTGGTCATATGGATTGTATATTATTGCATACCCGGCATCGGTTTCCATATGCCATGCAAATTCATCGCCCCAGAAATGAGCCTGAAATTGCACCTTATTGGGTTGCGAGAAAGAGATAAGACCCCCGGTATCTCGGTACACACCCAGACAAATCGAGCTGGCGGCAAAAGACACAGCCGCAGCAAGCAGCACGAACAAATGACGTTTCATGATGACCTCCACTTTTGCAGTGAAACTTAGCGTAGTTTCATGATGGGAATACATTCCCCCTTTCCCCGGGAATTGATTTGGACAAAGTAAATGCCTGAAGCGACCGGTACGCCATTCCGATTCTGTCCGTTCCAATGAAGAAGGTTGATTCCTGTTCGGGGTGAATCAATGTCAATTTGCCTGACCTCTTGTCCAAGAATATTGTAAACAAAAACCCTTGGTATCAGGTTTGGCATCAGTTGCGGGATAACAACAGGAATAACTGTGCTTTCGTTGAACGGATTAGGGTAATTAGGCATAAGACGTATTTCAACAGCATTGATGTCGGGGACGCTTTGTCCAACCGACAACACTTCTCCAAGGTTACCATTAGCCGAGATCTGTTGTGCATAAAGAATTTCAGGGTAGATAGTCCAGCATAGGATGCCCCCTCCCGACAAATCATCAATAGCATGAAGGTCTGCAGCAAAATTGATATTATGGGAGAGAACCACATCTTCACTGGTCCATATCCGGTTACCTTCTGGATCGAATTTATTAGCAAGCAAGCACGTATCTATTTGTTGATACCAAGCATTTATTACTTCGCAGCTGCCAGTGGATGTATTGATCGGACATCCATTGGAGGATTCCGGATTAGAAATGGTAATTCCCAGAGAATCCCAAAGGATATTGCCATTATAATCAGTGCGCTGAATTATAACCTGAAAAGAACCAACTACTCCACTTCGCCAGAAGTAAAAGATACCCGAATCGTTGGCGCATGTTGACCATGGACCGCTCATAATAGATTGGGTTACCAAAATACCATTTTCACCCCATAGGGCGTTCCCAAGGCTATCGATTCTCTGGGAGTATATATCATAGTACTCGCCATTCCGAAATATCCCAGAAACCACAACACCACCATGATTATCGGTATGGTATGTGTTTGAATATCGGAGGAAATGAGATAGCATCAAGCCACCCTCTCCCCAATGGATACTGCCATCACTATCCATCCTTTGCCCCCAAAGATAATCTGATTGCTTATGCCAGAAGGCCAGGGCATAGCCGGGACCGCCGGAGACAATTGCCGGGTAGAGATTATCGTAATTGGTCTCCCCACTGATGCTAATCCCATTCTGAGTCCAACTGGCAGTACCGTCCTCGTCCAAATGCTGTCCATATAACCAGACACTGTCAGTGCCATGGCGAATGTCATCCCAGATCACGAAGAAACCGCCCATACCGTCGGTGACCACATGAGATTCCGAAACATAGATGCTGTCCAGACCACAGACTGGAATCCCGGCATTCCCCCACAGCCTGTTTCCAAGACTGTCAATTCTCTGGGCATAGAGTCTGGAGTAGTAGTAGGGTGGATACAGTCCGTACACATCGGCGAAGCTCACGACACATCCCCCGTTCCCGTCCTCGCACAGCCCAAAATTCTCCCCTTGATACCAGCCAATCCCGCCCACAAACACCCCATTATTGCCCCATCGGGCATAACCGTATTTGTCCAGGCGTTGGGCGTGGAGACCATAATCTGTGCTACTCCACCAGACAATAATGGCGCCTCCCGATCCATCGGAGACCATCTGTGGGTCATAGGCTTGATACGCCACGATGGTATTCTCATACGGATCGCTGGACCACTGGGAAATGGCTGCAAATAGTGGAAACAGTAGAAAGAAAAGTAAGATCGCGCAACATTTGAGAGTACTCAAGACGTCCTCCACTTTTGCAGTGAAACTTAGCGTAGTTTCAAGACGGGAATACATTCCCTGTATCCCCCTGATCTGATTTGGACAAAGTAGATGCCTGATGCGACCGGTGTGCCATTCCGATTCTGTCCGTTCCAATGAAGATAATTGATACCGGTGCGCGGTGATCGAATTTCAAGTTGGTTGACCTCCTCTCCCAAAATATTGCGAATGTGGATATCGGGTATCACGCCAGATGCCAATTCCGGGACAATAATAGGAATAACCGTCCATTCGTTGAATGGATTAGGGTAGTTCTGCAATAGATACATCTTGATAGGACACATGTTTGAGAACCCATCTCCAATGTTAAGCACTTCTCCTAGGTTGCCGTTGGATGAGATTTGTTGGGCGTAAAGCACTTCCGGATAGATGCTCCAGCAGATAATTGCTCCGCCCATAAGGTCGCTTGTGATGTTGAGATTATCATATCTATCCGTGTTGAAGGAATACTGAATGTCATATGGCCAGAGGCGGTTCGCGTCACTGTCCAATTTCCCGGCAATCAAGGTATGTTCTTCAGAGTAGTCCAACCAGGAGCAGATCTCAGTATTGGAACTGCTTGCAATTGCTACCGGATTACAGCTCGGCGTTGCCGTCAATTGAAGTCCGTTTTGCTGCCACACTAGATTCCCCGAAAGGCTGACGCGCTGCAGGAATAATCGAAAAGACCCAACCTCGCCATTTCCCCAAAAGCAGAATTGTCCAGAGTCATTCACCGTTGTCGACCACTGACCTCCTACCAGAGAATCGGCAACCACAATTCCGTTTTCACCCCATAGCGAATTACCGAAACTATCGATCATCTGAGAATATATGCTATATAATACACCATTTTGGACCATACTGGACAATATGGCACCACCTTGATCATCAGCTTGATATTTGTTGGAAAATCGCATTATCTCTGATATCAGCAAACCACCATCGCCCCAATAAAAATTGGCATCCCTATCCGTTCTCTGTCCCCAGAGATATGATGATTGTTCATGCCAAAAAGCTAAGGCATAGCCGGGACCACCCGAGACTATTGCGGGGTAGAGATTATCATAGTTAGTCTCTCCGCTGATGCTGATCCCATTTTGAATCCAACTGGAGCTGCCATCCCCGTTCAAATGCTGTCCGTATAACCAGACGCTGTCAGTGCCATGGCGAATGTCATCCCAAATCACGAAGAATCCTCCCAGACCATCAGCAATCGCATGAGATTCGGAAACATAAATACTATCAAGTCCACAGACCGGGATTCCAGCTATTCCCCATCGCTTGACGCCCATACTATCGATTCTTTGGGCGTAAAGTCTGGAGAAGTAGTAGGGAGGAAATTCTCCATACACATCGGCGAAACTGACAACACATCCCCCATTCCCATCCTCGCAGACCCCAAAATTCTCACCTTGATACCAGCCAATCCCGCCCACAAACACCCCGTTATTTCCCCAGCGGGCGTAACCATACTTGTCCAGTCTTTGGGCATGGAGTCCATAGTCAGTACTGCTCCACCATACGATGATGGCTCCACCCGCTCCGTCAGAGATCATGTGTGGGTCGTAGGCTTGATACGCCACGATGGTATTCTCATACGGGTCGCTGGACCACTGGGAAATGGCTGCAAATAGTGGAATTAGCAGGAAAAGAAGGAGGAGTAAGTGAAATATGGATGTACGCATGCTGTCCTCAGCGCAATTTGTCCCGTTCCAGATTCCATTTCACCCAGGCGGACTGTTCGTCCGCATCTTTCTTCGAAAAACTCCCCGACGACAGCACCTGACCACGGGAATCCACCCTGATCTGCTGCATTTTCTTCACAATATATACCCATTCTTCCAGGCTAACCGAAGTTGGTCCTGCCACACTGGTGGGACCTTGCACCGAACTTGGTCCCTGCATACTGCCGGGCGCCTGACCCTGACTGGGGGAAATTCTCGGAAGCGGCTTTGGGATCAGTCCGGTGGCGGTAGGCGCATTGGTGATCTTCACTTCGCCGGTATATACTTTCAACAGCGTGGTTGAATCGGCGCCGAATCCAACCCGCAGTTTCGTGCCGGTGATGGCAGAACCCGTCACTGGTGTATTAATCTTGAAGGAGGCATCAGCGGACACCTGCCCCACTAACGCCCACAGGTCCCCTTCCACGACGTCGATCTGGGTCTCGTCACGCTTCTCCTTGGTTTCCTCGTACAGCTTGATAATATCGATGGTGGTATTAGGCGCCAGTCGGATAACGTCAAGTTCCTGCAACTCCATCTCTGCCCGGGATTCTTCGAACGTGCGGACTTTTTCGCCCGAGAATACTTCGGTGTTTTCCTGGGCGCGCTGCCATTCCTCGCTTTCAGCAGGCTTCTTCTTCACGCTGCCTTGCACGTAAGTGACCACGCCGCCTTCCTGAGCCGGGGTTGCCTCTTCCTGCCCAATGGCGATCATCATCCAGCTACACAGGATGATCAGCGGCACGCTAACAATCGTCAGAACCATTCCGGTTCTCATGACGCCTCCTATAAGAGTCCATCAATAATTCTATAATAATAGTACATTTTTTCTAAAAGTCAAGCACAGAGTTTCCTAATTCAAAAGAGCTTTCCGGCGTTCCTCCCTAACCGAAAAGCCCGCTTGCCGACGCGCGGCTCAGTATTGTAGCGCATATCCCGCCCAATACGCCGGATGGGCGTTGACGTTGTCCCTGACGCTAACCTGTGCCTGGCGCAACGTTTCCGATAGATCAGATTCGGAGGATCGCAGGTACCGATAGAAGGACTTTGCAGTGACCGCTGCTGCCAGATCATCCACTTCCCACCTGGGCGAAATCACCGCATGGCATCCTGCCACGAAAAACGCCTGGGACAGTGTCCGCTGCCTCGTGTTACCCGGCACGGTTTCCGGAGGGCACACATTCAGAAACACCAGCGGACAGCCCAACTGCCGGCTTGCGATTTCCCGGGATTGCCAAATCCCGTCATGGCGGGTATCCGGTCGCAATAGGATCCCCGCCGACAGCACATCGAATGGCTCGCTCCATCCGTGGCAGGCGAAGTGCAGCGAGCGACCGGCAATGTGGATCGTATCCAGAATCGCTTCTCCCGCTTGAGAATCCAGGTACGTTGTGGCGGATGGTTCCAACAACGCGATCCGACGGACTTCGCGATCCGCGAAGATCAGCTCCTCCTGAGTCTGATTGGACTGCGGGTATGCCATCGCCAACAGTTCCAATGACCGTTGCCGACCGGACGAATCGAGTTTCGACAGACGATCCAATCCGGTCAAATATTCGACCGGCAAGCGGTCGATGACCATCCGGTCGCTATCGTCCACCAACGCACAGAATGGCACTGACCACAAGGAACCACTGGGCAGCACGATGACATGGTCAGCCGAAGCCAGCCAGGATTCGGCGGGTGCCAGGATCGCGCGGTACAGACTTCGGCAGGAAGCATCCACAGAAAGACGCTTCTTGATGCCGGTCTGCAAGTCATCGATCATAGGAGAAAGCGACGCATCGCCTCTCGGTATAACCTTGTACGATAACTCTGCGTTGGTCGCGACGAACAGAAATGCAGTGTCCTGGGCTACATGGTAAGCCAGAAGCACTGTGCCTTGCGGGATCAAGGATGCAACCTCCGCCCAGGTGAGCACCGTGCTATCGACTTCACTTCTGGCAAGACCCTCCAACCGATACGGTTGATCTCTAAGCCAGCGACGTTTCTGATCGCACAACAGGAACGCTTGTCCCACATCGCCCGCCGCCAAAGCCATTTCCACCGCCTGATCAAATGCGTCTTCCGGATTGCCAGGCAGACCAGTAGGTTGGTAATCCCCGCTTGCCACCGGATCACCCTCCAATACATCAATCGCTCGCTGGAATGCCTCCAGCGCACGCGGCAACTGATTCTGCTCCCGCAAGATCAGCCCCCGGTAATGCCAAATCCGCCATAGATATTGTCCCATCGGACGGTCGCCAATGGCATCCTGCGCCTGGCTCAACAATTCCATGCTTGACGATAGCTCCTTGGTTCGCCACTTGGCAACCGCTTGCCCGACGTATGACTTAACGATGGGTCGACGATCGCTGGATGATGCTCCAGCGGACACCGCTTGAGCCAACGTATTCGATGCACTGTCGATCATATTGCTCTGCAGATATGCCAGCCCCAGATTCGCGACATCGTGAGCCAGTCCGGATGTCCTCTGCAGCCGCTCATCCAATTGCCGGGCTTCTTTGAACCTAAGGATTGCTTGTTCCGTCTTCCCGGATTCCAATTCGATAAGTCCCAGATTCCGTGTGATTGTCGCGATATTAGCGCTGTCGCGCACGTCTGTCGCAAGTTCCAGAGCAGTTCCCGCCAGCATCACCGCCCGATCCCGATCTCCCAGACTTAATGCTATCAGGCTTCGGGTATTTTGATTCAACAACTGATAGGACTTGTCGCCGGATCGTTGAAACATCGAATCCGCCCTTGCCGCCCATTGCGACGCCAACCTTAGCTTGCCCGATTCCCAATACAGGTCCGCCATCCGTTGCGTCAGGTAAGCAATCTGAGTCGAATCACGGGCAGCCTCCAGAGCTCGCTGCGTATATTGCAAGGCTTTCGCCTGTCGCCCCAGAATCGCGAGGATACGACCTTTGATCTCGAAAATCGACACCATGAGCGATAAGGTCGCCACTGATGTATCAAGCGAATCCAGGAGCGCCTCCGCGGCTGTCAATGACGCTGCAGCCGAATCGATGTTGTCAAATTCGAATTGGATTTTCGCTTTCTGTACCAGAGTAGTCAATGCCAATCGCTGATTTCCGGATCCGACGGATAATCGATAGGCTTCATCCATTTCTTGCAGCGCTTCGTCCTCATTTCGTAACGACCGGTACAAATCGCTTCGCGACAGACGAGCGTCAGCCTGAGTGACCACATCGCCGCTTACCCTCGCCAATTCCAGCACTTGATCCCAGGCGTCCAGTGCGTCTTTGGCATTCCCCGATTCCGTCCGATAATACGCCAGATTCCGCCATCCTGTCAGCACGCCCCTTTGATCGCCGGTCTTCTTGGCTTGATCCAAAATCCGTCGCTGCACTTCCTCAGCCTCAGCCCACCGCCTGCCTTCGGTGGCTGATCGCAACATCAAGAAGTCGATATTGCCGAGGACGGATTGCTGACCCAATGCCGTCGCCATCTGCCGGGCTCGACGATAGTACCGGCTTGCCCACACCGTATTCCCTTCCGACAGGTTGAGATTCCCCTTCAAGATCGCCCGTTTGAAATTGTCTTGCGCGTAGGCATTAGCCTCTGCGGCATCCATCCCCGGCGACCCCAGAAGCAACCAACCTGCGTATCGGGAATCCGGTCTGCCTTGAGGATTCTGACGTTCCCACAGAGTCGCGGCAGCGCTCTTGGTCTGCAGATCACTGCCGAAATCCGCCACCGACTGCCAATCATCGTCTCTATCGGGAATCACCACCACCGAGGGGATACCGGAAAACATCAGACTGCGCAGAAGGGCATTGATCACCGCACCCTGCTCGGGGACTGCTGCGCCACGGGAATCCCAGCGCACCATTGCGCAGGCTGCCGTCAGATCCATGGAGAACAGTTGCGAGAATGGCAGCCGGTCGGCGCCAAGATCAAAATAGGATGCCAGCACGTCATTGTTTCTGGCTACGATCGGCAGATCAAAATAGATGATATTGGCTTTCGACATGGCATCGATGATCTGTTCCAACGCCGCCTGGCGTGTATCGATCACTGCCCAGCCGGAAGGCAGGCTGTCCTGCAACATCTCCGTAGTAGCCTGATGCAAGATGATTCCTTGACTGCCCGGAATTTCCCGCTTCGATTTGGATATCAAATAGGACCGGAAGTCTCCCACTCGGCTCACATTCGGCAACCGCTGAGGGATTCCCAGCGATCTGAGTGAGTCCAGGCTGAAACTGAGAAGTTCCGAATCCAGAATCAGACTCCAGCGATGGGTGCGATCCGTGACAGACTCCAGGGCATTCTGCGATCCGGGATGACATGGGAGAACGGAATCGGGCAGGATTAGCCAGAAGTGTGGCGCCCCGCGATGGGAAATCCCACGAAGAATCGCCTCGTCCGGCGCCATTGCTTCCTGCACCTCAGCGACCGAAGCCGCCCTCAGGCTGAATAAGCTGCCGAACTCAGGATCCTCCTTCCAGACCTTGTCTAACAAGGCTTGGTATTCCTCGGATACCGATCGGCGTTGTTTTTCCAGAGCCTCAATCTGTTGCTGATTCGGCTTTTCGCTTTCGGCTTCGGATCGAATCGCCGCCGACAACCGTTCCAATTCGCTCTGCAGATAAGTTGCATTCCCGCCCCCCTCACCCCAGATGAATTTCTGACTCTCCTGCTTGACGGCAAAAGGCTTGACCCCTGCCGCCCACATCCACTGCATGGCGCTGCGACGTTCGGCAAGTTCCATCAAGCCCGTTCCGTTGTCCTCGTCCTTCTTCGCCATTTCCATCGCCATGTCATAGCCCAATTGGACGCTTGTCCGATGCCCAACCTGCTCTTCGAAATGATCAGGACTAACCGGAACACTCGCCACTACGTCCAATGCATCCTGCATCCACTGATCGGCACTTCTCGCCCGGACGAAGGCAAGTTGGTCATGGGCTGTCGAATCAGACAATGGTGTTGAACTTGAGGCGTCGTAGTACATTCGCAGTTCCGCCAACGCCAATTCTGCCCGCCACAATATTTCAGTGAATCCATGGGTGGCGGCGATTTGATATGATTTGGCAAGATGCAAAGCGGCCGGCTCCCGATCGCCAACCGTCATGTAGAATACGCCAAGATTGTGTTCGATCGCGGCTTGCGCCCGAGGGTAATTGGTCGCTTCCGCTATGGACAAAGCCTCCAGGTACTTCGATTCCACCTGCACCGCCAGCTCCCATTTGGTAAGCGCTTCCCTGAACGAAGTGGGGCGCTCAATCAGGAATTGCTGAAACAGCAGGCTCCCGTACTGGTTGCTCAACACCGCTTGATCCTGTGACACGCGCGCCACCTTCTCCTTCCAGAAGCTCTCTACATTAGTAACGTCCTTTTCCCAGGCAGAATACTGTTTCCGGAACCATGAGAGAGACGACGAATCAACGTGATCCGCAACCAGCAGTGCCAACAGCACATTGCCCTGGGCGATCACGCTGCGTATCGCCCCGTACGGCGACCCGACAACGGCAGGATGGTCCAGGCAGCGTTGCATGGCTCGGTGGAAGAATGTCAGAGACGACTCGTAATCTGCAAGTCGGAACTCGATCCATCCCGATTGATAGTCCAGGCGGGCTTGCATCTCGTAATCCCCGGTGTACTGTGCCATCCTCAATCGCTGATCAATCACCTCCTGCAAAGTCTGATAGTCTTTCCGCCCCATCGCGGCAAGCTCGCGAACACTTAAGTCCAATCCCCATTCGTCACGCGCGGAAAATCCTTCCGCTTTGGAAGTACCGGTTCCCAGCCGCCCGAAATTGAAAATGGGGATTGATAAACCAAGGATTTTGAACTTGAGGTAATTCCTGACTTTGGTCTTCCGGTACACGTCGGCGGAATCCAGTTGTGACAGGGCAAGTTGGGCAAATCGATCCGCCTGCCACCAATCATTCAAATTCAAATTCTGCTGTGCGATGTTCCGAAGCCATAATGCTCGGCTGTCGGTTTTCCCGACTCGATCCACCCGACTGGAAATATCCTTGAAAACGTCGGTAGCGCCGTCGAAATCAGATGAGAAAGCATAGAGTTCCGCGAGCCGGAGCAGCACTCGCCACTCGCCCTGGACATCGCCCATTTGGACATACAGACTGCGGGCTTGCTTCAACTGCTGAGCCGATTCGAAATACTTGCCGACGAAAATCTGGCAGTGACCCAACCGCTCGCGAACCAAAGCCTCCTGCTGTACTGAAAGGAAGAGCGGATTCAATTTCAGAGCCTGAGAATACGAAGTCTCAGCCGTCTGGAAACCGAATTCTCCCAATTGATAATATGCATTGCCCAGGTTGGTCAATAGATTGGCTTCCGTGCGCGGATCCTGTAATTCGTCGTTCAGTGCGATTCCGATACGCAAGACATTGATCGCTCGTTCCAGCCAATCCACATCGGGTGGACGTTTTCGGAAAGTCACCCAGCGGGAAAGGGTAGTGATGCTTTCGCCCATGGTCCCAGCGATCGACCTCCGGCGATGCGCACCGCCAATCTGATCCAGCCCGAGATAATTAAATCCCAGCGTGACGTAGGCAGCTGTCAAGGATGGATCTCGGGCGATAGCTCCTTCCAGCCATCGATTTGAGGCAAGGATCCCACGATAAGATTCTTGATTCTTGTACGATAACAACAGTCCAATAGCATACCACAGCACAGGATCTTCCGGCTTGACCGTTAAGGCGACTTCCAGTTCCCGCTCCATCTCGTCCAGCCGTTCCAGCCGTTGCGATACCCGCACCAATCCCTGCCAGGCGGGAACTAACGTGGAGTCCAGTATCACGGCTCGTCGATACTCCGCTAACGCCAGTGACCAGTCATTTTCCCGTTCAAGACGTTCCGCATTGGAGGTCAACGTACGCAAAAGCTCGGTTTTCGCCTGGTAGGCATACTGCCCTTCGGACAAGTCGCCCTCCTCGTCGATCACTCGCCGGTACCATTGAATGGCGTCGCCGCTGTTCCCCTTCTCGAAAGACAATTCCGCCATTTGCAGTCGGGCTTCCGCGGACAGGTTCCGAACAAATAAGTTGGGGTATCTGCGACGATAGCCTTCAAGCCGCTCCAGTTCCAAGAGCGCCAGATCTGCTTCTGCCTGGCGACGCAATTCTTTGCCGATCCGTAGTTGAGCCGCAGCGGTCAAGTTGGGAACGTCCCGAAACCGCTGGATAATCTGCTGCAGTCCTTCCACTACCGAACCGCTGGATTGATCCGAGATTGCCAGCGCGATAATGCGGTCGATGGCTTTCCGGTTCCATTCCACCTCATCAGGATAATCCGTCAGCACTTTCAAATAGCTCCGAGTAACTTCCTCTCCCTGTCCGAAACGCTCGAAGATTCCCGCAATCCGCATCTGAGCTTCCGCGGCAAGATCGAGGGGCTTGCCCATATCGCGAAGCACGATGTATTCTTCGAGCGCCCGTTGGTATCGTCGGGCTTTCAAGTAGGCGTTGGCTATTGACAATCGGGCAAGGGAGGTGGCTCGAATCTGATCCGGATGAGAGTCAATGAATCGACCGAGGTTATCGACCAACGCAGCGCTGGCAGTCGTAAACAGCGTATCAACCCCCGACTGAAGCGACTCGTTCCAAAGAATCACTTGATAATCGACAGCAGCCACAGACGCCACATCCGGATAATCGCCGTAGAATCTGAGAATGCGGCGCAGCACATAATTCTCTTGATCGCGCAAGCCCTGGTCTCCATATAAGTGAGCGATACGGTACCAGGCTCTGGCGCACCATTGGCTGCTGTCAGGATAGTCGTTGATCACCTTCTGATAACACAGCCTGGAAAGCTCCTGCTCCTGAAGTGTGGGAGCACGACCGGAAGCCCGGGCGCCTGCCAGATAAGTATCCCCCAACACATATTGCTCTTCGGCGGTGGGCATGGAAGGAATCGGACCAGCCGCCGGGACTTTCCAGATGTCCACCCCGCCTCCGCGATTGGAGGAATAGTAGATCCAACCGTCGCGACCCCAACAGAGCCACATCACATAATTGAAATCCAGCGTCAGTTGCACCGGATGCGATATCGATGCTGAATCCAATCCCGTCTTCCAGACTCCTGCCCCATCCGACCAGTCAAGGATTCCGTCGCCATTGGTATCGCTGGTTATTCGAATCCAAGCCATTTCGTTGCCGTCGGGCGATACCGTGGGAAATCCCTGTACGAAATCAGCTAGGTTCAACGGCTCGGGCATTCGATTCGGATTCGGAGGCAGATGCGCAACGAATAGATTGCCTCGAGGGTCGTCCGATCCGGATTTGACGTACACCAGCGATGCGTTGTCCGCCAGCCACACTGCTTCGCGACCGCCATCAAACGTCACCTGTTGGATTTCTCCTCGTTTCCGGTCCAGAGTCCAGACATTGTCCTGCCCGCCGCGGTCGGATGTGAATAAGATTAACTTACCGTCGGGGGACACCGCGGGCGAATCGTCTTTCCCCAGATGTGTAGTCAGCCGTTGGGATTTGCCAGCCGGGGATATATCCAGCTCCGAGCCCTTTAGAGGCAGCCACCACAGGTCACCGAAGGCATCTTCTCGGGTAGAGACGAACACCAGACCCTTCCCGTCCGGTGACCACGCCGGGGAATAATCCGCGGAAGGATGATTGGTCAATTGCTTGGCGACACCACCCGCCGCAGGCATGACCCAGATTTCCCGATTCCCGGTCTGGTCGGAAACAAACGCCAGCCATCGACCATTCGGAGACAACGCCGGATTACTTTCGGTCCCGGGAAGGGCGGTCACCTGCACCCAGGGAACGGTATATCCTGATCCCGCAACCTGGCTGTATCCCATACGGAAAAAACAGGTGACCACAAGGGTCACCAGGAAGGCACACCAGATAGGAGATTGCTTCGCTTCCCCCGGATCAGTGCCCGGGGTAAAGCTCGCAATGACAGCGAAATAATGACTATTTGTTATTTCTTTGCCCATTTGCCCTGCGAAACCTCGATCCAGGTTCCCTTTGGTGATCCTTCCTGATTCAACCGAGCGAACACCTCCGCCACCTTTTCCGGCTCCTTCGTGTCCAAATCGGTCTCCAACTCCACAATCCGCACCATAATCACGCGTCGGTCGCGATTTTCTTGCGTCACCACCGTGTCCACCAAAGTCCTATAGCCGTTATCCTGGTTATACTTATCGGTGGGGCGGATTTCCAGCAGTCCCGTCAACGCCTCGCCCGCCACCTCCTCCTTCTTGAAATTCTCCACATCATCACGATTGAACATGCGATCACGGATCGCCTCTAACACCTGTCGCCGACCTTCAGACAAAGATACCTCGGCGCTGTCCGGCGCTCGGTAAGACACCACCATCCAGACCTCCTCCTCCAGTCGAGCATACTGCCCGAGGATCTGGTTTTCCAGTGCAGTTTTCTCCCCCGTGATTCGCACTTCCGGAGTCTGGATCGCGCAGCCGGAAAAAGTCAACAGGAAAAGAAGAAGCAAGCCCCAACCTGGATTCCCGCTTCCGCGGGAATGACATATTGAGGATCGGGAATGACATATGAAGGCTTGGGAAGGACGCACGGAGGCTGGATTCCCGCCTTCCGTCGAGGCGGACAAGTCGCGCGGATGACAGAGGAAAGCGTTAGGTGGGGACACCAGACTACATGAAACCTCAGCGTCAAGCGAGGACGCATGACACCACAAGGTCGGATCTTGACTTGGCGATCTCATGCATATCACCTCACAATCTGATTCCGGCATGACGAGCCGCGGATTCCAGGGTATTTTGCAGCAGCATGGCGATGGTCATTGGACCAACTCCCCCCGGAACCGGCGTCATCATCGACGCTTTTTTCGCCGCCGACTCGGCAAGTACATCACCAACCAGCCGATACCCCTTATCGTTGTCCGCCTCGACCCGATTGACACCCACATCAATCACCACCGCGCCCTCCTTGATCCATTCCCCCTTGACGAATTCGGGCTGCCCCATACACGCCACCACGATATCGCCCAGGGAGATGATGCCGGGCAAGTCTCGGGTCCGCGAATGGCACAAAGTCACCGTAGCATTCGCCCCAGGCTTCTTCTGAGCCAGCATCACCGACAACGGCTTGCCGACGATATTCGACCGCCCGACGATCACGACATGTTTGCCATCCGGATCAACCCCGGACCATGTGAGCAGCTCCATTACACCCCGAGGCGTGCAAGGCATGAATTCCGCCGTGCCCAGCAACAACTTTCCGGTGTTGATGGGATGCAGGCAATCCACGTCCTTGTCAGGATCAATGTGCGGGATAATCCGATCCACATTAAGATGATCCGGCAACGGAAGCTGCACCAGAAACCCGTGGATCCTGGGGTCTTTGTTGAAACCCTCGATTTCCGATAGCAAATCGCTTTCGGAAATCGATGCCGGCAGCTTTCGTGTGACGGAGTGGAATCCTATCTGCTCGCAGGCTTTCCCCTTCATGCGAACGTACACCTGAGACCCCGGGTCATCGCCCACCAAAATCACCGCCAGCCCGGGCACTACTCCTTTGTCCCGCAGCGCTGTTGCCTGTTCTGCCACCCGCTTCTTGACAGAGTCTGCGCACGCTTTTCCGTCGATCCATCTCATTAGCAATCACTCCCGACAATACAAAAGATTGTCATCAACACGCCGCGATTTGCTTCCTGACATGGGACAGAAAACCGCGGCTGTAATTCCTGAAGATTAAATAATTGATTACTTCTGACGGAATCCAAAGAGGTTCCAAAATCAAGGCAAGCCCTCGCACACGATAGTAAAAAGCGCCCAAACAGAGGAATCTCACCAGCAGATTCCTGACAATCAAGCCGGTGTTTCTGTGACTGAGAGTTTTCAGGGGGACTGCAAGCGACAGCTTCAGCTCGCCGAAAAGTTCCGGATGCTTCTCGACCAGGTACGGAACGCCATTCTTGCCATATTCCAGCACCGTGTCCAGGATGTCGCGCAGCGGGCGAAGGTGATGATGGTAGGACAAAGCATCTTTCGATATCCGAAGCGTGACCCTGGCTTTCTGAAGTCTGACGCCGTAATCCAGATCCTCTCCACCATACCCTCGGAAATTCTCGTCCAACAAACCCACCTTTTCTACGACCCATCTGGGCAGCGACGCGTTCAAAGTCACGAAATAGCGCCCCGGAGTCTCGGAGGCTTTTGCTTTTTTCCAGGCGCCCCGACTCAAGTAATAACGTTTCAAGGCGCTGGCGGGTAGGTCGGGGTGATGTTGTACCCGCCCCAGGACCACTGCCTCTCCCCCACCGGTTTGCACATGTGCCTGCACAAATTCCGGCACTACCTCCATATCCCCGTCCAGGAGGATGATCGGATCACCGGTGGCGATTCGGATTCCGGCATTGCGTGCCCCGGATCGTCCTTTCGCTGTCTCGTGGAACACTTGTCGAAGCCGCAGTTTCCCGGAATACGACCGTAAGAAATCTGCCGTCCCGTCTTTCGAGCCATCGTCGACGACAATGACCTCCAGCCGATCCAGACGCCAGGTCTGCGCCTCCAGCGACCTCAGCAGGTTCTCTAACAGAGGAAGCTGATTGTGCGAAGGAATAACTATGGAGGGGATTTGATCAACCACTGCCAATTACTCTGCCAATATCTTCTCTAACCCATCCACCCAAGACTGCCAGGTGAAGCGCTGGATGGTTTTCAACCCTTCCCCACGCAATTGATTTCTCATTTCCGGATTATCGAGGAGCTTTCCGATTCCCACCTTCATCGCAGCAGGCAAATTCACGGATACCAACCAGGCATTGACACCATGCACTGCGTATTCCCGGATCCCCCCGATATTGGTGGCGACCACCGGCACTCCGGTTGCCATGGCTTCCAATGGCGGCAACGGGATTCCTTCCATCCGCGACGAGGACACAAATATATCCGCACTCTGCAGGAGCTGCACCAATTCCTGGTCATTGGAGGGCGATACGATTTCCAGAGGGAACTGACACGGCTCGGTGATAATCGGATCTTGTGTGATGCCCACCACTCGGAAATCCTGCCGCTCCATCCACAGCAGATTCAAGGCGTCAATCAGCTCCGCCCAACCCTTCGACCTATGCTTTCTGGGCATGGTAGCGATCCGATACGTGCCTGTGGTCTTGGTTTCTCGCTCCATCGGCTTGAAGATTTCCGGATCAACGCCCGGGTTCAAGATGTACTTCGGTCGCGGTCCGTGCTTTGCCACCTGGTCTCTGGTCCATTCGGAATTGGCAACCACCGGAATCGGCAGCCGATAGCTAATCAGTACGGACAGCTTGTGGAGGCTTAGCAAGAATGTGGACTTGATCAGGGAACGGTCATCGAACAGGTGATAATCATCTGCCATCACGAAATGTACGCCGCGCGCCGGTCGATACCACGTCGCAATGGTGTTGAGAATCCCCATGTAAGGCATGGTGCTGAGTATCAAATCCACCTTTGGGAGATTCCTGAGGATCGCCGGACCATTGAACAGTATGGATTTGATGGCATGATCGAATGGCACCCCGCATTGTATTACCTGCAATGGTTGCGGCACGGTGACCAGCAGCCGTCCTCTGGGGACCAGAATATAGACGTCATGCCCACGCCCGGCAAGGACTTTGCTGACTTCGATACATACCCGATGACCGCCGCCCCGTTTCAATTCCTGGATCAGCCATGCGATTCTCATCAGATCCAGCCTTCGCGTCGATAATAGCCGTATAATTGATCCGTCACTACTTCGATATCGTGCACCTTCTCCACCCAGATTCTGCCTTCCTGACCCTTCCGACGGCGGTAATCGACATCCTCGATCAGATGCCGCAGCTCAGCTTCGATCGTCTCCGGCGTGGCATGAATGAAGGGATGCCCCGGAATTTTCGCCTCCATGTCCGGATGTATGTTGGTAAGGGTTGGAATCCCCATTGCCAGCGACTCCAGCGAACTCATCCCGTAGCCCCATCCTCCAAGATTGGTCAATTGATCCACCGCGATGTGACAACTTTTCTTCAATTCCAAAGCGCGTCGATGACTGACATTCTCCATCAGCACGAGCTCGACTCGGCATTCCTTCTTCAACCTTTCCAACGCCTGGATCACGAATTTGGTGCCTTTGAATTCCGGAATTCGAGCAGCGTGACAAATCCGCACCGGATCACCCTCGACATTAACCGTCTGGAATTGCTTGGTGTCGATTGGGAGATACAGATACTCCATCCTGGGATGCATCGACATCAAATCCCATTCGCTGGTCAAGTGCAAGTCGCTGACTTCCTCCACCGCGGGTATAATGCCCCGATTACGGACATCCGTTCCATGGTAAAAACACACGAACTTCTTGCCCTGCCTTCTCCATTCTTTGATGACGCGTCCATCACGGAAAAAACCCATGCCCTGTTCCAGGTGGATGATGTCGAATGTATCCAGCCGGTACTCCTTGATCGCACGGTATATTCTGGGGGCGATCAAACCATCCCGCAGTCGAAAAAGCGCAGCCTCCAGACGGCTGTTGGGTTTCCAGAGGGGCGGAAATCCTTGCAGAGTCCGCTTCGTGTCAACGCCCTGCAGTCGGTGGAAGCCTCTTTTCAACGCGATGAACACCCTGTTGCCGGGCATAAGCGGGATATGGAGACAGATGTCTTCGTCGAAATCATAATGGCTGTGGAACAGTGTCACGAACCGACATTCGTTTCCCCGTCGGCGATGAGCAGCCTGGAACATGGTCAAGGTGCCGGACACATGTTCCGGAGAGATGTAGAGAATCCTCATGGCAGGTCAATTCCCCGCGGCGCGGAAAACGGATGCCCATGCCGTGCGAAGTCGGCGCCTCTCGCCCTCATTGAAGAATCCAATCACGTATAGAATCGCAGGAAATGCCGCCAGCAGCAATAATCGTCCCCACCATTGAATGGCTGGGAACGCATAGAAAACTCCGGCGAGCGCTCCTCCGACGACGGTGATCTGCGCCAGCCGCCGCCATTCGTACGGTATCGGGTAATGGCGTCGAATCATCCAATACAGCAACGCCGCCATCAAGAAATAAGACCACATCGTCGTCCAGGCGGCTCCGAACATGCCCCACGGCGGGATCAGCAAGATATTTCCGACCAGATTGACCAGAGCGGCAATTCCAGTAATCACCGGCAGAAAATGCGTCTTTTTCTTGAGGTATATTCCCACATTCAAATTGGCATACACGCCATCAAAAATGTGCGCTAACAGAATAATTGGAAACACCGCCATCCCCGACCAAAATCGCGGATCGATCAACGAAGAATTCAACACAGGCAACTGAATTTCCACCAGAGGCGTGACGAAGAAAATCAGCCCGAGGAACAGAAACACCGAAAACCACAGATAATAGGTCAAGACGCGCGCAAATGTCCGTTGGGCGTCCGCCTGCTTGGCGTGATCCAGGAAAAACGGCTGCCACGCAAAGCGGAAAGCGTTTGCCACAATCGCCATGAACATCCCCATCTTGTAGCCGGTACTGTACAGACCCACTTCCTCAGGAGTACGCATCATCTCCAAGATCTTCCGGTCCGACAATTCAATCACCATCACAAAAAACAGACTTGGGATATTGGGAAAGCCGAAGATAGCGAATTCCTTTAACATCGCCCACGACAACGCCGGCGCCAAATAACGAATTGTGACGGCGAAAGAGACTACGGTCGTGACCAGAGACGCCCACACGTTCGCCCAGAAAATGCCTTCGATCCCTTGCTTGAGCACTGCCACCAGCCAGACGTTGAAGGCAATCGTGACCAGCACATTCATCAGCTTCAACGCAGTGAACATCGTGGCTTTCTGCTGCCCCCGAAGCACCAAGAATGGGAACACCGAAACGGTATCCAGGAATAAAACCACTCCGCACAGCCGGATCAATCGGGCTTTCAAAAGCACATCCCCCGGATCTTTGAAAACGACAGACACCAGGGGACCGGACAGAAGGAAGACGATTGCTGTGAAGAGCAGGGACGTTACCATCGAGCTTGCCATGGTTCCGCCGTAGATCCGCCGCCTCTCGCGAGGGTCGTCCTCCATCACATAATATCTAAGAAAGGAGATGTCAAAACCATACACATAGAAGACATGGCAGATGGCGATGAAGATGAATAGCAGGGTGACTTCCCCATATTCTGCGGGGGTGATCAGGTGGGTATAAAACGGGAGTAGTAGGAACGCGATGATCCGGGACGCCACGTGCCCGACTCCGTAGATCAACGACTGCGAGGACAGCCGTTTCAAGGGCACAAACAACGATGACGGCTCGGCAGCGGAAGTATTATCGGTGGGATGTGCCATGAAGCACTACCGGAGCAACAGATACGAAAAAGCCGCCGATAAGGGCAAGAGCCAGGGTCCGAACGATGCTGACACGATCCTGCGACACCCCAGCATCAGCAAAATCACGATGGGCACAAATGCCGGAAACAACAATCGGGCTTCCGACTGGAAATATCGCAAATTCAAAAACAGGAACGAAGCAAGCACAAACCCAAACGCTAGAAGACTAATCGCGATGGCTCTGTATTCCGGACTGGGTATTGGAAATAGTCGGCGCAGCCCGACCTGCCGAATGATCTCCAGTAGGCACAGCAGGAGAATCACCGCCACCACCGCTCCCAACACGATGAAGATCACCGGCTTCGTTCCCCCTCCCCAAATATCATCGAACGGAAACCAGAAGGAACGAAACAGATAGAACGCTGAAGCAAACAACCGGTCAAAACCTGCCACCGGGTTTGATGGCGCACCAAATCCCACTGCCATTGGAAAGATCGTCCCCCAGTGGAGATAATTCCAATACAACCAGGGCGCCCACAACAAGATGGGGAAAATCAATTCGCCCCACGGAAACTTTTCGCCGGCTCCCGATCGAATCCTCAAGAGCCAGGCAGTAGGCAACACCAGCACCAGCGGTAGAAACGACAGCTTCGTCCACAGTCCGGCAGCCAGCAATAACACCAGCGCGAGCCGATGCCGACCCTTTCCCTGAATCCGCCGGATCATCAGATAGACGACCGCAGCCGAAATCGCCCACTGCAACGAATCGTTCGTGACCAGCGAGGTAAATCGGACATGCGACAGCAGCACCCCTCCAAACGTCAATGCCGCCAGACTCTGCCCTTCCGAGAACACTCTGCGGCATGCCAGCCATAAGAACAGAAGCGATATTAGCCCAAAGACCACACTCAGAAGACGGGGGAAAATCCACGGTTCCGCCACTGGAAACACATCGCTGAATCCCAGGGCGAACATCGCCAGGAAGTAATAGAGAGGCGGTTGGAAGTCCTCCCCGGTCCGGGCGACTATATTGCCAGGCTCGATGGGCAACGGCTGATCCGGATCGACACCACGACTGGGATGCGCATTCTCCAATACCCAGTATTGGATCACCGACCGATGCGCCGGCTCATCGTTGTAGACCGAGATCTTGCCGGCAGCCTGATAAGGCTCAACCGGCGCAGCCATTGCAAAATATATCCTGATCGCCGCCGCCAGAATTAGAAGGACGGCTGCGAACCATACGTGGGTGTTCTTCACAATATGACAGGGATCAAATTCGATGGCATTATTCGGACAAACCCGATAGCTCGTCCATAGGCGTCATCCGGAGCAGGACTTTCAGCGAATCCGGATGCTGCGATCTCTCGAACGCAGCCTCTGCTTGAGCAATCGGAAACACCGAGTCGATAATATCATCCGTCTCAAATGCTGAATCAGCCAACAATCTCAAACCTGGCTCAAACGGTCCGCACCGCGAACCCACGACGGTGATTTCGTTGATGACCAGGGGTGCGGATTTCCAATTGACGTCGCCGTGATAGGTGCTTTTCAATACCACGATGCCTCGAGGCTTAACTGCTGCCACAGCCTGTTTCCACCCATCCGGCGATCCCGACGCCTCGACCACCATGTCGAATCCCGCCCCGGGATCCTCACCGATGCCGATCGTCGCAGCGCCGCTTTTGCCAAATAAATCGAGCTTCCGAAGATGCCTTCCGATCACCGAAACATGGACACCGACTCGCAGAAACACGCGCGCAATCAGTATCGCCAGCTTCCCGTCCCCCACAATCAGCACCTGCCAATCGGGATCAACCCTCACCTGCTGCAGGACTTCCAGAGCTGCCGCCATTGGCTCGGCAAACACCGCCCGGCGATCCGGAATGGATGCGGGAACCGCATGCAGATTCCCGACTGGCAACGTGACATATTCCGCAAACGCGCCGTCCTTCCCAAGAATTCCCAGCACGGTACGATTGGGGCAATGTCGGCTCATTCCTCTCAAACACCAACCACACGATCCGCACCCCAGATTGATTTCCCCAACCACTCTTCTGCCAATCCAATCCCCCCGGGCACATCCCACTACTTCCCCTACGAATTCGTGTCCCAGAATTCCGCGAAAATCCATATATCCCCGGGTGATCTCGACATCGGTGTTGCAGATTCCAGCCACGCGCACCTTGATCAAGGCTTCGCCATCAGCAGGAACCGGAATGTCGCGATCCATCACCTGGATTCGGTTGTCGAATATTACTGCCTTCATCTTCTCGATATCACTCTGACCCTCCTGACTCGTGGGTGCGCCGCCGTCCCAACAACAACCAGGCTCCTATGATGACCAGAATCAGAGGCCACCAGTGGAATATCCTCTCCAGAGTGTACCGCGATAAGTAGCGGTAATTCCGAAGAAAGAACAGAAGACCAATGACTAGCAGGATTCCCCCGGGGATCAGGTGTCCCCACTCTCGCGGTCGAAACAGGAACACCATCACGAAACTAATTCCCAGGATAATCAAAATCAGGGGCCACAAGTCATCCAGAGTGTCGTCCAGGACCTTGGTTTCCCGCAACAGAAAGAACAATCCCAAAAGCAGCAGTAACGTCCCCGGAAACACTCCACGATGAGTCTTGGACAAAATGGCGGACACGAACAGTGCACCACCCACCAAGATCAGAACCGCCGACCAATAGAAATCCCAACCCAATAGATAGTGCAGCAAGAAGAACAACCCGATGACGATCAGAATCCACCCCGCTTTGCGGTTACCTGGACTAGACATGATACTTGCCCTCATAGAAGGTAATTTCGCAGGGGCTCACCCCTTCTTCGTCGATCAGTCGAAAGGGACACGAAGCGCAACGCTCCAGCGATTCCGGTTCCGGATATTCCGCCGCATAGATTCCGTCAATCATCCGCTTGATGTCGCTCTCCAAGCGATCATCAGTCGGAACATCCAGAATCCGTCCCGATTCGATCTCAACGAGGATAACTCTGGGCGACGACACTCCCGGAAATAGGTTAGCATTCGCCGCCAGCCGATACAGATTCAATTGACGGAAATAGGTGTCCTGCAATTCGGTATCGATCCGACCTGTCTTGTAATCCAGGATCACCCAGCCAAGCTTGTCCCGATGGATGCGATCCACGATGCCCCGAATGACCGCAGTGTGACCCTTGGATGCGGTGACCGGCAGCGCCCACGGAACTTCGGTCATGATATCTTTGGAATCCGCGAAACCCAGATCACGATAATGCCGTACGATCCTGGTCAACCGGTCCTTGCTGCCTGGAAGGCGCTCGAGATGCTCGGCGGCGAGATAGGAATCGAAGTGATCTACACACTCGGGATGTCGGGGCATATCCATCAGCAGTCGATGCGCCGCCCGCCCGAATTGGACGCCAAAGGCAGCAGAGATTGCGTCCTTGGAGGCGAGCTCCTGCCGAACCTCCTCCTCTTTCCTCCCCACTAATCCCCAAAACAGCAACCTGGGGCATTCCACGTAACGTTCCAAATCGGCAGAGGTCAGGGGCAGGGGCTCATTCGGAACAAATACGGCTTCCAATCGGCGACGAAGCGATGTCGCCAGTGGCTGCAACTTCTCGACCCACTGTTCCCGGGAAATTGAAATTGGCTGACCATTCGGTTCCGCGGCGATCCTCGGCTCAGCAATTTCCCAATTCTCCTGGGTGCACGAGCTTTCCTTCAGTAATTTCTGGATCGCCCCGAACGGATCGGGAGGCTTTTCCGGAACACCGGTGCAAGTAATGGTCAGAGTCTGCTTGGCGCGGGTCACCGCAACGTAATGTAACCGGTTGATTTCCGCATCCCTATCGCCGGAAGAAGTCTTGTGCGCGGCATAGCGCGTGCTCTCTTCTTCCATGACGGGAGACGGCTTGACCAGGATACCCAGACCGGACAGCACCGGGCGACCGCCAACGACGTCATCCAGCGCCAGATCGATATTGACTTGACCCAAGGATCCTGCACGCCCCGTTCGGACGTCGCACCAGAACACGTGATCGAATTCCAGCCCCTTCGCCCTGTGAATAGTCAATAGGTGCACACCTCCAGTATCCTGGAATTCCTCCTCTTCTTCCGCGCCATGCGTCACACGGTGCTCCAGTAGTCGGGCGAAATATTGAACTGGATCGTCTTCCACAATCCCATCCCATTCCAACGCCAGTCGCAATAACTTGGTACAATTGCGCCGGATGCGGTCGCCGTCGATTGGATCCAGGCAGCCGGCAGCCAGCACCCCAGTATGTACCATCGCCTGATACAGAAGCTCGGGCAAGGACACGCGCCCAGACAACGCACCGATCTTCCGCAATTGCAGCCTGAGCGCATCAAGAATCTGCGATACCGCTTCCGGAGTTCCAAGCTCGTCCCGTCTCAAAGCCTGCTGCATCTCACGAATTCCCAACGACAGAGGCGGGCGTTCCAGCAATCGCGACAGAGGTCCCACCGAATTGGAATCTAATATCACCTTCAGAACCGCAAGCCCATCCTTGACTTCCGGACGGTCATAGAAGCTCCCGCCCACCGACCGAAACGGAATACCCCATCTCATTAATTCCTGTTCAAAGTATGCCATGTGAGTCTTGCTGCGCAACAGCAAGGCAATGGATTCCGGGTGGGCGCCGTCGTCGATCAATCTCCGGATCCTTGCTGCCACCGCCCGAGCCTCTGCTTCTCGGGTCTCGGCACAACAGAGGAACATAACGGGCTGATTCACAGCTACCCGCATTGGGTTCGACAAGGCAATTTCCTGGCGTTGCTCCTCCCAGTACGAATCCCGGCAGATCAGCCCCAAGGCAAGGTCCAGGATCTCGTTCGGGCTGCGGCGATTCTGCTGCAATCGCCTCTGGTCCGCATCGAATTGCCGGAATTTCTCGGGCGACGTTCCACGGAAACCGTAGATCGACTGCTTGTCGTCCCCGACCACGGTGAGGTTGATTTGCCCAGACTGAGTCAGCATCCTGAGTATTTCGAACTGAGCCGGATTCGTATCCTGAGTCTCATCGATCAGCACATAACGGTAGAAAGAACGATACGCCTCCACCAAATCGGGGTAATTCCGAAGCATCTGGAACGTCCGGATCAGGACATCGCCGAAATCCAGAAGATGCCTTTCGGATAGATAGTCCTGATAACAGCCGTACATACGATCCAGCACGGAAATTGCCTCCTGGACTCGATCATTGTCCTCCGGCGAATACTGGCTCATCCCAGCCTGCCACAGTTCCAGCATCAGCTCGCGGAACGATTCCCCATCCACCAACCGTCCCTTCAGGATGGGAATCAGATCATAGCCGTCATTCAGTACCTTACCAAGTTCGACTTGTTGGATGGCAGTCAAAGGGAATCGCGCCTGGAAATCCTGATCGCGGTAGGTCTGACGGATGATGTCGTCTCGAAACAGTGCGACCTCGGTCTCATCCACAATCCGCCAGTCGTCCTCGATTCCCGACTGAAGCGGATTTTCCTGAAGCAGGTGCCACCAAAAGGCGTCGAAATTCCATATCTGAGCGCGGGAAGCAGCTTTGGGGTCTCCGATGGCGTCCTTGACCCGCTGCCGAAGTTCTGCAGCAGCCTTCCGAGTGAAGGTCAACGCCAATACTCGCTCCGGCGAAAAGCCACAGTCTTTGATCAGGTACAGGTATCTATGCGTCAATACCGTGGTCTTGCCGGTGCCAGCCCCGGCGAAAACCTTAACCGGGCGGTCCAGCGGAGCATATACCGCAGCGCGTTGCTCGTCGGTGAGGACTATTTCCTGATAGCCAGACAATGGCAGTTGACCTCTGTGTCAGGCGGAAAACCCTGGTTTCCGTGGCGAGTCCAGTTCCTCCGAAGACCGGAACTCTTCCTTAGGCAGATTAAAATAGGCAAGCCTAAGGTGTGGAAACTCGCCTGCCAAATCGGAGACCATCTTGCGAAGCCCGAATCCCTGCTCCCCGGAATCCGGCATTCGGTCAAGGTAGAAGTCGGGGTCGATATTCAAATTCTTCAATTGCAGCACGTCGATTTTCGTCTCATGGATAAGCGCCATGAGACCCTCTTTCTCCATCGGCTGATCCGTGATCCCCGGAAACACCAGCAGGTTGATATGGACGAACATCCCAGCTTGCTTCGCCCGATGGATAGACTCAATCACGTCACCCAGGCGGTATCCGCTGGGCTGGTAGTATGCATTATAACGGTCTTCTCGCACGCTGTTCAGCGAAATCCGCACACTATTCAGTCCCGCTCTGCAAATCCTCTCCAGCGACCGAGGCATGCTCCCGTTGGTATTCAAGTGGATGGTGCCCCGGGAGGTGCGTTCCCGAATCTGCCGAATCGCTGTTTCAATCAATGGAGTTTCCGATAACGGTTCCCCTTCACATCCCTGCCCGAAACTGACGATCGCCGCTTCCGCCGTCTCAAGGTGCGGCACTGCGACCTCCACGATTTCTTGCACGGAGGGTTGGAAATCGATTCGGTCATGAGAACTCTGGAAGGAATCGATCGGCTGATGGGACAAACATCCCAAACAATGAGCGTTGCAATGCCTGGAAACCGGCAATCCCGCTTCCCATCGGTTCCAGAACAGGTTCTTGGCTGCGAAACAATGATACTCCGTGGCGCATCGTGCCAGATGACGATACAACCGATTCTCAGGGTACTTCGCCAGCACTTCCTCGACGCGATCCGGCAACCCTCGGTCGTCATATCGCTCCGGATTCCATCGAGGATTGTCGTCCACCAGCACCGCGGCGGCACAGAACCCTTCCCCCTGCCAGCCCACTGCCGAATATGCCCACATGGGCAATGTCTGCGAATCAGCATTCCCGGAAGTCGCCGGAAGCAGCAATCGCAAGTACCCCGGTGGCAGGAACCCCGACACCGCATTAGGTGCCATCGATCGATTCGCCAGTCGCACCTGATTGAATTCGATCAAGGTTTGCCGCTCCGCGTCCCAACCCACCGGAATTCGACCCGGAACGGTGAAGAGCTTGCTGTCTGCAGGCAAAGGGATCAAGTCAGAAAGTTGAGGCAGGACAAAATCCCGACCGGATCGCCCGACCATCAGCAATTCCGGATGGTCGTAGATCTTTCCGCCTTCGTCGGCGAAGACCAAACGGGCAGGCAGCAATGCATCGTTGGTCTCACGACGTCGACTTCTGTATTCGGACGTCTCCACGCCTCTCGGTAAATCCTTCGTGATCGAAATACTCCAGCAACGGCACCACGTATTTCCTGGTGGAATTCAAAAGCTTGCTGACCTCGCCGACCGTCACCTCCGGATTGCCGCGGAAATGGAATCCCAATATCGACCTGGCTTTCTCAATCTGCTCGTCCAGGAATAATAGATCAGTTGCCAGGCGAATCACGCGACCGCCATTGACCAGAATCGCAATCAAGTCGCGAACATCGCCGCTGGAAACGTTCAATTGACCAGCGATTTCGTCGGCACGGGGGGTTTGAAAATCCGCCGACCTGAGCGAGTCCTCGATCCGTGCCATCAACGCTTGTTGATCCGCCGTCAATTCGATCCGGTAATCCTGCGTCCGAATCCAATGACCGTCCGTGACCAGGGTGCCGTCATTCAACAAATCATCCAGCATCACATCGCACGCCTGCTGCGAAAACGACTTCTTGCATTTGCTCCTCAGCTCGGCGCGGGAAATACCCGGCAATAAGGGACTGGAGGTCTGATGCTCTCGAACAACTTCCACCATGGCAGCTTTCGAAATCGCAAGTCGGTCGGCATGCACGAACACTGACCGCTCGCCTGAGCCAATTCGGACAATTTTCCGCTCGTCCGTCAGCTTGCTCAAGAGAGAATTAAGAGCACTCCGCGTCAGTCCGGACAAAATCAACAAGGTCAGGTAGGAAATTTCGATTTCGGTGGAGGTCTCCAGACACCTCATGATCAACATTTCCGGGTCGTCCTGGTCCAGCGCATCCATCCACCGAAGCACCTTGGGATCGAAACGCTTCCGCTTACCGGTCGGCGCCGGATCCAACACCACGCCGCCACCAATCGTGACCTGCGGAGAATACTGCCGGATCACGAAGGGATCTTTCCGTGCCGACACGCAATTCCCTTCCAGTCGAATTCTGACCGGCGCCTCATCCCCCGGTTCCAGAACGTCCCGATCCAGCAAAATGACCCGTCCGATGATCTCCTGCGTGCCCAGATGGACTCGCACCCGCGTGCGATGCGGGAACGGCTGCACCGTTGGAAGCAGCATCATGCGCCCGTCCAGCATAGTGGTCGGCTGCAAATAGCCTGGATCCGAAACCACGTCGCCTCGCTTGATGTCCGCCACGTCGACGCCCTGCAGATTCAATGCCGCACGGTCACCGATTTGCACGCGCTCGACAGTGTGCTCATGACTTTGCACTCCCCGCACCTTGACCTTAATTCCGGGTGGCAGAATCTCAAGCACCGACTCGGCTCGAGCCGAACCGGACAGCACCGTTCCGGTCACAACCGTCCCGAAACCCTTGATGGAAAACACCCGGTCGATGGGCAGCCGGAACATCCCACGATCCACCTTGCCGGGCAACTTGTCCAGCACCTGGTCGATCCCGCGCCGCAATTCGTCGATCCCCCGCCCCGAAATCGAATCCACCACAAAGATCGGCGCGCCTTGAAGAAACGTGCCCCCCATTAGTTCCTGCACGTCAGCCTCCACCAATTCCAGCCAATCGGGTTCCACCAAGTCCGCCTTCGTTATCACAATCAGACCGCTCTTGACTCCCAGCAGGCGCAAGATATCAAGGTGTTCCCTGGTTTGGGGCATGACCCCGTCATCGGCTGCCACCACAAACAACACCATCTCGATGGTCGCGACTCCGGCAACCATGTTCTTGATGAAGCGCTCATGCCCGGGCACGTCGATGATGGCAGCTCGGTCGCCTAAAAAGGCGAACCCCAGATCAATGGTGATCTGGCGTTCCTTCTCCTCCTTGAGTCGATCGGGATCTGTACCGGTCAAGGCACGGACCAAAGCAGTCTTTCCGTGGTCGATGTGCCCGGCGGTCCCGATGATGACGTGACTCATTGGACGGTGTCTTCCAAACCTGTTGAACGAACCTATTGTTTTACTGACTTATATACTTCGAGCCGCGCCTTCATCTCCGAGGGATCTTCCGAAGCAAATATCGCCCGTTCCAAGACTGCACAGGCGCTGTCCACTTGCCCCATGCCAAACAGAATCCGGGCATAGGTGTCAAGAAAATCTGGATTCAAAGGTCTAAGCATGACCGCACGTCGAGCCAGAGGCAGCGCCTGGTTCAAGTCGGGTCGGTATTGCAGGTAGATAAATGCAAGATTATTCAACGCCTGAGGATAGTCATTCTTCAATGCCAGAGCCTTACCGTAACACACGATCGCCGAATCGATTTGATTCATCTTTCGGAACGCCAGTCCCAAGTTGTAGTGAGCTTCCGGAAAATCACCGTACTGGGCAAGCGCCTGACGATAAGCATCAATCGACTTCAAATAATACCCCTGATTGTAATATTCCACACCCTTGTTCAACAGCATCCAGGCTTGCACCATCAAGGAATCCGGAGCCATCTGGTTTCCGGACCCCGGTTCACTCTTTCGCTGACACCCGGAAAGCATCACCAGAATCAGACCCCCGCAGATTATCCAACATCCGATCGCTCGAGTCACTTCGGCAGAATCCTCAGTGGAAAAGACTGGTCAAGTCAATCTCGTAGTATTCCGACAGACAAAATTGACAACCCCGATAACGGGGTCGGGCTTGGGAATCGCACATCCGTTTGATCTGGTCCATGGTGTAAATTTTCCGTCGCTTGTCCTCAGGAATGTTACTTACTTGACATTCGTATTTCACAAAGGACATGTCGTGGATAATGCGGTTTTCCTCGTCCACCAAATACATGCGAAACCTCCTTGATATACTATCTTATTAACATAACGGAAAAATGCTAAAAATGCAAGCAATTTCTAAGGATTTGTGCCCGACCGGAAGGATTGGATCTCTTGTGCGGTCAGCTTCCGCCACGATCCAGGTTCGAGATTTCCCAGCCGGACTATTCCGATCCTCGTGCGATGCAGAGTGCGCACAGGATTTCCTGCCGCCTGGAACATCCGACGGATCAACCGTTTGCGCCCCTCGGAAATGATGACACCCACCGATCCGTCCGGCAATACCCAGACCCTTTTCGGTCTCACCAAACCATCCTCCAACTCAATCCCACGCCGAACTCTCGCCAGTTGCCGCGGTGTCAATGGCGTCTTCAGCGTCACTAAGTATTCCTTCTCCTTCTCGTACCGAGGGTGGGTAATCCTCAGTGCCAGATCCCCGTCGTTGGTGACGATCATCAATCCGGTGCTATTCTTGTCCAGCCGTCCCGCGGGATATAGGCGATACGGAAGGTCGATATAGTCCGTGACAGCCGGAGCCCCTCCCCCGGACGTCCGGCAAGTGGACAGCACGCCGGCGGGCTTATGAAATGCGACAGCAATCAGCTCTTCTTCAGGGGCAATCTGATGATGATCGACCGTGACCACATCGCGGGCAGGATCGACCTTTATCCCCATCTCCCGGACAATGGCGCCGTTTACCGACACCCTGCCCTGACGAATCATCTCTTCGCAGAACCGCCGAGACCCAACGCCGCGTTTCGAAAGATACACATGCAAACGGATATCCATTCCTCCTGATGCTAAGTATGGGCACCCGATAGCGATAGCTGCTCATCCGGAGGGTTGTGAGACCGACAGTCTCCGGACCAGGTCAAAAAAAAACCCCCAAGCAGGGGGGTCACTTCACCGCCAGAACGTTCAGTTCTTTGGAAAATTTCTCCCAATCCCCTTTGTTCTTCATCCCCTCGAAACGGAGCTTCAGAGAACGGAAATTCAAGAATCGTTCGATTTGAAACGACACCATGGCGATGCTATTATCCGCCAGCGTCACCGTAATTTCCTCAGATTTCCCATCGTAATCGACTCTCACGCGATGAGGTCCTTGCAGCAAGTTATCCAGCAACACGCCATTGTGTTCGCCGCCGGGAGAAATATAGTACGGATCGTCGTCCACCGATACCTTCAGCTTACTGCCCTCGATAATCCCATTATTGACCGGACGGACGACCGCAAGCTTTGCCTTCCCCTGGGCTTTGACATAAGTCGCAATCACTTCCGCCGACGGACTGTCTTCCGACAACAAGATTTCCTGAGGTGCGGGATCGAAGTATCCAGGAACCGATCCAAAGGCGATCAAATACTTTCCGGGCTCCATGTCCTTTTCAAACTCTCCCGATCCCACCGGTTGACCATTCACGTATATTTGTCCCGCCAGGGGCTCGGTGGAAACGCTCAGATGCGGAATGGGTGCTTCCTTCTCCGGACGAAGGTTAAAGACCACCAACTCGCTTTGAAGGTCGCGTTCGATCTTCACATCGATGCTGGGCGGATCCACCACGTATCCTTCTTTTGCCACCGATACCGAATAATCCCCCTGGGGAATTTCTTGCAGAGTGCTATTGGTACTTATCCCGGTGGGGCGCCCATTCAACGAGATTTCCGCATCTTTGATATTGGACGAGACGATGATCGATCCCAGAATCTGCTTGCTGCTCCGTGCAACCTCCTGCCGAGGCGTTGTCGAAGTTGGGATCTGAGTGATTCCGCGACGAGCCGGTTTCGGCATCGCGTTATACATCTGCGCAGGGATCGACGACGTCTTCTCCCTGACCTCGACTCCTTCGTAGAACGCAGTCAGATACTCCTCCTGCAGGTCGAAATGCACCTTCATGGTCTGCCCATGACGGATATTGACCATCTCGAACGCAGGGTTCGGTCGATAACCGTCCTTACGAACCGAGATCGTCGCTTTCCCCACCGGAATATTCGACACGATCGTATCCGTCATACAACCCATGGGCGATCCGTCCACCAACACCTCGGCGCCAGGGATGTTGGATGACACGGACACGGAACCGGTCAGGTTGGTTCTTGCCACCACGAAATAGTAAAACACGCCTCCCACAATCAAAATAGGAACCAAGAACCTCAACCAGATGCCCGACATGCGGTAGAGTCGAGCTAACGCCCGATTCCCGGTCGGCACTGACCCTCTTCCAGGATAGGACCATCTAAGCTTAGAAATCAAAATCCCACCCCTTGCGTCCTCTTCGGCATACGAAGGCGCCATGGTTTTCATCATACGTCTCCTCAGGTCGAACATCCGATTTCAAATCACAACTCCATCCGTGTCTATCATTATAACCGTCTTCGACTGCACGCCGTTCCCAAGAAATCCTCATTCCTGCGACAGGTCTCTAACGTTTCACGATCCACTGCTACTGCCAACGTTGGCTGCTACGAGCCTTCCTGCTGCCTCTTTCTCATTTCGAGAAAAGGTGTGAACAAATCGATAGGCACCGGGAAAATCGTGGTGGAATTGTTTTCCGCGGCAACCTCGACCAACGTCTGCAGAAAACGCAATTGCACCGCCACCGGATGACGTTCGAGTACGGTCGCAGCTTCCGCCAACTTATTCGATGCCTGGAACTCGCCGTCTGCAGCGATCACCTTCGCACGACGCTCACGCTCGGCTTCCGCCTGACGACCAATCACACGCTTCATCTCCTGCGGTAAATCCACATGCTTGATTTCCACCATCGACACCTTAATCCCCCATGGATCGGTGTGCCGGTCGATGATATCCTGAAGCCGCAGGTTGATCTTCTCCCGCTCCGACAATAGGTCATCTAAATCCACCTGCCCCAGCACAGACCGCAACGTGGTCTGAGATAGCTGCGACGTCGCGAACATATAATTTTCCACTTCCACCACTGCCCGATCCGGCTGCATCACCCGAAAGTAAATCACCGCATTGACCTGCACCGACACATTATCCTTGGTGATGACGTCCTGCGGCGGCACGTCCAGCACCACCGTCCTTAAACTGACTTTGACCATCTTGTCCACGATAGGGATCAAGAGGACCAAACCCGGACCCTTTGCACCGATCAACCGTCCCAAACGAAAGATGACACCACGTTCGTATTCGTTCAAAATACGAATGGCGCTGGCTAAGATCAAGAGCACCAGCACAATGACGATAATCAGACCTGGCATTGCGACCTCCCTATTTTAAAAACTCTGCCAGACTCGCGCTGCGCCTGTCGAAGACGGCGCTGGAATTTGTGATTTGAATATATCAAGATGTGGCTTTCTTCACTTTTGCTACTAAGTGGCTCAGTGATACCACCTCCACTCGTTCCCCCAGTTCGATGTCCTCGTCGGCTTCCGCCGTCCAAAGTTCCCCGTGGACGAGCACTTGCCCTCGAGGCTTGAGTGCCTTTTCCACCACGCCGACTTCCCCTACGATCCCTTCCTGACCGGTAGTGGGACGTTTTGCTTGAGCGCGGATCGCCATTCCAACTGCGAACAGGAAAAATGCAACTGTCACGATCGCCGCCGGGAAAATCACACCCAACGATACCCGAAGCGCCGGAATGGGCGAATCCACCAGCATAATCGACCCCAGGATCAACGACAACACCCCCCCGATGCTCAACATGCCATAACTGGTCACCTTAATCTCCAAGAGAAACAATATAATGGCGAACAGAATCAGTAATACTCCAGCATAGTTGATCGGGAGAGTCTGGAATGCAAAAAATGCCAGAATCAAACAGATCCCACCAACGATTCCTGGCAGAATCGCACCGGGACTGTACAGTTCGAAAAACAACCCGTAGATGCCAAGGAGCATCAGAATATATGCAATGTTGGGATCGCTGATCAAGTCCAGGAAGCGGTATCGAAAACTCATACGATGCTCGACAATCGTGGCATCTTTAGTATCCAGCACCCGTTCGCCTAAGTTCAACACGACGGTATCGCCGTTGACATCCGTCAGCAGACTGTCCACACTCGGCGCGATCAAATCCACGACCTTTTTTTCAAGTGCTTCCCGTTCCGTGATGGACTTGCTTTCCTTGACTGCTGATTCCGCCCACTCGACATTGCGTCCTCGTTTCTCGGCGATGGATCGTATGAATGCCACGGTGTCATTCAGAATCTTCTCATCCATCACCGTTGTCCCGCTGGAATCCTGACGACTGGGTGTGACCCCCAGATTGACCGGGTGCGCGGCTCCGATTCTGGTCCCCGGCGCCATGGCAGCGATGTGAGCCGCCAGAGTGATAAAGACCCCGGCGCTGCCCGCCCTGGATCCCGATGGAGACACATATACGATTACGGGTACGTCCGCCGCAAGAATATCCTTGACAATCACATGGGTGGACGCCATGAGCCCGCCGGGCGTATCCAATTCGATCAGCAGCGCCTGCGACCCATCCGCCACCGCTATCTTGATGGATTCCGCGATGTACTTCGCTGCCACCGGGTTAATGACCCCGTCGATCACGATGTGAGTGACCGTGCCAGCGGATACCGCACCGCCAGAACCAAGGCTTAGCGCCGCGATGAACACCGCACCCAATATCATATGTCGAAACTTGCACCGGCTCATTTCCATACACCCAAGCATTGCCATGCTCAGTAGTGCAGTCAGGTGTCCTCGCCTGACTGGCAATTTTCTGGATTCCCGCTTTCGCGGGAATGACACGAGGTTCAATGTCGGGTTTTCAGGGAACCCGACCTACAAGCCCTCTCTCTTGTTCCCCCCTACTGCCCAGGGGGAAAGCTGCATCCTGTGCTGTTAGGCGCCCTCGCCTGACAGCCTCCTTACCCCTTTTGTTCCCCCCTACTCCATGGGGGGGAAACGTGCAACTGCAATAGTTAATATAAGAAAGATATATCAGAAACGCAATGAAATGCCGCAGAACTATCGAAAATCGGAGAACACCAAGGACGCTTGTTCCACCAGCACCGCAATTTCCTTCAGAGTCACCGTCTTGACGTCGAGGAAAAATGTGCCGTCTTTCAAATACCCGATCACCGGGACGCCGCATTGCGCGAATCGCCGAGCCAACTTCTCCGCGGACCCATAGCACGGCTTCAGTGCCACCGCGGCGCTAGGCAGGGGTTCCACTGGCAGAGTCCCTGATCCGGCTTCGATCACGGTATCCCTGGTTTCAATGATGAAATTATCCGATCCCGACAGACGGCTGAGTGCTTCGGCAAGCTGCTGTGCCCGGTGCCGGGTGTCGGTCGCCGATTCGGTCAGCATCCGCCAGGCGGGGACTTGCTGCCGAAAGGCATCGGGCGACAAGTAGAGCCGCAACGTAGCTTCCAGAGCCGCCAGCGTCACCTTGTCGCATCTTAACGCCCTCATCAACGGATTCTTTCGAACCCGTCGTATGATCTCCTTGTCTCCGGCGATCAATCCCGCTTGCGGACCGCCCAGGACCTTGTCTCCGGAAAACGTCACCACGGAAACGCCCACTTGCAAGCTATCAGACGCCACTGGCTCCTCGGGCAACCCGAATTCTTGCCAATCTCTCAGAATTCCGCCGCCCAGATCATACACCACCCTTAAGTCAAACTCCCGACCCAGTGCCGAAAGTTCCCCAAGACTCGCCTCTTCGGTGAATCCCTCGATCCGGTAGTTGGAAGTGTGAGCCGCCATCAGAACGCCGGTGCGGTCGGTGATGGCGTCGCGATAGTCACTAATCCGGGTTCGGTTTGTAGTGCCCACCGCCACCAATCGTGCGCCGCTGCGCTTGATAATGTCCGGCAATCGGAAGCTGCCGCCGATTTCGATCAACTGCCCGTGCGAAACGATCACATCTTTCCGATTCGCCAGAGTATTCAACACCAGCAACACCGCCGCGGCATTATTGTTGACCACCGCAGCCGCAGAGGCATGGCACAGCAAGCAGATCAACTGCTCCACATGATCCAAACGCTGCCCACGTGCGCCAGTCGCCAGATCGATTTCCAGGTTCGAGTATCCAGTCATCACCTGAGCCGCCGCCTCCTGAGCCGCCTCTGCCCATGGTGCTCGCCCCAATCCGGTGTGAAGAACAATGCCAGTCACGTTGATAACTTTCCGCAGGCTGGGAGTCAACAGTCGGCTGAGTTCCCATTCTATCCGATCCAGAATCGTCTTCTGGTCGGGAACCTCAGCCTCTGCTTTGTCCTTCAGAAGTGTTGCACGGACGTCGTCAAGTACATGGCGAATTCGATCCACCAGAATATCGTGCTGCAGTTTCCCGCGCCAAACGTCAAGCCGGCGATGACTCAGGATGGCATCCACCGAAGGAATCTGCGCCAGTAATGATTGGTCAACCATGGTCGCTTAGAAGCTGCTGTCCAGAGATATTTTCAACCCTCGGAACGCCTGCACCATGCGGCACACCCCGCCAGTGCACTTCAATCCGCCTCGTTCTTTTCCATAGAACACGCGGAGGGTGTGGCTGCCTTCTCCGAACGAATAGGACATCTCCCCCGACCACCAGGTTTCGCCTTCGCGAGCTTCCAAATCTTCGTCTGTGGTAAACTGATAGTTGACGGAGGCTGCAATCTCAGGGGAATGAGTGACGGTGGCTTCGAGCAACCAATCCTGGAACTGACGATCCCGCAACTCGTCATTGACCTGCAGACCTTCCACTAACAGGATCGTGCCATAGGGATCCCAGAGGTCACTTTCCCATTCTGTGTAGAAGCCTAACTTCTTTTCGAAGAACAGCGCCCGGGCTTCCTCGTCATGGACAACGCCCAGCCGAGCTCGGTGATTCTCCACGGGCGTGAGGTCCGCTTCCAAAAGCATCTCGATAAATGGACGGTTTTCCTGATCGTCGGATGGGATGATGTCCCTGCCTACGATGGCGCTGGATTGCGTATAGTTTACAGTGAAGGTCCCCCATTCCGCCGGAGTGACCTGCCCTTCTATCTGGAATCCCACTTCATCGTCGAACGACACCACATGAGGCTCCCGGCTCTGAATCAACCGCATCGTCAATTCCCGTTGCACAATGGGTGGATTCTGAAACGGAGTCACACCCTGATAATCGTAGTACTTGTAGTCGGCGAATAGCGAAAATCCAGAGCCGGCGTAACTTCCCGACAAATACACTGCGTCCCCCCAGTGGGTATCGATAATCTTGGTAGCCTTGGCTGCGTATTCGCCATAGATAGCGAAAGGACCAAAGGAAAAATCTGCGTACGCGCCTGGCAAATCCGCCTCCGGATAGGCGCCGGAATCCATCTTCACATAATTGACGCCCAGCAAGAAGTCCTGGATGGACGCTTCCGCATTGACCCCAATTATTGAGGCGGCGTGCACGGTACCCCATTCCCTGGAATCCCCCTTCAATGCCGTAAATTGCACAGGACCCTGGCGAAAGGACAGCTTGATCCCGTCCAATTCGGTATCATGGTAAAGCAGCCGATCCTCGAACAGGTACAGAGTCAATCCGTGCCCGAAAATCGCCGGGAAATGCCCGGCACGGAAATCCAGCCCTCCGTGGCTCCATTCGATGAATCGCTTGTCGATGCCAGACTCCCGGCTAAGCGCCCACAATCGTTGATCCACGTCCGACGGTTCGAAATGGTCGTATCGAAATCCGATTCGAACCTCACCGATGTAGAGATCCACATAAGTCAGATTTTCGAAAAAACGCCTTTCTACAAGGTTGTCCGGGTATGCCGCGGAAATGAATGGGCTGACCTCATCCCCAATCTGATACTGGAGGTGATTCGCCACCGACAAATCGACCCCAAGTCCGAGTGCCAAAGAACTGAATACCGCAATAAGAACCAACGCGAAACAAAGCACCGTCGGGCAGGGATACCCGACATCACCTTTGCAAATCCTCCGCCAGAATCGCATAGACTGCCCGTATTCCCCGGTTAATCCGTTCCACCTTCAGCCGAACTGCTGTCAGGCTCGGCGTCAATCAGATAAGGCAGTATAACCTCCTCCACCGCCTTTTCGTTACCTGCCTTGTAACCTTCGTAAATTGCGAGGACTTCCCCATCCGGCGACACAACCACCGCATAAGGCACGACATTCCGTCCCCCGAATTTCTTCAGGACTTCCTTGTCCGGATCCAGCAGAATCGGAAAGGTGAAGCCTTTGGATTTGACCGTCGGCTTGATCTTCGAAGCAGTACGGGGATTGTCGATGGAAATCCCGAATATCTCAAAACCGCGGTCGTGATATCGCTCGTACAACTTCTGCAATTCAACCATCTCATTCAAACACGGAACACACCACGTCGCCCAGAAATCCACCAGAATCGGTCCGCTATGGAGATTGTCCGCGAACTGCACATCATTGCCCTCCATCGCCTTCAACCGAAAATCGGGCGCCTTGCGCCCCTCCCCAAGTACTGAACCCCAAACACACAGCGCAGCGACTACCACCGCGCCAACAATCAATCGCCTTTGCATCGCGGAAAACTCCTGATATGTCCAATCATCGAAGCAGTTGCATCGCTCGAGTCATGCGTATCTGACCTGCCGAGAAACTATAGAAATACGTGCCCGACGGCACATCCGTGAACCCGGCATCTTCCCCGTCCCAGAGGATCCTCAACTCTCCAGCCGCCAGCGTCCCCAGGTACAACCGACGCACCTGCCGTCCCAGAATATCGTACACTAGAACCTGACCCGCCCGCCCGACCAGATCTTCGGGTATCGAGATCGAGATGGTGGTGCTGGGATTGAAAGGATTAGGATAATTCTGCGCCAGTCGAATATGTTCCGGAATCCCGGGCAGGGTCCTGACGATGATCCCATTGGGATAGGTGATCAGGGTATGAGTCAGCGTATCCCGATACGTGTTGGTATCGATCAAGGACATTGCATAAGTCACGACCCATCCGGAATCGAGTGTGGAATTGCTGATGATGTCCACCGACACCAACGAATCCAGCTCATGCGGACCTAATGGATCGACACCGTACAGAACCCCGGGAGGCAAGCAACCCAGCTTGGTGCAAAGCGCAACGTTCCACCCCGTGGGTAGATGCGGTTCCATCCTCAAAGCCACATAATTGCTGTCACCCGACACATTTTCCAAATCGCAGTAGAAGTATCCGACTTCGCCGGGATCTTCCCACTTCCTCAGGGTATCCGACGTAATAGTGAACGGTTGAGCTTGCGCCCAGCCCACCAGACCGAAAATCAACAAAACACAGCCCAATCGCTTCATTCTAACCTCTCTGGATCAAGTGCCTGTCCTATGATGATAACCACTTATGGAGCGAATCCGTACACGTCTTGAAGCATCGACCGCAGCTCAGTGGCTGTGGTGTGCCCAAAGCGGTACCGGATTTCGCCGCTGCCATCGACGATGATGTTGGTGGGGTACAGGGTGACGGAGTAAAGACCCTCCACCGCATGGTTAGGATCCTGCAACAACTGGAAAGTCGGATGCAGACTCGGGTCTTCCCGGACTTCGATGATAGTCTCCATGGGATCATAAGGGTTGACAGCAAGGATTTGAAATCCGTGGTGCGCATATTCTTGATACACGGCTTCCAAATCCGGGAATTCCAGCATACAGAAATAGCAGTCGCGGTACCAGAAATCCACCAGTATCACCCGTCCGCGGTAGTTGTGCATCGATACCGAATCGAGGTAGTCATTCTGAAGGGTGAAATCCGGCGCGACATTGCCGACCTGATTCCCGAGGGAACTTTGGGTTAAGTCAAAAGCGACCGCGACGGTATCTTGCCAGACGATGGTCACATGCGTCAATGAGTCGGGGCTGGTCAAATACCCTTCCCGATAGACGCTGACCGCACGAACACCGATTGGAATTTCCGCGTAGATCGCTGGTGCGAGCCCATCGAGGGGCTGACTATCCACGATGACCAACGCGGGACCGTTGGTCACAGTCACTTCCAACGCTCCGGTGGGGGAAGGCTGCAGGGTCGCCTGGTACGACGTGACTTCATACGCTTCCACAGTCACGTTTTCTTCGTAGTCCAGGTATCCATACTTTTCGATGCGTAGCGCATGAGCGCCGGCAAGCACATTCTTCAATGTGTCCGGCGTCACCTCACTACGCAGCACTTCGTCCAGATATATGCTGGCGTCAAGGATCGGATTGCCGGTCGAATCGAATGCAGCCACGACCAGATAGCCCGTCGCGGGACCGGTATATTCGTCAATCGTGCAGCCCGTCATCAAGATGGTGAGTAGAAGTGGAAACGCAAATACCAGGGCAGCGTTGGATTTTTTTGCAGCGATGACGCTCATGGTGACTCAAATGCCCTTGGGTGGTTACGACTGGAAGTTGTGCAGTTCGACAGGAACGGTTAATACGTTAGTCCCTCACAGGCTTCGAAAAAAAGATCAGTAATGCGGACGCTGACCAACCCTGACATTAGATAGGCGTTCTATGAATCGCATATGACTCTCAAATGCCAGGGGCGGCAAATCAGTCGCCGGGAAATAATCGATTCGATCGGCATCGTCGCCGGGTAAAGCCTCTCCGCCGGTGATCGTGATCCGATACGCCAGCACAATCACATCGCCATAGAATCCGCCTATCACAGTCCCCACGTCAAAGAGGTGGTCGACCTTGCATTGGAACCTGGTCTCTTCCCAGAGTTCGCGATGGACGGCTGCTTCCGGCGTCTCTCCCATCTCAATGAATCCGCCGGGCAAACACCAGTGCCCGATTTCCGGGGGCGCGGTTCGGCGCACCAACATCACCCTATCCGGCGGCTGGGTGGCAAGCAGTGCCACCGCAGGGATCGGATTGACATAATTGATGCGTCCGCAGGTCACACACTGCTTACGAGTGCGACCCTCAACAACCGTATCTTGAAGCTGCCCGCCACAGAAGCTACAAAAAGCAATGTAATTGAGATTGGAATCTGAAAGAAACTTGTGCCGCTTGGATGCCATAGATCGCTCAGGCAGACCGGCTGGCGCCTTCGCGGATAAGTGATCTGCCGATGACCATGCGCTGAATCTGGTTCGTGCCCTCGTAGATTTGAGTGATCTTTGCGTCGCGCATGAACTTTTCGATGGGATAATCCCGCATATACCCGTATCCGCCGAAAATTTGCACCGCATTCGTGGTCACCCTCATCGCAACATCGGACGCGTACAATTTCGACATGGCAGAGATACGACCGATATCGGACTCACCAGCATCCACGGCGCGAGCCGCCGTATAGAGCAGTGCCCGAGCCGCCTCGATTTCCGTCGCCATATCTGCCAGCATAAACATGATTCCCTGGTGAGATGCGATGGCTTGACCAAATTGCACGCGACCCCGGGCATACTCTAAAGCCAGGTCCAACGCACCCTGAGCAATACCCAACGCCTGAGATGCCACGCCGGGACGAGACTTGTCCAGCGTCTTCATCGCGATGATAAAACCCTGTCCTTCCTTGCCCAGGATGTTTTCTTGGGGCACTTCGCAGTCCTGGAACACCAACTCGCATGTCGCCGAAGCCCGGATCCCCATCTTGTCTTCCTTCTTGCCATAAGAAAATCCCGGAAATCCTTCCTCCACGATGAAAGCCCCCGTGCCTCGCGTCCCCTTCGCCGGATCGGTCACTGCGATTATGGTATAGACTTTGGCTTCGCCGCCGTTGGTGACGAAACACTTCGTACCATTCAAGATGTACTTATCGCCCTTCTTGACGGCTCGAGTCTGCATGTTGGAAGGGTCGCTTCCCGCCTGGGCTTCCGTCAGTCCGAAACCCGCCAGTATTTCGCCGGCAGCCAGTCTGGGCAAATATCTTCGCTTCTGTTCCTCATTGCCACCAATCATGATCGGAAAAGTCCCCAATGCCGTCGCCGCTAACGCCAGAGCAATTCCACCGCACGCCCGCGACAATTCCTCGGTAATCAATGCCAGCTCCATCACTCCGCCGCCGCAGCCACCGTATTCCTCTCCGATATAGCTGGCATAGAATCCGGTCTCGGCGAAAATCTTGACCATGTCCCATGGAAAGGTGCCTTCGCGGTCGTACTTTGCCGCCACCGGCTTGACCTTTTCCCGGGCGATTCGACGTGCAATTTCCCGAAGCGCTAATTGCTCTTCCGTTAAGCCATAATTCATAAGCCCTTCCTCAATGGGTCACGCCTGAATGACCTGAACTGTTATGCTGAATTACACTATTTCCCGCAGTGTCATTCCCGCAAAAAGCCTGCCCTCAGTGGCGGGAATCCAGAATTGTGGCATGGGCATCCTGCCCATGTATCGGGGTGCGTTGGGTTACCCAAAGCTAACCCAACCCACTTGACTCAAATCCAAGCTCCAAGCTCCAAATCCCAAACCAGATCCAAATCGCGAGCTCCAAATTAGTTCGAATTTCGAAGCTCGAAATTCGAAACAAATTCACCATTCAAAATTCGCCATTCAAAATTCTCTGCAATGCAGATTAATCGATGATCTGCAAATCCCGAGCAGCCTCCTGGGCAGCCTTCTGTTCGGCGACTTTCTTGGTGCGACCCTCGCCCGTGCCCCGGATACCGTTCTCCACCTTGACTTCCACCACGAACTTCTTCTCGTGCTCCGGTCCGATCTCCTCCTTCACCACGTATTCCGGCGGATCGATACCCTTGGCTTGAGCGTATTCCAACAAAATGCTCTTGTAATTCTGATGACGGGAGTCCCGGAATATGTCCCTACTGTTTCCCAACAATTCCCGCACCAGGAACGTCCGGGCTTTTCCATAACCGCCATCGAGATATATGGCGCCGACAAGGGCTTCGAATGCATCTTCCAGGATCGACGATCGGTCGCGCCCGCCGGTCTTCGCCTCGTTTTCGCTGAGGAGGATATACTTGCCGAAATCCAACCTCCGAGCTTCTCTGGCAAGCACCGATCCCGACACCAGCACCGACTTCATCCGGGTCAGTTCGCCTTCCAGCTTGTCGGGATGGGTCTGGAAGAAGTATTCGGAAGACACCAGGTCGAGCACGGAGTCGCCCAGGAATTCCAACCGCTCGTTGGCGAAACCCCGCTCCTCGTCGGATACCGCAAGATAGGATCGATGTTTCAGAGCATGAACCAGCAATCCTGGATCGCGAAACCGATACCGGATCTTGTGCTCGAAGTCTTTCAACAATTTGCGTGTTTCTGGGGAGCATGACCACCGCCCCCAACGAAACCATCGTCTCATCGCACCGACCTTATCATGTCCCCCCGCGCATCTCTTCTCAATGCCCTCTATTCCTTAAAATGACCCACGATCGTGCAGGCGTTATGTCCTCCAAATCCGAACGAGTTGTTGAGACTGTACTGAATTTCCATTTTCTTGGCGGAACCGGTGATATAATTCAGATCGCAGCCTTCGCCCGGCACTTCCAGGTTCAAGGTGGGCGGGACGATTCCTTCCACCAACGCCAGGGTCTGAGCCACGAATTCCACCGCCCCTGCCGCACCCAGCAAATGTCCGGTCATGGACTTGGTAGAGGTCACGGCGATACGGTCAGCCTGGCGTTCGAACACCCGACGGATCGCCAGCGATTCCACCCGGTCATTGTGTGGAGTGGAGGTGCCGTGCGCATTCACGTGATCCAATTCTTCTTTATGGATCCCTGCGTCGGCGATTGCGGCTTCCATCGCCCGTCTGGCGCCGTCGCCGTCCGGATCCGGAGCCGTAATATGATAGGCATCTCCGGAGAATCCAATACCCAGCAGTTCCGCGATGATCGGGGCTCCACGCTTGACGGCATGTTCCAGAGTTTCCAGCACCACTACCCCGGCGCCTTCCCCGATAACGAATCCGTCCCGGTCTTTGTCGAACGGACGGCTGGCTTTCAGAGGTTCCTCGTTGCGAGTCGATAATGCCTTCATCGCGCAGAAACCGCCAACCCCCATGTGGCAGATCGCCCCTTCCGTTCCGCCGCACACTACAGCATCGGCATCGCCATATTGCAGCAGCCGAAACGAAGTTCCAATGGCATGGACGCCGGTAGCACATGCCGACGTCGTGGAGAAATTCGGACCGGAAAATCCGTATTTGATCGAAATCTGCCCGCTGCCCATGTCGGAAATCATCATAGGCACAAAGAACGGGCTGATCCTGCGGGGACCTGCCTCCAGAAATCTGGCGTGCTGCTCCTCGAACACGAACATCCCGCCTATGCCGGAACCGACAATGACACCCACCCGCGTCCGATCGACTTTCGCCGGATCCAGCCGCGCCGACGTGATCGCTTCATGCGCCGCCACCATAGCGTACTGAGTGAACAGCTCCATCTTGCGCACTTCTTTGGGATCAAGCACTGAATCGGTCTGAAAATTCTTGACCTCGCCGGCAATCCGAGATGCGAATGAACTGGCATCGAAATGCGTAATAGTCCCAATCCCGCTTCGACCGTTGATCAACCCATCCCAGAAGGACGGAACGGAGTTACCGAGGGGCGTCACCGCCCCCATACCGGTTATGACCACCCGCCGCTTCATACTGTATTCCTTTGACTATGTTCGGATTTCCTACGAAGCCATCTTCTTCTCGAGATAGTCAATCGCGGCGCCCACCGTGGTCAACTTCTCAGCATCTTCGTCCGGGATTTCAACGTTGAATTCCTCCTCAAATGCCATCACCAATTCCACGGTATCCAGGGAATCAGCGCCCAGATCGTCGATGAAGGACGCTTCCGGCGTAACTTCGGAAATGTCAACTCCCAATTGATTGACGATGATTTCCTTCACCTTGTTTACGTCTACCATTGCAACCTCCTTGTGGATGGCTTGATAGGTTAGTGACATTATGTGTGCTATGACTATCTCGGTCGGTCGCGTCTCTACATCAACAAGCCGCCGTCCACGTGCAACACCTGCCCCGTGATGTAGCCCGCACCGGGACTCGCCAGGAACGCCACTGCAGCGGCAACATCTTCCGCGGTGCCCGGACGTCCCAACGGAATCCCCTTCAGAAAACTGTCCTTCGCTTGGTCCGACAACCCACGCGTCATGTCAGTGTCGATGTATCCCGGCGCAATCGCGTTGACCGTGATCCCTCGTCCAGAGAGTTCCTTGGCAGCCGATTTGGTCAATCCGATTACACCAGCCTTCGACGCCGCATAATTGGCTTGTCCGGCATTTCCCATCACCCCCACTACCGACGCCATGTTGATGATCCGCCCCCGGCGCGCCTTCATCATCACCCGAGCCGCCGCCTTGATACAGTTAAATGTCCCTTTGAGATTGACCGACATCACCCGATCCCAGTCGTCGTCCGACATGCGAATCAATAGTCCGTCCCTGGTGATGCCGGCGTTGTTGACTAATATGGTCAATCCGCCGAACTGGGCAGCTACATCATCGATCAATTGTTTGACGGCGTCGCCGTTGGAAATATCGACTGCGAACGCCTGACTGCGATGTCCCAATTCCTTGATCCGTTCGACAACCTGAGCCGCTTCCTCCACCAAGAGATCCACCACGGCTACATCCGCCCCATTCCCGGCTAATTCCAACGCAATTGCTTTGCCGATACCTCGAGCCGCGCCGGTGACAAGTGCCGTCTCGCCTTCCAATGGCAGCGATTTCGACATTCCTACGATCCCATCGTTGATATTATTATATTGGCGCCCCGACTCGCAATCCAAAGAGAGAAAAACCCAAGTTATAGCGAGCACTCCAGGGCAGATGTCTGCTCCACCGTGTCACATCCGAAAAGCTGCATCTCTGGAGCGATCCGCCGCACCAATCCCTGCAAGACTTTTCCGGGACCCACCTCCACCGTGCGATCCACACCCAGGTCCATCATTTTCCGAATAGTCGGTTCCCAGAGCACCGGCGATGTCAATTGGCTTTTCAATGATTCCCGCAAACCGGACGCAGACATGACTGGCTCCGCCGAGACATTGACAACCACCGGAACCTGTGGATCACGCAATTCCAAGTGATCCAGCGCGGCGCTCAATCCTTCCTGAGCCGGCGCCATCAGGGACGAATGGAACGCACCCGACACATCCAGTTCCACGACACGCCGGGCGCCCCGATCTTTGGCAAGTTCCATCGCCCTGCGAACACCCTCCACGCTTCCGGAAATCACGATCTGACCAGGGGAATTGACATTGGCAGGCACCACTACTCCTTCGATGGACGCCATGTCGCATACCGTCTCGACCTGATCATACTCCAACCCCATAACGGCTGCCATGGTCCCCGGATGCAGTGCGCCGGCATTCTGCATCAATTCCCCACGTCGCTGCACCACCACCAACACCTTGTCGAAATCACCGGCTCCGGCAGACACCAGCGCCGAATACTCGCCCAGACTATGCCCGGCGGTAATATCCGGTCTAATTCCCCGATCATTTAGCCAGGCGGCAACCACGACACTATGGACGAAAATGGCAGGCTGAGTGATTCGAGTCTGCCGAAGCTGGTCCTCCGGACCGTCGAAACAAATGGAGCTCAGCGAATATCCCACAATCCGGTCTGCCCGTTGGAACATGTCCCTTGCAGACGGATATTGATCATACCAATCCTTCCCCATTCCCACATACTGCGAAGCCTGTCCGGGAAATATGAACGCCAGCTTTCCCATAATGCCCTTACATCTTGACCACCGCGGATCCCCAGGTGAATCCGCCGCCAAACGACACCATTCCGCAGATATCGCCCTCGCGCAATCTGCCCGATGTCAAAGCTTCGTTCAATGCGATGGGAATTGAGGCGGCTGATGTATTCCCATACCTCTCAATATTGATGTACACCTTCTCTTTTGGAAGCCTCAATCGGTTAGCCAATGATTTGATAATCCTGATATTAGCCTGGTGAGGAATGAAGAGATCGATGTCGTCGACAGTGATTCCCGCCTTCTCGATAACCACCTCAATGGCGTCCGCCATAATGCGCACTGCATGCCGGAAGACCTCGTTGCCCTGCATGACCATATAGTGGGAACGTTGATCCAGGACTTCGTGCGTCAATACGTGCGCCGAACCGGAACCCCAGCGGTACAGAAGATTAGCCAAACGACCATCCGACCCGACGTGAGTTGCCAATATTCCTCGCTCCCCATCACGTTTCTGAATCACATTTGCGCCCGCGCCGTCGCCGAAAAGCACACAAGTGGAACGATCTTCATAATCCACCATAGAACTCAGAATTTCGCCGCCAATCACCAGAATCGTCTGGTAGGCGCTCGACCGGATGAAGTTGTCCGCCAGGTGCAAAAGGTACAGATACCCCGCGCACGTGGCGCTCACGTCAAATGCCACTGCATTGGTGGCGCCCAATTGCGCCTGGACGAAAATCGCGGTCGCCGGGAACTGCATGTCACCCGACACGGTCGCCACCAAGATCAGATCAAGGTCCAACGGACCAATCCCAGCTTTTGCCATCGCCTGACGTGCTGCTGGAACCGCCAGGGCAGACAGCCCCGTCCCCGGTTCCACCACTCGGCGTTCCTTGATTCCCGTTCTGGCGACAATCCACTCGTCAGAAGTGTCGACGATTTGCTCGAAATATTTGTTATCTAATACTTTATCAGGAACGGAGTGTCCGGTTCCCGTGATCAAAGCCCTTACAGGCATGATATTTCCTCATCCATTCACAACGCTGGGTTTTCTGCCCGTCACGAGCTGCGCCACTCCCGAAGCCGCACTTTCCCACGGGTAAAAATGCCCACGTGATAAGTCTCAATCGCGTTTTGAATCTTCTCCACCATCCGTTCTTCGACCATCTGTTTCGCCTCAAAAATCGCATTGCAAATAGCCCGCGGGGACGACGCCCCGTGACAAACGATCGAAACCCCATTGACGCCCAGAAGCGGAACACCCCCCTTCTCTTGGTAATCGAAAGCCTTCCGCAACGTCGAAAGCCCATCCGCCTTCTGCAAAGCCGGTTCTGTTCCGAATATGCCCTGGAGCTTCTGGCTTATAAGATAGTGAAATGTCTCGGCAAACTTCAACAGGATATTCCCAACGTATCCGTCGCACACGATCACGTCGGCTTTCCCTCGCACGATATCCCGTCCTTCCAGATTGCCCACGAAGTTGAAAGGGCACATCAAAAACAGCTCGTGCGCCTGCTTGGTCAGGGCATTCCCTTTGCTCTTTTCCTCGCCGATCGACAGCAATCCGATCCGCGGATTCTGTATGCCCTTGTGGTTCGAGACATACAACGATCCCATCGCAGCAAATTGCACCAGATGGTACGGTTTGCAGTCCGCATTCGCTCCCACGTCCAGCAGGAAACTGTCGCCGGTATCGCCGGGGATATAAGCTCCAATGGTGGGGCGTCGCACCCCTTCAATCCGCCCCATTCCCAAAACTGACAGCATCATCTGCACGCCGGTATGACCAGCGCTCACCACGCCATGCACCTCATGGCGTCGGTGGAGATCGATCGCTACCGCCATGGAGGAATTGCGATGGCTTTTGATAGCGTCCGCGGCTGACTCTGCGATCTTGACATGTTCCTTGGCATGCACGACTCGAAGCCGGGACCGATCAAAGTCGTGTTTTGCCAATTCAGCGTCTACCGCAATCCGGTTGCCGACCAGAACCAGCTCCAACTGACCGATGGAGTCCGCCTTCAACGCCTGAATCGCCCCCTCGACAGGTGCCCCGGGAGCAAAATCACCGCCCATCGCATCAACGGCTATGCGAACGACCGACATTACCTGCTCGATGAAGCCTATGAACTACGATTCCGACGGAATGAATACAGAACGACCATTGTAATAGCCACAATTGGGGCAGGCATGGTGTGTCATCTTGGGTTGATGACAGTTCGGACACTCCATCAACGAGGCAGGGGTCAAAGCATGATGCGACCTCCGCTTGTCGCGGCGGGTCCTGGATGTCTTTTTCTTCGGTACTGCCATTGGTATTAATTCAACCTCTTCCTAACATGTAATGATTGCAGAGCTTCAAAACTTTGTCTTCCTCGGCGTCACAGGCTCTTCTTCAACTTTCGCAACGCTTCCCATTGCGGAGTGACGACCACGGTCGCGCAATCGCAAGTCCCATGATTCCAATTCTGACCACACTCAGGGCACAATCCCTTGCAGTCCTCATCGCACAGAATCTTGACGGGAACCGCCAGCAAAATCGCATCGCGAAGATCCGTCGTAAAATCGATTTCCACGTCCGTCGCCAATACCACTCGATAATCGGGATCATCCATCTCCGGAGGCACGGTATCTCGAAACTGAACCACGATGCCGACCTGACCCGCAACGGCAATCCGAACGTCGTCAAGACACCGGTCGCACTGCGCTTGCTGATGAGCGGACACCTGAAACTGCATGCAAACTTGATTCCCCCGGCGATCCCACAGCACCTGGATGTCAATCGGGTCGACAAATCGAGCGGTATCGAGATCTAACGCCTCCGGTGCCAACTGACTCTCGAAGCGATGCTCCCCCTCGTAGAGGTGATCGATTCGGATCTTCATAAATTTCAAATATACCTATTTTCGCAATTTCAGTCAAGCTTTTTTCTCTTTTTCTCACCCCCACCCTTCCCCTTCCGTCCTCGCTTTCCCCCACCCCCCGCCACGGCTGAATCCGCTGACGTTTCCGACTTAACCTCAGGCGTCGCCTCTTCCTTTGTTCCAGCAGCCTTCTCCTGACTCGCCTTCTCCATCTCCGACTTTCTCACCTCTTCCACATAGTTCAGCTTCAAATCGCTGATTGCCTGCTTCAGGAATCGGCTTTCTTCCTCGCTCAGATTCCCCGCCGTCTTCGCCATCAGCATGTCCAGCATTCCGATGGACAGTGATGCTTGCTCGAAATCCAGCTCTATCTTCTGCGTCAAGGGGCTGACTCGTTTCCCCAACTGCTGCCAGGCGGCGTTTTGAAAAGTGACCACCAACTGATAGAATAGAACCGCATGCATGGTGTCCTTGTCAGGAGTCTCCATCTCCGTTCTCCCGTTTTCTCCTCGAAATGTCAATAAGAAAAGGGGACGGGTTCGACCATCCGACGCCGTGACCTCGCCGGGTAACCATATCCGTCCCTTTGTGTGTAGGATGAAACTAATTGAAAAGGCAGACCAGATCAGCAACCATCATAGCGGCGACCGCACCAGGTCATTACCACCACGTTAATTCGAGTCGCTCTCAGCTACGAAGATTTGTTCTTCTTCCCCGTCGATCCGCCTTTGTCCGGACCAATCTTCTGTTCCAATGCCCGTATTTGATCCCGAATCCTGGCAGCTTCTTCGTATGCCTCGATATCGAGGGCTTCTTTCAGCTTCTGATTCAACTGCGCCACCAAATCCACCTCAGTCGGACTCACCGGTTCCCCCGTGATGGAAGCACTGTCCATCACTTGCTTGGTGACCCGGATCCGAGCCTTGGTCTTCAATGCCAATGCAATGGCGTCCGACGGACGGGCATCGATGCTCTTCGCTTCCCCTTTCAAATCCTCCATGTGAACCAAGGCGTAATACGTATTATCCTTCAATTCCGTCACCGTCACCTGGCCGATCTTGATCCCCCCCGCCAGAAGAATGCTCTCGAAGAGGTCATACGTCAAGGGACGGGCGTATTCCAGCCCTTGGAGGAGCAGAGAGATCGCCTGAGCTTCCGCGGCTCCGATGAAAATGGGCAGCCACCGTTCCCCGCCGTGCTCCTTCAAAATCACGACATACCCCTGATAGGGTGGACAGACCGAAATCCCAATCACGTCAACATCTATCTCATTCCCATTGCCCGATTTTTTCCTGCTCTCGTTGCTCATGCTTGCCATGACCTCACAAAATCTTGTCAGCTGAACTTGGTGTTGCTGGATCGACTCACGGATTCATCGTATACAATATAACAAAGAATTCTCCAATGGTCAAGTCCTTTTTGACCTCGATGTTGCAACTCTACGATTTGCGTTCACATCGACAGTTCCCTCTTAGTACTAACAACGGGCTGCTTCAGTTCCATCGATACTTTTCCCCTGCTATTGTAGGGGGGAAAACAAGGGGGTCTCGTCAACCTTCCCCCCGGTATCCGGGGGGAACAAAAAGGGGGTACAGTTGCAAGCGTAGCGAACCAATCTCATCCTTCCCCCCGGTGTCCAGGGGGAACACAGGGGAGTATCATTGCGAGCGTAGCGAAGCAACCTTATCCTTCCCTCCGGTATCCGGGGCAATTGAGCGGGGGGTGAGCTCTTTTCCCCCCTGCTATTGCAGAGGAGAGGCAAGGGGAGTCCTGATTTCTTTCCCCCTACGGTCGTAGGGGGGATCACAAGGGGGGTCACCTTGGAGTGCAAAACCATCCTTACACCCATAAACATTGCTTCACTTGCCCAGCCCCCTTTCGCCAACAATCGAACATCGATCACTTGAGCAACTCGACAATTCAGCAATTCAACAATTCAACAATTTAGCAATCTCTCCTTCACACCTTCACACTTTCACACTGACCAAAGATTCCCCTTGCTTCTTGATTTTCTTGTCAGTATATTCCCCCTAGGGAAAGTCGCCGTATGTGGGGCTACCTTCCCCGCATATTCTCTCCGGACATCACAGGCAGCTACTTGTCAGGTTCTTGACCGATAGGTCTCAATTGGTGGGGATGATCCTGTGACCTTTCTTCTTCGCCAGCTTTTCAACCTTCGCGGACGCAGACCGCTTCTTCTGATCAGATTCGATTCCCTGATTTGGTTCTCTCCCTTTTCCCCTGATACCGGTTGCGTAGATAGGAATGTCTCCGTCATTGCGAGCCTGGCGAAGCAATCTCCTTGCGGAAGTAATTCGTCCACATCATCCTGGAGATTATTATGAGAACGGTTCATTTAAGTAGGTGCGGGCTGATCGTGATGCTGTTCTTGGCTGTCTGGAATATCGGTCAGGCGCAGGACAGCTTGGGGATGCACCATGTGGCTACGTTGGACTATTGGCAAGGCGCCAGTGACGTTCAGATGGTCGGCAACCTGGCTTATGTGGTCAGCGGCACCTCGGGACTGCGCATTATGGACCTTACCGACCCTACGAACCCGGTGGAAATCGGGCGTTGCACATGGTACGATTGGGATGATGCGAGTGGGGGGGTCTATGTCACTGGCACCCGAGCATATGTGGCAACTACTTATGGATGCTGCGCCTTCGATATCTCGGATCCAACGGATCCGGTACAGCTCGCACGCTGGTGGGGAGACCGGTCTCAGCACGACATTTTTGTGCATGATAGTACCGCCATCATCCAAGGTGAAGATACGCAAGTGATCGCAGATATTTCGGACCTGGAAAATGTGCAACAGATTGGCGATTTCGGACACCGAATGATGTGGCCGTTGGGTATGATGGGGGAATACCTTTGCATGGCTTGCTGGGATGGTGGTTTGCTGGTATTCGATATCAGCAATCCCTCACAGCCTGTGCAAGTGGCACAAGTGGACACGACGATGCCGGGTGGTCTCGGAATGATTGTTGGGGATTATGCCTACTTCGGGACTCTTTATGATGGAGTGCGGATTATAGACCTGTCTAATCCCCTACAGCCGGTAGAGGTGGCTTCCTGTGACAGCGGTTGGTGCTGTAATCTCACCGTCACGAATGGGAATCTGGTAATTTCAAGAGATGACGGCTATTTGGATATCTGGAACGTCGCTGACCCAGTGCAACCGGTTCTCGAGGGCGTGCTTGCCCTGACGTCATCGTTCATGGAAGTTGCTGGCTCGGGAAACCTGATTTGCTTGGCATACTACTATGACCCTATGTCAGTAGCTGTCGTCGATATTTCTAATCCCGCCGCGCCGGTTCAAGTCAGTTCTTTTGGACTCGTTGGTTTCCTTGGGTTGATGAAAATCAATGGCACAACAGGTTATGTTGGGGGTGCCTCCTTCCCGGGTTCCGGAGGGCGGGGGTTATGCATTATGGATCTTGCAGATCCAGTCAACCCATCATTTCTTGGCATCGTTCATGGCGCCGGTGATGTGGCTATGCGGGGGAACTATCTATACTCCGTAGATAGGTATCACGGGATGGTGGTTTTCGATGTGAGTAACCCGGCAGAGCCGGAGTCGCTGCACTGCACGCCTGGCGGATGCCTACGGAGGATTGTGATAGAAGGCGATTATGCTTATGTGATTAGTACTGACCAGGGCTATCCAGTGTCCCTTTTCACCTTCAGCTTGCTGGACCCGGTAGCGCCGGTGCAGGTGAATTCTCTGTCTGTCCCCCATTTTACCCTAGGTGATGCCTTCGGGGCACAGAATGGTTACCTATACTTAGGAGCTGATAACGCTTCATATGTGTATCTATTCGTGTACGGTCTTGCGAATCCCGAAGCGCCCCAGTTGGTCGGAACCGGTTATTGGCCAAATGTCTATTGGACCTATCCGCATGATCTGGCACTCACTGAACATTACGCCTATGTGGCAGATTATACCGGTGGTCTGGTGACCGTTGATATCACTCAGCCTGAGAATCCGGTCGTGGTTGGTCACATGGAAGGTACCACAATTTGCGAATTAGCTGCCATTGGAAACACGGTGGTTACGGATGGAAATTCTCGGATTAATGTCCTGGACATGAGCGACCCCACCGACCCTCGCTATGTGGGATATTATTCCACAGTGGAAGTAATAAGAGATATTAAGATTCTGGGATCCCATGTAATTACCATAAGTTCGTGCGAATTTCGGGTGTATCAATGCGATGCTTTGCCAGTCATACCGCCACACCCCGAAATAATTCCGCACAAGTTTGACTTGCTTCCACCATTCCCCAATCCTTTCAATAGTATGCTAACTATTCTGTTCACCATTCCCATTCAAAAGGAGGTGATAATCAACATCTACAATATTCTGGGTCAAAAGGTTCAGGAGTTTGCTTTACCTCCACAGTTACCGGGAATGCATCGAGTCGTGTGGAATTCCGGGTCGTGCGCATCGGGCATCTATGTTGTCCGTTTACTGTCTGACGGCAAGGAATTTAATCAGAAAGTAGTGCTGCTCAAGTAGGTCGGGTTCCAAAGAAACCCGACAATTCGTCTCACGCAAAGGCGCAGAGGGCGCAAGGAGTGGCACGGGCTTCCAGCCCGTGCGCATGGGCAAGATGCCCATGCCACAAGCTGCACGGCGTAGCCGGCA